>Ga0209117_1000295_pt1 | contig 24799 bp, 14 predicted proteins | sample BlaSpr_A8_OM2_M2_FD_187978 | JGI IMG/M metagenome (GOLD analysis project Ga0209117, IMG submission 187978) | Forest soil microbial communities from Thunder Bay, Ontario, Canada - Black Spruce, Ontario site 2_A8_OM2_M2 (SPAdes) (version 2) | ecosystem: Environmental > Terrestrial > Soil > Boreal... | reverse complement strand
TACGAAGACAATTACATTACACTCTTCCCCAATGAGTCCCGAACCATTCAGGCAAACTTCAGGACTGCGGAACTAGCCGGCCAGACTCCAGCGCTGCGGCTGGAGGGCTACAACGTGGGTAAGAAGATCGCGGCGATGAATTAGCCGTAGCCAGTTTCTTCGGCATGTATACTCGACGGAAAGGGAACATTGAAATTAAGCGGGAAATGGAGATTATCGATGCAAAGACTGAAAACATTGGCGATTGGAATTATTGGGCTTGCTCTGGTGTCTGGATGCCATTCCGGCGGATCCCAGAACGAAGCAACGCCGCAACAGTCGCAGGAAGGCAAATCGGCGCCGCAAGTATCTATCGGCGGCGAGCCAGTGGTGACGCTTAAGCGGCCGAGACCTACAGATCAAAGCAAGCCGTATTTTCTCGAAGCAACACTGATTCCAGGAAAAGCAATGAATTTGCTGCAGATTAAGGCGTATCTACCGGGAAAAGGCGACGTAGAACTGCTGGCATCGCCGTCCGTGGAAGAAGCAAAGAAGCTTTTGGATAGCGATGAAGAATTTGGAAATAAGAGCTTCTATATAGGAGGCGCGGTACTGCTGCCGTACGCGAATCGCATCCGCGGAAAATTGTCCGCCGACAAGAAATCGATCGAAACAACTATTGCCGGGAAGAACGTGTTGCTGCCGGCAAACTGGATTGGAAAAAAGGAAGGTGCAGAGCGAAATTCGATGCACGGACTGATACTTTCTTCGGCGTTTCATGATGTGAAGCACCAGGACGGAGCCGGCGAATCAAGTATGTCGGCGACGCTGCACGCGGGAAACTTTGGCGGGCATTGGTTGTCCCAAACGGACGTGAGCGCGGAGACGGTGTTGAAGGACGATGCGCTGGACATGAACATTACAGCCACGAACGTGGGGCAGGAACCATTGCCGATGGGGATTGGATTTCACCCGTACTTTGTTTTCCCGAGCGGCAACCGCGAGCAAGCACGGCTTAGCTTGCCTAGCAACCGGCGCGCACTGGTGGATAATTACGACAATGTATTTCCCACCGGCAAGATAGAAAAAACGACAGGCACACCCCACGACTTTTCAGGCCCAGGCGGAGCAGCGCTGGGGAAAATCTATCTTGATGATTGCTTCCTGGATCTGAAACGCGACAGTTCCGGACACGCAGTAATGGAGATTATCGATCCCCCTGCAAGGTATGGTTTGCGTGTCACGGCGTTATCTCCAGAGATTAAGGCGATTCAGGTGTACGCGCCTCCAAATAGAAATATCGTCGCGATGGAGCCGCAATTCAATTTAGCGGATCCATATAGCAAAGTCTGGGGAAAAACCGACACGGGAATGGTGATGTTGCAGCCGGGCGCGTCGGTTTCGTGGCACATTCGAATGGAACTCTTTGTGCCTTCCGCTGAAGGCGCGCACTAAACTGTTCAAGTCAAGCGGAGCCCCGCTCGCGCTTCAGGGTCGATGCAATTGTGAGCATCATTCTTTGTAAAGATAAAAATCGTCAGCAGCAGCGTAGTTGCCAGGCTCCGCGGGCACTTTGGCATCAAATTGAATTGTGACTGAGGAATGGTCTTCGGGAATTGAGAAATCGATGGCCGCATGCTGCCAGCGCTCTCCTCGAGCGGGTACCTGAATTTGCGCGGCGCCAAAATCGCTCACGGAGAGATGAGCTTCCGTTCCGCGAGAAATCACCCACGCATGTAAATGATAACGGCCGGGCGACAGATTCGGTATGACCTGGCGAGCTGCACCTTCGCCTCCTGAAAGTACCACGCGCCGCTGGCCGGAATGCGCACAGCAATCGTTCGCGCGGGCGGAGCCAGACAGCGTCCAAGGATTATCTTTTGTGGCACGCGCGCCATCCCATTGTTCAGTTTCGAAACCCGGATTCAAAATAAGATTTTGCGCCACGACAAGATGTTTCATGGATACGTCATCAAACGCTGCGCGCGCTGCTTCGGTGTAAAGTCCGGGCCGTGCAACAGAAATGGAGAAGCGCTCTGCGGCGATTTCTTTTCCATCGAGAAAAAACGTGAAGCTACTGCCCTGCTTTACCATCCGAACTGTGTGGTAAACATCGTATTGGAACCCGCGCGGAAGTCCCATGGCGAATGATTCGCGCGCTTCGCCGCTGGAAACGTGTTGCACCCAAAAGCGCGCAAATGGCCAAATGTTTCTATCAAAACCCGCGAGAACAAGTTCGCCCGACTCCGACGCGGCTGCAACGATTCCGGCTTTAGAGGGCAGCGAATCGCTGTCTTCCCAGAGAACGCTGGCGCTGAACTCATAATTTTCGGTGGGATCGCCTTTCAACGCGATAGAGCGGCCCGGTCCGCCGGTCACCTGATGAAGGGCACCCTCGCGAACGAGCCAGGTTCCCGAGGTCTGATGCCAAGCAGCGGCGGCCGCGGGCGCGACAAAACTGTCGTTGTAAAACGCGGTGAGTGCCTGATAACCGAACTCAACAGGTGATTTTAGTGAAAAAATTCCGACTCCTGTCTGCTGGCCGCGGAGTGGGAACGAACCAGACAGCATTTGTACCCCATCCAAATTCACATCGAAGCGATCTTCATTACGCGTGATGAGCAACTGGTGGAACGCGTCGGGTTCGAAGTCTGCGGGGAGAGGCTGGGAAAGATCCATGATCTCTTTGCCATCCAATTTTCCTCGAAGGGCGATCATAGATGGTTCGATAGAAACCCTTATCTGATTGTTTTCATCTTTTTGAAAAACAATCGCTCCGGCACCGACAGCTGCTTCGTTTTTTGCGGATGGCCTGGAACCGGATTCACTTGGAACGGTTCGCAGGTTCACTTCGTAGATGAAGTCGGAATAATGTCCAGTCTTTGAAACTGTCTGTAGCGTTTTCCCTTTGCGGAAGTCCGATGCCAGCGCATCCGCAGCGCCACGAATTGAAAAGACAGGCTGGTCCGGGACAGGCAAATCTCTGAGCGAGGGTTGTTCCATGAACATGCGGTCGTGATTCCAATAGAGGCGATCCACGAAAGGCAGCCGGTTCCAGGGATCGAGGAACGGAATAACCCGGGCGTGGTAAATGCAGATGTCGTCCACGTTGTTTGGCGCTTTGGTCATAGCGTTATGGCCGGGCGCGTCCACCAGAGGAGTACTGCGCAGAATTGGCGGGATTATCTTTTTCCATCCTGGACCGCTTAGTCCACCTTCGGGCAGGGTTTCTGATGTCGCATAGCCTAACGCATATGTAGGAAGATCCCACGAGCCTCCGCTGTACATCATGTAATAGCGGCCGTGATGTTTGAGCACTGTGGGAGCTTCGTTGGTGTATCTCACGCTGCCGTCATTAGGGTCACCGTCTTTATCTTCCCAAGCTTCTGAGCCACGAGTGATGTGCGCTGGATGACCCGCGACAGAATTCCAAGCGGTCAGGCGATCCGCAACAATTCCCGCGCCGGGAAGCCGCGGCTCGTAAAGATAACTGTAGAAAAGGTATTCCGCTCCGCCGTCTGGATCTTTGAACACCGTGGCATCAATTCCCCAACCAGGCGTGACGGGTTGACCTAAATCCACAAAAGGACCTCGTGGGTTTTCACTGACTGCGACGCCAATGCGACGTGCCATTTCACCGACCCGCCAATCGTCCGATTTGCGGCTGGCGGTGTAATACAAATAAAATTTTCCGTTGCGGTAGACCACCTCCGGAGCCCATACGTCCGCCTGGTTCCATGCTTCGGGAGCTTCAGAAGCGCGAAGAACTGGTCCTACGAAATCCCAATGAACAAGATCGGTGGAGTGATAGGCGGTAATAGGCGAACCGCTGGTGTAAAGAAAATATTCTCCATTCCACTTCAAGACAAAAGGATCCGCGAGGTCAGGGTCGACGTGATTTGGATCGCCGACAACGGGGTTGCGGTAAGGCGCTTGCGCATGAATGTTTCGAGGAACTGAGAAAAAGAAAGCAAAAATCAGGAGCGCATATGCGTTCTTCGGATAACTCGCGGCGGAAATAATCATGCTCGCTTTACCTCTCCAACGCCTTCCGCCGCGGAAGAAACAAAGATTTGGGGAGAGATGCCAGTCTTCCGTTCGTAACCTTCGGAGACGTGGCGCTTGAAATCCTGCACGGATTGTGATGCAACCAGATTAATGGTGCAGCCTCCAAAACCGCCGCCAGTCATGCGAGCACCATATACTCCGGGCACGCCGGCGGCGAGTTCCACGGCAATATCCAATTCGCGGCAACTGACCTGATAATCATCGCGCAAACTGCGATGGGATTCGCCCATGAGATTTCCAAATGTACTGAGATCCTGTCTTTGCAGTGCCGCAGCCGCGTCCTGGACGCGCGCGTCTTCGCTGACTACATGGCGAACACGCTTCAGAATTACGGGCGGCAATATCGCGCAGTGCCGCTGGAGATCTTGCGGTGTTACATCGCGAAGGGCGCGAATCCCAGGAAGTACACCGGAAAGCAGTCGCACCGCTTCGCCGCATTCTTTACGGCGGGTATTGTATTCCCCCTTAGAAAGTTCGTGGCGGATCATGGTGTTGCAGATGACTAGACTCACTGAGCTGGGAACAGGCAACAACTTAAATTCAAGCGACCGGCAATCGAGCATTAACGCTCTTCCCTTATGCCCGCAGGCGGAAATAAATTGATCCATGATTCCTACTTGCGCGCCAACGAATTCGTTCTCAGCGCGGCGGCATAATTTCGCAAGCTCCACGCGGTCGATGGTAAGACCGGCAATGTCCAGCAACGCGAAACCGGTAGATACTTCGATCGCCGCTGAAGAGCTTAAACCAGACCCTATGGGAACATCGCCGCGAATAACGATGTCCGCGCCTCGGATGGCATGGTTTGCGCGCTGGAGCATGAGCACGACGCCCTGAACATAGTCGCTCCAATGTTTTTTAGGTTTGGGATCCTCATTCAGTAGATCAATTTCCACGGTTTCGGAGAAATTCACAGAATGCACGATTAATTTGCGGTCTGGGCGCGGAGAAATCGCCACCCACACGTAGAAGTCGATCGCAGCAGGCATCACAAATCCATCGTTATAATCGGTATGCTCGCCTATTAAATTGACCCGGCCAGGGGCGCGATAAATGCGCGGTTCGCCCTGGAATTGCTGGTAGAAGAATTTTTGGATTTCGGCGAATTCGTTAGCCACTGAGTCTTTACCCTACGAAAATAGTTTAGATGCCGCAGCCTGTACCGGAGAGCGACAGATTGTCTGATGCAACCCGTTGCTATTTCCTTTCAGGATTAGAATTTACTGCGCCGTGAATTTTTTGATGCTCTACGGCATTAGTGATACCCCCGCCACGCCGTCCGAGCAGCATCATAATGATGCCGAAAGCGAGCATAACCAGTCCCCATCTCAAATTTACGTTGATGCCAAGAGAATGCTTGTAGAGCGCCGGATCGCTGTGCCACCCATAACCGGCAAGAAGCAGGCCGAGCAGCGTGAACAAACCGCCAATGGGCAATCGAATATCAAGTCCCATGCAAACCTCCTTCTACCAAAAAACCAAATTCAACATGACCGTTAGGGCAATCACCACAACGCCAAGAACAACAGGCCGTTTGTACCACGGAACATCTTCTTCGCTGGGCCGCTGCGTTAACGAATAAACCAGTCCGACGAGATCTTTTTCTTCGCGGGAGCGGGTGAACAAGCTGATGAGAATAGTTACGACGAAGCAAGTGGTCCAAGCCCAAATGGCGGTCCAGAAATTTTGCGCCATCTCACTGGGATAATTGTGCAGTACGGATCCGAGCCAGCCGCCCTTGATTCCTGGCCCAGCGCCCGCGGGCAGCGTAAGGCCATGATGAAACGCAGCAGCCAACGTGCCAGAGATAAGGCCAAAAAATGCGCCGTGTCCCGTAGCACCTTTCCAAAACATTCCAAGCAGGAAAGTGGCGAACAGTGGCGCGTTCACAAAAGCGAACACCAACTGGAGCATGTCCATGATGTTGTTGAAACGCGTTGCCGCGTAGGCGGCGACAACCGAGAGAGCAATTCCAAAAACCGTGGCAAAGCGGCCCATGAATAAGTAATGAGCATCGCTGGCCTTCGGGCGAATATAAGATTGATAAATGTCGTAGGTCCAGACGGTGTTGAATGCCGTGACGTTGCCGGCCATCCCAGACATGAAGCTGGCTAACAATGCTGTAAGGCCCAGGCCGAGCAGGCCGGTCGGAAAATAGTGCAAAAGCATGCTGGGAATTGCGAGGTCATAGTCAAGGACGGGCTTTCCGTCGTGATCAAGCAATGCGTGCCCGGTATGCTCGTCCAATTTCGCGGGGATGAGCCCTTTCCCTTCATCGCTGGCGGATCGGGAAATAGTGGACGACGTTCCAAGCGACGCGGTCCCAACATTTGGCAGCGCAATAGCGATTAATCCCGGGAGGATTACCAGGAATGGAAACAGCATCTTGGGAATCGCGGCAATAATCGGAGTGCGCCGCGCGGCGCTCATGGAATTGGCGGCCATGGCGCGCTGAATCACGAGAAAATCCGTGCACCAATAGCCAAATGAAAGAACAAATCCTAGGCCCATAACCAAGCCGAACCATTCCACACCAAGAAGATTCGTATGCGGATTGGCCATCCCCACCCAGGAATGCGTATATCCGGCGGGAAGTTTTTGCGAGAGGCCGTGCCAGCCACCGACATTTTTGAGGCCCAGCCAAACCAGCGGCAAAAAACCCGCGACGATTAGAAAAAATTGCAAAACCTCGTTATAAATGGCGCTCGAGAGCCCGCCAAAAAGAATGTAACCGAGAACGAAAAGCGCCGAGAAAACAATGCTCACATGAAAAATCCATTCCGTGGGAATGGACATGCTGCGGAAAGGCGCGTCGAGAATGTGAAGGGTTTGAATCAGGCGGGCCATCGCATACATGGAAATCCCGGAAGAAAAAATAGTCATGATCGCGAAGGAAATAGCGTTTAATCCGCGAGTTTTTTCATCATAGCGAAGGCGCAAATACTCCGGGACGGAACGGGCGCGCGAGCCGTAATAGAAAGGCATCATGAAAATTCCAACAAATACCATCGCGGGAATCGCGCCCACCCAATAAAAATGACTGGTGGCAATCCCATATTTGGCCCCGGACGCGGCCATTCCTATGACTTCTTGGGCGCCGAGATTGGCGGAAATAAAAGCCAAGCCGCAAACCCAGCCGGGAATAGCGCGACCCGCCTGAAAAAAGTCCGCGCTCGTTTTCACCCTGCGCTTGAGCATGAACCCGATGCCCAGCACGAAAACGAGGTACACCAGCATGATGATCCAATCAATACTTGTGAGATTCACCGGCCTGGCCTCGATTCAGAATGTGCGATTTTCGGCGCACATTACCCTTGGTTGCTACGGCACGATACGCAAAGTAATTACCGAAACAGAGTGTTCGGGCAGCTCAACTATAAACTCGGATCCGGCGCTGATGGTTTTTTGCTCGAGCGAAACTGTTTTGGGATCGGCAAAACTATTTGCCGCGGCAAGTGATGGGCCATTAATGGTTTCGAGCACCGCATGGTCTGCCACCCGGGCCCCCTGCAAATGAATGGTGGTGCGCAGTGCGTGCTGCGAATCCGTGTTCACAACCTTGATGAAGAGTTCCTGCCTATCGGCACTAAGGCTCGCAACCACGTCTAGAAAAGGAATGTGTTTGCCTTCGAGGGTGGTATCGAACGTCGGGCTGTTTACATTGAGGGCCAGGCGCTGAGAGCCGAGATGACGGCTATAAAGTTCGTTCACTAAATAGGTGGGCGTGACAAACAGGCCGTGCCGGCTGGCTTGGATGATGCCGCCGGGCCATCCGTTGACCATGTCCGATACCGCGCTCATGGCCACAATGTCGCTGCGTTCAAAAACATTCAGAAGACGCGCCGCATAGAGTGCGGATTCCATGGAATGCTGCCGTGGAACCGGCAAAGAAGTGTTCCACTCATTGATGGCCAAGCGAATATCGCGTCCGGGGACGAGTTCGCGAATCACGTCGCGCATTTGTTTGTAAAACTTTTCGTAATGTAGCGGGTGCGCCATCAGGTTCAGGGCATCGCCGTGCATTTCTTTGAGGCCGTAATAGTGGTGGATCGCGAGGTAGTCTATATGCGCGCCAGCGGTTTTTAGAACGGTGCGATTCCAATTCATGTTGTTATCGCCGACGGCGATGAAGCGTATGGAAGGATCAACCTTCAACATCGCGGCGGTATAGCGATTGTAGTTTTGCGCATACGTCGACGCATCGCTGTGCGCGCGCACCCAGTCACCCCAAATTTCGTTGCCGATTTCCCAGTACTTAACGTCGAACGGCTCTGCATTACCGCCGGCCGCGCGCATCGCGCCATATTTGGATGATGCACTGCCGTTGGCGTACTCAACCCATCCCGCGGCTTCTTCGGCGGTAGCGCCACGACCCTCGACGTTGACGGTTATCGTTGGTTCAGCGCCAACACTCCGGCAAAAATGAATGAATTCATCCGTACCAAGGTCGCCGGGCTCGGGTTCGTTGCCCCAGGAAAGATTTGTCCACGTGAAACGCTGATCACGCGGGCCGACGCCCCAGGACCAATGGTAATCCTGCGCAACGTTCCCTCCTGGCCAGCGAATGAACACTGGGCGAAGATTTTTTACGCTTTGGAAAACGTCGGCGCGCAAACCTTGTGGCGCATCGTTTGGTAACAGGGAAAGTTGATCCAGCCACAAATGTCCCCGGCCGTGGAAAAGCACCACAAATTTTGCAAGTGGATCACTTTTTGACGGTGTCAGTGCAAATTCATATTTCTTCCAGTCGCCGGAAATGCCGTTCACTTCTGCGCGGGCATAATTTTCTCCGCCTGTCCAGTCAGCTTCCAGGGCCACGGTGATGCCGCCGTCAAAACCTTTCGTTTTCATCCAAAGATAACCGCGATACGTGGCGCCTTCGCGAATTGGGATTCCTCCCTGATGAATGCCGCGTCGCTGCCCATCGTCGTAGGCGAGATCGATAGAAAGAGAGTGATTACTTGGCGCGGCGACAAATTCGTGATGCGTTGGATAAAAAACGGACGCGTCCCAGCGGAAGTGCATCGCGGGATCGTCGTTGCGATCATCAGGGTCGCGCTCCCAATCGCGTGGCAAGCCGATGGGGTTTGGAGCGTCTTCGAAACCGCGGTCACGAAGAAGCTCTGCGGTAAGGCCACCTCTAACGCCGCCAAACATGAATTCGTCAAACTGGCCGTAAAGCATGGGACTGATTGTTCCTTCCACGCTGTTCGCATCAATAAAAATGCTGGCCGAAGATTCCGCGTCCGCCTGTGCCAATACACGGGCTGGACTTGTCACGAATGTTGCGAGCAGGAGACATCGCGCGAATCGCTTCGACGAAATGATTCTCACGGCTTGGCCGCCGTGAAATGGACTGAAAGATGCGGAGAAAATTTCGGACCAGCAACATATCGGACGATGGAATCAAAGAGGGTAGTTGCGTATGGATCGGTGCCATACGCATCAAAGCGAAACGTGGTGGCAAAAACTTTGCCGTTTTCTGAATTCGCTTGAACGGCAAGCGCGGCGTTGCGGTTCAGCCAGCCATAAAAAATGCCGGAGTGGACATCCGGGTAGTCCGCCGCGGGCACGCCATCAATGACGAAGTGCGGCGTGACTTGTGACGATTCAAAGCCCAGCAATCTCGTGAACGCCACCACATCGAAAGGGGCACTATCCTGGCGAACCCAGTTGAAATTGGTGACCCAGTTGCCGTCGAGGTCGGAGCCCTCACGCGGCAGAAGTTTAAGAGAAGCGCTCTTAGGAAAACCATCCGCAGAATCAAGAAGCAGGAGCACGCGCCCGCCCCTTTGAAGATGCTGCTGTACGCTTGCGTCGTACCGAGCAGCAATCAGCAGTACGGATGAATCGGTTCCTTCCGCAAGGAATTGGTAACCCGCCTTCTGGAGTGATTCGGACAGGCTCTTCAAACGGCCGGATGGATTATGCAGCGAGACTTTGACGTTTGTAGCGCCGGGCGACGAAGGAAATATAAATAATTCGTAGGAATTTTCAGCAAGCAGTTCGCCGGCGTTTGAGCGAGCTTCGATCCAGATTCGCTCGTGGCCTGGCTTTTGCCTTGCGGGGGCGCGGATTTTAATAGAGGACAAAGGGAAAACGCCGCCACTCGGCATATCACGTGCGGCAAATTCTCCACGTTCACCTGACTCAGTTCGCCAAAACACCGATGCGCCATCGAAATTCGCCGCGCTGTAGTGAGAAATCTGCAGCGGCAATTCGATCGTATCTCCGCTGTGATAATTACGCCTGGACAGTCCAGCCAGCAACACGTCCGGCTGCTGAATGTGTGACAATTCCCGGGCGTACACTTTCGGTTGACGCCACATATCCATCAAACCATTCACTTCCCAGTTGATGTCCGTGAATTCGGTTATCACGTAACCCTGGATTGGAGCATGGCTTCGGATGTTCTCGATCTCGTGCTTCAGCGAGCCGAACTGGTGTCGTTGCGTTTCTTCGGCCATATCTTTGAAGTCTTTGAACAATTTGTCGAATTGATATTCGTGGAACCGCTCCAAAACTCGGGCGGGTCGCGTGACATCGCGCCCCCCAAAATCGCGGCCATACCACCAGGGCCAGTTCGCCGGGGGATTTGGTAAACCCCAGTTTCCAAACTCGGAAAGGATCAGAGGTTCTTTTCCAGAGCGATCCGCATCGCCGTATGGACTGAACGTCCATTTGGCGCGGCCCGCAAAGTCCGCGGTCCATTGATCCCATTTTTCGGCATTATCCGGGATCGAATAATATTGGTGAAAATCCTCGAGGTCGCTCTTAACGTGAAAGTTTTCGCAGCAAGCGCTGTTGTCATCTATTAAGCGCCCCAGAGGAGCGGTGAGTTGTTTTGCGCGATCGTAAGCGGCGCGTAGCCAGCGGCGCTGTTCAGCCTGCTTCAGATCCGCACCCCAGGATTCGTTGATGACACTCTGAATCACGATAGAAGGATGGTTCCAGTCGCGTTCAACCATTTCCACAAAACTTTTTTCGCCGCGCTCCGCTGCCTTGGGCGTGAAGTGGTGCCCGTCATTCCAGGAAGGAATCTCGTACCAAATGAGCATGCCCACTTCATCCGCTGCTTGCAGATAGGCTGGGTCAGGGACTTTGATGTGACACCGCAACATATTTAAACCGAGCCGCTTGCCCTTAAGCATCATCTCGCGCATGTATTGCTTGGATGGCGGCGTGTAAATTCCCTGCGGATAGAAATCCTGGTCGAGCGCAGCGCGCATATAAAAGGGTTGTCCATTCAAATAGAGCTTGCCATCTTTTGCTTCAAAACTTCGAAAGCCGAACGTGTCGCGTGCCGTGTCTGTCTCGGAACCATTCAGGCGGACCTCAACCGAATACAACACTGGCTGTTCCGGAGACCAAAGGTGCGGATGGCCGATATGGCCCGTGGCTAGCGGGGTAACAGACCTGTTCGGCGTAAACATCTGCCGGAACTCTTCATTACCAGCTTCGTCGCGAATCACCATCGTCAGTTCTGCTGGCAAGTTTGCGGGCGTTTTTGAACCGGCGAGACGCACATCAATTTCAAATTCGCCGTCCACGTGCGTCGTCACGTGGACGCGTTCGATATACATTTCGGGACGAAACTGCAGCACAACCGGCTGCCAGATTCCACTGGTTTGCACGTACCAATTTTGCTTGCCATGTGGAATTTCGTCATACATCCACTCGGGAAAACGGGCGCGGTTTTCTTTTTCGTCCATGGGCGGGTCGGCAACGCGCACCAACAACTGGTTTCGACCGGGATGAACCGCTGCGCTTATATCGAATTGAAACGGAGTGTATCCACCTTCGTGCGTGCCAACGGACTTGCCGTTGATAAATACTTCGCAAAAATAATCAACGGCGCCAAAATGCAAAAGTGTGTGCCGCGGTGATGAAAATTGCGGTACTTCAAAATGATTTTGATACCACCCCACGCCAGAGTAATCGCGCAAATCATCGAATTGCGCGTTCCAGGATTGCGACGCCTGACTCTCTCGCCACCCTGACGAGCCAGCGGCATTGGCAACATTGAGAGTGCCGGCAGTATCGGGCAGAAACTTCCAACCGCTGTCGAGTTCGACGCTTTGCGCGCTTGCGGTTCCCGCAAGACACAGCAAAACAAGAATCGCGGCTGCGACCTTACGTGCCAGCTTATGCGACATTCGGATTGACCAAACTTGCCAAAAAATTTTGCCCGCCTTTCGCATGACTCAATCTTGAAACACTGATACGCGCTCGTTCAGGGCTAAGCCTACTTCACGGTGACGACGCGCACGGTGCTCCAATTATTCTCGGATGAACCAAATCCGTAGAGCATCACCCAAAAACTTTTTGGTAGATTCTTCACGGTTCTTTGCAGGCCCATCTGTCCATTAAGCATGAACATAAACTCATCGCCCCGGCGAACGATTCCCAGCACAGGATTAGCAGTTTTGGTGGCAAGTTTGCGATTATCAACGCGCTCCGCTTGTCCATTGACCACTGTCCAGGCTTCAAACGTTCCTTCGCTGGTGAGAATCCACTCAATACGATTGCGTCCTGAGTCATCGAAGAGCACCGTGAGCACCGCAGTGCCCAGTGCCAGCCCTCCTTGTCCTACGTCAGGGAGCCCCAGGCCAACTTTGGCCAGCGTGGCTTCAACAATGAAGTGATCGCCGCTAAATTTTTCTTTGGAGCGTACGCCGGAACGCGCTCCATTGACGCCACGCATACGCAGCTCGCCGTTCTCGACTTTAAATGTTCCGCCACTTCCTCCCTCAAACGTGAAGCGCTCCCACTTTGTCGAATCGATCGAGTCCCCAGAAAATTTGGAATGCCATTCCTGGGTGGGCGGCTGCGCTGCGGAAGATTGCGGATGGAAAAGAGAAGCGAAGCTGCTTGATGGCGAGAGCATCAAGAGTACTGCGCCAAAGCCTGCGGCTGCCTGGCGAGTGCGGAAAGCAATGTTACTCACGAAACTCCTCCATCGCGGCTCAAAACCGCACATCCGCTAGGCGACGCAAAATCTCCCGGCGATCTTTTTCTGATTTTTCCTTTTCTTCATTACTCAATTTTTCAAATTTCATCATGGTTGCTTGAGCTTCGTCTTTACGCTTCAGACGCATGTATGCTCGCCCCAACTGATAGTAAGCTTCAGCCAGGTTGGGATCAGCTTTCACCACATTTTCAAGCTCCGTCACCGCTTCCGACGGCTTGTTGGCCTTGAGCAGGAATTTTCCATACGCGAGATGCGCCTGCTGGAATGCGGGATCAATTTCCAACGCTCTCTTCAAATGACTTTCTATGCCTTGCTCATCCGGCGGCACCAATTTTTCCAGAGCTTCAGACATCAAGAAGTGGGATACGGCGGACGTTTCTTGCGCAGCCAGAGCCTTGCGGTACTGAGCAACTGCCTCGGGAATTTTTCCCTGGTCTACATCAATGATTCCGAGATATGCATACGCGGGAAAGATATGCGGATCAAGCTGCACACAATGTCCAAAGGCGCGGGCGGCATCGTCGCTCTTATTGTCTTGAAATTGCGCCAGGCCCATCGCACACCAGAGTTTTGCGGACTTCGGAAATTCTTCCAAGGCCTCCCTCAAACGAATCACCGCCGCCTGCGGTGCATTGGTATCGATCAACAACATCGCGTATCGAAACCGGTATGACTCGTTTTTGGGATCGATCTCGATAGCCCGGCGCATCGCCGGAATGGCATTTTCCACGTGTCCGCTGGCTTCGTAAATTTCCACCAGCGCAGCATAAAGCGGGGCCGCATCCATTCCGCGAGCCATTGCGGACTCCAACACGCGCCCTGCAGCACGCAGATCGTGCTTCGCTTGATAGGCGCGCGACAACAGCACAATATCATTTATATTTGAAGGATCGCTGCGTACCGAAGCTTCCAATTCCTGAGCGGCTTCGCTCGCCAGCCCCCCCTCAAGAAGCGCCGCCCCGAGTTCCGAACGAGCCGTTCTCACGGTTACCCGCTCGGAAGCTCCGTCAAGGTGGGCAGCGTATGCTGCGTAATCCGAAGCCGCTTGTGGCGCTTCATGCAAACGCAACGAAATTACCACCAGGGAACGCGCGGTTTCCGGCTCCGGAGCAAGCGCATAAGCACGTCGAAACAAATCTCTGGCCTGGCGAAGACCTTCCGGTGTCGCGCTTTCGAAGCGAAGTTGAGCCAAATTTACAAGCGCCCCCGCTTGTTTCCCGTTCAGGCGCAGAGAGGCCTGAAATTGGGCCGTCGCTCTTCGCTTTTGACCCAGTTTTAGAAGAATGGCGCCGTAATTGTTGTGGGCTTCCGGGGAATCGGGCGCGATGGATACCGCGGCCGCAAACTGACGTTCTGCTTCGCCCAGTTGACCAGCGTGATCAGCCAGGATGCCTAAATACGTTCGGGCCGTTAAATTGTGTGGGTCGATAGCCAGAACACGGAGAAACAGTGCTCTGGCGGATGACGTATCGCCGTGCTCCATCGATGCTATCCCGTCGGCGATAAGGGCGGCATGATGATCTTGGGTATCGGGGCCTTTGCTTTGAGCCGACGGAAAGTACGGCAGCGCCTCGCAACTCCAACCAAGTGTAAGCATAAGGACGAGAGAGGTGACCCCGACTCTTTTAAACTGCTGCATAGCTACAGGCTAGCGCACAACCGGAGACAGACAATGGATATTTGTCCGCCGCCGGTTATGCGGAGCATATTTAGAAAATCAATTTCAGACCCAGCTGGATGACGCGTGGTCCATAGTTATTTACGTCGTTGACTATGCTGGCTTTTCCAAAGTTGCCGGGGTCGCGCAGATCGACGGCCAGTTGGAAGTAGCGATGACGATTAAACGGATTGAAGAATTCGCTCCGGAACTCAAGCGTGAATCTTTCCGTGAGCGGTGTCTTCTTCAACAAACTGAGTTGTTCGCTGTAGTAAGGCAATGCTCGCGCGCCTGCGATAACTGGCGGCGCGGTTCCAAAAAAGGTGTTCGGGTTTGCGTAATAAGCCTGATATTTGGACTGTGTAACGTCCGTTCCCGAGGCTCCAACATTGTTAAATTTGGGCGGGAGCGAAAACGCCGCAGGGTTTATCACCTGGTAGCTCAATCCGCTCGCAGGATTGTTGGTTAGAACGGGTTGGCCGGTCAAGTTGGGTCGAATGCTGCTGTAGTAGCCTACAAGATTTAAGAAATCGTTGGTGTAAGCCGGGGCCGAATCCAAAACCACGGTGGGCAAACCAGCTTGATACCGCTGGATTCCGCTAATTTGCCAGCCTCCGACAATCTTGTTCAAAACTCCAGAATTGGAAAGCAGCGGCTTGCCTTTGCCGAAGGGCAATTCGACAAGGTAGTTGAACACCACTACGTGCGGCGAGCTGTTGGGCGATACACTGCGCAGGGATTTAATGTCGAACGGATTTTGCACCACGTTGTTGATGGGAGAGCGGCCGAACAAATCTTCCGCGGCGTTGGTAATCAACTTGGAAAACGTGTAAGAAAATCCAAACTCAAATCCTCTCGAGAAACGGCGATCCACTTTGACTTGCAACGCGTTATATATGCTGGTTCCCTGACCTTCCAGTTGTTGAATGATCTGTCCGTATTGCGGGAAAGGCCGCAATGCCTGGGCCACCGAGCCATCGAAGCCCGGGTACACTGCGGCATTGCTGGCAGGAAGCGTGACGCCGACGCTGTTTGCATAAGCTACTTCCGCGGGGTTGGCCAGCGCTGCTTTCAACGGTTCGTTGAGCATGGGGAAGCCCAGTTTCAAATCATTCAACGGCAACGCGTTCATCCTTTTGAAATTGGAACGAAGCCGCGTTCCGTGGCTTCCGATGTAGCCGATCATCAATGCAAAGCTTCCGGGAAGCTCACGTTGATAATCCAAGCTGTACTGCAAGGTTCGCCCTAGTTTGAAATTAGGGTCGAAGTAATCGACATCGCTCCCGATAAACTGACCATTTGGATCAGGCACCGGGGCAGCCGGGTAGGTAGACAAGAAAGCTGTCGCTTGCCTGCCGTTTGGCGTGCGCAGCCTGCCGGTGTTGTAGCCCTCCAGGCCGGAGACGATGTCGCTAGCAAGGAGCGGCGCGTAGTAAAGGCCGATGCCGGCGCGGACAACACTTTTATTATTGAGAGAATACGCAAATCCCAAGCGTGGCCCGAAATCGCTGTAATCTGGTTTTACGAGCCCGCGGTACGCGGCCTTTAAGCCGCCCTGCCCGCCTGCTCCGACGAGCGCGCCAAGCCGGGCGCCGCCGATCAACGGATCAGGATTGGGAACAGTGGGATCAAATCCGCGAAACTTGTTGTTAGCTTCGGTCCGAGGATAGGGAATTTCGTAGCGTATTCCCACGTTTACCGTCAAACGCGGAGTGACTTTGATGTCGTCATTGACAAAGAACGACGGCGAAAAATAACGCCAGGCCGGCTTGACGGAATGTATGTTCACGAACGAGAATTCCGTCGCACCGGTGATCAAGCTGGCTATCGGCCAGCCGCCTCCGCCAGCGTTATTGTTCGGACCGACGTCCGAACCGGTCTGATCTCCGCGGAAGTTGAACGTTCCTCCAGGATCAATTAATTGCGTGACATTAAGCTGCTGCCATTTAAAGTCTCCGCCAAATTTATACGTGTGCCTTCCCTTTACCCAGGTGGCGCTGTCGCTGATTTCGACGGTATTGTCAGGCAACCGATCGTTGAAAAAAGTAGAGCCTATATTTTGCGCGGCGCGTGGGTCCGCGGATGTTTCCACGGGACCGTATCCAGGGAAACCTGCACGGGGAAATGCCGCGTCCTGCGTGGCATTCGCGGGAAAACCCAATTCCGTGGAAGGAATGTGGCCCAGCCCGGTATTCATGTTGGCTACGTCAAATCGGTTCCAGGACAAATTAAGGTGATTCAGAAGTTTTGGCGTGATCGTGAAGTCATACTGCGCGCGGGCAAAATAGGATTTAAAATTTTGCTTCCAGACGTCCTGTGCGATGAACGGCATGGGAAACCGCGGAAAACCACCGACGATTCGCGTATTCGTACGATACGTATAACTCATGGAGAGATGTTGCCGGTCAGAAATAATCTGATCCACCTTGCCGATATAGCTGTTTACGGTAGTGGGAGCGCTGGAAGACGCCCGGTAGTTATGGAACACTCCGGGGCCGGTAGGTAGTGGAAAGTGGCTCAGGATTGCCTTACCCGCGGGATCGATGACAGATTTCCCGGTAACCGGATTTACATATGTATCGAGGTGGTTTCCGGGAATTGCCGTGGTGCGTTTCGCAGGATCAATCGTTGGATCGTAAATCAAAACAGGTCCCTTAAAAAAACTCAGTACATAGGGGTCCATGAGATTCGGATCCGGACCCAATTCGGAGAAATCGCCGGTGCGCATCTTGACGGTTGGCACCGTGAGTAACACGTTTTCACTCTGTTTGAAGCGGTATCCCTCGTAGTTGAAGAAGAAAAATGTGCGATTACGGCCGTTGTAAATTTTCGGAATCCAGACCGGTCCACCCAGGTTAAAGCCGAAATCGTTTTGGTGATCGATGTTGCGGGGAAGCCCATTGGCATTGTTAAGAAAGGTGTTGGCATCCAGCGCAGTATTGCGGAACAGATCGTAGACCTCGCCATGGAAACCATTTCCGCCGGACTTGAGCGTGAAATTCACCACCCCACCCGAAGAATTCCCGAATTCAGCGGAGTAGCTGCTGGTGCTCAGCGTGAATTCCTGAAATGCATCTGGCCCGGGGGCAACTTCGGAGAAAAAGTTCCCGTTCTGCGCTCGCTGCGTGCTGGCCCCATCCACTAGGATGTTGGTTCCCATGGCTTGGCCGCCATTCACTCTGAAATTCGACGCATCCGTGCCGCGCCCATCACCGTTAGCTCCCGTGCCAGAAGTGACGCTGCTGTCCAGGAAAATAAAAGAGAGGGGAGTGCGGCCGCCAAATTCGCCGCCTACCTGCAAGGGCAATTCGCGCACTTGCTTTTCGGTGACGTTCGTCTGCTGCACCGGGCTTTCAGTCTGAAGCAGGGGCGCATCACTGGTTACGGTTACGGACTCGCCTTTAGCGCCGACGACTAGATGAAAGTCGACGCGCAAAGTTTCTTGGACGGGCAGGGTGACTTCCTGGGTCTCTGCCTTGAAACCAGCAACGTCCACAGCTACCGTGTAGGGAGCGGCGGGTAATTCAGGCAGGGTGTAGCTCCCGGTATCCGATGTGGTTGTCGTACGAACTGCGCCAGTGGCGGTGTTCGTCGCGGTAACGGTAGCAGCCGAAACCACGGCGCCGGACGAATCCGTGACCGTACCGGTTATAGTGCCACGATCGCTTTGCCCGAATACGGGAAATGCCCAAGCACTCGCAGTCAGCAGCCATGCTGCTGTTGCCACTTTCCAGGATTTCATTCGCCACCCCAATCAAGCTCGCAGTGAGGAACTGGAGCAAAATACCACTAACTGCCTACCCCTGAATCGCGCGCATAATGTAAACGTTTACATCACACACGCACTGAGCGGGAAGATACTCCTGCAGAACTGGCTTGTCAAGATTTTTTGTGATAGAAAGGCGCAACTGCGGCATTTATCCCAAGACGCCAAGTTCGCAACCGCCCGGTCGCACTTATGAGCATCAAACAAGTCGCCAAGGAAGCCAAAGTCTCCACTGCTACCGTATCCCGCATTATTAATGACTCGTCTTCGGTTAGCCCGGCAACCGCAAGCCGTGTTTGGCGCGTCATTCGCAAACAAAATTATTATCCGAACACGCATGCGCGAACACTGGTGTCCGGACGAAGCCGCATTCTCGGCCTGATTATCTCTGATATTTCGAATCCGTTTTTCCCTGACGTGGTAAAAGGTTTTGAGGACGTCGCGCTGCAAAACGACTACGAAGTAATTTTGACCAGCACTAACTATGACGCCAGACGCATGGCCTCCTGCGTGCGCCGCATGGTGGAGAACAAAGCCGCGGGCGTGGCGATCATGACTTCGGAGATGAATCGTGAATTAATCGGCGATTTGGCGCGACGCGGAATTCCCATTGTTTTTCTTGACGTCGGAAAAGCGCGAAACCGTATGAGCAATATTTGCGTTGATTACGCCCAGGGAATTCGCGAAGCCGTCGACCATCTTTGCGCCCTGGGCCATCGCCGCATCGGATTTATCAGCGGACCCATGAACCTGAAGTCGGCTCGGACCCGCCGGTCCGCATTTTTGCATTGTTTGAACGAATACCATCTTGCGGAAGACAGCGGACTTATTGCCGAAGGCAATCACAAAATTGATGGCGGCGAAGTCGCCATGTACCGCTTGCTGAAGCTGAAAAAACGCCCTACCGCGGTGTTGACCTCCAATGATCTAACCGCGTTCGGAGCGCTGCGCGCCATCCACCACGTCAAGCTTCGCGTACCGGACGATATTTCCATCGTTGGGTTCGATGACATTGAACTCGGGCAATTCACGCAGCCGCCATTGACCACCGTCAGGCTTCCTCGTGTCGAACTTGGAAGGATGGCCTATGATGCGCTTTCACGCCTTTTGCACGGCAGTTCAAAGCGCGGATCTGTCTATCGAATAGAAACCCATCTTGTGGTGCGCTCTTCGACGAGCACGGCGCCAGACGCACATTCCTCCGGCCGCCCAGCCCGTAGTTAATTGGTCGCTTTCACGTCGGAATTTTCGGATTCTTCAATCGTTAAAATCTGATTAGACAAAACATGTTCTATCTTTTGCACAATGCCGCTGGGCCAATGCACTTCCAAATATTTCACCAAACGCTCTCCCCCCAGGCCGAAATGCACGCGGCGGTCACTTGCTGATAGATAACTTCCGGTGGTGCTCACCGTCGCGTATTGTTCTTTGCCTGAATCCAAAACTATTTTGATGACTGCGCCAATGCCGTCACGGTTGCTCTTATGACCGGTAAGTCGGATCAGCAACCAATTCTTCGCATTTCCACCTTCGTTCCGCAGCACGTATGCAAAACCATTGTTGGTGGTGATCACCACATCAAGATCCCCATCATTATCAATGTCGCCGACCGCCAACCCCCGTGCAGCCCATTCTTGTGAAAATATCGCTCCCGATTCCGCCGAAACGTTTACGAAGTTTTTGCCGTCGTTGCGAAGTAGTAGCGGCGGCTGGCGGTATCGCAAATGCGGGAAAGTGAGCTGAATCGTATCCAGCACATGGCCTTGAGCGATGAAAAGATCTTTCCACCCATCGTTGTCGTAGTCCAAAAACTTAACGCCCCAGCCGGAAAATGGTCGCGAAATGGCCCCCAGACCGGAAGCCGTTGTTTCGTAAGTGAAGGAGCCGTCATGGGAATTGTGATAAAGCGCGTAGCGTTGTTCAGAAAGATTGGTGATGACCATGTCAGGCCAGCCATCGTTGTCGTAATCCGCGAAATCAATCCCCATTCCCGCAAACGTTTTTCCGTTTTCATCAATCGCTGTGCCCGCCAGGAGCGCTGACTCTTCAAAGGAACCATCTCCTTTATTATGATAGAGCCATTGCTGCACCGAATCATTGGCAACAGCCAAGTCTATCTTTCCATCGCGATCAAAATCCGCAATGGAAATTCCCAGTGCTTTTGCGCCGGCTTTGCCCATTCCGATTTCTTTCGAAACTTCTTTAAAATGTCCGCCACCCGTATTGCGGTATACCAATAACGAAACACTTCCGAAGATGTCCGGGTGGCAATACGCACGATGGCCGGGTTTGTGTTCGCCACAATAAACATTTTTGTCGAAAGACCAGTCCAGATAGCGCGCGACAACTAAGTCCAGCAGGCCATCATTATTCAAGTCCACGAATGCTGCGCTGGTTGACCATCCAGAGCCGGAAACGCCAGCACTTTCCGTCACATCCGTGAATGTGCAGTTGCCGTTGTTGTGATAAAGCTTGTTATGGGGATATCCGGTAACGTATAAATCCTCGTTTCCGTCATTGTCATAATCCCCGACAGCGGCGCCCATTCCGTATCCGATCCCGGCAAGCCCGCTCTTTTCCGTAACGTCCTCAAACGTACCGTCCGATTTTTGGTGATACAGCCTGTTTGAATAGGCGGCGTCGTCTTTAAATGGCATTGCACCGGCGCGCATAGGATCGTTGATCTTTGCGCCGTTTACAAAAAAAATATCCAGCCGTCCGTCATTGTCACAATCGAAGAGCGCCACTCCCGGGCCCATCGTTTCTATCAGATACTTCTGAGAAGTCGGCGAAGCTTCGTGCTTGTATCGGATTCCGAGTTTGCTGGTCACATCGACAAATTGCACCGCAGGCTCACTTACTTTTTTTGACGGAGCGCTAGGCCTCTGGGGACAGGCGACGTAAGTCCAGGTCAACACCAGGACCAAGATTGAACAAGAGCGCAGAAATCTCGTACTCTTCGGAAACATGCAAATGTTAGTCGTTCGCATATCTTGTAAACGTTTACGCTATCGCTTTATCATCATATATTCTCAAATATGAAATGCATCCAAGATTCGCGGCCGCTTATTCGACATTCAGTCCGCGCTTCCCTTCTCTTCCTGCTTGGGTTTGCTGCGGCTGGATGCGGCGGCGGATCTTCGAGTCAGCCTCCACCACCACCTCCCCCGCCGCCAACCACCTTTTCCAATCCCTTGTCCATCCAGATCGCCAGCGGCGGCTCGGTTCAAGACTGTCCCGATCCTTCCATTATTCATGGGCAAAAGCCCGGCGATAATCTCTGGTATATGTACTGCACCACCGACCCGCTCAACGGCTCCGACAAGAATGCTTCCGGCAATTTTAATTTTCATCTCATTACTATGCACAAGTCCTCGGACCTCGTTCACTGGACGTATGCGGGCGATGTATTCTCTGCACGGCCAACATGGATAGCCTCAACCGCGGGACTCTGGGCGCCAGCGATTAAATTCTTCAACAATCAGTACTACCTTTATTTTGCTGCTTCAGATACCAGCCTGCCCGGAGGCGGCGCCGCAATTGGCGTTGCTACCAGTGGCACTCCCCTTGGTCCTTGGACGGACAGCGGCACTCCTGTCGTTATGCCCGAAGATGCCGCATGTTGTGCCGGTTCGCGGCGCGCAGCGATTGATCCTGAGGTGATTCAGGTCAATGGACAGAATTATATTTATTTTGGAAGTTTTTTTGGGGGAATCTCGGTGCGCAAGCTTTCCACTGATGGTTTAACTTCCGACCCCGCCAGCGAAACGGCGGTAATCATTGACAATCGCTACGAAGCCGCGAATATCGTTCAGCATGGCGGTTTTTTCTATCTCCTGGTTTCCGCCTCGAACTGCTGCAATGGCCCACTTTCTGGCTACGCTGTTTTTGCAGGTCGCTCCGCAAGTCCTCTCGGTCCTTTTGTCGACAGCCAGGGTATTTCGCTGCTTTCCAGTCGCGTCGGTGGAACGCCGGTCGTGACCATGAACGGAAACCGCTGGGTGGGCCCGGGTCACAACGCTGTGCTAACGGATTTTGGCGGGCAGGATTGGTTTCTCTATCACGCCATCGATAGAAACGATCCTTATTTTGCAGGCGCGCCAGGGTTCACAAAGCGCCCAGTCTTGCTCGATGCCATGGATTGGATTAACGGCTGGCCGGTGGTGCGTGGCGGTTCCGGACCTTCCGAGACGCCGCAACCCGTTCCCGCGGCGCAACCGGGACAAAAAAGTCTATATTTAACGCAAGTGGCTGCCACCGATCAACCGGGACAACTTATCGGCGTTGCCAGTGACGAATTCAATGCTGCAACTTTAAGCACGCAGTGGAGCTGGATTCGTCCGCCTGCGGCGGGAACGTTTTCCTTAACTGGCTCGGCGTTTCAATTCAACACGCAGAATGCTGATCTCTACGTCGACACCAATACCGCGTCAGTTCTCGCCGAACCTGCTCCAAGTGGTGACTACATTGTTGAAACGCGTGTGAACTTGAACGTGCCGCCTTCCGGTTGTTGCCAAAATTTTGTGCAGGCAGGATTGGTTATTTATGGCGATGACGACAATTACATAAAATTCGTTCACGTCTCGATCTTCAATACTCGGCAGACGGAATTTGCGAAAGAACTGGCGCCAGTCCCCGCCGGTTTTCCGCGCTATGGAAGCACTCTCGTGGGACCTCCAGCTGATTGGACGTGGCTGCGAATTGTGACGCGTGGCATTACCGGAGGCGAAACTTACACCGCCTATTCCAGCAATGATGGGCAAAACTGGACTCGCGGCGGTACCTGGACGCACAACTTGGGCACCGGCGCAAAAATTGGTTTGGTGTCCATGGGTGGATCGGGTTTTAAAGCGCAGTTCGACTACGTACGGGTGTACACAACGACGCCGTAATCGCGATGGCAAAACCCCTCACTGACGCTAAAGGTCTACACAACACACACGTTTCGCCAACCGTTCAACGGGGCAAATGTTCCGAATGAAACGCGACTGCCTAAAGTACGGGTATAAAAGTTGTCGCCATCTACCGCCTCGACAATTCAGCAAGCACATGTACAGCAATAAAATTCACTGTATGGGACGTGGGGATACAACCCACCACCCGCAGTAGAAATGCGGAACCAGCATCCCTAGTCACCGGAAACGACCGAATTACTTCCGGATTGCCGACCATCCAGGAGTTGGCCGTTCACTGTGCTTCTTGCTAGTTATCGCGCCGAGATCGGCAAAGGACCGGGCCGAGTTCGTGTTGCTTGCTACATCTGCGACCCGATGATTCGGTTGAGCAATGCGGCTAAGGCATGCCAGGCGGGGGTCATTCCGATGGGGACGGATAGGGCGACGGTAGCGAAGACAACCGGGGCGGCCCACATGGTGGAGCGGTGGATGCGGCGGATAAAGATGACTTCGTAGACGACGAGAATGAGAAGCAGGATGCCGAGGCCGGTGACGGCTCCAGCGGCGGGCGGAAATCCGATGCGGCCCCAGGGAAAGCGGCCGAAGGCGGCGGCGACGAGACTCGAGGTGGCGATCAGGATCAGACGCTTGTGCGCGTCGGGCCTGCGCCGGGCGCGCCAGGAAGCGTAGATGACGATGGTGAAGCCGACGATGCCGATCAGTGGGATGGCAGCGGAGACGGCGGGGTCGAGCGGTCCAATTTTCACTCCACGATGAAGCGCGTCGATGGCAGCGATCACGCCGAGCACGATCATGGTGGGCGGAAGGCAGAAGGCGACGGTGCCGAAGGAACGATGCCATTTGACGCGGCGAGCGGAGATGAGGGCGGCCTGCACAACGAATAGCAGCATCCAGAGGGTGAAAACCGCGCCATGGATGTGGAGGATGGGGCTGGGAAGCGGCGCGCGCAACATGCCGGCCTGGAAGTAAGTTGGTGAGAAGCCGAGGTAGACGCAGACACAGAGCAGGATCGCCATGCCGCTGTAGAAGACGCGTTCGACGGTTCGATTGACAGGTCTATACGTGGGCTCGTGGGCGGATGCAGGCACAAAGATCGAGTCCGTTGCCATGTCCTTCTCCGTTTGCAAGGTTGGGTGCTGCGCGCCGGAGATGGACTTACCGGGATGCGTGGAAGATATCACGCAATGAGGGCGTTTCACAAACCTAATAGTGCCGCGAACGCGGGATCGGTACTTGCTCGAAGAAGAGACCGGCGAAAGACTTACCGAAGCCGATCAGTCCTCGCAAGTCGGCAAAGCGGAAGCGATCCGCGGTTCCGGCTACCGGTTCCTCCCGTATCACGGGGTGCATTCAATAGGTCGATGCAACACCATCTAACTGTTGTATTGAAGGGTGGTGTGTATGATCGAACGGAAACGAACGAGACTTTCTCTCACGGAGAA
>Ga0209117_1000293_pt1 | contig 25052 bp, 20 predicted proteins | sample BlaSpr_A8_OM2_M2_FD_187978 | JGI IMG/M metagenome (GOLD analysis project Ga0209117, IMG submission 187978) | Forest soil microbial communities from Thunder Bay, Ontario, Canada - Black Spruce, Ontario site 2_A8_OM2_M2 (SPAdes) (version 2) | ecosystem: Environmental > Terrestrial > Soil > Boreal... | reverse complement strand
CGGGCGACAGCCTTATGTTCGCGGGTCCAGTGGAACACGCTTTCCGCGCCCGGATCATCGGCGATCATGCGCTCGTAGTCGTCGTTGGCGTGGTGCGTCAGCGTCTCGATGGTCGCGCGGTCTCCCGAGCGCAGCGTCAACGCGGGCACGACCTTCTTGCTGAAGTATCCCCAGTGCACGGTAGCGGGCGATACCGGTAGCGTATGATGCTTCATGCCAGTGTAATGTTTCATGCGAGTGCCTCTTTAAAAAAGCGATCGAAAGTGGATTGGACAGCCGGCACCACCGCGCGGGCGCGCCCATGAATATGTCTCCGACCTCATCCTGAGGAGCGCGCCCTTGCGCGCGTCTCGAAGGACGGCCGCGAGTCGGTACGTCACGTCCATCCTTCGAGACGCTTGCTTCGCAAGCTCCTCAGGATGAGGTCTGTATTCTTTCACAGACGCGGTCGCGGGCGCTGCCGGGTGAGATGCGGGCCAGCCGGTCATGCCGTTTGCTCCGGCGACTTGTCGGCGTCCACCACGCTCAGGAAGCGCGCCGTCGCCGGATGGCGGGGATTGGTGAGGATTTCGTGGGCCGGCCCCTCTTCGAGGATCGAACCGTGGGAAAGAAACGCGACGCGATCGGCGACTTCATCCGCGAAGCGGACCTGATGGGTCGAGATGATCATCGTCAGCCCGTCATCGATCGCCAACCGCCTGATGACTTCCAGCACCTCGTTGACGAGTTCAGGATCGAGCGCGGAAGTCGGCTCGTCCAGCAGCAAGACGCTCGGATTGGGCGCAAGCGCCCGGGCAATAGCGACCCGTTGCTGCTGGCCGCCGGAGAGATGGCGCGGCAACGCATCCGCGCGATGGCTAAGGCCGACGCGTTCGAGCAATTCGCGGGCGCGCCGGTCGGCATCGACGCGGGTCATGCCATGCACCCAGCGCAGCGGCCCCGCCACGTTCTCCCTCGCCGTCAGATGGCTGAACAAGTTGAACTGCTGAAACACCATGCCGACGCCGACGCTGGCACGTTCATTGGCGATCTCGCGGGGCGACAAAGGCTTGCCGTCGTCGCGATGTCCGAGACGGCGGCCACCGACACGTACCATGCCGGAATCCCAATTTTCCAAATGGTTGATACAACGCAGCAGCGTGCTCTTGCCCGATCCGCTGGGTCCGAGGAGCGCGACTACCTCGCCGACCCGCACCGTCAGATCGACACCGTTAAGTACGGTTTGCGTGCCGTATTTCTTGCGCAGATCAGTGACCTCGACGGCGACATTGTTGCGTTGAACCATGGCGGAATGCTTGGCACGGTCGCCCCGTGAGGCCGGGCGTGGCGAAGGTGCCGGCACATCCGGCGACGGGCTCTGCGGGGGTTCGGCGGCTGCCGGCGCCTGTTCGGCCAGCTTCAGCTTGGTCGCCAAATCGACGCGCCGCCAAGGGAGGAAGATGGCGAGACGTCCTTGCGGCGTGGTGCGATCGAGATCAAGCGCCCGTTCCACGAACAGCTGGATCACGCTGACCCCGGCGGTGAGCACCAGATAGATCAGGCCGGATGCGAAGAAGATCGAGAAAAAATCGAACGTGGAAGACGCAAGCTGCGTGCTTCGCAGCGTCAGCTCCTGCACCGAGATGACACTCGCCAGCGACGAATTCTTCAGGGCGCTGACGGTTTCATTGCCGAAGGCAGGAATCATCGTGCGAATCGCCTGCGGCGCGATGATGCGCCGCATCAGCAAGGCGGGCGTCATCCCGAGGGCCTGGCCGGCCAGGACCTGTCCGCGGTCGACGCCGAGCACGCCGGCGCGAAGCATCTCGGCGATGAAGGGCGCCTCATTGGCGGCCAGTGCGAGGCCTGCGGCGCCGATCGCGCTCAACTTCAGGCCGATCTGCGGCAGCGCGTCGTAGGCGAACACCATCTGGAGGATCAGCGGCGTGCCGCGAAAGATCACGGTGTAGCCCCGAGCGAGTGCAGCCAGCATCCAAAAACGACTGAGCTGCATCGCCGCGAGGACCAGACCGAGGATCAGCCCGCCGGCCAGCCCGAGGGCGGTCACCACCACGGTGAACCAGATGCCCTCGATCAGGTACGGCAGGCTGAGATAGTGGACGAACAGCGACATTACTTGACGGAAAGAATGTCGGGCTCTTTGAAGTTGTTCACATCGAGTTGCCACTTCTTGAGCAGATCCATGTGAATCCCGGCCTTTTGCACTTCGATAAGTGCTGCGAGAACCGCATCCCGGAATTCAGGCTTGTTCTTGGGAACGGCGATGCCCACTGAATAAGGAATCGTAACAGCGATCGCCTTCTCCAGTTTGTCGGGATTGGCCTTCACCGCCTGATCGACGGTGTTGACGTCGTTGACGTAGGTGTCGGCGCGGCCGGCCAGAATTGCCTGGATGCAATTGGCGTTGTTGTCATAGAGCTGGAGCGTAGGCTCGGGCTTGCCTGCCGCCTTGCATTCCGGAATCAGCGCCTGGACCAAGGGGACTTCCACAAAACCGGTGTTCTCGGCTGCGGCGGCGCCGCACATCGACGTGTTGATACCGGTGATCTTCTTCGGGTTGCCCTTGGCGACCAGAACGCCATCGAACACCTTCGAATAGGTGATGAAGTCGGCCGCTTTCGCCCGCTCTTCAGTTGCGTAGATATCGGAGATGACGATGTCGGCTTGTCCGCTCGACAAGGTCGTTAGCAGCGCGGCAAACGTCACGGCCTTGTAGGTTAGTTTGAAGCCGAGGCACTCGCCGATCTGCTCGCCGAGATCGATGTCGAAGCCGACATATTTGTTCGGGTCTTTCGGATCGATCGCTTCGTAGCCCGGTGTGTGCGGGTTGATTGCGTTGACGAGGGTCTTGCCCTTGAAATCGGGGTACTTGGCCTGGAGCGCCGCGCATCCTGCCGGCGCGGCATGGGCAGAGATAGGAGCCAAAATGCCGGCCAGGAGGAACGCGCCCAGCATAGCATGGCGCAATCCGGCAATCACGGCGGATTGCCGCGTCCGGGCTTCGGTGGAGAGCCGCTTATGCATCTGTTTTCTCCTTCGACGTTGTCATGGCGACGCCATGATCCAAGTTCGAAGGGAGCCTACGGTCACCCGCCGGTTTCAGGCTTGTCTCGGGGCGCACAAAAAGTTGGATCGACCGATGCCAGGATTTAGGCAGACGCTGCGGAAATTATGGGCGATGGGGACAAAAGATGCGCAAGCGCCGCCAGCGCGGCGGCGGAGCCCATCGGGAATCTGAACCATATTGCGCGTAGCCGTGAGAGCTGGAAATCGGCGGCCACTTACTTCGCATTCGCCGGCGCGTGGACGTGCCACAAATCGGTGCGCCAGTGCAGCGCGATCGCCATCAGCAGCGCGAGCCCGGTGGCCGCGTAGAGCGTGCCGGTCGCGGCATAGCCGATCTCATCGATCAGACTGCCGGACGCCAACAGGCCGAGCGGCAGGCTGTAGATCGCGAGCATGCGCACCCCCATCACCCGGCCGCGGAAATGTTCGCTCGCGGTCCGCATCAGGATCACCGCGATCGAGATCATGGTCATACTTTGCGAGAAGCCCGCCAGCATCAGGCAGGCGATCGCGGCCGGCACGGTTTGCATCTGTGCAAACACCAGAAGCGTCGCATACCACATGACCGTTGCGCCGATCATGAGCCGCGCCACGCGGATACCGCCGATCAGGCTCAGGAGTACGGAGCCCACCAATGAGCCGACCGCGAAACTCGCCGACAGATATCCAAGTCCGGTCTGGTCGGCGCCGTAGATCTCGCGCGCGATATAGGGCAGCAATCCATTGGTGATCGGATATGCGGTCAGGTTGGCGAGGAATGCGATCCAGATCGCCGCGCGCATCCGCGGGGTGGTCCAGACATAGGCCATGCCCTCCTTCAGGTCGCGGATCGGCGAGCGCCGTGACGCGCGGCTCGCCACCTCATCGACGGGGTGCGGTTTCGGCGGCGCGACGACACAGAGGGTAAGCACCGTACTGACGAGATAGAGGCTGACGATCGCCACATAGGCCGGCCCCATGCCGAGTGCCGCGAACAATCCGGCGCCGCTCAGCGCACCCGCGATGCGCGCGGTATCGATCGTGGTTCGCGAAATGCTGATTGCGCCGATCAATTGATCCGATGGCATGATGGTGGCGACGAGCGCGCTGCGCACACCGAGATCCGACGGCCGGACCAGACCCATGATCGCTACGATGACGAGGACATAAAGCGGCGTCAGGTGACCTGTCAGCGCCAGCGTCATCAGCGTGGCAGCCAGCACCGCATAGGTCGCACGCATCATCGCGAGCAGATCGCGGTGACCGATGCGGTCGCCGGCCACGCCAACCATCGGGGCGATCAGCGTACCAGTGTAAGTGAGCGCCGCAAACAAGGTCAGCAGCACAACCGATCCGGTCTCGACCAGTACATACCAGCCGAGAATAAGCGTCTCCATCTCGAACGCCCACGACGTGAGCAGGTCGGCGGGCCACTGGAAACGATAATTCCGGATACGGAAGGGACCGAGCGCGGAAGGCCGCGCCAACCCGCTCAAAATTCGATGTCGCGGCTCATCGCGTTCCACCCTGCCCTGTTTTCTTGTTGTTCCAGGAAGCAGATCTCCTCGCCATGGAAATTGCCTCCAAAAACCTGGATACCGCGTTGATATTGCTTGTGTCAATCACGGCCGCCACCTGTGATTGCGGCGTGGCTCGCCTCCGGGATTGCTATGTTGTTGCTATGAAATGCACCGCCAATTCATATCGATTTACTATGGCACTCTCGGCACATGATCCACGTCAATCATCCACGTAAATCCGTCAGGGGCCCTCGCCGCGGGCCCGGAAGCAGGAGTGAGATTTGTCGCGCAGAAAATCTGTTTGCAGGATCGGCGCTACGGTGGCGCTGCTTCTGACGGGCGTATCTCTCGCTCTCGCCCAATCCGCGCCCGCAGGCGACGCAGCCCGGCCAGCCCAGGACGGCCTACTCAAGAACGGGCCGCCGGTCTGGGACTCCAATCATGATGGCGTCTACACCTGCGACGAATGGAAGGGCTTTGCTGACCGGATATTTACGTCGGCTGATCGTAACCGCGACGGGCATCTCGACCCGTCCGAATTCGCAACGGTCCAAAAAGCCGACGCCACATTGGCAGACGCAGATTTCGGTTATTTTGACGAAAACCAGGATGGCAAGATCACACGCAAGGAGTTCGTCGATAAGCCGAGTGCGTTCATCCTGCGGTTCGACCGGAACGGCGACTGCCGCGTCACTCCGGATGAAATGAAAGCGGCGACCGCCCCGAGGGGTCCGCAGGGCCCGGCTGAACGGCCGCGGGACAGGTTTCATTGAAACTTTTGCGCGATGAAGCGGAGATCGCGGTCGGCAAGGCGCTTGTGAGAGCTCGCGACCCCTTGAATCGTTGCACAATCAGGCCACAGCCCTGAACTGGCCGCGTCGCGAAATCACTTTACCGCTTCTCGGTCGCGACGCGTTGGGCGATCTGAGGATCGCCACTCCTATGGAATCTCTATAACAAGCCTCTCCTGGCCATCCCGAAATTCTATGCCGCCATCGCTATATTGGCTGCCGCGGCAGGCTTTATCCGCCGAACGCAATTGCAACGACAGGCGCGATGTCAGCGCGCCGCTTGCGGCCGACGGTATGAACTTTGCCTGTCTCAATTGATTGCAGCGACGCTGCAGCACAGCCCCGCCCGCGGGGACTGGCCTATGATTTTTCGCAGGGTTACAAATATGTGGGTCCCGTTGTCGTTAGCCAGCGCCCTACCCCCTTCGGTGAAAGAATCCGCAGGAAGGGTGAGCCTGACCCGCAAACCGATAGCAATGGCCTTCGCGTTGACCGCGCTCATGCTCACGGGGATCAGCAACGGTCCTGCGCATGCGGAAAATCCGGACATCAGCAGTCGGCGCGCTTCCGAACGAACGGATTTTACCAATGAAGAGATCAAGGACGGCTTCTTCAAGATCGCGTTTAGTGCCGAATTGCAGTTCGGCGCGCCGGTGGAACGCGTACGCAAGTTCGATGAGCCGGTCAGGATATTCGTGGTCAGCAAGGGTGTACCCGACCGCCGATCGGAGATCGCCGCGATCGTTGACGACATTCGGGCCCGCGTGAACCATCTCGATGTGGCGATCACGAACGACCGCGATATCGCCAACTTCACCGTTAGGCTCGTCGCGAAACGCGATCTAAGGCGCACCATTCGCTCGCTTTACGGGAGCGACAAGGCGAAACGAATTCAACAATCGCTCAATCCGCAATGCCTCTCCGGCATTGGCAAGGACGGGCGCTATCGTATCCGCCGAGCCGAGGTAATCCTGCCGGTCGATGCCGGAGAATTCACCTTCTACGACTGTGGCTATGAAGAATTGCTGCAGGCGCTCGGCGCCATCAATGACGACCGGTCGGTTCCCTGGACGATGTTCAACGACGACGTCCAGATGGGTTTCTTCGATGTCTACGACCAGTATCTTCTGAACATTCTGTACGACCCGCGTGTTCGCCCGGGTATGACCAAGGAAGAGGTCAACGGGCTCTTGCCGGAGGTTTTGGCGACGGCACGGGCATGGGTCACCAACGCCAAGTCGCCGCGCCACGCGGACGGGCTCAACGGACCAGGCGCAAATCCGACGCCAGCTGTAACCGCCGCATTGCTTCGGTCAATGAACCCACAGATCAGCCGCGGAGCCGGGGCAAATTAACGATAAGCGTGCCCGTGCGAAGGGGTTCTGGGGGAGGACGAGGAGTATTCGGTAATCCCGAAGCCGGGCTTTCGTGCCTGCCGCTCGGTCCGCACCTGATAAACCGCCGCGGCCTGGCTGGTGCGGCCGTATTTCGACGGAGCGCTCGCTGATGCCCCGGCCTCGGCGCGGCCGGATACCAGCAGTGTTGCGGCAAGAATTGCGATTGCTCCAGTGACGGTGACAAGGCATTTATACATAGCAGCCTCCATTTGGTTCGAGACAACCCAAACGGAACAGGCCTTGATGTTTCCTGGCGACGACTCTGTTCGGCGTCTTGTTGTCCCTGCCCGTCATGATGATACCAGCATCCGGGGAGCGCAAGAATCAATCGATTAATGCTCGAAAGATGCGCAAATAAGAACGCCGGTGAAAAAGACGGCAGCGGAGTCGAAAGGCTCCAAAATCAAAATGAGCCTGCATGCCGCAGTGCGGCAATGGCCCAACGTCCGAGTTCGTCTGCGATCATTTATTCTTGCGCAAAAAGAAATTCTGGAATGCGGCGATGGCTTCCGGTGAACGCATCCGTTCGCCGAAAAAATGATCTTCCTGTCCGATTCTGCGGACCAGATCCTCGGTCGGCAGCTTCAAGAGCTTCCGGGCGATGGCGACGGCTTCCGCGGGCAGTGCACAAATCTCGCGCGCGACCTTTCGGGCCTCGACGACGGCATGACCGGGCGGAACAACCGTGTTGACGAAGCCGGCCTCGCGGGCGTCTTGAGCGCTCATGGACCGCCCCATCACCAGCATGGCGAACGCGCGCTGGTGACCCACCATGTTTGGCAGCAGCAGGCTGGTAGCGCCCTCCGGGACAAGGCCATACTGAATAAAAGGCGACGAAAATGTCGCCGTCGTGCTGGCGACAACGTAGTCGCAATGAAACACCATGGTGGTGCCGATGCCGATCGCGATGCCGTCGACCGCGGCAATGATCGGCTTTTTATTGTTCACAAGCGATTGCAGGAAGATCACGGCGTTTCTCGGCCGTGCGACGTCGTCTCTTGCCGTCGCGGCCTGCAGAAAATCTCCGATATCATTGCCAGCCGTGAACACCCCTGAACGACCGGTCAGGATGAGACAGCGGATTGCGGGATTGGATTGCGCCGTGTCGATCGCATCGCTCATGGCGAGATACATATCTTGCGTCAACGTGTTCTTTTTTTCCGGACGCCGCATCGTGATCGTGCGCGTGGAGTCTTCGTCCGCAACAATGATGTGCTCGGTCATAGTGTCTCTCGATGGTGTGAGGCGGTCGCAGCCGGGATGAGAGTTGTGATCGCTTTCGTTCCGCCGATCCTCCTCGTCATTGATGCTATTGACCCGAAGGCGTGCGAACGCCGTGCCATGCATCCCGCACCTGATGGTAATGAACTTCCGGCAGATAGTCCGGCGTGTTCAGATTGAGGGTATGGACGTCAAGCCGCCCGACAGCGCTCAATAGCGTGTGGGATGCGATCACCCGGTCGCGCTGAGCGAGAATTTGCCTGGACCGAGCGTTTGTCAAATCCTGTTGTGCATTGAGGACATCGATCGTTGTGCGTTGCCCCCCTTCCGCCTCGCGCCGGACCCCCTGGAGCGCAACTCCGGCTGCGCGCACTTCGGACTCTGCCGCCGTGAGCGCAATCTTGGTCCCCTCATTGGAAACCCATGCGCTGACGACCGCGGTTCGCGACTGATTTCTGACCTGTTCGAGCACCATGCGGCTCTGCGACGCCAGCTCCTTCGCCTGCCGCGTTTGCGAGGCCGCAGTGCCGCCGTCGTAGATCGGCACGTTGATCTGGCCCAGGATCGAAGCCTGGTCGGTGCCGAATGTGCCAAGTGTCGAATCCGACTGCCTGGACCGGCTCGCGCTGGCCTGGACCGCCACCGTCGGCAGCAGGCTGCTTTCCGCGACCTTGATCGTGGTTTGAGCAACGTCAACATCGAAACCGGCACCAAGGACTGCCGGATGTTCGTGGCCGGCAGCTTCAGTTGCCATGGCAAGCGTATCCGGCGACAGGCGATCGACCGTGGCGGCCGGAATCAATTGAGCCGGAGCTTCGCCAATGACCTGGGTGTAGGTTGCCTTGCTGATGGCCAGCGTGACTTCCGCGGCGTTGAGATCGGCCAGTCCCCGGCTCAACCGCGCTTCGGCCTGCGCGGTGTCCGTTGGCGTCACGTCGCCGGCGTCCAGACGCCTTTTGGTGGTCGCCTGGATTTCGCGCAGGACCGCAACGTTGGTACGCTGCGCCTCGACCAGGGCCTGATTGGCGAGCACGTTCATATACGCCGTCACGGCGTCCAGCAGGAGGCCCTGGCCGGTGTTTCGCAAAGCCTCCCGCCCGGACTGGACCTGCAATTCCGCAACCCGAACACTGTTGGCGGTCTTGAAGCCGTTGAACAGAACCTGCGTGACCGTCACGCCGATCGTCCATGGACGCAACGTTACGCCCTGCACCGTATTGTCGGGCAACAAATCGCGCACCGCCTGCAGCCCCGCGCCGAGACTCGCGACAATCTGCGGTCGATAGCCCGCCAGGGCCTGCGGCACATTTTCATCGGTCCCGCGCTGCCGGGCGCGGTCCGCATTGAGTTGCGGATTCGACTGATAGGCCTTCACCAGCGCTTCCGGCAAGGTTTCGGCTGCGGACGAATCGATCGCTGCCAGATTCACGATCGCAACAAAACAAAGCAGCGGCCACGCTGTCCGGCGAGAACCCAGGGCGTGTCCAAAAGCGGCGCTACTCACAACTCACCTCGACCATCACCTTGGCCCATCATTCCGCGGGTGCCAGATGGCCTTCCGCGGCAAGACCAGACCGGCTTCGCCGCGAGAACATCGATATCAGCGCCGGCAATGTGACGAGGATGACGACAGGCGCCAGCATCATGCCGGCCACCACCACCACCGCCAGCGGCTTTTGCACTTGCGATCCAATCCCGGACGATACCGCCGCCGGCAGCAATCCGATGCCCGCGACCACGCATGTCATCAACACCGGCCGCAGCTGAAGCTCTCCGGTGCGCAGGATAGCCCTGCCGCGCTCCATGCCTTCGTCGATCAACTGGTTGTACTGCGAGATGATGATAATGCCGTCCATCACCGAGATACCAAACAGCGCGATGAATCCGATTGCGGCGGAGACACTGAACGGGATGCCGGTCAGCAGCAGTCCGAGAATGCCGCCAAACACCGCCATCGGGATCACGCTCATGGTCAGAGCGGTATCCACGACGGATCCGAAGTTGAACCAGATCAACATCGCTATCAGCGCCAGACTGATCGGCACCACGATCGACAACCGCTTGATGGCGTCCTGCAGATTGCCGAACTCGCCCACCCATTCGACGCGCGAACCCGGGGGTAGCCGCACCTGGGCCGCGACCTTTTCCTGCGCCTCCTTGATGGCGCTGCCAAGATCACGTTCGCGCACCGAGAACTTGATCGGCAGATAACGCTCCTGCTGTTCGCGGTAGATGTAGGCCGCGCCCGATACCAGTTTTATCGACGCGACCTCGCTGAGCGGAACTTGCGTGATGCCGTTCGGACCCTGTGCGCCGATTCGCAAATTCTGAATTGCCTCCGCGCTCCTGCGGTACTGCGGCGCCAGCCGAACGATGATCGGGAAATGGCGGTCGCTGCCGGGCTCATAGAGGTCGCCGGCGCTGTCACCTCCGATCGCCGTTTTGATCGTGGTATTGATGTCGCCCGGCGAAAGGCCGTAGCGGGCGGCCCGTGCGCGGTCGATATCGATCTGGATCGTAGGCTGACCGAGCGAAGTGAAAACGGCGAGATCGGTAATTCCCTGCACCGTAGCCAGGACGGATTTGATCTTGTTGGCGGTGTCGGTGAGAGCCTGCAGGTCGTTGCCGTAGAGTTTGATGGAGTTCTCTCCCTTCACCCCGGACACCGCTTCCGAGACGTTGTCCTGAAGGTATTGCGAGAAATTGAACTCGACGCCGGGGAACTTCTCCTGCAACTGGCCGAGCAGTTGGCTCGTCAGTTGGTCCTTGTCTTCTCCGTCCGGCCATTGCTTCGCAGGCTTGAGGGGTGCGAAAAACTCCGCGTTGAAGAAGCCCGCCGCATCGGTACCGTCGTCGGGCCGGCCATGTTGCGAAACCACCGACTCCACTTCCGGCCGGAGGGCAATCACCTTGCGCATCTCGTTGACATAGGAATTGCCTTCCTGAAGCGAGATCGTCGGCGGCAGCGTCGCCCGGATCCAGAGATTGCCTTCCTCGAGCTTTGGCAGAAATTCCAGACCCAGCAGGCGCACCGCAATGACGGTCATCACGATCAGCGCCGCTGCACCGATCAGGACGATACGGCGGCTGGCGAGCGAGCGCACCAGCACCGGCATGTAAATGCGATGCAGAAACCGCATGATGAAGGTCTCGGTCTCCTTGACATGCGCGGGCAGAATGATCGCGCTCAGCGCGGGCGTGATCGTGAACGTCGCGAGCAGACCGCCGGCCAGGGCGTAGGCGTAAGTCCGGGCCATCGGGCTGAAAATGTTGCCTTCGACGCCGCTCAGGGTGAACAACGGCAGGAACGCCGCGATGATGATTGCGGCGGCGAAAAAGATCGACCGTGACACGTCGGCGGCAGAGGTAAGAATGGCATGATGTTTCATGTCCATGATGGTCTTCGCGGAGCTCGCGGCCTGCTCGTCCTCCGAGAGGTGGTTGGTGTGCGCCAGGCGCCGGAAGATCGCTTCGACCATGATGACGGTGGCATCGACGATCAGGCCGAAATCGATCGCGCCGACGGACAGCAGGTTGGCCGACTCCCCGCGCAGCACGAGAATGCTAACCGCAAAAAACAGCGCAAACGGAATTGTGGCACCGACAATGAAGGCGCTGCGCAGATCGCCGAGGAATATCCATTGCAACAATACGATCAACACGATGCCGACAACCATGTTCTCAAGCACGGTTCTCGTCGTGGTTTCGATCAGATCCTTTCGATCGTAAATGCGCTCGATCCGCACGCCAGGCGGCAGAATGGTGGAACTGTTGATGGTTGCGACAAGCTCTTCGACACGGGAAATAGTTGGAGAACTTTGTTCGCCACGCCGCATCAGGACGATGCCCTGGACGATATCGTCGTCCTGATCCTCGCCGGCAATTCCGAGTCTCGGCTGCTCGCCAACCTGGACGTTCGCAACATCCTTGACAAGCACGGCCGTGCCGCCGCTCGATGAGATCATGGTGTTGGCAAGGCTGTCGATGGAACGGATCAGCCCAACCCCGCGCACGACCGCGGACTGCGCGCCGATGTTGACGGTGTTGCCGCCGACATTGATGTTGGCGTTGTTCACCGCCTGCAACAGCTGGGACAACGTCAGCCCGTTCGCCACCAGCTTGTTGAAATCGACCTGAAGCTCGTAGGTTTTTGTCCTGCCGCCCCAGCCGGTGACATCGATAACCCCCGGCACGACGCGAAAACGGCGCTGCAGGACCCAGTCCTGCAACGTCTTGAGATCGAGCACGGAGTAATTGGGCGGTCCCACCAGCCGGTATCGGTAGATTTCGCCGATCGGACTGAGCGGCGAGATCTGCGGCTGGGCATTGTTCAATAGCGGCGCCAGCTGCGACAACCGGTTCAGCACCTGCTGGAGCGCCTGTTCGTAGGTGTAGTCGAAGGAAAATTGCAGTTTGACGTCGGACAGACCGTACAGCGAGATGGTCCGAATCACTTTCAGATTCTTGATGCCCGCGACCTGTGTCTCCAGAGGAATCGTGATGTACCGCTCGATTTCCTCAGCCGAGAGCCCGGGGCTCTGGGTGACGACATCAACCATCGGCGGCGTCGGATCAGGATACGCCTCGATGTTCAGTTGCTGAAACGCGACCAGCCCGCCGATGATCACGGCTGCAAACAGTCCGACCATCAGAAACCGGCGATTGACAGCAAAGGCGACGAGACGGTCCATTCGATCTGGGTTTCGTGAGAGACACTTGGATACGGATTAACTGCCGGTAGCCGCTCGATCGATGAACAGACTGCCTCTGGTGACGATTTTCTCGCCGGCTTTCAGGTTGGTTCGGGCCTCGACCAGGTCGCCGTTCGTCAATCCGGTTTCGATCTTGCGAAGCTCGATCGACTTGTCGTCGTGAACTACCCACAGCCGCACACGATCGCCTTCGTAGATCAACGCCTGTTTCGGCACCCCGATCGAGGGGTGTTCTGTGCCGGAGTAGATCGTCACGTTGGCGAACATCTCCGGTTTGAACAGGCCATCCTTGTTGTCGATTGTGGCGCGGACCAGAAGCCGGCGGGTCGATGGGTCGATGGCGGCCGAAACGTAATTGATACGCGCCTTGAACGAGCTATCCGGCAGCGCGAGCAAGGAGAAGCCAATCTCCTGGCCGACAGCCACGCCGGACGCTTCCGTCTCCCGCACAAAGGCTGTCAGCCACACCGTCGAGAGATCGCCGATGACGAATACCGGATCGCTGGCCCCGCTGCTGATAAACTGACCCGGTCCGACCTTGCGTTGTATGACCGTTCCGGCAATCGGAGAATAGATCGGGGTGTCGGCACTCATCTGCCTTGTTTGCTGAAACGCCGCGATCTGCTCTTCCGAGCGGCCGAGAATTCGCAGCCGGTTGTGTGCCGCTTCCAGCGCCGTCTCCGATGAGCGCATATCATTCTGCGCCGTCGTCAAATCGTTCTGCGACTGCTGCCAGTCCTTGAGCGGCACTGCTTTGCCGGCGTAGAGGTCGTTGGCCCGCTTCTCGACGATCTGCGCAAGATTGAGAGCCGAGCGCGCTTTATTCACCGCGCTCAGGGCCGCGATGAAGTCGTTCAGTCCCTGCACCGTATCGGTGGCTTCGATGACGAACAGCGGCTGACCGCGTTCGACCGTGTCGCTCGGTTTCACCAGAAGCTTTGTCACGCGGCCCGCATAGGGCGAGAAGATAGGCGTCGCGCTTTCTTCGTTGACGGCGATCTTGCCTTCGGTGACGTGCTCTGCGCGAAAGACCTTTTCCGTCACCGGCTCGACTGTCAGGCTAGCCCACTCCGCCGCAGTTGGAACGTAGCGAGGAAGCTCGGCTTTCGCCGGGCGTGCCGTCTCAGTCGACTTGGCGTGCTGGACGAATATCCGCATGGCGCCAAGGACACCCACGCCAACCAAAGCCGTCGTCGCGAGCGCAATAGCCAGCCGCCGCACACTCCAATTTCCGCCGGTAGTCATATTGGAAACGCGCACATTGAATTACGCGACCTCGCTCGCCCAGGTGAGACATGCCGATTAGCTTGCGGTTTTTTAGTTCTCGGCCGGACCGCGCCACATCGGAGATTTCGGACCGCCGTAATAGTGCATGGATCCAGGCCGGGCCGGCTGTTGCGATACAAGCTGTGCGTGGCTTTCAGAGATGGAGCTGCGAGCGTGCAAACGCCCCTTGCCATGCTTTGCGACGGCATCGCCATGGATCCCCACAGTCAGGATCGTGGTGACCAGGGTGATGAATCCGATCCGCGCGCTTCTTCCAGCCAGCCAAGTCATATCAGTCTCCAAAGAACAAACCGCACAGACCTACTGGCCCGACCACATCGGAGATTTCGGACCCCCGTAATAGCGAAGCTGACTGCCGCCGGACTTCTCTGCCGCCGCCGCGCCCATATCGCTGACGCATCCTGCGGCCGCGGCACTCAGCGCCGCGACAGCGAGCACAACCCCGATTCTTCGCCTCAACGCTGAAGCCATTGCTGCCCCCTCTCCTGCAGAGTGAAACCGGACCGGCGGCTGCCGCAAAATCAGCTTGGGCGAAGAGCCGTCAATACCTCGCAACGATGGGTCCCCCGAATTTGTAGTCGAAGCCCACGGTCACGACCGAGTACGTGCTGTCGACGGTGTAAGGCAGTTGGCCGTTCGTCGGCGCAGAGCGGACGAACCTGCCAAAATCGTAGTAGCGATATTCGAGCTTGCCGATCACGTTGTCGGTGATCGCGTATGCGATACCGCCGCCGGCGGTCAGGCCGTTCCTGTTGACCTTGAACGTATCTACCCCGAGCGCGGGGTCGGTGTTGGTATGACGCAGTTCGCCAAATGCCCAGCCGCCGGTGAAGAACATCAGCAAACGGTCAACTGTGAAACCGCCTCGCGCACGAAGCGTGCCGCCCCAGAGCAGGCTGGTCGCGTCGGTTGAGTTGATCGGAAACGCGCCTGCGGCGACCTGAGCGGCGTCGTTACCCTTGATGCCGGACCAGAAGCCATCGGCTTCGACACCGATCAGGTAACTGCCGCTCTGCGCATTGTAGCCCGCCTCACCGCCAGCAATGCCTCCCGTCGAGGAGTAATTGGCCGTGTAATTCGCGAAAGGTGCACCGGGGCCGCTTGCGTTGTTGACGTTATGATTGCCGAAGCCGCCTCCGCCGAACACGCCGACGTAGAAGCCGGACCAGTCATACAGTGGCGCCGCGACTGCCGGAGCCTTCATGTAAGGCGAGAGATCGGCGCCGAGAGCCGGCGACATCAGGCCCAGCACACCGAGCGAGACGGTGGTGAAAAGAATTCGCTTCATTGTTATCCCCTGTCGAATTGTTCTGATGAAACATCCGGCGACCTAAGCCGCCGCGACCGTTCCACGCATCAGAAGTGAATGATGATGTCCGCCGAACCGATGAGGGCGAAATTCTTGTTGGCCGGAATGCCCAGGTTCGAATTGCCGTTGAATGCGTTCGCATCCAGCGACCTGTAATACGTAAACTCGGGCCGGATCTCGATCTGTGGCGAGAACCAGTGCTGCCAGCCGATACCGGTCTCGAAATAGCGGGTCTTGGTGCCGGTGCGCTGACCCTGCTGGTCATCATAGAACTCAGCACGATAGGAGATGTTGTCGAGCGGCGTTGGCTTGTAGTTCAAATAGGCCACGTAGGTCTGTACCGAGGCCCTACAGGAGAGCACAACCGCGTTGGCGCAAGTTGCGAGGCCTGGGGCGTTGAACGGCATATATTGGGGCGAGAACGGAGTGCCTCCGTTTGTCCAAAATCCGTTCGGCCCCGTAACGGCGGGATTGAGCAAATTAGGCACGTTATTCTGATGCAGATTGTACGTCTCGAACGAGAGGTGCCATTGTTCGTTGAACTTGTGATAATACGTCACTCCATACCATTGCAGGTTGTTGTAACCCCACTGGCCGCCATTGATGGCGTCCGCGACCACGTAAATGTTGTCGTTGCCGCTATCGGTGGTGTAGCGCACGCCGGCGGTAACACTCGGGACCGCGCCCGGATCTTTCGGCATGGTATTTCCGGGATAGAGCGGGTTCGGGAATGGATTCGCGATTGTTGCCTTGTAATTCCACGGCATCGTATCGCTGCCGACCGAGAGGCCAAGCTGCAGCGTCCAGTTTTTTGTCGCTGCGAGCGTGGCCTGGATTCCGGTGTTGGTATAGTTGTCGAAGGTGTAGGTCATCGAATGCGTGTACATGTAATTATTCGGCGCAAGCTGAGCCTCGATGTCCGGAACTGAAATGAACCGGCCGAACCGGAGCAAGAGTCCTTCCGCGATTTGCGGAATGAACACCTCGCCATAGGCCATCGGCAGGTCGTACCCGGTGCCCTTGTTCTGGTTCAGAAGCTGGTAGCTCCAAAGCCCGAACGCCGTCGTATAGCGGTAGTTCGCACCGTAAATCGGCGCCAGACGGAAGCCCCAGTCGACATGATCCTTCTGGACCGTATCCGGCAGACGCTCGATATAGAGCACGGCCTGATCGAGCTGCACGGTGTTCGGATTGTAATCATACGCGGCCGGCACGTTGCCGCCGCGCACGGTATTGGTGCTGAAGTTACCGCCCGCATTGATCCAGCCGTAAACCTGGATGTGGTTGTCGTTCATCCACTGACCCGCGGACGTATTCCCGAGAGCGGCCATCAGCGGACTGTCGACCGAACTCGGCCGCGTCACGCCAAGGTTGGTCGATCCGCCATAGGGCCATTCCGTAAACGGCATCGGCGGAACGCTCTGGGGCGTCGCCGGCCAGTAGGCGCGGCGTCCCGGAGGTGCCTTGGGATCCGCCGGCGCGGCATCGTGCCCCCACTCGAGCCGATAGTAATTGATGAAGCGGCTCAGGAAATCGGTGCCGAGATAAGGATCGAGGCACGAGTAATTCTTGTAGGGATCACCGCCGTAGGGGCATGGTCCTTTGCCCGGATCCGCCGCCTGTGCCACGTTGCTCAGACCGATCGCTGCCAACGAGACGCCCGCCAAAAGAAGTTTTTTCATAGTCTTGCCCCAAGCTGATGTTACGGACGCCTTCAGGCGCTCTCACGATTCCGTTAACCTTGGAACGATCATTCGTTTGGGGGCTGATAAAAATCGATACGGTTTGCGGCGCCGTTTCATTAAAAATAAATAGCTGAAATGACCTCCTTGACGCCGCTTGCTTGCGAAAGCGTCAATTGCCCGTCGCTTTGCTCAAACTACCGGCGAATTACATGACGTTTCGGCAAAAACGGGCGTCGCACTGCAATAGTTTGTTCCGCTATGTGTCATTTACGCTACATTTCTGACGCTTAGCGCGATCAGCACGCTTCTTTTTTTTCCGCTGAAAAATATCACGCGCGCATCGGCTATTTTTTTTCTATGAAATCGGCCGCGATTGTCTATCGAAGATATATGTCGCGAATCGTTATGCTGGCGCATTGAGCGAAATCTGTTCGCTCATCGCGAGGCGGAACGATGGAAGTCGCGGCAGTTGCGAACGATGAAGGTCATGCGGCTCTCGCCGGCAGGACTGAGAACTTCGATTTCAGCTTCTTGCCGAAGACCCTGACAATACAATGTCAGAGTCTGATCGAGAGCTACCATGAGCTGCACGGCTACGCCTGTTTGCCGAACATCCTGTGGAAGTCCCGGCTCGGACCCTTCATCGAAACGCATCGGGAGTTTCGCCAACTCCTCCGGAAGGCCTCAACGACAAGAAGTGCAAAGAAATCCAACGAAGGCTTTGTGCGGATAGCGAAGACGATATTGTCGCTTGAGATATTGGCCAGCAGTTTCGCAGGCTGGAGCGCGATCTACCCGGAGGCGGGAACGATGGCGCACGCGATTCTCAAGCGAAATGCGCGCAGCCCGCATATGCCATTGATGGAATTCTATCTGTATCCGCCAAAATATATCAGTTCCGCCGCCATCGCGACGCTCGCTCCACCCCCGAGCCGTCAACCCAGCGAAGCCGAATTGTATCGTGCGTCGAAGCCGGAGCTCGCCGGCGAAAAACTGGCCCTCAATTACATAAATGCGATTCAACCGACGCCGGACGAAAGGCTGCCTCGTACTGCCGCAGCAGCATCCGCCTGAATCCGGTTCGATTGAAGCGCCCGACAACAACACGCGGTTGCAACCCCGATTCGTCGCGCCTTGTGAACGCAAACTAGCGGCTGGCCTCGGTTCCTGGACCTCACTGGATGCTCTCTGTCCGCGACAGCATGTCAGGGCAAGTGTTGATCCGGCCAAATACTATTACTTTTATATTTCTTGGTCCCGTGAACAACATAGATTTTCTACGTCGATATGGAGAATGCTGGTGCTGCTGGGTAGTTGGCGACATCGGGGCAACGATTGATTCGAGGACGACGAACGGCTTTTTCGCTGATTTTGCGGTTAGCAATTGCTGATCCTGCGAGCTGGTATTTCTGCGTCGTGATCAATCCTGCCGGGGCGTGATCTTACTGCGGCTGTTTCCGAGCCATGGTGACGATCATTCGATGTCTTACTCTACGGAAGCAGGTTCCTTGAATTCTCATCTGCCCATGGTTCAGAGGCTCGCGAAAGCGCGTGCGATGCCGGTTGGAAGCGGGAACGGAGGCGCCTCGCGATTGGATCAAGAGCTACCTTCGCATCGCGGGTTGCAGACGGACGTGTTGCCTCTGTTAATGTCCCTGGCGTGCGTCGGCCTGGTCACCGCCGTCCTGCTCTTGTTTGACCAAGTCATCGCGGCCAGCCTCGTCCCGATCGCGTACCTGATACCCGTCATTGTTGCTGCCACCCGATGGGGCATCTGGCCTGCCACCTTGGCGTCAATTGCAAGCATGGCCGCGGCTGATTTCTTCTTTTTTCCTCCCGTCTACAGTTTTCAGGTCGAGGATCCGCAAGAGGTCATCGATTTGCTGCTGTTTCTGGTTGTCGCGCTGGTCAGCAGCAATCTTGCTGCGCGCTTGCGACGCGAGACAGAAACGCTGCGTCAGCGAGAACAGGAAATTCAACACCTTTACGAATTCTCGCGACTTTTGGCGGCCTGTTTCACCGTATCGGACCTGATCTCTGCAATTCGGAATTACCTCTCCCGTGCGCTCGGGCAACAAGCCGCTTTCTTCGTGGCTATGGCGGATGGTCGCTTTGAAGCACCCGAATCCGGCGCGGTGCCGAAGATGGTGCGAGAGCGTGTCGCCTCAATGATCGCGACGATCGGGGTTCCCTCCTACGCTATCGTTGATGGGCCGACGCAGAACGTTTGGTTGCTTGGGGCGGTTTGTTCCGAAACTGCAGTTCACGGCCTCGTTGCTGTCAATATCGGAAGCGGCTCCCGCGAAGCCGTTGCGATCAAGACGCGCCGAGTCGAGGCCATCCTTGAAGAAGTGTCTTTGACACTTCACCGTCTCGATATTGAAAAGGCGATGGCGGACGCCCGGCTCCACCTGCAGGCGCAGCTGTTGAGAGACGCATTCCACGGCACGCTTTCGCATGAATTGTGCACCCCTTTGGCGGCGATCCGGGGTTCGGCAAGCGTTCTGGATTCGATGCCCATGATTCGCGGAGACGGCCGAATCCGCTCGCTGGTTGAGGCAATATCCGACGAAGCCGCGCAGCTCGATGGCTTTATTCAAAATCTCCTTAATGCAACGCGGGTTACCGCTGGTGGCGTTAGCCCGCGCCTCGAATGGGCAGATCCAAGGGACATCGTCAATGCAGCAATCAAGGGAAGATCTCGACGATTGGCGGAACATAAGGTCGAGATCGAATTCGCCGAAGATCTACCGCTGGTTCATGTGGATTCAGGTTTGATCGAGGAGGCGTGCGGCCAGCTTCTCGAAAATGCGGCCAAATACTCGCCATCCGGCTCAACGATCTCGGTCGGCACACGGGCCGAACAAGAGCGAGTCATTTTGTCGATTTCCGATCAAGGCGTCGGGATAACGCCGGACGAACAGCAGCAGCTTGGCCGCAGGTCATTCCGAAGCCCACGCCACCAGGTCACCATCCCCGGATCCGGTCTGGGCTTTTGGATCGCATCTACCTTTGTCGCGGCAAACGGCGGAACCATTGACATCTCAAGCCGGGGTCAGGGACAGGGAACAACGGCTTCCATTGCCCTGCCCGGCTCTCCGATGAAAATTTCTGAGTCGACGGCCTTAGCCGATGAATAAACCCAGCAACGTCGTGCTCCTGATTGACGACGAACCCAAAATAAGGCGATTTCTTCGCGCAGGTTTCGAACTCCATGGCTTCTCAGTGCTTGAGGCCGAGAGCGCCGCAGACGGACTGAAGGCGGCAACATTCAGCGCCCCGGATCTCATCATTCTTGATCTGGCGTTGCCAGACCTCCATGGAGCGGAAGTTCTCGAACGGCTCCGGTCATGGTCGAACGTGCCCATCATTATTCTCTCAGTGGTGTCGGGCGAGGACGAAAAGGTACGGCTTCTCCAGGCGGGAGCCGATGATTACGTGGTGAAACCGTTCGGCATGGCCGAACTGCTGGCGCGCAGCGAAGCTGCCTTACGACGATATTTCAAGTCCGCAACCGAAAATCCCGTCGTCCTAGCCGGTCCTCTGTCAGTCGATCTTGTCGGTCGAACCGTGTCACTCAACGCGAGCCAGATCAGATTGACCCGAAAAGAATATCGCCTGCTCCATATTCTGGCGACGCATGTCGGCCTCGTGGTGACGCACGACCAGTTGCTCAGGGAGATTTGGAGCGGCAACCAGCGCGATAATATCCAGTACCTGCGAATTCTCGTTCGCAAACTGCGGCAGAAAATCGAAACCGATCCCAATCACCCGCGCCTTCTCGTGACCGAGTCGGGTGTCGGCTATCGCCTTCAGGCCCGCTTTGAAGAAACTTCAGTGGGCTAAATAGATGGTCCGTCAAAACGGCGACTGACGGTCCTGATGAGAAACCCTTTCCTCAAATCACCACCCCGAATGTCTTGAACGTGTTTCGCTCGTCGAGACCGGGGATCGACAGGTTTTGGATTTGTCATGCTCCGTCCCTCGCCACGCAGATCGTTCTATGTTGTCGTTTGCCGAACCGGGAACGATCAAGTCTCCTGGTGCTGGGAGATACGTCGCAAAAGAAGGCCTATGGGCGTCAAGTTATGGGAAGCCGGCTTCCGATCTTATAGCGCTGCTCAACTAGCTGGAAAGCAGGCCCTGGAAGACTTCCTGAATGGGTTGTCCATGGAGGCCGCTTCGAAATCACATTTCTGATTCCAAGGCTGGAACGGAAATTGCTGGAACAGAAATTGCTTGAACGGAATTTGCTTGATGTGACAGCGGGAATTGCGCAAAAAAAGGTGTTGCCGTGACCTTCATTGTGCACGCATCAAGAGGAGAAGATGCCACGACGACGATCCGCCTGAGCGTCGTCGTCGCCATCGCAAAGGGACGGCTCCTTGCAGAAGAGGGTTGGCAAGTCTTCATCACCGGGCCCGATGGTGTCCGCTACGATCCCTCCGAGTTCGACAAATTGCTGTCACTTAGCCCCGCACTTTACTCGCGAGAGTAATTTAGTAATTTGAAGCATCCTTGGCGTGAGGGCTGTCGCCAGGCTCAGCCGCGGCAGGCGGGGCGTTTTGTCTCCGGAAGATGCGCCAGAGGCGTTCATAGCAGCACCGACCTCCTGCTCCCTGCGTTCCCCGACAAGGGTTCACAAACCGAGGCGGACCGGCGCCAAGAATATATAAAAATAATATATTTACTTGACCAAAACCCTTATCCTGCACAAAGAAACCGCTTATCCTGCATATAAAAGGGGGCGGGAGAGTGCAGTTTCTCATTGAGCATTTTACTTTTCTGGGTTTCGAAGGTCAGAACTGGATGCTTATCGTGGTTGTGCTGATCGCAGCTTTCATTTTTTTCGTCTGGAAGACTCGCGATCGGATCTGAAGGCCGCCATTCAGACCACCGCGAAAAATTGAGTACGTCAGGCCCATTGGCAATAGAGATGTAGCGATCGAATTTTCTATGTAGTGCGCGGCAGAATCCGGTGGTAGCATTTGTTCGCGGTGCTCTTGAACAAGGTGCCGTTGTTTACTCCCAAGACAACCCGCCCGAAATGTTATCTTCGGGCGGGTTTTTCATTTGTCGGATTTGAAAACGGTGCGCGCCGTATTGGGAGGCGCGTGTCCGTGGCACGCGAGGCTGAACGTCGTCGATAAAGACGAGGATGCGAACAAATATATTATTTCTATATTTTTTGGAGCGTCTTGTGATGTCGCGGCTGCGCAACGCGCGTCTGAAAAATGTGTTTGAGCGGTTGGATAACGCAGTTCGCAGTCGCACAAATCTGTCATTCAAATTATTAATTGTTTCAGGACTCGTTTAGTGGCCGCTCGGCCGCGCAGGGGGAATACATGCGTCGATATATGAAATTGGCTTTTGCTGCAGGCATTTTCGTCGGTCTGGGTGCAACCGGCGTTGCCTCGGCCGCGGACATGGCGCTCAAGGCTCGACCGGTCGTCGCGCCGCTGTACAACTGGACTGGCTGCTACATCGGCGGCAACGTCGGCGGCGGCTGGACCAAGACCGATACGACGCGGATATCGAATGACGCAGTTGGCCCGGCTGTTGCGAATTACGGCCGTGAAAATGACAGCGGCTTTATTGGCGGCGCCCAAGTCGGCTGTGACTTCCAGACCGGCAATTTGGTGCTTGGCGTGCAGGGCATGTTCGACTTCGGCAACATCAATGGCCGACATGCGCTTACGGACTTCCCGACTTTCACCGAGACGAACAGTCTTAAGTCTATCATCACCGGGACGGGCAGGTTCGGTTACCTGCTTCAGCCGGCATTTCTCGTCTATGGCAAGTTCGGCGCTGCGTGGCTGCGCGATCGGAATAAGGTATTCCAACCGAACGGCACTCTCGCAGAGTCTTCCAGCTTTACGGTACCCGGAATGACCGTCGGCATTGGCGGCGAATGGATGTTTGCGCCAAATTGGTCGGTGTTCGCAGAATACAACTATATGTGGTTCCTGGACGATACCGCGACGCAGTTCACCCCGACTCCCGGCAATGTGGGCGAAGTTATCAACGTGAGACAGAAGGCCCAGACCGCCCTGGTCGGCGTGAATTACAAATTCCACTGGGACGGGCCAGTCGTCGCGAAATACTGATTTCTCTTTCTCTCTCCAGCAACTCAAGGCCCCGGCATCGTCCGGGGCTTTTTTATTGCGAGAGGATCGTCTCGCCGGGCGGGGGCGTGAGGCCGGTCGAAGCAACCACTTGTCGATAGGACTTGAAGTAAAAGCCACCGCAAGCCCCCCTATCGCGCGATCTTATGCGGCTCCTATGAGATCGCTGTCCTGTCTCCCTCGAATTCATATCCGGGCGGGAAGATATTGGCGGCATGAGTGAAGCCGTCTCGCGGCCGACGACAGCCATCCGAACATCAGCACACGGAAGAAGGCAGCGGCGGAAGGTCGGTGCCTTCGGGATCGCGCGTCACTCATCACCACAAGGAAAACTAACGTGAAGCTCGTCGAACCTCCATCGTGCGGCCCTGCATCTAAAATCGTCTTCATCGCCAGGAACAGCCGCGGCAACTGGGTCGCCCAGGAACAAAACGGTCTCTATGGCGGCCTGTTCGTCAACCGCGCGCAAGCCGTCAAGTACGCGCTTTTCGAGAATGGCCAACACCCCGAAACAATCGTCGAGCTATCGCGTGAAATCGAACTCGACATGGGCGGCCAGCTCCCCTTCCCCGCCGCCAACACCCGGCGCGTCGCATGACAAACCGAACAGCCGTCACCCAGGAGAGCCAGATGGTTCAGCCCTATTCCGCTTCAAACCGGGAGCAGGTCGTCGATATCATGATCGAGCTTACGCGTTTGTCCAATCTGCATCGCGCCATCGTCGCCGGCAGCGATAGCCTCGAACTCTATCTTGCGCTCCGGCGGCGCGGGTTCATTTGCGTGGCCACCACCACGACCTGCCGCATTCCAAGGGGACAGCACGCGGTCGGTCTGATCACGGGGCAAAACACGCTTCAGGCCATCGAGGCTGCGCTCGCCGAGATATCCCAATTCCTCTGCGCCAGTGCGGCCATTGCCGTCCTGATCGAGTCGCGCGAAAGCGGCCTCTGCCTGAAAATCCGGACCAAGCTGGAGCAGATGGGCTTTCGGATCGAGGCCGGCGTCAGATGCCAGCAGGGCCTCGTGCTCTCGGCTTATCGACAGGGCTTCGGTGTGCAGCAATTAACTAATCCGAGAGGTTCGAACTCGACCTCGAAGACGGGGGCAATCCATCTATTGCGCGCCTTGGATCGTTGAGACGGCTTGAGACGGTCGGCAGGCGGCAACAAGGGCGGCATTCGCAGCCGATTCCTTCCGGGGTTGGTAAACCAAGCGTTAACCGGGAGCCGGCAGCGGCGCCGATGGACGGCGCCAAAAAAACGTCGGTTTTGCAGCAAAATCCCGCGATCACGGTCGGCCGATACCGTTCACCAAAACAAAATCCCGACCAAGATACCGCAGATTTGACGGACTCGGAACTGCCTCGGTTTAACCGTTTCTCCAGCCACCCGCCCACATAGTGATGTCCTGACTCAAGTTCAAAACCAGGTTCAATCACTGTGACATCCTTCGGACGTGTGATTTCGGTGCGCGGATCCATCGCCCGGGTCGGACTTCTGGCGGCCAGCCAGATGAGCCTCTCGAAGGTGCGGGCCACCGTCGGCCGGTTCGTCAGCATCCGCTGCGCAAATTCCACCATCGTCGCCATGATCACCGAAGTATCATGCGAGGACCTGCCGACCTCCGACAGCTACTTCGCCAGCGCCTCGGTCGATCTGCTCGGCGAAATCCTCGGCGGGCCCGAGCGCCCCAAATTTCAGCGCGGCGTCACCAACTATCCGACGATCGGCGATGGCGTCGACCTGATCACCAATCAGGAGCTTCGCACGGTTTATGCGCCGAGCGGCTCGGATCAGATCAATGTCGGCACCCTGCAGCAGGATCCCTCCGTCACCGCCTATGTCGATGTCGAGGAGATGCTCTCCAAGCACTTCGCGGTGCTCGGCTCTACCGGCGTCGGCAAATCGAGCGGCGTGTCGCTGCTGTTGAACGAGATTCTCAAATCGCGGCCGAATTTGCG
>Ga0209117_1000292_pt1 | contig 25054 bp, 20 predicted proteins | sample BlaSpr_A8_OM2_M2_FD_187978 | JGI IMG/M metagenome (GOLD analysis project Ga0209117, IMG submission 187978) | Forest soil microbial communities from Thunder Bay, Ontario, Canada - Black Spruce, Ontario site 2_A8_OM2_M2 (SPAdes) (version 2) | ecosystem: Environmental > Terrestrial > Soil > Boreal... | reverse complement strand
ATCGCCCGCGTCAGTGCTGTCACGTCTGGCTTCAGGATTCTGTGAGTTTGTTCGCCCAGACGAGAATTCCGTCGTCACGGTAGACAAAGTGGCCTGGCGCGAATGTCACGCCGCCAAAAGATACCGGGCTGTCGACAGATCCCAATACATGTTTAGAACTCTTTTGGGATTTGATCCGGACGCCTTCACTCCAAAATCCATGTCCGACAATACGCGGCTCCCCGTTCAACTAGGTCCCGCGGTGTGAATTTGAATTCGGAAGCGCCGTCGTATGTACCGCCAAGTAGCGCGCGGGCTTCGCGGTAGCGCAACTTGCGGGGAATGAAGGTGTTTCCTCGTCCGCGCACCTGAAGTCGCGGCTTCTCCAGGGTAAATAGTTATAAACCTTTTTTAACACTTTCTTCGCGTGCGCTCTGAGGAAGACTCCCTAGCCACACGAGTGACCACGCGGCGATTCACGCGGAGCGCCCGAGCGATTGCCGTCTTTGTCCGGCCAAGGGCGAGAAGATCGCGGATCAGCGCTTCGAGTTCAGCCGACACTTGGTTGTTCGCGCGACGCACGTAGAGATGAGAGGGACTATGAGGCGCTGTGGGACTCCGGGTTGGGGACTGGTTCCGAGAACATATTATATTTTGAATGGCGGATATCGTGATCGTGTTAGCATGTCAGCCCTCGTGAGTACTTGTTCGCCTTCTCGCCGCGACTTCGTGAGACTTGCACTTGCAGCATCGTCACTTCCATTCATGCCTAGTCTGGGATTAGGCTCCAGCTTGGCCAACGACCGGACACTGTGGTACCGCAACGCCAAATTTGGCATGTTCATCCACTGGGGACCATATTCGCTGGCCAGCGTGGAGGCATCCTGGCCCATAATGACACCCACACCAGCGGGCATCAGCGAGGCGGAGTATCGCGAGTTGCCAAGGCGGTTTAATCCCTCAAAGTTCGACCCGAATACTTTCATTGATTTAGCTCGGGCCGCAGGACAGGAATACTTGGTGTTCACGACTAAACACCACGATGGTTTTTGCATGTTCGACTCTTCATACACAGGCTACAAGATCACAAATACTCCTTATGGGAAGGACGTTGTCAGGCAACTGGCGGATGCTTGCCAAAAAAGAGGTATGCCACTGGGGTTTTACTACTCCCCGCCTGATATGCACCATACTGCCTTTCGTGACACCACGAAGTTGGCAATGGAAAATTGGAACGGGGAGCCCGCACGTCCAGAGTGGCCCATATACCTCGAGTATATGCGGCTCCAATTAACCGAGCTGCTCACGAAATACGGCCCGGTGGCTTTGATCTGGTTCGATGGTATTCAAGACCAGGAGAAATACGATGGTAATCGCTTCCTTGAGCTGATCCAGAAACTGCAGCCTACAACTTTGGTGAACGACAGAATTGGCGTGCCGGGAGACTATCAAACTCCGGAACAGTTCATCCCGAATGCGATCCCGACGCGGGGCGCGCGCCTTGCGGCGATCGATAGCGGCGCTCAGCTAGAATTGAACAGTCTAGTCCCGTCGCCGGCAGATTTTCAGCTGTGGGAAACCTGCATGACCATAAATAAGACCTGGGCATATAACGCGAATGATCGTGAATATAAGTCGGCGGAGTTTCTCATTCGGAGCCTCGTCGAAGTCGCGAGCCGGGGCGGCAACTTCCTGTTGAACGTCGGGCCGCAACCCGATGGATTGATCCAGTCGGAATTTCAGCAGCGTCTGCGCGCCATCGGCGATTGGCTCGCGGTTAACGGCGAATCCATATACGGGACCACGTACGGACCAGTGCAAAATATGAAATCAGTTCGAACCACGGCAAAACCCGGGAAGGTTTTCCTCCACATCTTCGATTGGCTGTCGTCGTTGGAGATATCTGGCCTGGACACGAAGGTGATGTCGGTGCATTTGCTCGCAGGAGGGCAACCATTGAAATTTCGACAGACAGAACGTCGGCTCCAGATTGACCTGCCACGGCAACCACCCGATGCGAACGTGACCGTCATTGCCGTCAGAACTGTTTAAGTGGGCGCTCGCCTTGTTCGGATCGTCCGGGTAGGTGACGGGCTCATCGGTTTTGTACATCCACTGGGGGATTGTGCTGAAATTGAGAACGACGGAGTGCCCCTTCGTAGCTTCCAGAAAATCTATGGTCATCGGATCGATAAGAGAGAAATCCCAGGAGGTCTTGCCATCTTTCGGTGGCTCTAACTCAGCCACTCCGAGATGTGGATACGGGAGCCAAGGAACGTAGCGGACATAGTCGGCTCCGAGATCATGAAGTGCCTGGAAGGCGTTGTCATGCACCGGGGTTCCGCAGCGAAGCGGAGGATTTACAACCACCTGCAAAGTCGGTGTTGTCCTCGACACTTTCGTCACCTTGTCCCAGCGAACGGCAAACTTAACCGGAGACTCTTGCACGTGTGACGCGAGAGTAGACACGACCGTAAGCAAGGTAACTCGACACCTCGAAACGAGTTCAAAGACTTCATGCAATCCTCCGTCCAAAATCACTGGCGAGAATTTCTGACGGCTGCCGCCCAAATGAAGATGGGAGCCGAGGTCGATGATCAGGTAGCAACACCTACTGAAATGAGCACATCCAATGAGTTCTTCTGAGTCGAGCCGCCTCTGTCGCCATCCTTCCATCCGCACTCTTTGTGCACCGAGCACGATATCGATATGCCTATTTCTTGACAAACTCCATCACGGTTACGCTCTCGTGACGAAAGGTGTAGTTGAGGTTCGAAGACGCGACGGCCAACTCCACTGGCTGGGGGACGATCGCGTGTGGATTTAGCTCATCATTTTTTTCCAAAATACTCTCGGCGTAGAGAGTGCGGATGCTAGCCTTCGCAGCCGGACGAAAGCCATCGATCGCGATGTCCGCAACGATATCGCGATCGAGGTGGCGGTTCACACAAAACAACGTTAGCTTGTCTCCGGCATTGTTCAGGGCAGCGACGATGTCAAGGTAAGGGACGTGGTCGATGGTCGGCAACCTCGACGCGCCCTCAGTAACGCTGTATGTGCCCACGTCGGATTTGACATCTACCGGCCTGGTTGCATCCGCCCCGGAATACATGGTAAACGCCCAATATGCTGGCACACCGAAAACCCGTCCGCGCTTCTTCCAGATACCGCCAAATTCCATGATACCGGTCATGTCCGATACCGGCACGAAGTCGGCGACGCGCATCAGCATGTTGAGAAACCCGGCCGTGGCGATCGCGCCTCCCATGTTGTCGAAACGGGGTGCTCCGCTGTTCTCACTCGCCCAGAAAAGCCATTCAGTGAACGCTGTCTTGACGCTCTGCGCGCCGGGCGTGGACTGGATCTGGCGTCGCATGTCTTTTAGCTTGCGTTCCAGTTCGACGGGAAGAGCAAACGCCGCTGCGGCCATGAAGTCCGGGCTGGGATCCAGTTTCTCCGTTCTGTCGGTAGTGACCACGAAGTGCGTCGAGAGGTAGTCGTAGGCCGAGGGATTCGCCAGTTGCGCGGCGTTCCAGTCGTGAAACCCGTCCGGATCCCCGCCCGTCGCAATTAACTTCGCCTTAGGGTCAATCTGGCGAACGGCGTCGCTAGTCGCTTTAGTCCGTGCCCCAGCCCGCCCGATTGTGGGGTACCCGACTTGGAAGTTTCCCCACAACTCGTTTCCAAGCTCCCATAACAAGCCTCCGGATTTGTCTCCCCAACGGCTGTTCACATACTGCACCCATTCAGCAGCTTGCTGCGGAGTGCCGGTTCCCAGGTTCAGTGCAATCTGTGGCTGGGCCCCGATGAGCTGACAGAAGCGCAAGAACTCATCTGTCCCGAAAGTGTTGTACTCGGGCATTCCCCACGACATGTTGAGCATGTTCACCCGTTTGTCGCGAGGGCCGATCCCATCCCGCCAGTTGTAAGCGGAGGTGAAATTCCCGCCATAGCGTACGATTGGCGTCTTCATCGCCTTGGCCATGGCAATAACGTCAGGATCCATGCCATCCACCGCATCGCCGGGCATCAGTGAAACCTGGTCTAAGAGGACGCGCCCTTCTTTCGACACCGCGATCACGAAGTCGGCAGGCTCAAGTTCGGCTAGCTTGCCAGGTGACAGGTCGAGGGTGAATTCGTATTTCCTCCAGTCGTCCCCGATGAGCTGGAATGTGGATTTTGCAAGTGTGTTTTCCGGATGATTCCGCTCTCGCAGGGAAACCTCGATTTCCGCCGGTCCACTAGTGCACTTCGCATAAATGCCTCCGTGGTACCGGAGGACGCGATGAATTGGTAGGTACACCTGCTGACGGATTCCGACCTGCTCTTCGGGAAGCCCCATCAGGAATAATGAACGATAGGAGTTGGCGGCATCGTTCCAACGTGGTGCGTAGCGGCTGTTCTGCTGGGAATCCAGGGGTTCCCAGGGTAGCGGTAGGCCGAGCTCGGAAGCGTGAGCCAGTTCCGGACGCTCCTCGATCATCTTCTTGATAGCCCCCGCAGACCAGAGATTGTCCTCGAAGCTGGGGTTCGTCAAAGCATCTGCCCAGAGGCCACCATAAATCGAATTGCCGATCGGCTCGAGAAATGAACCATAGATAGTCCGGGGAATCTTGTACGACGCCACCTTCGACACGTCGATTGTGATTCTTGCATGTTTCGCCACACTTGCAGGCGATTGTCCCGCGCACCATTCAACTGGTAAAAAAAATAAAGCCAAAAACCACAGACCACGGACCGTGTGTACCTTCATCGACGATATCTCCTGAGAGGCCGCGCTTCTTCGGCGCCTCTGTCAGCGAAAAACGAAAGGGTGCAAGATAAAACAGAGTTTAAAGAGGCCAACCGGGCCCTCGATCACGTAATCTAAGAGGAGCATCTACACCTCAACCAGTGGAGGCGTTTGGAGTATGCATTGGCTATGACCTCGCTTTCTCACTGGTAATCGCGAAAATCGCCAAAGCGGGCTGGTTGGAATTTAAGTGGCATCGCAAGCTGACCAGTTCTTCAGGCTGAGTAGGAATCGACCAGAGCAAGATTTGATAGTGCTCACGAACACTGTCTTTAATGTATTCAACCGCTGGTTGCGCTGCAGTAGCAATCGGAACGACCCGTGTGGCCGCGCTGATGCAATTAGACTGCGCAACCTCGATGCCGTTGCGAACCGGCAGTGTCTGTATTTTTCCACTGGCATACTGCAAGGTATAGACAGCCACCAACTCTGCAGCTTGCCCGATCAACGGATAGCCGAGCGGGAAAGAGACTTGCCCCAAAATATGCAGTTGACTGCACGCCTGATGAATCGGAATTACCATCGTCGGGACCTCAGCCGTCAACACGATAGGTCGAACCCGGCCGGCGACTACAGGCGAGCAAAAAGAAACCCCAGCAATCTTGATTTCAGGCTTCTGCCAAAGTGCAAACCGGGATCCCGTCCGTTTCCATTGATCCTTCCCGATGCTACTGATCCAATATTTTTCGAGAGTCGCTTCGAGCGACGCCCAAGATTGAAGGCCAATCTGCGAGTCGGCTAGTGTTTGCAGATCTACGTTGTGAAAGCTATTTCCTAAAGCAAAAGGAATCCAGCGCAGCGGGAGCGTAGTTAGTTGGTCTCGGCTGGCCAACGCTTCCGGTCCGCCATATCGCCGTCCCTCGAAGAGCCGGGACAGTTCCATCCACACACCCTCTCGCAGTTCGCGCGCTTCAGTGACCACGCCTGATTCCAGAATCCCGTCGCGGATCTCGCCATCAATACGGGAGTATTGCCGTATATCTTGCCAACTCCAGAACATATGACCGGATAGCGCACCAGATTCAGCCAAATCGATGAGACGGTCGACGCTTTGGCCCATGATCGGCTCCGCTTGTCCCACAGATTTCCCACCCCACTCGGAAAAGGTCAATGGTTTGCCCGGGCCGTCGAACTCCGCCTCTTGATTCATCTCATCGAGTACGAAGGTATATTCATGTTGGTCGAAAAAATCCATATTCGCGGCGACGAAAAGTGGCTTGACCTTGTCCGGGTCCTTATCGTTTGCGGCAGAGACCAGGCGCTGGAGTGGATCCAGTTGATTGCATCGCTGCTTGCCCTCTCTCAAAAATTCTTCCGTGAGAGTACATTCGTTGCATAGGAACCAAATCATCACCGAAGGAGAGTTCCAGTCACGCCGGATTGTTGCTTCCAAAATCTTGTAACCAAGTTCGATTCTGCCCCGCTCCGCGGTCTGAAAGTTTGTTTGCCAGAAGCCCGGTTCCTCGCTCACCAATAAGCCGAGTTCGTCGGCGAGCTTCACAATTCGCCGGTCGTGCGGATAGTGCACCAATCTCACAAAATTACAGCCCAGCGCTTTGATCATTCTCATATCTTGATCTTGCTGCTGCCGCGACAGCGTGAAGCCCTGATCCTTCCACAAGTCGTGCCGGCATACCCCGTTCAGCACCAGCTTCTTTCCGTTGAGCCGGAATTCTCGCCCCACAGCTCGAATTTCGCGAAAACCCGTCCGGCATGACCAGGAATCATCCGAACAGTCGGTCCTCAGATGAGTTGTCAATTCATAAAGGTTGGGGGTCTCGGGGGACCACACTGATACGTCTTTGAGATCGAAGGCCGATTCGATACCGGTTAAACCAGGGTTAAGCTGCATTGTCGTGCTACACCGCGCCACTTCGGCTTGGTTGTGAAAGAGCACTGATTCCAGGTGTGCACGGGTCGATTCTGTACTGGAGACCGTCACCTTGGGGCGCACTCTGCAAGCGCCGTAGTTTTGTGTCAGTTCGTATGCCAGGCACACATTCTCGACGAATGAGGCCGGACGAACTTCCACCCACACATCGCGAATAATTCCGCCGGACGCTTCAAATCCGGAATGGATTCCGAAAGCGATCTCATCCTTAGCAGTTCCGTCCGCAAATGGCACTAAGTCCGCTATGGCCACCTCGATTTCGTTCTCGCCCTCCTTCGCAACCGCGGTAATCTCGAATTCGTAAGGGACGTAAGGGCCCATAGTGCCGAGCGTCCGGCCATTTGCCGAAACTTGCCCCCAATACGTCACGGCTTCAAAGTGAAGGAAGGCACGGTCGCCACGTCCCAAACCAGGCAAGTCGAATCGGCGATGCAAGCTGTAAAAACCGCTGGGGCGGCGAGAGGAAGGAACGGTAATCGTGTCGTAGAACTTTCCCGCGACGCGGTGTTCCCACTCGCCGTTCAGGGAAATTCGTGAGCGTGAAGTCGGGCCGTGCAGATCTGCATGGCCCGCGACAAGGACAGGTGCCGTTTTTAGGATGGCAGACGCGCTCAGAGTGCTGAGAAAACTCCGTCGGTCGATCATCGGGGCAATTCGAGATCAATTCTCGCAGATTGTAAATCCATTAGCTTTCCAACTTGCATAGCGATCAGTCACTTCCTCAGTTCCTAGGACGAAACGGTGCAAGAACATTACCGCCGGATCTTCGCGGGGTGCGTAAGAAGTTTCCGCTCGCCAGAATTGCCGGCCGCGATGAAAAGATGGAGTCGTCGGTGACGCCGGAGGACTCCATCGCCGCCAGCAGGCTCAGGCCATCCTTGCTGATGAATTTCGCCATACTCGTCGGTCCTCACTTCTTTGGATTCGCAAATGAACGCAATGCGCTTTGGTCCTTCTCTCTTGTCAACATGGCCTACTTGTATTGCACTACGGCTACCTCAAACGGCTGCAGCGAAAGAAGGTGCCCCTGCAGCCTCTCCTCCACTGCCGCGTGATCCTTGGTTGAAGGGGCCACCAGCGACACAACGGCTCCATCAGCCTCCGGGGGAAGGTTGATCTGCGCTACGCGGTTGCGCTTGTTGATGACCAACAGTGCCTTTCGATGCCTGGTCTCGAAGGCCTGCACCGACAGGGCCTCATTGGGGTTTGTCGTTTCTACCAGCTTGTCTCCGGGAGCGAAATGGTCCTTGAGCAGCTTCAGGACCCAGAAGCGAGGATTGGGATCGCCGGTCTCATAGTTCATCATGCTCACGCTCGGATACTGGGAGTGGTAACCGACCAGTTGTGACTCCCCAACCACGTCGATGCCAAGCTGTGCCGCCTCCGAATAGATGTATGCGTACAGTGCCCCGGCAAGATTCCAGTAACCCTGCGGTTCCGGCCTGCCAACATAACCTGGCTGTGTGATCTCCTTGCCATCCTCGCGCAGAATGCTGCCAAGTTCGTTCAGATCGGTCTTGGTTGAAGCAGAGTAGCGCTTACGAATCTCTTCAACATAACGAACCGTATTGAGGAATCCGTCTGCCTGATCAAAAAATGTGTATTGCCAATCTGCAAGCGTCTGCTGCGGAGCGGGTGAAGCGTAAAAGTGGTAGGTGATGAAATCGAGGGGGATGCCTGATTTATGGTTCGCTGGATTGAGAAAATATTCAAACATCTCGGGATGCTTGCCGGGTTGAACAAGAGCAAGTGCCATAAACTTGATCTGCGGATCGACCTGGCGCATCGCCGTCGTCACCGCGTCGTAGAACTTTGTGTACTGCTGAGGCGTCCAGGAATGTTCGGACTCGATTTCGTTTAACACCTCCCAGTAAGCGACCTTGTAGTGATGCCCCGACTCCCAGCGCTTTCCATACTCATCGGTAAAGCCGCCCTTGGTGTACCAGCTTAGCAGCCGGGCAAAGTATTCGGAGATCTCCTTCATCGAGGGATCGCGAAGCTCCGTGCCTTGCGTATAGTCCCAAAACACCTGGTTAGGGTCGTCGGGGAAAATGACGGGTTTGTCCGTCTTATACATCCACGCGGGAATGGTGCTGAAGTTCAGAATCACAGAATGGCCCTCTGTGGCATTCATAAAGTCATCGAGCGTGGGATCGATATGTGAGAAGTCCCACGAGGTCTTGCCATTTGCCGGGGCACTTAGCTCAGCGACCGCCTGCCGGGGATAGGGAAGCCATGGAACATACCGCACATAATCTGCACCCAGCATATGAAGCGCCGCAAACGAAGGGTCATGCAGCTTGGCCCCGTGAAGGAGCTGCGGGTTGACTACGACCTGCAGCGTCGGGGTGGACTTCGAGATCCTGATGACCTTGGTCCAATCCGCTGTGACCTCATCGGTCTTCGCCGGCTCCTGAGCTCCAGCCGCACAAACGCAGAGCATAGCGGCGGTGATCAAGGACAAGATGCGCTTCGATGATCGGTACATGATTTTCTCCCCTTGGCGGCAAACTTCCTTTTCCGTCGTCTCTTGCCGTCCTAAAGCAGCTTCATGCTTAGACATTTAAATACACTCATGTCTACGGTTTGCGATAAGGGCCGGTTTCGCTTTCGCGTCCCAGAAGGCGCGCGGCAGTGTCAACGTATTTGAATCCGTACTCTTTAGCCGGTTCGATTTGAAGGCACCATGCCCAATCGTTCCATCCGGAGATGAAGATTATTTTGGGATCAACTCGCCGGGCCAAAAGAAGTTGGTCCGCAAATGTTTTGCCTTCGGCACGATTTTGAACAACAACTTCTCCATGTTTGCGGAGCGGCCCTACATCTACCTTCTGTCCTTTTACGTGCTCTCTAATGAACGCGTCCTCCATATACCCATCGGCTCCAGGATTCACGGTCATCAGTTCCTCGTCGCCCAATGGGCCGAAATATGTCCAGTGCTTCGTCCCTTCGTTTGGCGTGATGCGCCGCAGCGTAAAGAATTCTGCGTATTGCTCATCGATTGCGGAAAAATCGGGAGCTGGGTCATTAAAATACCGCACAACCAGCGGCTTACCCTCGAACCGAAAATAAAAGTCATGTCCGGCCAAATTCTTGCGGATGAAGTCCAAAGCAAACCGGTACTCTTCGGCTGAAGGATTTGAGTTCCACCTTTCAAGCCAGACCACGAGTCGCAGCTTTCGAGGCTCTTTTTCCTGATGGGCCAACTCTTCCATCATCAACTGAAGGGTTTTTTGTTTGGGTAAATCAAACAGAGTCTGTTCCGGCTCCACCCGAACCGCGTCGTAGAAAATCACATCCACTCCTGCGCGGCGCAGCCACTGCAAATGCTGGCGAATGACTTTTCGGCTACCGGTCTTGTAATCGCCTAACAGCGGGTGGAAGGGGCCGTTCCACTTTTTGATGGGCTCCCAGTCGTGGATCCCAGTGGTTTCTAAGTGGCTCCCGTACCAAACTGCCACTGAGCCTTGAAAACGATTTTGTTCGGCCCAACCTAAGTCCCGTGATGACTGTGCTACAGCGTTGCTACAGCAAATTTGCAGAGCAAAAAATAATTGGGTAAATAACCTCGCCTTCATCGTCATCTCCATCCCTTTGATAAGCTGCTGTCAGTAAATAAGCGCCGTTATTGCAAGACCAATCTTGTGGATTTTGTAGTGAACTCATGCAAAGCCGTCCGGTGATGGGCGATAAAATCCCAGTCATAAGAAACCCCAAGGCCGGGGCCGTCAGGCACAGGGAAGCAGCCATCAGGACCCACACGTTCAGGTGCCGGGACGTCTCGTCATGGCGCTCTCTTTCCGCCCGGAATGGCTATGGCTTGGCCCCACAATCGAAAAATCATCGCGCCCTGCGCTGCTCCATTTGCGCGGCAGCGACAAAAGCATCCAGCGCCGAGCTCTGGCTGCCCGCGTCGCCCGCACGGAAGGGCCCGGACCACACCTGCCCAAACTCATGATGCGGGCCCTGCGAATACTTCCAGAGGCTTTCGGCGTTGGTGCCGGTAAACGCCTTGAAGCCCGCGTTGGGAAATACTTCATTCAGCGCCATCAGATTGCGGAGGAAAATACCCTTGAACTGCACGTTGTCCGCCGCGCACGCGGGCTCGCAGGGATCGTGGAACACGCCGTTCGCATCTCTAAGGTGAGTCAGTGCGGCACTGGCAATCCCAACAGCCGTGGACAGCAACGCCGGATCGGGAGCCGCACGGTTGAGCTCCACCAATCCGCCGAGAATCACGCCCTGGTTGTAAGTCCACACCGCCTGCTCATTGTTCTTGCAGGAGCCCAGATCCAGACCGTCATTAATCAAGTTCTGCGAATTGATCATTCCCGATTTTGAAAACCACTGCCACTCTCTCGCCGCCCAGCGCAGGTATTCGGCGCGTTCGCTGGAGCTGCGCGAGCGCACCGCCAAATGCGCGCTCACCGATAGGAAAAGCTCGTTGGCGATGGCATTCTTATACTTCTTCTCTTTGCTCCACCAGATTCCGCCTCCGCACGTCTGGTCCCATCCGCCGGCCATATCGTGGAAGATCGAGTGTGCCATCGAGAGATAGCGCTCGTTGCCAGTGAGATCGTAAGCCGCAATCCAGGCCAGCGCCCACCATCCCTCGTCGTCGTAATACTCATTGATGAATCCGCGGGCGGTCTTCTGCGCTTGCTCGAAGGTATTGGCAAACACGGGAAGATAAAGGCTGCTGTGGCTGACCTGCGAGTAGTTGGCAAGGACGGTGATGGCGTTGGCCGAGTTCCACCATCCGGTGGTCTCGTAGAGGCCGCTGTTTTGCGAGTACCACGATTGCAGTTTTGCAGCGCCGGCTGCAGCTTGCTCGACGTAGCGAGAACCCGCCTCAGGAGAGGCATCTCGTTGCGCGGCGTCCGCGGGTGCCGTTACTGACAAGAGGCTCTTAGGAGCGTTGGTCGCGCACGCATCGAGAAACGGCCCCGCTCCGATGGCGAGCATCGCCAGGACAAACATTCTATCGTGCGCTCTACTGCGCTTCCTCATAAAGGCCTCCCGCGAATCAAGTCATCGGACTTCAGCGATCATCCAGCGCGTATGCTGGAAATCCGTCCCGGCTGATCTGCGCCATTCGCCGGCGCCCTAAGCAATCAGCGATCGGCGCGGTGCGGCCTCGCAAACCGGGAATCCCTCTCAGCGATCTCCAGAAGGCTGCGGGGCCGCGCTGAATCGCACTTCCACTGTTTTGATCTCGTATGGTTTTGTGTGCACGGTCACGGCCCCATTGGCGACCGAACGATGCTCGAGCGGCTGTTCGATCAAATTGGTCTCAGAAGCGTCTTGCGCTCCCGGCGGGAGCTGCAATGTAATGTCCGCCTCACTTCCCGCCCACTCGTAAAACCGCAGGATCATCGCGTCGCGATCCTCCGCCCATTTCATGGCTGTCAGCACGACGTTGCCGCCCGCGATTTGGAGGAAAGAGTGCGACGGAGCCAGGTCTCCCGTGTGGTTCTGTACTTGCGTCGCAATCAAATTGTAATTTAGTTCGTAGCCACGCCTTACGGTATCCGCTTCGCGCCACGTGCCTCCGTGCGCGTAGACCGAATACGTGAACTCGTGGTGGCCCTCGTCTGCATGCGGATCAGGCCACGCCGGCGAGCGCAACAGCGAGAGCCGCAGCACGTTCGCTTTGGCGTCGTATCCGTACTTGCAGTTATTCAGCAAACTCAGGCCGTGTTGCTCGTCCGACAAGTCAGCCCAATGCTGCGCCGGCACCTCGAACTGCGCCTGCTCTTCGGGCGTTGCGCGGGTGGTCGGCCGTTCGATCGCTCCATAGGGAATCTCAAACGTCGCGGTCTTGCTGTGCACGCTCACCGGAAAGCCGACCTTCAACAGAATGTGCTTCTCGCGCCACTCGGTCTGCATCTTCACGTCTACGCGCGGCACCCCTGCGTAGAGCGTGATGTCCTGCACAAACGTCGAATTCTGAAAATGATGTTTCACCCGGATCACCGCTCGCAAGGGCCCAGCCTCGGCCAACTTCACGTCGTCGGCCTTGTCCAGATCCCAATGTTGCTTTTCGAAGTCGGCGTCGATGTTCCACGCATCGTATTCTTTCGGGTTGTCGGCAAACGTTTGCAGCAGGTTGCCGCACACTTTGTCCGCCGGGCCGCCGGTGTCGCTTTCCGATTTCGCCAAAGCCTCCCGCTTGCTGCGTTTGTCGAAAAGGCTCGTGATGCACCCGGTCTGCGAATCCACTTCCACTCGAACAAATTCGTTTTCCAGACGCGACGGCGTCGCCTTCACTTCTGCGCCGCTCGGAGCGCTCGCTTCTATCTGGCGCGCTTCGCGGACAAAATATGTCTCGTACCCCAGAGCAGGCACTCTTGCCTGCAGCAGGAGACGCAGCCGGTGCGTCGCAGCATCGTCTCCCACCACTTGCGCCGGCGCGATCTTGCCCCGCGAGTCAACCACTTCGATCTCGCGCACTGGCGTCGGCATTTGCACGGAGACATCGATGACTTCCGTGCGCGGCCACGACAGCGAGTTGTAGACCACCACCGGCACGCCCTCATGATGGGTGTCGATCCGGGCGGAGATTTCATTCAGCGATTCCCTTCGAATCGCATTCCCGGTTCGCTCGACGTTCTCCAGGTCCCGCTGCGCGTCCACGTAGTTCGCTGCAATGCCCGAGCCCGGCATGATGTCGTGAAACTGATCGAAGAGCAGCCCCTTCCAGGCAGTTCGCAGTTTTTCTTTCGGATATGACTGGCCGTAGAGTTCGGCGATCGAAGCGTACTTCTCCGCGTCCAGCAGTGTTTCCTCGGTGTGCCGAATGCGTGTCTTCGTCTCCGCTTGGGTCGTAAAGACTCCTCGGTGGTGTTGGAAATACAGTTCATTGCTCCAGGTTGGCACGTGCAACTCGGGCATTTTCTTTTCGACATCTGCGAAAAACGCGGCGGACGTGCTGAATTCGAGCTTCGGAAACACCGCGTCTTCCTTCATCAGGCGGCCGGCCGTGTCCAGCATCGTGCGAGTCGGGCCGCCGCCGTGGTCGCCCACTCCATACAGGTACATCATTAGGGGAGCGGCCGCCTGCTTGCCGTATATTGCCGGCATCCATACGGAGACATCATTCGCCATGACAACCGGATCGATGCTGCCGCCGTAGTCATGGGGAAAATACGTCAACAACCGGCTTCCATCGGGCGCCTGCCACCAGAACAGCTTGTAAGGAAACGTGGTGAATTCATGCGCCCACAGCAACTTTTGAGTTACGAAATAGTCGATACCGGACTTCTTATAGATCTGAGGGAGCTGCCAGCTGTAGCCGAAGGAATCCGGATTCCAGCCGACCTTCACGTCAACGCCGAACTTTTCGCGAAAATACCGTTTGCCAATCAGGATTTGCCGCGTCAGCGATTCTCCGCCCGGCATGTTGAGGTCCGGTTCGACCCACATTCCGCCGACAATTTCCCACCGGCCCTCCTTCACGCGCTGCTGAATTTCCTGGAACATCGCCGGATATTTCTCTTCCATCCATTCGAAAACGCGCGCCGACGACGCAGAGAACTTGAAGGCCGGATATTCCTGCATCATGTCCAACGCGCTTCGAAATGTCTTGCGCGCCATTTCCACCGTCTCCGTCCACGGCCACAGCCACGCCATATCAATGTGCGAATTCCCCACCGCGCGGATACGGAAATGCCGCATCCACGGCTGCAACACCTCGAGCTTCATCTGCGCCTGGCGCAGCGCCGCGTCGAAGCCTTGCTGATCTCCGCGATCGAGCGTGGAAAAATCGATGGCTCCAATGGCTGCGTCCAATTGCCGCTGACGTACGGCGTCCGGGTAGGCATTCACGATCGGCAACGCCGATAAAATTTCCCATCGCAGCGTGTCGGCATCAGGCCGTCCGGCTGCCGGCTCGATCAGAATTTCGCTCCGACTCCATCTTCGCGGTTGATCTCCCACGTCCATTCGCACCGCCACCAGAATCCGCTGGCCAGGCTGCGCATTGGCCGTCAGCAGGACGGGTTCAAGCACGTCCGCGTCGCCGTGATAGAGGTTGTAGCCGTTTGAAAAGACCGTAACCGTCGTCAGGCCGTCGCCTTCAAATTCGAAAACCGCCTTCAGCGTCGCTCCCCGTAAGTCATACCCGTTCAGCTTCTCGGGCACACTCTCCCAGCACCGCAAGACTTGCACTCCGCTGCGCAGCCGGTCTCCCATCTTCAGCACCGGCCAATCGGAATCATCGAGAGATACGTCTTCCGGATGCCGCACGTCGGCGTGCAATCGGCAGTCGGAAAGATTGACGCTGGTGATCGAATGCAGCTTGTCCGTGGCGCTTTTGTAGCGCTCGGCATTCACCGATTCCTGTGCGGACAAGGCCGCGGACACCAACAGGCATAACACGAGTCCTGCTGCAAATCTTTTCATGGGACCAACCGGAACGAAAATCCTTTCCTGCCGGGACCGCACACGGACTATCGCGGCATCCGGCGAAGTCTTAGTTGCAGAACCTCCAACGCACCGAAGCTCACGACCGCTGCCACCGGTGCAGCAGAGCTCGGCAGTGTTAGAAGAGCGCCTTGAGCGACAGCTGCATGATGCGCGGAGGGTTGGCAGTGGATACGAACCCGAAGGAGGTCGCATCATTGATGTTTCCGTGCGGCATCCCGAACTGTGCATGGTTGAAAGCGTTAAAGAATTCGCTGCGGAATTGGAGATTAAATCTCTCGGTCAAGTGCGTGTCCTTCTGGATGCTGATATCCCAATTGTTGATTCCTGGACCATGGAAGAAGCGGCGGCTCGCGTTTCCGAGTTGTCCTTTGCTTGCTGGCACGCTGAATAGGGAGGTGTTGAAGTACGGCTTCCCAGATCGCGGGTTAGTGAATGCCAACGAACCTCCGGCAAAGTTGGGGGTGTCCGTCGGTAACTGAATTGGGCCGGAGCCTGCAGTTCCCAGCAATGAATTGTCGTCGGTCTCGAGCAGCGTGACCGGTAGTCCGGTGGAGAAGCGCGTGATTCCGCTTACACTCCAGCCGCTCGTCAAGCGATTCGCGACAATCTTGTCAAACGGAAGTCGGTAGCTGTAACTGGCCACGAAGTTGTGCGTCACGTCGAAGGCCGAGAGTGCTTTGATATTTGGATTTATGGGATGAACCTGTTCGCCGTATCCCGAAGCGGTATCCTTGGATTTGCTGAAGGTATAACCGAGCAGGAATTCGAGGGTTCGAGTATTACGCTTAAGGGTGAGCTGGAGCGAGTTGTAGTCCGAATTTCCAAACGTCTTGAAATAGGCGTTGCTCCCGAAGTTGAGACCAAGAGGACGCGTTCCATTAATTACGGTTCCTGATGCTGTCGTGTAAGCCTGACTTTCACGAAAGGGCCCACATGTAGGAGATCCGGGAGCCACTTGGGATGTTTGGCTAACACTGAGGCACAGAGCCGGGTTGCCGGGATTGGCTTGTTGTGAGGAGAGCAGGTGATGCCCCTGGCTGCCTACATACGCAATCGTGAACAGGGTGTCCTTGGTCAATTGACGGTCAATGGCCAAATCATATTCCACTGCGTAGGGGAGTGTATTCCGGTACCAAAACGCAGGAGAACTGGAAATGGGAAGGAACACTGACCAATCGATGGAATTATTGGGTTTCGATGGGGACGCATTAAACGGCGGCGGCGCGACCGGAAATCTTTGGCCATTGTCCACACCCGTGCCGCGGTTGATATAGGGATTTGCGAACTGTGGCGGAACAGGACTTCCGTAAAAGAAGCCGAATGGGGCGTCGCCAATTTCATTGAAATTGGTCGCGCCTTCAAACGTGGTGTAGAACTTCCCCCAGGCTGCGCGGATGCTGGTATTGCCGGGCCCGCCCGTAAGCTTGTCCAGCCAGCCGCCATGCGCACCCGGCGAATAGGCTAAGCCGAGGCGGGGTGCAAAATTATTGTACTTCGTTGGCGCCAAGGTTGACGGCACTCCGGGATCGCCGGGGAACACCCAACCCCTCGGTGAACCAGGAAAGACCAAGGACTGCAGCCCAGGAATAATGGTTTGAATTTCATTATGAAGTTCGGACCAGGGGGAGCTGACTTCATAGCGTAGCCCGTAATTGACGGTCAAATCGGAGCGTACCCTCCAACTATCCTGAGCGTATAGCCCGAAACCGTGCTGGCGTCCGTAGGAGGGGAACCCTTGCCCTTGAGAGTAACTCTGGGGTGCACCGATGAGGAAGTCGGCGAAATCGAGGCCGGTCTCCGATCCGTCAAATGAAAAGGATCCATTGGAGCCGAGATTTTTCAGGGTGAGTTGATTATAGCGAAATTGCCCGCCGAACTTCAGCGTGTGCGTACCGACGATTTTGCTATAGCTGTCCAGAAAGGTGAAGCTGTTCTCGATGATGGGCAGGGGCGTACTCCCTGAGCCAATCGTGAACTGTTGGAAACCAATTAGCGGCACGCCCGCAAAGGCCGGGACCGACGGAACGATATTCGTGAAACCGAGCTGAGCTAGAATGCCAGGTCCGATTCCTCCCGTGGGCGCGTTCACAACTTCCGATAACCGCGTAAATCCGATGCGCGCTTCATTTACGGCACTAGAACTAATGGTCTTGGTATCACTCAAATTGATGACTTGCACACGGCCCCGCGAGACCGAACCAAAAATGGGTGACACGGCGCTTGGTGTCAGGAGGTAATCGTCGTCGCGAAAATAGTAGGCAGACAGTAGACCAAAATTCGTGTTGGCATCCAAGCGGGCGCTGCCCTTATCGTCTTGTAATCGCTGTATAACGGATGAACTGGCGTAGATGGGCTCCGTCGGGCTCTTCATGCCAGTCACCGGTGGAATGTACTGAAGCAGGTTCTTTGAGGGAGTTGTAATGACGGATGTCGGTATTTGGGCGTTCGGAAATACGCACTGCGCGGAAGTGACGCATCCCGCAGTATAGTAGCGCTCTCCCGGTGAGACGGCGTAGCCCAAACTTTGCGATAGTTGCTGCGCCCACGAAGTGCCCTGCACCGAGCCGGTCAATAGCGGTGCTACCGCCAAAAAATCGCCGCTACGCTGGGCGTTGCTCGGAACCGTGACCAGACCTGTGCTTTGCCCTGTATTGCGGCGCGTTCCCTGGTAGTCGGCAAAGAAGAATAGTTTGTTGTGCTTGATGGGTCCGCCGCCCGTTCCACCAAACTCGTTCTGCTGAAACACTGGGCGCGAGGGGTCGAAATACCCGCGGGCGTCAAAAACGGTGTTGCGCAGAAACTCAAACGCGCTTCCGTGAAATGAATTCATGCCGGACTTGGTGATGACATTGATTTGGCCGCCTGCGTAGTTACCATATTCCGCGTCAAAATTGTTGGTGATGATGCGAAATTCTTCGATCGAGTCTAGGTTGGGAATGGCGCTCGTACCGGAGAATCCTGTCTCCTGCACCGTGACACCGTTTAAGAGAAAACCGTTGGACGATTCGCGCATGCCGTTTACCGACAGGTTGCCGGGGTTGAGGCTTCCTGAAACCGGTTGCATCGCAAAACCAGTGGATGTAAATTGGCCGCCCAAACCTCCAGACAATCCCGAAGTGGTTGGCGAAACACCGGCTTGGAGAGCCAGGAGGTCCGTATAACTGCGGGTCACCAATGGCACCGCCAGAATCTTTTGGCTCTCGATCACTTCGCCCATTTGCGTGCTAGAGGTTTCGGCGTGGACGGCATCCGCTTCCACGACCACCTTGTCCTCTATCTGCCCAACCTGCAAAGCGACGTCCACGGTGATCGCATCGTTCACTTTCAAGAGAAGTCCGGATTGCTGGTAGCTCTTAAACCCTTGCTCTTTGACCACCAAGTCATATGTTCCAACCGGAAGCGCTTGCAAGGAATAGAATCCCACGGCATCTGTGGTTACCCTGGTCCTAACGCCGGTCGCGGTATTCGTGGCAACAACTTCAACGCCAGGCAGCACAGCCCCGCTCGCATCACGCACCACACCGGAGACGGTTGCCGTAACGCTAGCATCAGCTGTTTGACTACCGAAGAGCGCCATCAAAAGAATCATCACTGCCGCCGCTCGAGGGAACATCACGAACCTCTTCATTAATCTGCTCAATTTCAGATTCATTTTCACTCTCTTGGATCCTTGGCGTAGATCGAAACTGCACCCCGCTAGAATCGCTACGCAAAAGTATCTGTAGTGGTTGGTACTGTGTCTAAGCGCTTAGCGCGTGAACTTATAACACTGCCTGTTAGAATCTGTCAAGACTATATTTCTCTCCCTAAACTCATCAATTGCATAAGATAGTTGGTCGTAAAAAGCGCTTAGCTCTCAATACGCAATTGACCTGACCGGGGATTTTTGTACCAGCGGGAGTGAGAGGGAATTCACTCTAGAGAAACGCTGGTATGGCGACGAGAAGGTATAAGCCGGAGCAGATCATGACGCTGCTGCGGCAGATTGAAGTGGAGATTGCGAACGGGAAGATTACACCGCAGGCCTGCAAGGAAGCGCAGATCACGGTGCAGACCTACTACCGCTGGAGAAAAGAGTTCGGCGGGCTGAAGCTGGATCAAGCCAAACGAATGAAAGATCTGGAGCGGGAGAATGCGAAGCTGAAGCGTTTGGTGGCGGAGTTGTCATTGGAGAAGCAGATTCTGAAGGATGTAGCGGAGGGAAACTTCTAAGCCCCGAGCGGCGCCGGGGAACATGCGCGCAGGAAGTATGGGGCGAGCGAGCGGAAGGCGTGCCGTGTGCTGAAGCAGGGGCGCGGCACGCAGCGCTATCAACCGGCGTGTCGCACGGAGGAGGATGCATTGACGCAAGCAATCATTGCCCTGGCCAGCGAGTACGGCCGCTACGGCTACCGGCGCATCACGGCGAAGCTGATCACTACTTGCTAGTTCCTCAGCCGTCCAATTCTCTGGTGGAAAAGTGACCGGCCAGAATTGCGGGCTCTTGACGTAAAATTCAAAGGCAATCAAATAAAGGATTGATGATAATTCTTCGACGCGGACAACCCTGCAATCGATTTCCTTCTATGCACGTTGGTTGATCAGTAGGATTTTTTGATCGGTCGACAATTCCAGAGTTGATTCCAAAAGACCACCGTGCGCATTTACTATCAACGTGCACGCTTGCACGTTTACCGTTTCCATCACGCAGCGTCGCCCTGACGAGCAAGGGTATTCGAAGCGTGAGCCTCTGGCTTCTGCGGCGGTTGGCTTGGTCTGATTCGCTCATGAGCGTCGTATTCTCCTAGATTTTCCCAGGCTGAATCATCTTACGGTGCTACCCATTTCGCTCTTTCCGGTATTCTTTCCTCCATCCCCACCAATTCTTTAGGACAGTCCACACCAGCATCGCCCCCAGCGACAATAATGCGGCTCCCCCTAAGATTGCAAAGGATTGGTTTGCGTCAGTACTCGACACACTGTTGTAAAGAAGCATAAGACCGGTTAGCAGAAGGATTGTTCCGAAAAGTAGACCCAAGTCGTCGCGCATTTGCGCTCTACTCATTCCGCAATAGTCGATTTCAAAATTTGCCAGACCCCTTGCTCGATTCGCACGGTCGGCTTCGTATATGGTTTCTTCATATCCGTACCGCAGGTGCACCTGGGGTTCTCACCAAATTCTCTAGCCGACTTGGTTACTTTAACTTCGCAGTTGCAGTCGCGATCTTGGCATCTATAAACCTGGCCCTCGATCATAGGTTCTCCATTGAATCCGCAAGAAGATCCCCGTGGATTGCCGTCAGTATGTCATAATCAATAATATCACTTATTAAGTAATATCATTATGAATAGTACTCATAAATATGATTAACTCCCGATAAGTCGGATCACCGGACATCTTCGTACCGGGCCCTGGCATTTTTCCGCTTGACCGTAATCAAGGCAATCGAGGGCGGGGCCCAATTTGTTCGGCCAACCGATTGCGGTAACAACACGGAGATGCGACGGCGGAGCAAGCCATTAGGCTCCCTCCGTACGCCCCTGTGAATTTTTTTCCCGCGAACCGCAATCGCTCACCGAGTTTCGTGTTCTGCCTCCTTGCTCATCTCCCAATCCACCGGAGGAAACGTGATTGGCCAGAATTGTGGATTGTGCGCTTCAAACTCGAAGGCAATTTTATAAGTTTGTTCTGTAGGTCCTTCGACTCTCACCACCCGGCAACCCACTTCACGACCCGTTTGCGGATTGGCGAGCTTAATCTTATGATTTGCCAAAAGCCGCACGGGGGCTTCTAACAGGCCGCCGTGGGCACTGACGGCCAACGTAAAACCTTGAGCTTGAACTTTTTCTCCTCCCAACAATTGTGCTCTAACCAGTACGGCGATCTGAAGCAAGACCCGCTGACTGCGGCGACGATTTTCAGGGCTGCTTTGAATCATGGCGATAAGATTTCAGGGCGTGACTGTTTCAGCATGCGGGCGCAAAAGGATCGAGCTGACACCCGTGATAAGGTTGATCAAACCCAGCGTAAAGAAAACCGCGCCCGTGACAAGCAGGGCGTCTGCATAAACAGCTTTGTTTAAGCCCGCTGTGTACAACATGTACAGGCCACTTATAAGAAGGAGTGCGGACATCAAGATTTCAAGAATCGTTGGTATTCTTCTCGTATAGCGCCTCCCTTTTAGGTGAGCAATCTCCCTGCGTTGAGAGCAGTCGGAAGTCATTCCTACCCTTAGCGAATCGGGAACCTGGCCGGCCCAGTATTTAGTGCAATCGTTGAATTCTTCACACTTACGTGGCTCTGCTCGGCAAGCAAAGCAGACTAGTTAAGTTCGCTTCAATGGATGGCACTCAGGAATTTCGGCGGCAGTGTGTCCGCGTTAATCTCCTCGCATTGACCGCACCCGCGTATACCCCCTTCATGTGCCATCAACGGAGCGCGTTCTGCTCGTGATACCAAGCGTTCTGTCTGAAACAGAGATGGCACTTTGAAAAGTTGGTTGCATTAGCAACCAGATTAAAAATCAGCCAAGCCCGGCGTCCAACTCTGCCTCCTAATCGGTTGACGAGGCAGCCAAGTTAATCGGCGAGTCTCTAAATCTCAAACGACGGAGAAAGTATGACTACTCAGAAAAAATCAATGAAATCAGTATTTTTTCTTACCTTGGTTGGTACATTCCTACTGCTTCCTGCCCAACAATTCGTTACTCAGACCTCCGCGACAACGCAAGTCCGAGACGGAGGAGCGCCTCCAGCTCCATCGCCGTGGCTGGTGAGTGACGGAGGAGCGCCTCCAGCACCATCGCCGTGGTCGGGGCGAGGCCACCTCGTTTCCTAGCAGACTTGCAAACCGAGCAGGGGGAGCGTTGAAAAACTCTCCTCCTCGCCTTCGTGTTAGAATTCCCGTCCTAGAATATGCTTACTCAGTTCATTTTCTGGACGTGTAACATTCTCGAAGCGGTACTCCTGGTGCGAGCTATACGGGGAAAATATTTCGGGAAGTACGCGCTATTCTACACATATCTACTCTGCGTATTCGTACAATCTCTCGCCCGCTTTTACGTTTTTAGCTGGCATGCGGGACTCTACCCTTATTTTTATTGGGGCACGCAATTCATTGACGCATTGATGGGTTGCGGAATTATCTTTGAACTTTACCGGCAGGGCCTGGTTTATTACCAGGGGGCCGCGCGCATGGCGCGCAATGTGATCTTGTTCGTTTTTGCCGTGGTTATCTCCAAGGTTTTGGCAAGTGCCATTTCAGGCATGCCCCAGTCCCCTGCAACGATTGTTTTTGACTTGGAACGAAATCTCAGAATAGTCCAGTCGGTTTTGCTAATTGTGGTGATTGGCCTGTCGTACTATTACGCGATCACGCTGGGGAAAAATCTTTGGGGCATGATGCTCGGCTACGGTTTCTTTCTAGGGACAAGCATTATAAATCTTACAATCCGCACGCAGGTGGGATTCAGCTTCCAAAGATTGTGGGAATATCTTCAGCCGCTTTCCTATGTTCTGGTTCTTGGTATCTGGTGCGCGGCGTTATGGTCCTACTCTCCGATCGAACTCCCTGTTCCCGGATCGAAGCTGGAAACTGATTATCAGTCGCTCTTAGTCCAAACCAGAACGCGGGTGGCGAAGGCACGCAATTATTTGTCGAAGGCCGTACAGCCGTGATTCTGCCTGCCATAATTGCGATTGCTTTCGCGGCACTTTTTATTTTATGGATTGGTTTTTCGTTACTACGTTGGGGAAGGCACTCACGCGACGCATACCATCTAGCAGAAAAGCAGTTCTCTGTTAAGGGACCGGGAGCCTCGGTGTGTCCACGAGAGGTGCTTGACCGCATCTTTCAACGAGAAGACTTGGACTTTGTCGCGCGCCAAGATTCGCGTGAGGCCTTGGAGCTGTTCCGGCGCGAGCGAAAACGAATTGCCCATTTATGGATTCGGCAAATCCGTCAAGAGATCGCTGGTATCAGGCAAGTACACGTCGCAATGGTTCGAGAAAGCTCGGACTTGGAGCCTGCGACAGAACTCAAGGTGGCTCTCGAATATCTGCTTGTTTCTGGATTGTGCTGGTTGATGACGGTCGCGATTTATTTTCTAGGGCCGGTACATACACGCGGTCTGGCTCGCCATGCTAGTGAACTGGCTGCAGACCTGTCGAGCGTGGTAGGTAAATCCGCGATGACGCCACAAGCCCGGGCGGAAAACCTAACGCGGGGAGGCGGCTAAATGGAAGCACGAGTCAAAGGAGTCGCCGTTGAAGCTGCCCGTGAGGATTTGCGCAATCGTACCCTCGCCAAGCTCAAAGGAGAGTTTGCGCGACTTATTTATCTGGCTTCCACACGCGACTACACCACCGGGCAGTATCAACATGACGGACTGGCAAAAGAATTCTCTCGTGAAGCAGCGACAGCAGCGCTAAAGAGCTGCCACGAAGAAATATTCAAGACCCTGGGGAAAAGTTCTCTGGAAGATGTCGTCGAAGAGCTGGAAGTGTATGCTTGCGCCAATCACATAGAAATGGTCGAGCTAATCCGCACGTGGGAAAACCTGCAGCCTTACCGAATCGCGCGTCCGCTAGAGTGCGATCCGGTTACGGCCGAGCTTTTTGCGTCGAACGTCACTGTCGCTTTAACAATTTTGAGGTCTCACTGTCTCCGTGAGGATCGGCGTCCACCAGACGCATAGCCACTCCGGTTACCTGTCCAACGATCTCCGCTTCAGTTCCGTACGTGTATTGCTTCACGCTACACGGCGATAGTGGATGCGGGATCAGCAGCAGATCGTTGCGATTCAATTCACACCACCCGCAGGCATAACCGTCGCGAAGTTCGACAAAATAAATGGGACGGTCAAATTCCGTGCGCCATTTGCCGGGCTGGATTTTTCTCACCCGCTCATTAATTTGCACGAATGAGCCTGGACGTAACAGCGGATGGAGGGTGAAATCCTGCAGGCCGATGTACCCATAGTGGTCGTGCCGCAAGTCCAGATGCTGGATCATGGCAATAGGGATTTCTCCCCACACTTCCACCATGCGAGAGAGGAGGTTTGTGGTGCTGACGGTGAATCCGGGATCGAAACGAATAGGAAACGTTACCGTGCGCTGGTCATCATAAACTTCAATCGTTGCGCGGGTTGTGTCTTGCGGCGGTATCCCGATGCGATGTTTCTCGATTCTTTCCAAGTCGATCCCAAATAGCAAAAGCAAGCCGGTAAATTTGACTCTGTAAATTACGCTGAGACTGAAGAGCTTGAAGACGCTGGGAATGGAATCGGTATTTTCAAGCTGCGTGAGCCAGGCGTTGGAAATATAGAATTCCGGATTGTTTTCTGCCTCAGCTATCTTCTGGCTTTGTTCCGCAACCTCACGCGTAGTGATCCCAATTCGCGAACGTAACTCCCGCAGTTGGCCGGCAAGACTCAAGTGGGTACCTACCAAAATCATACCCCAGCTATCAGGTGTACAGGCTCAAAAGACGCCAGATGGACGGCAATAATCGCATATCGCTCTAGGCAAGAGGTGGCCCAACGCTACCAACCGGGGCTTCAGACACAAATCGGTATTTGTTTGTCTAGTGCCTGATTAGTTTGAATGTATAGGTCAGAGGAGGAGCGCTTGGTACTTGGTGTCATTCATGAGGGCGCTCCTTGTAGGTGATGATGCGAACGATCAAAACCTACTCCAAAAGGGCGCCCTTTTATAATGCGTTAATCGTCCAAGTCAGATGATCGCTGAAATCTCAACTTGCAGAATGTCGTTTCTCGGCCGTAGGGGAGCAGGTCCGTCATTTCCAACAGGTCGGACGCAATCGAGTGATACCCTACGCTACAGCTTCGAAGCCGCCAATCTGGTTGTTAGGTTCGGTTCCTATTGGGGTAAAGCACAGGAGCCATCCTGCGAGGGCGCCGAAGACCAAGCTGAAGCCCAGCGTCTCCCAAAAATGGCTCCGCGCAACACTGGCGGGCATCAACGGA
>Ga0209117_1000291_pt1 | contig 25076 bp, 19 predicted proteins | sample BlaSpr_A8_OM2_M2_FD_187978 | JGI IMG/M metagenome (GOLD analysis project Ga0209117, IMG submission 187978) | Forest soil microbial communities from Thunder Bay, Ontario, Canada - Black Spruce, Ontario site 2_A8_OM2_M2 (SPAdes) (version 2) | ecosystem: Environmental > Terrestrial > Soil > Boreal... | reverse complement strand
AGACGGGGCAAGCCCCGTCTCTACAGGAAATATCAGCAGATGCGAGGCAACTGATCGCCTGCCAGCATGTCCACAATGCGCGTCGTGCCGAACGGCGTTCGCATCGTCACCAGCCCCGCGTTCTCTTTCTTTACCATGCCAATGATCTGCGCCTCTGTTCCGAGTGGATGGCGTCTCATCGCCTGCAGCACCGCGTCGGAGGCCTCGGGCGCCACGATTGCGATCAACTTGCCTTCGTTGGCCACGTAGAGAGGATCCAGCCCGAGCAACTCGCACGCACCTCGAACCTGTTCATGGATCGGAAGCGAACTTTCTTCCAGTTCGATCCCAACCTGCGAACGCTCTGCGATTTCGTTCAGCGTGCTGGATACGCCGCCTCGCGTCGGATCGCGCATGCAGCGAATGTCGCGAGTCACGTTGGGAGTTACGTGGGAAGTCACGCCAAGTATGTTGGCCACCAGCGTGTGCAGAGCGGCACTGTCGCTTTGGATCTGAGTCTCGAATTCGAGCCCCTCGCGTTGCGCTAGAATCGCGATGCCATGATCGCCGATGGAACCGCTCAGGAGCACCTTGTCCCCTGGACGGGCAAGGTCGGCGGAAAGGTCGACTCCTTCTGGCACCAGTCCAATTCCGGTCGTGTTGATGAACAGCCCGTCGCCCTTACCTTTCTCGACGACCTTGGTATCGCCAGTCACAACCTGCACGCCCGCTTCCGACGCCGCCTGGCGCAGCGAGTTCACTACGCGCCGAAGGTCGTCCATGGAAAAGCCTTCTTCGATGATGAAAGCGGCGCTCAAAAATAGCGGCGTTGCGCCGCCCATCGCCAAATCGTTCACCGTGCCGTGAACGGCGAGGGAGCCGATGTCGCCGCCGGGAAAAAACAGTGGCTTTACTACGAAGGAATCGGTGGTGATGGCTATACGCTGGCCATTCACAGTCACGATTGCCTGGTCATCCAGACGCGCCAGCACCGGATTCTGGAACGCAGGCAGGAAGATGTCGCGAATCAACTCGGCGCTCAATTTGCCGCCGCTGCCGTGCCCCAGCAGAATCGTGTCTTTGGCCCGGAGCGGCGTCGGGCAACTGAGTTCGAAATTTGTTTCGGCGATGGTCTTCGCTGACACGTGCCCTCCTAACTCGCGACCGCATGCCGCCGATAGTGATAGTAGGCCGCGCATGCCCCTTCATTAGAGACCATTGGCGCTCCTACTGGATTTTCCGGCGCACAGCGCATGCCAAACACGGGACAATCCGTCGGCTTCTTCAATCCCTGCAAAACCTGAGCGCTGATGCACTCGGCAGGCTCGTCTACTTTAATTTCGCCCAAATCAAAGACTCGGTCCGCGTCAAAGGCAGCATAGTCCTCGCGTAATCGCAGACCACTCTGCGGGATCGGGCCGATGCCGCGCCACTTTTGGTCGGCGATTTCGAACACCTCGGCCACGATCTGCTGTGCCGGCAGGTTCCCCTGGTAGCTCACCGATCTCACATACTGGTTTTCCAGCCGCGCCACGTCCGCACCGAGTTGCCGGGCTTCAAGTTGACGAACCAGCATGAGAACTGCTTCCAAAATATCTACCGGTTCGAATCCCCCGACCACAATCGGTACTCGGAAATCGCGCACCAGGCTCTCATACTCCTTACACCCCATCACGGTGCAGACATGCCCAGGTGCAATAAAGCCCTGCACCCGGTTTGCGCTCGAAACCAGCAAGGCGCGGATCGCCGGCGGGACCAGGACGTGCGAAACCAGCATGGAAAAGTTGGTGAGGCCCTCGCGCCGGGCTTGCCATGCGGCCATCGCATTCGCGGGAGCAGTGGTCTCGAAACCAATCGCCAGAAATACGACTTTACGATCGGGATTCGAGCGGGCGATCTTCACCGCCTCCATCGGGGAGTACGCGATGCGAACGTCCGCGCCCTGGGCCTTGGCGCGAAACAGATCCGAACGCGACCCCGGCACGCGCAGCATGTCTCCATAGGAAACCAGGATGACGTCCGGCTGCAGCGCTAACGCGATCGCTTTGTCCACGGTTTCCAGCGGCGTGACGCACACGGGACATCCCGGGCCATGCACGAGTTCGATACCGCGCGGCAGCAGTTCGTCAATGCCGTAGCGCATGATGGTGTGGGTTTGGCCGCCACAGATCTCCATCAGCACCCAGGGCCGGGTCGTACACTGAACGATCTCAGCCGCCAAGGCCCGTGCAATGCGATGGTCACGGTATTCGTCGAGATACTTCATGTTGCGAACCCCAGCGCAAAACCCGCAGGCATGACTCTAACCACAGGCGAACCGCCTAACGGTGATGAAGATCACACGTTAATGTGACCGGAAGCGGGACGTGAGCCAGAACCAGGAGGGTGCGCCAGCGAAATTCAGCCTACAAGGGATAGTGCGGGGGATAGTGCGAGGGATAGTCCGGCGAGGCCCCTGGAGTGAACCCGGGCGAAACTACGGTTCCGCCGGCGGCAATTCCGCTTCCAGCGCTCCCATCTCTTCCAGAAGCTTGTATGTGCGCTCGGCTTCGAACGAGTCCACACGGCTTATGGCGAAGCCAACATGGACCATCACATAGTCACCCAGGCCAGCCTCGGGAACAAAGTCCAGGGAGACCTGGCGCACGATGCCGCCGAACTGCACGCGGGCCGCACGCATTTGACCCTGCTCTTGAATTTCGAGGATTTTCCCTGGTATGGCAAGGCACACGGCAGCTCTCCCACGGTGAGTACAACACTAGTCGTTACCGCGAATCTGTGACGAGCGACACACCCCAGCGTGACGAGCGCGGAACAACGCCCTCCCAACCTGTGGGGCAGACGGGTTCCCACTCCCGCGTCCTCAGCAAGATTCGGCGGCGCGGTGGCCGGGCGGCGGTTCGGTCGTACTCTGCTAAAATACGCTCGAATTCAAAGTCCTTGGAGTCGCGCATGCACCGATGGTTGGTAGTTTGGGCTGGACTTGTTTTGACGGGAATCGTTTTGTCGTTCTCATCTGCGTCTTCACCCCGCGCGGGTACACCGGAGACCGAGTTGAAGGGCGCTTTCCGGCGGCCCGAGAATAACGGGTGGACGTTCGTGCATCTGCAAGGTACACCGCACGAAATCGGCTTTCAGAACGGCTTCTTGCTGGCGCCGGAGATTGAAGACACGCTAAAAGTCACAATACTCGAACAGACACACGACAGTAAGAAAGACTGGCAGTTCTTCCGGGACGCCGCGCAAAACATGATGTGGCCGCACATTGAGCAGGAGTACCGGGAGGAGTTGCAAGGCATCGCCGATGGCGTCAATGCCCAGGGCGTGAAGCATGGAATGAAGATCGATCTGTGGGATGTGGTGGCTCTGAATGCCGCCGAGGAATGGGAGTACTACGTCAAGGAATACGACCGGGCACACGGAATCAAGTCCGCCGCTTCGCAAGCGGTTCCCGAGCATTGCAGCGCGTTTGTTGCCACCGGGAGTTATACGAAAGACGGCAAAGTTGTGATCGCTCACAATAATTGGACGAATTACTTGGACGGCGAACGGTGGACAATCATTTTCGATATTGTTCCGGCCAAGGGCAAACGGATGCTCATGGACGGTCTGCCGGGTGTCATCCACAGTGCCGACGATTTTGTGGAGAACTCGGCGGGGATCGTCATCACGGAAACGACGATTGGCCACTTCTCCGGATATGACCCGGCCGGGATTCCGGAATTTGTGCGGGCGCGCAAGGCGGCGCAGTATTCGGCTTCCATTGATGATTTTGCGCGCATCATGAAGGAAGGCAATAACGGCGGCTATGCCAATACCTGGCTGATCGCCGATATCGAGAAGAATGAAATCGGCCGCCTCGAACTAGGATTAAAGAACGTTGCCCTGGAGCGGAAAAAAGACGGGTATTTTGTGGGCTCGAATTTCCCGATCAGCGAGAAACTCATCTGCGAAGAGACTGACTTTGCCCCTCTAGATATGAGCTTGAGCGCCAATGCCCGCCATGTGCGCTGGGAGCAGCTAATGGCTGCGAATAAAGGCAAGATTGACTTGGCGGCGGCGCAGCGCTTTCTGGCCGACCACTACGACACGTTCGAGAACAAAGAAGATGCGGACGAACGCACACTGGACGGGCACATCGACCTTTCGCCGCGAGGTTCTGAGCCTTGGCAGCCACCGTTCGGAGAGGCTGGGGCCGTCCAGAACAAGGCTGCCGACGCGAGCCTGGCGTCAGAAATGAGTTTTAGCGCCGCCGCGGGTCATGCCTGTGGAATGGATTTCAAGGCGGCCGATCATGTGCGCGCGCACCCGGAGTTCGCCTGGCAGAAAGACCTCCAGCGGGACATGAACGCGCATGCCTGGACGACTTTCAGCGTGGCGAAGTAGCTATTTTCTAAGGGCCGAGTTTTTGTTCCAGCCGCGAGAATCAAGGTTACTTTCGTTTTCCACGAAGCTGAACAAGGCAGAGTCCCAAACGCACATTCCCCATCCCGGACGATCTTTGCTCAAGGTCTCTTTTGTTCAGGTAATAGTTTTGTAATGTGATCCGAAATCACTGCGAAGAACTCTGCCGAGCACTATGCTTCAAGCAACGAATCTATGAAACCCAGTCAAGTAGAAACTCACCCAAAGGGAAGTCGCGCTCGCATCCTGCTGAGTTCCGTCTTCGGACCTTATGCGCAAGACGACGAATTTGGCAGCCGGTCCATCAATCCGATGGAGCTCTATCACAACCAGGTCACGCGGGCGCAGGGCAGCTTCTCGCTGCGCATGTTCCATCGCTCCTGGGGCATCATGATGATTCAGGAAAATATTTCGGCACCGTGCAGCGTGCTGGATTTTCCCACGCGCGAAGCCTTTGCTCGTGAGTTGACCACGAACCACTACGACATTGTTGGAATCTCTTCAATCATCGTGAATGTTTTGAAGGTCCGGGAGATGTGTCGCATGGTGCGAGAGCTTTCACCAGATTCAGTGATCGTGGTGGGTGGACACGTAACTGCCATTCCCGGCGTGGAAGCGATGATCGACGCCGACCACATCGTGCGCGGAGAAGGGATCTCCTGGATGCGCCGGTACCTGGGCGAAGATGAGCACGCGCCGATTAAGCATCCCTTGATTGTTTCTGGTCTCGAGACACGCATCATGGGAATTCGCCTGCCGAATCGAAAAGGCGGGACGGCGGCAACCATTATCCCGTCGGTGGGCTGCCCCATGGGGTGCAACTTCTGTACCACGTCCGCTTTTTTTGGTGGCAAAGGAAAGTTTGTCAACTTTTACGAGACCGGCGATGAACTGTTTGACGTGATGTGCGGGATCGAATCGGAGCTCAAAGTACATTCCTTCTTTGTGATGGACGAGAACTTCCTGCTTCACCGTACGCGTGCCATGCGCTTGCTGGAGCGCATGAAGCAGGCAGGCAAGAGCTGGGAGCTTTCGGTCTTTGCTTCCGCCAATGCGATTCGCAAATACACCATGCTGGAACTGGTCGAACTCGGCGTTTCCTGGGTGTGGATGGGTTTAGAATCGCCCAAGTCCAGCTATAGCAAGCTGCAGGGTAATGACGTCGGGCAACTGACGCGGGAGCTTCGCGAGCACGGTATACGAGTGCAGGGCTCGACCATCGTCGGACTTGAGCACCATACGCCGGACAACATCGTCGAGGAGATCGAAGCGGCGATCGCCCACCAGACCGATTTTCACCAGTTCATGCTCTACACGCCGGTTCCGGGCACGCCCCTTTATCAGGAAATGGCCGAACAGGGGCGTCTGCTGACAGACGTTAACTTCGCCGATGTCCATGGCCAGTACAAATTCAACTTCCGGCACGCCGCAATTTCGCGCGAGGATTCGAAGCGGTTCCTGGATTGGGCGTTCTGGCGCGATTTTGAGAGTAATGGACCGAGTCTTTATCGCATGTGCCAGACCATGCTCAAAGGCTGGCAACGCTACAAGGACTACCCCGATCCACGCGTCCGTGAGCGGTTTACGCGAGAAGTGAAGAAGCTCAGCAGCGCTTACAATGCGGCGCTCTGGGTGATGGAGAAAGAATTCAGGAAAGTCAATCGCAGCGTGAGTGAGCGGATTCACAAGCTGCGCCGCGAAGTCGAGAAGGAATTCCCGGTCGTCGCCCGCCTCACCGCCGCATCGCTTGGCCCAATCTTGTTGTGGTCCACCCGCCGAGAAGAGAATCGGCTGGCCTCAGGACGCACGTATGAACCCCCCACTTTTGTCGAGCGCCGCAATTGGGTTTCGGCTTCGTAGCCCTTCGTGCAAGTGAATGGCCGTCTTTAACAAGCCGCATGGAATTTTCGGGATTCCCTATGCAATCACTGCCCACTTCTGGATTCAACTAAAAGTGCATAGGTCAACCACTAAGATATTGATTTTACGCATGTTACTGCTTCAAGAAGCGAAGGGTTTATAGAGTGCATCTCAGAACTCAGAAAGGGCCACGACATGCCCCTGGTTACTTTTGTGCTAGGCCGGTCGGGGACTTTCATTCTCCAAATACTGATGTGATTATCGTGATACTGATGGGATTATCGAGCAAACTTATGATCAAAAAACGGTTCAAGGCTGCTCCTGCGCTTTTCTTGTTGGTTGTGACGTTGGCTGGTGCGGCTGGCGCACAGTCCGCCGTTCCGAAACCGGCTTTGAAAGACGACACAGGCTTCACGTCCTATGCCTCTTTTGAAGGCACCTCCGATGGCGACGGACAGGTTTATGCATTCAGTCCCAGCGTCGGCTACAACTTCAACCGGCACTTCGGCATGGATTTGGGTGTGCCCTTCTATTTTGTGCGCGCTTCCACTTCCCTGGGCGGAACTTCCAGCAACGGTATTGGCAACCCGTCTTTGGATTTGCGGTTCAAGGCCCTGAATCCGGTGGTCAACTTTGCTTCGGTCGTGACCGGTACGGCTCCGCTTGGTGATAGCAAGAAGGGCCTAAGCACGGGGCACGGCACCTATAACTGGACAAACCACTTCGACCACGCATTCGGCAGCCTTACGCCCTTCGGTGAAGTTGGAGTTTCCAACACGGTTGCCGACACCCGGCTATTCCTGCGGCCGTTCACGGCGTTCGGTTTCAACACCCATGTGCAGGGTGGAGCTAACTACGATCTGTGGAAGTTCTTCAGCGTGGGCGCCTCGGGTTACGCCATTCTGCCTTCAGGCCAGCAAACGATCTTCAGCAAAGTGCAGGCCGGCAACTCGAGCGGTCATGGTCACGCGTTCGAGAACAACCAGCAGACCACGGGCGGCGCCGACTTAGCGCGCGATCACGGCTTCTCCGCCTGGGTCGATGCCAACCCCGCGCCGTACCTTGATTTGGAGGTGGGATACACGCGCAGTGTTAACTACAATCTGAATGCGGTTTCCTTCGGTATAGGCATCAACGTCGGATACCTGGCCCGCAGGAGTAGTGGTTACTAAATCGTGGCAACTAACGGAATACTCAGGGAGGTAACTTTCATGAAATATGCAAAGGCTTGTCTACTCACACTGGCTGTCGTCGTGTTCTCGCTGACGGCAGTTGCGCAGCACGGCCACGAATCGGGCGGCAGCATGGGCCCGGGCGTGGGTCACGGCTCGGCCGATCATGGAAGCATGAGCAGCAACGGTTCCGGTTCGACGCATGGCATGACCACCAACCAGATCCTCACCAAGAACACGGCTCTCGCGGGAAAGATTCAAAAGCTGACGGGAATGCCCGCACAGCAGGCCTGCGCCGGATTCAAGAACCTCGGTCAGTGTGTCGCGGCCGCTCACGTGAGTAAGAATCTGGGAATCAGCTTCGCCTGCATGCAGGCTGACATGAGTGGACAGGCGCCGGCCAAGGGATCCGCATGTCCCGCGGGCACCGGCAGCAGCAAGTCAATGAGCCTGGGCAAGGCCATCCAGACACTGCGCCCAACGGCAGATTCCAAGGCAGAGTCCAAAAAGGCCACCAAACAGGCAGATGCGGACGTGAAGGAAACTGAAACTAATTCGTAACCGAGACCAGCGACACTAAGAGATCGGGCCCCGTTCGAAAGGAGCGGGGCCTTTTTCTGCCGCGGCCAAGCTGTCCGGTGACGCGAAGGGTCGTGTCTGTTTCCTCGACTCAAGGGAGCAAGGGAAAGGATTTCATCGCGTGGGAAGATGGTGCATGGTTCGGCAAAGTGGAACCTTTCCGATTATTCGTGCTAACCGATCGATTTATATGGTGGGCAGTGCAGGACTCGAACCTGCGACCTCCTGCTTGTAAGGCAGGCGCTCTAACCAACTGAGCTAACCGCCCGCTCGTATTAGCAGGATTGATTCTAAAGCACTTTCCAGCTTTATTACCACTCCAACTCTTGGTTTCTGGCCTCGACCGTGCACGAACCGTGCACTTATGCGCTCACTGCACGACGACCGTGCACTTTGGATCGCCTGCTTCGTGAGCAGACATCTCATTGGCACGCCGGTTGAGCTTCTCCAGAACCTCACGCTTCATCTGCAGTTTCATCTGCGAGTACTTCTTGAAGACTTGCGCGTCTCCCTGGCGAAGCATTTTGTGTCACCCACTCATCGGCCACGCCTCCAGCACTCAGCCGCGTGGCATAGGTGGATCGAAGATCGTAGATTCGGAAGTACGGCACCTTCGCACGCCGCAAGCTGGCATGCCAGGCGCTTTTCAGTGTTCGTTGATGTCCGCTCGGGTTCTCATCACTGGAAAACAGATACGGACTACATGGAGAAAATCGCATCTGATCGCGGAACGCTTCGAGGGCCAAAGGTGTCAACGGTACCTCCGCCACTCCGTTCGGAGTCTTTGAGTCTGGAATCCAAACCATCGCGTTCGCGAGATCAAGTTGTTCTTTCTTCATGGGCATGAGCTCCTTGTAAACGCGCAATCCCGTTTCGGTGAGAGGAAGGTGCGCGTTTCGTGCGGTATTTCGGGCCGTTGCTGGACGCGCTGAGGGCGCTTGGTGGCTCCGGTACTCCCGACGAAGTGGTCGAACGCATTGCCCTCGACCTCAAGCTTCCCGATGAAGTTCAGAACGAGACTCTACCCTCTGGAGAGTTGCGTTTTCACAATCAGGTGGCTTGGGCGCGATTTTATCTTGTCCGGGAAGGATTGCTTGATTCTTCAAAACGGGGAGTCTGGAGCCTGACCGAACGTGGCCGCTCCACAAGTCTCTCACCAGAGCAGGCGCGAGCGATCTTCAAAAAGTGGGTTCAGTTCTTTCAAGAAGAGCATCAGAGAAAAGCATCCGCTTCACAGCCTGAAATCGAGGATGTAGCGGTTGAAGCAGAGGTCGCAAGCGACACCCAGAGTCAACTAATCGATCTACTGGTTACGCTCCCGCCTGCCGGATTCGAGCGGTTATCCCAACGTCTGCTACGCGAGGCTGGTTTCGTGCAGGTCGTGGTGACAGGCAGGAGCGGTGACGGCGGCATCGACGGATACGGGACGTTGCAAGTAAATCCGCTCGTCTCATTTAAGGTGCTGTTCCAGTGCAAGAAATACAAGGGCTCCGTTTCACCATCGCAAGTACGCGATTTTCGGAGAGCAATGGCAGGTCGGGCTGACAAGGGCATCATCATCACGACCGGGACTTTCACCGCAGAGGCACGCCGGGAAGCCTCGCGGGATGGCGTGGTGCCAATCGAACTCATTGATGGGGAGAAGCTGGTCGAGATGTTCAAGAGGTTTGAGTTGGGTCTCAAGCCTGTGGCGAGCTACGAAATCGACAAGTCTTTCTTCGACGAATTTAAGAACTGACCGGGACCGTACCTGCTGCTTCAGGTTGCAGGTCGGCATGTACTATGCCGCGCCCTCAGCGGGTCTCCCGATCCAGCCATTTCTCGACCCGCACCGGACGCCACTCCTCAAGTGCCTGCAACAGGTCCGAAGGCAACTCCCGCGCCAGCACCAGCGCCCGGTTCTCCGGCTTGAGGAACCGCTCCTGAACCGCATGGTCGAGCATTGCTAGCAGGGGAGAGTAATACCCCAGCACGTTCAGGATTCCGCAGGGCTTCGCATGCAGGCCAAGCTGCGTCCACGTTACCGCCTCGCAGAACTCCTCCAGAGTCCCGAACCCGCCCGGCAGCGCGACGAACGCATCCGACAGGTCGGCCATGAGCGCCTTGCGCTCGTGCATGGAGCGGACGACATGGAGTTTCGTCAGTCCGTTGTGCCCGACCTCACGCGCCATGAGGTTCTGCGGGATGACCCCCACCGCCTCGCCGCCCGCCCTCAGCACGGCGTCCGCGAGCACCCCCATCAAGCCCACATTGCCGCCACCGTAGACCAGCCCGATGTTGCGCCGTGCCAGTTCCGTTGCAAGCTCCTCGGTGGCAGCGCGGTACTCGGGGCGGCTCCCCGGACTGGAGCCGCAGAAAACGCAGATTCGTCTCATGCAGCCATTCTAAGTCTCGCTGCTGCGAACGCCGGGCGGGGGAACAAGATTGTGTAAAATGGGCGGTCTTTAAGCGCAAGGCGATAACGCCATGCAGAGGTGGACAAGGAAAGATTGCGTCGAGGCAGCGAACCCCTCGCTTGCCAGAACGACGCGGTTTCGCCTTTTAGCGCAAAGGGGGATAAGCCGCAAGTACGGCTTCACTGTCGATTGCGGTTCGCCGCTCTGCATCCGCGATGAGCACGTGATTTACCGTCCATGGAAAGCGTTCACTAAACCAACCAAGTGGGGCGAATACGCCAAGAAATTGGCGGCGTTGAAGGTTGGCAAGTCGTTTATTGCGTCTGAAAGCTGGAGTAGTTGACTAAACTGTTCAACGGTTAACCGCTGTTCCTTCCGCAGGGTGCGCTTGAGATGACCAAGCACCCGTCGCAAGTGCTCCAGATACATCCCCTCGCTCCAAAGCGTCACAGCGGAGATGGTACATGCCTCCTCTTTTACTGGGCTGGCCAGCGAATTTTCCTTTACGAAAACCGAACAGACGATTACCCGGGACCGGTCGGGTTGGTGTGACCGGCGGGTTCCGTCTCAATCCATTCGGAGGGAATCGAGCTGCAACCGCGCGCCCTTTTCTGTTCCAAAATCCGAAAATCCAGTTGGACGCGCGTGTTGATTACGCCGTCGGACCCGAGATAGAATGCCCCAAGAGGTAAGGGGTCGTGCAACTAAATGGTGGCCAGAGGTTGCGGACGCTGAGAGAAAACCTGGGATATCGCATGAGGGACGTGGAACTGGCCAGTAACCAGATCGCGCGGAGATTTGAGAGTGAGGAATTTGCAATTCCGCCCAGCCGCTTGTCCGACATCGAAACCAAGGGCATCATCCCGAGTATTTTTAGGCTCTATTCGTTTGCCGCTATTTATCGGCGGGAATATCGGGAGTTGCTGTCCTTCTATGGCCTCGAACTGGATGGCATATCGGCGGACATCGGTTTTGGGCGTCCGCAGAAGTCTCACGTGTCCGAAGCTTTGAGCAACGTTACCCAAGTGCGAATGCCGACGCGTCTCGATCCCAGTTTCTCGCTCCAGAAAACAACCGACCTGCGGCGCGCCATCGAACAATGGGGCACTGTGCCTATGGCTTACCTTGAGCTGCTTTCCGATGACCGATACGCCTAGGCGGCTTCTTGGCTTTGCTCCGCTGCGGCGGACTTCGGACCGGACACCGTCTTGCGAATCGGCAGAACCTCTACCTGGGCCCGCACTCTCCTCTCGATTTTTCCGATGACCGGTCTGTCGGGTGCGCCCATTGCGGACAAAGGTACGAACCTGCTCTGGCTCCACAGACGATCGACCAATCGGCGTTCCCACGGGTGCAGCACTTGCTGCGGCAGCGAGAAAAAATTTCGGAACGTCCAAATCAGATACGCGCGTTGCGCGAGACTCGGTTGTACGTATCGAGGCCCGATCGGCGTGTCCAGTTCAAGGACACCATCGGTGAGTTTTTCAATCCACATGACCTAAGTCCTTTGGTGGCGATCAAAAATGTTTCACGTGAAACATAAAACGTGCGCGATTTTGGTTTCGGCAGTAGCTATACGCTATACACAGTCAATAGTTATTTCCTCGCCCTAGCCCGCCTGGGAACGACGGCCAACTACGCTTTTGCTTTAAAGCGGGCCATTATTGCATCAGAGACGCGGCATTGGAAGCAATCTTTTTATCTTAGAGGAAATTTATTTGCATCGCCGTGGATCTACCTGAGAAAAAGGCGCCCGACGGCGCCGGGCATGGAGCACGATCAACTGAGTTTCAACTGATCTCCGGCAACAATGCGATGCGGTCGAGGGTAGCGGCAATGCCCATACCCTTGCCATCCGATTCCTCGACCCGCACGACCGAGGCCTGGCAGAGCGTCCATCCGCCGGGCCCCAATCCCAAGCCGGGAGGCAGCATGATGACCAGTTCCAGCTTCGAGCCCGCTTTCATCCCCGACTCAGAATAGAGAAAGATTCCCGATGAACTCAGATCGCGAGTCAAGCCCTGGCGCTCGTTGCCCTCGTGACGCACCTTGACCGGGACACGAACCGGCACACGCTGGCGCGAACGCCTTTCACTCGCAGTTTTCTCCGTCATATGTTGAGGAAGTGTACTCCAGTTTGCGAGGAACGTGGAGGGCGGAACCACTCGCGAAACCAGAGTGAGCTAGAAATTGACCGATTAATTCGGTTCTAGTAGAGAAAAGCGTGTACCCTGCGGCTAGGTCAGCAAATTTTTTGGATCATAGTTACTATTTGGTACTGCGGGGTACCCCCTCCCCCCTCCCCCCCTGATCTTTAAAATCATCGAGTTACGGAGTTTTTTATCGTAAATCTTTGGGTTTAAAGGGTTTAACTTACAAAATCTAGATAACAAAGGAGTTAGCACAGGGTCGAACCCATACTCAGCCTTTAGAATCAAGGAGTTACGACTTACTAAGTCGCGCAAAATATAGATTCCAAAGAACTTAGTACCAGCTACGCCTAATAGCCACGTTGGACTATAGCCCAGGTTCCATTATAGCCCCAGATGTCAACTGGTCGGCTGATTTCGGGTCCTGCCCGCACCCTTTGGGGACCGTCCACTTTGTGAGTGACTTCTGACTCATGACACTAGTCGCAAAAAAACCCTCCTCCCGCACGTTCGGCGGGAGGAGCCGGGGAAGAAACTTTACGAGTTAGAAGGTGAACTTGACAGCCAGTTGAATACCGCGCGGACCTCCGCCGCCCAGGAAGGGGTTGCCGATGCCGACGTCGCCGGTCGCGGTGATGACGCTGCCGGGGGCTGAGCCGACTTCGCGCCCATTCACCAACTGGGATCCATTAAATCCGGGATCGGCGAGGAAGGCGGGAAGGAACGGGTTGGCAAAGTTAGGGTGATTGAGAATGTTGAAGAAATCGGCACGGAACTGCATGTTAAGCCGCTCGGTGATCGCTGTGGACTTGTAGATCGCGAAATTCCACTCCTTAAAGGATGGTCCGCGCAGCGAATTCCGTCCGCTGTTGCCGAAGTGTCGCGTGCCAGGAATACAGTCGGTTGCGGAGAGGGTGGCCGTGGTAACGGTACACGGAACGGCGAACGCACTGACATCCACGAAATTCAGCGGATCATGTGGATGGTAGACGATGGGGCCGACCACATCCGGCCGATCGAAGAAATTGCCACTGCCGCTGAAATCATCCTCGGTGTAGTTGAATTGGAACGGCTGGCCATCCTGGAGGCTCAGCACGCTGTCCAGGCCCCAGCCATTTTTCAGACGCTGCAAACTACCACCCATTTTCGGCAGATCGTAGGCGAAGTTCCAAGTGAGGCGGCGGGGGATATTGAAGTTCGAGGGCCCCTTCTCGAGATTAGGACGGGTGCTGTCATTGGGCTGAGCGGCGTTGGGCACGAAATCTTCGCCGTCGCTGGAGTTATCGATGGAACGTGACCAGACGAAGTTCACGGTCGAGGTAACTCCGTGCCAAGCATTGATGCGGAAGCTGGTCTGGAGAGCGTTGTAGTTGGACTTGCTGGTGGAGTTTTGCTGAAGGATGTAGAAGGCACCATAGGGGTTCGCGCCGTAGTTGCGCGGCACGCTGCCGTCGTTTATGCCGGCGCTGCAACGCGTATCCACGCCAGTATCACACGCGGTGATTTCTGCCTGGTTCGGCTGGCTGATGTCAAAGAACCGCCAGAGGCGATGTCCTTGGGACCCGACGTAACCGACCTGGAGCACGGTCTTGCTGGATAGCTCTTGCTGGAAGTTGAGGTTGTAGTTCTCCATGTACGGCGTTTTGATGTTGCGATCAAAGCCGAAGGCGTCGCACTCGAAGCCGCAGCCGCCAGTGCTGGGGGGCGCAAACACGGGTTGCTGGAAACCGATGGGTCCAACATTAGCTGCGCTCGAATTGATGGGAGCAGGACCTATGTTGTTATAGGCGGGGCCGGGATCGAAGAAGGGCGAAAAGGGGAGATGGCCGAGCACCATGTCTTGCGAGAAAGCATCGTAGAACATGCCGAAGCCCGCGCGGACCACGGTCTTTCCTTTCCCGGTGACGTCCCACGCCATGCTGACGCGCGGCGCAAAGTCTTTCTTATCTGGGTTGTAGAGTTGGCTGAGGCCTGGCTGACCCACTTGCGTGAGGGTGAATGTGTCATTGACGGCATCAAGACTGGTGATGTTGCTGAGACGGTTGTTCTTCTCGCGAACCACGCCGAAGTAGTCCCAACGGAAGCCATAGTTTAAAGTCAGTCGCGGGGTCAGGCGGAAGCTGTCCTGGGCATAGAACCCGATATTGTTCTCAAAGGTGTGGCGGATTGTGTCCCCGAAGTACTGGAAACCGCCATCGACAGAGCCGTCGAGGAAATCCTGGATCCCATTAATGGGGTCGGATCCCCCGGCAGAGAATTTCAGCCTTCCGCGGAAGTACTTGTCGAAATACTGCTGTACTGAAGTGCGGTGGAAATCGACGCCGAACTTCAAGCTGTGCTTGTTGATCTTCCAGGAGAAGTTGTCGAGGACCTGGTTGTTACTGTCGAAACGATGACGAGGAACGCTGCTGGTGGCGCCGAGTTGCGACACCCCGCTCACCTTAAAGATGGGTAGACCCGAGTCATTCAGCCCGCCATTGCATCCTGCGGCGGTGGTCGCGTCGCAAAGGCCAATTGAACTGGGGTGGAAGTTCTGGTCCGCGGGGAAGAATCCTTCCGCGAACCGGTTCCAGCCATAGCGGAGTTCATTGACCTTAGTCGATCCAATCGTGCGCGTGTAAGAAAGCGAGACCAACTGCACGCGGGTTGGCGTGAACGTGTTAAAGCCCGGCAGCTGGCCACCACTGGCAGTGAGGGCCAGAGGGAACGACTGCACGCTGTCACCAAAGAAATAACGACCGGTGAGGTTATTGTTGGCGTTGAAATTCTGGTCAATTTTGGCAATGAAACTGGTGAGCTTGTTGAATGACGGAGACACGACCGAGGCGGTTCCCGGCGTAGGGGGGGTCGGTTGCCCTGGCGGTGTTCCTTTCGCCAAGTTTGGCGCAGGCCAGGGATGGCGCGCGAGCAGCGCTGGGATCACACCGGACGGGTCGGTGGAATCGCTGGGTAGCAACGATCCGTCGGCGGCGTTGCCGGTGGGCACGCTGGCGATGGTGACGACTCCCACCGGCTCTTGCTGGCCTTCATAGTCGATGTAAAAGAAAGTCTTGTCTTTGATAATCGGGCCGCCCAGCGAAGCCCCGTACTGATTGTTGTGGAACGGAGCCTTGGGCGTGCCTACCGGATTGAAGAAGTTGCGCGCATCCAGTGCGCTGTTGCGGAAATATTCTCCAGCAGTTCCGTGGACCTTGTTGGCGCCGCTTTTGGTGACGATGTTGACGATTGCGCCCGAGTTGCGGCCATACTCGGGCTCGAAGTTGGAGAGCACGTTGACCTCGGCCACGGCATCAATGGGAAGGATGGTCGAGGGGGTGCCGAATACGCCCGCCTGATTGATGGCCGGGTCGTTGCGGTAGCCGTCATTCATGTCGGTGCCGTCGAGCAGATAGTTGTTGGAGCGTCCGCGGGCGCCGTTCATGGAAAACTCGCCGAAGGAGCCGGGAGAATCAGTAATCTGGTCGGGGGAACCCGCGACGCCGGGATTCAGGAAAATAAGCTTGGTGTAGTCGCGTCCGTTGACCGGCATGTTCTCAACGGTCTGGGCTGTAATCACGCCGCCGAGATCGTTCGAAGTCGTCTCGACCAGCGGCAACTCTTCAGCAGAGACTTCGACTCGGATGGATACCTCTCCGGTCTCGAGGGCGGCATCAACACGACGTTCGGTGGCCACGTCAACTGCCACTGCGGTCGCCACAAAAGTCTTGAAGCCGGTCTGCGTCACGGTTACGGAGTATGTGCCGATGGGCAATTCGGGCACTGCGTAACTGCCATCCGTGCTGGTGGCCGTCGTACGTTCCAGGCCCGTGCCCAGGTTGCGGACTTTCACCGTTGCTCCGGCCACGACTGCTCCGGAGGGATCGGTCACGGAGCCGAGGATGGTCCCACGAAACGTTTGGCCCACGAGCAGGGTCGTCGAAAGCAGAACAAATACCACCAATAAACGTAGTTTCATTGACGGGTCTCCTTAGCCGTCGCGGACACTGGAACAGACCGACACTCCGCGAGCGGCAAATAGGCTTTCACTTGAATGCGCGAAATTATATACGAGTGCGCGGGAAAGATCAGTGCCAAACTTCATAGAAGGAGTTGATGGAAGGGGATCAGCGCGGGGACCTGCATCCGCCCGGAAGCAAGCGACAGTCCAGCGGAAGACGTGGACGGTCAGCGCTCGGGGCAATCGCCGGAAGTCTACGGAATCACAGATTGCGAGTCCGTGGAATAACGGATTGCGGATCTACAGATTCTAGAAGCTGAAGGCCACGCCACCACGCGCCGAGCGCGCCGATTGCACCAGATAAACGGTGCGTCCGTCCCGTCCCATCACGGGCACGTAGCCCTGCGCGAGAAGATTTCGCAGGTCCATGAGAATTTCCATGTGTCCTGCGAGGAAGTTGGCCGGTATCGGTTGCCGGATGCAGAGATTCAAGTATGGGTCGGATTGGCCCGCCGAACTATTGAACAGGTCGACTGGCGTCAACGCGCGTCCGCCTGTGTAACGATAGGAGGCGATCCAGCGCGTCTTCGCCCCAGGAACAGTTCCACTGAACTTCGCTGCCACAGCGTGGCGTTGCTCCGCGCGAATCCACTGCCTTGCGTCCTGTAGCTGGACGTCTGGGCGTGACAGGTCGAGTACGCCTCCGTAGGCATAATCGAGGGTCGCGGTCAGATCCGACAACAGCTTCCGCTGCAGCACTACCCGCATCCCGCGCGTCGAGAAATCGTTCCCCTGATAGCTGAAAGTACCAGAGTACACGTCGGGCAGCACCTCACCGGATTCGGCCGTCATTTCGCCCGGCGTCATTTCGCCAACTCCGGTAAGCGCCGGATCGATGATGCTGTCCGAGTAGAATGCCACCTGCATATTGTTCTTGCCGATGCGCTGGGAGATCGACACTTCCTGGTGATGGGCCCGCTCGACCGCCGAAGAAAACCCGGTAATGCTCATACGCGGCGCGGTTTCGCTCAGATCGGACGAAGCCGAATCGAAACGGCCGTCGCCTAGACGATCGTCACCCAGACGATTCTCCAGTCCCACGTTCGGGACTGAACTCGCGTATTGATATTCCAGCACGGTATTCGGCGTGATGTGCAGATCGGCCGACCCGAAGGGTTTGAAGGCGTGTACGCGCCCCATAAACTGGATGGTTTGCAATTCGCTGCCGAGCTTCATCTCCAGCATTTTGCCCAGGACGATCCGATCGGAACTGGTCACCGACAGCGCCTGCAGCGTGGCGCCGGGCATCGCGTTCTGGTCAGGCGAATTCAGCCTGAGGGCGGTAATTGCCACCGAAGGTTCAAAAACACCGTTGAAACGGTTCGTGTAGGTCGTTCGGAGCACCGCCGCCGGGATGCGTTGGCCGTAGGCCCCATAACCGAGGTTGCCGTTCAGTCGCAGGGTGCCGCTTGATAACAGCGAACGCTCCACGTCAAACCCAGCACTCATATCCGAGGAACTGCCGAAACCCTGCCCGGGCGACCCGGCCAGGAAGGTCAAGGTACCTTTCAAGTCGTGGTCAGCGGCTGACTCCCCGTTCCGCGCGACCACGGTAGTGCCATCTTCGAGCACACGCAGGATGGGCCGGTTGGAAACCGAGCGCAGCGTCCACTTCCAGTCGTCATCGTCCACCGGACTCCGCAGCGGAACTAGTTGGATGGCCTCGAACAGCGTGGCCAGCGTGACATTCACCATCAGCTTCGCGCCTGCACGCACCCCGATTTTCTCGCGCAGGGTCGGGAGGAACGAAGGCGCGCTTACCTTGACGCTGTAGGTTCCGGGCAGCAGACCCGCGACGGAGTAAAAACCACGGTCATCGGTAAAGACCTTCAGGGTGAAGACCTTCAGCGCCTGGGTCGCCGAACCGAGTACTTCCACCGCCGCGCCCATTTGTGGCGCGCCGTTCCCGTCGCGAACGTATCCAGATATCGCACCCGAGATCGCACCTGCGGCAGTTCCGGACCATGCCGGAAGAGCCACGGTCGTGACCATAACGGCGACGACTACGAGGAACCCGAGCTTTCGGAACATCGCCCACCACCTCTAGGGAACCAGGCAGCAGCTTACTCCACGGCGAAGGTCGCCGTTGGATCCACCGTCTGCTTGGAAAGGTTGTCGTTCACTTTGATCTCGATCTTGTACAAGCCCGGCTGCAGGTTCGCGGCGGAAAGCGTCTTCTGCAGCGTGACCTGGTCGCCCACATTGCCCATCGTGTCTGTCGACTCGACAGTGTGGATGACTGCCTTGTTGTTGGCGTCCGTCACATTGTATTCGATTGTGGCCGAAGGCTTGTGCGTCTTCTCGTCCACGCTGAGATTGTAAACCTGCATCCAGAAATTCAGCTTCTGGTTGCGCTTAAATAAGATTGGCTTGCCGTCGGAAGGCGCCACGCGCGGCCGCACTTTTGTGGTTCCGATCACGAAATTGCCCGTGCCTACGTTCTTGGTCGCCACCGGTTCCATCTGGTCGGCGATGATGAGGGTTGAGCTGCTCAATTTGTCCTCGCTGAAGTCCGGGATCTGGATGGCATGGCTCCAACTCCCGGTGCGATCGCCGTTCACGTCCTTGACAGCGATGTCCAGACGGTAGCGATTTTGGCTGATGCGCAGCGGCAGCGCCTTCCAGTACACCGAAGAATTTTCGGCGGTCTTGGGCAGCAGTTCCACCGGCACATCGACCTGCACCGTGTCTTCAAAGGTTTGTACGATCTTGCCGGTAAGGGTGGTCACGCGCCCGAAGATATTGACGGTGCCGCGCTCCACGCCCTCCTTGTTCTGGAAAGTGACATCGCGGTTCTTGATCTGAATCGTGACCGGAACCAGCACCGTGTCGCTGGTGACCTTCACGAAGTCCGCTCGCACATCAAAGGGCATCAGGTTGACGCTGATCTTGTGGCTGACCACTTCTAACAGATCCTTGAACTTCACCGCCGGCGCCGCCTGCAGTTTGGCAAACTGTTCCAGGCGGTCGAATTGCTTGGTCTGCAAATCCTGGTTGAACGGTCCGGCGCCCAGTTGCTCGAGACCGCCGCCGGTGAAACGACTCGTCTTGCTCGCCATGCCCATTTGCTCGTACAGCGTCAGGCCGGCATTCGGGGTGTATTTCAACGCGTCCTTTTCCGAGCGGTCCATCGTCATGTGATAGTCGCCACACATGCAGGTATCGACGAACTCGATGATTACTTCCTGCCCAATCCCCTCCAGGTAGCGATAGCGCCATGTTTCAAACGGGAAGGTGGAGGTCTCGCCGCCGCCTTCTTCCATGGGGCGCTCGTAGCTGCCGCCGGAGGGATGGGAGTCGATCTCATCCGCCGGCCCAAACACGATGTACATCCGGCCACGGTCGGACTTCCAACCGGGGATGCCGGCCGCGTAGTGCTCGTTGGCATACGCGATACGCCGGTAGTGCTCTTCTTTAAACTCGTTTTCTTCGGTGTCCGGCGTGGGATCGCGGCGTTGCCAGAAGGCCTCGATGAACTGGTCGCGCTCTTCGTCGTTCGAGAGCTGCATGAAGGCGGATCTCTCTTCGTCGGTGATAATCCAGCGCACGTCCTCGTCCAGCCACTTCCGATAAGTCTTGCTCAACTCAATCTTGAGCGCCTTGGCGTTGGCCTTCCTCTGTTTTTCCGGGATCGAGCGCTTCAGCGGGTCTGTCTGGCTTCCCTCGGATCCCTTTGCGTCCTTGTCCTGTGCTTGGGAGAACACGGCAAAACCCAGTGTCAGCACGCCCGCCAGCGCGCCAACCGAGCAACGATTTCGAAAACCTGCGGAGAACATAGAAAGGCCGACCTCACGAGAGACGCCAGTCGCCTAATTCTATGTTCATTGGATACAACAAGGCAAGAAGAAGTGGCCTGCCAGAAAAAGATTTCCTGCGTGGAACCCTTCTTCTAAACCCCTTAAGAATCCGCGTTTTGCGGTCGAGCAGAGGTCTAGCCATGATCGCTTCGCAGGCCGGTTCCCCGGACATTCGCACGATATAATGAATTGCGCCACGGGTTTCCCCCTCCGTAAGCCGACCGGAGTGACAGCGGGAGAGGCCTGTTTCGCGGGAATTCGGGAACTTTGTCCCTCGTCTGAACGTAACTGTTCATGCGCAACCACGGTGCGTTTTCGCCGTTCTATAACCAGAACCGGGAGGAGAGCCCGGAATTTAGAACCGTCCGCTGACTTGGCGGCGAGCAGGACGGTCGTGAAAACTTAGCTATGAAGACCTGGAAGAAAGTATTGATCGGGGGTGGCGCAACGCTGTTGCTCGGCATCGTCGTCGCCGTCACGGTTTACCAGAGCCGGAAAAATCTGGTGACGGTGCAGACCGGCAAAGTGCAGAAGCAGAACCTGGCCTCGGTGGTCAGTGCTTCGGGTGAAATCAAGCCCAAGACCTATGTGAACATCGGAGCCAATGCCTTCGGCAAGATCATCAAGCTGCACGTCAGGGAAGGCGACCGCGTGACGAAGGGGCAGTTGCTGGCGCAACTCGAGAACGTGCAGCCCTCGGCCGACGTCAATGCCACTCGCGCTTCCGTGCAGGCGGCTCAAACCGACGCCGTCGCCGCCGATGCCGCCCTAAACACCTCGCTCGCGGACCTCAACCGCGCCAAGTCCGACGCCGCCCACGCTAAGCTCGACTGGGACCGCGCCCAGGGCCTGTACAAAGCGGCCCTCATCGCCAAGCAGGATTACGACGTCAAGAAAGCTGCATGGGAGTCCGCCGACGCGGGGCTCGCGCAAGCCGAGGCTCGCGTGGCGCAAGCCAAGGCACAGAAAGATTCGATGGACAAGCACATCACACAGAATCAGGCGAACCTGACCCGATTTACCGACGTGCTGCAAAAGACGACCTACGAAGCGCCGTTTGACGGCGTAATTACCAATCTTCCCGTGCGTGAAGGTGAGACCGTGGTCATCGGAATCCAGAATTCACCCGGCAGCACGCTGATGACGATTGCCGACATGTCCGTGATCACGTCCGAGGTTAAGGTGGACGAGACCGACATCGTCAACGTGCATCTCGGCCAGCCTGCGGACGTGACCATCGACGCGATCCCCCACAAGGTCTTCCACGGCGTCGTCAGCGAAATCGGGGACAACGCCATCGTGCGCTCGACCGGTGTCGCTACCTCTCAGGCCACCTCGACCAGCGAGGAAGCCAAGGACTTCAAAGTCGTCGTGACGCTCACGGATCCGCCCGCGGACCTGCGCCCAGGACTCTCCTCGACTGCCAAGATCACGACCGCGACCCGTGGCAGCGTGCTCAGCATTCCCATTCAGGCGCTCACCGTCCGCACCCAGGCAGATCTCGCGCCCAAGGATGCGGGGAAAGGCTCCGTACAGGCCGCCGGAGCGCCGGCGGAAGCATCGAAGCAGAAGGAAGAAGTTCAGGGCGTGTTCGTGATCCGCAACAAGAAAGCCGAATTCGTTCCGGTGGATACCGGCATCAGTGGCACCACGGATATCGAGCTTACCAAAGGCGTGCAAGAGGGTGACGAAGTGATCACCGGCAGTTACAAGGTTTTACGTACCCTGAAGCCGGGAACGAGTGTCAAAATAGACAATTCGGCCCCGAAAAAAGAAGACGAAAGCTAGAAAGAAGGAGTCAGGTCTTAGGTCTCAGAAAAACCTCGAGTTCAAAAACCTGAGACCTAACACCTGAGACCTAACCTCTAACGGGTTAGAACGTCCAAGATAGAACGGCCATAGGAGCGTGCGTGCCCGAGCCCGATCCGGATAAGGAGAGCAAGATGGCGACTGCCGAGGTATTGCCAATCGATAAGCGCGCGAATTGGGCTGCGCCCAACTCCTACATGATCACAACCGAGGATCTGTGGAAGACCTACGATATGGGCTCGGAACAGGTGCATGCGCTGCGCGGCATCAACCTGCGCATTCAGCGCAACGAATACGTCGCCATCATGGGCCCGTCCGGCTCCGGCAAGTCTACGCTGATGAACCTGATCGGCTGTCTCGACTCGCCTTCCAAAGGCCAATACTGGCTCAACGGACAACTGGTCAGCGAACTCGACGACGACGAACTGGCCCGCATCCGCAATAAAGAAATCGGCTTCGTCTTCCAGACTTTCAATCTGCTGGCCCGCGCCACCTCGCTGCACAACGTCGAACTGCCGCTGATCTATGCCGGAATTCCCGCCGAAGAACGCACCGAGCGCGCCAAGGGCGCGCTGACTTCGGTCGGCATGGGAGACCGGATGAGCCACAAGCCCAACGAACTCTCCGGTGGACAACGCCAGCGCGTGGCCATCGCCCGCGCTCTGGTCAATAAGCCGGCCATCATCCTCGCCGACGAACCGACCGGCAACCTCGACTCACAAACCGGCAACGAGATTATGGCCCTGTTTGATCGGCTGCACGCGGAAGGCAACACCATCGTGCTGGTCACCCATGAGCACGACATCGCCGAATACGCGCACCGCATCGTCCACCTCAAGGACGGCGTGGTCGCCAAAGACGAACTGAAGCGGTAAGGAAGCCCACGTGGGGACAGCCGCCCCCGGCCGTCCACGGGGCGAAGCCCCATAAGCGCTAACTTAAGCAGGTCGGGCTAGAGGTTGACCCTCCAGGCTGGTTTCTGGGCGGTAACTTCCGGTTGGCCGACAATCCGGCCAGAATAGTCGGATCGGCTTCAAGGCCTTTCTTGCGGCTATAATGACGCGTACCGAATGGCCTTGACTCCCGGCACCAAACTCGGACCGTATGAAATCGTCTCTCTGCTGGGCGCCGGCGGGATGGGCGAGGTCTATCGCGCCAGGGATGCGCGGCTCGGGCGCGAGGTCGCTTTAAAGATTCTACCCGAATCCTTTGCGCGCGACACAGATCGTCTCCATCGCTTCGAACAAGAGGCGCGCGCGGTCGCAGCCCTGAGCCACCCCAACATACTCGCTGTGTTTGACATAGGTCAGCACGACGGCTCACCGTTTCTGGTCTCGGAGCTTCTCGAAGGGGAAAGCCTCCGCGAGGTGCTTGATCGCGGGGCGTTGCCCCAGCGTAAAACGATCGAGTACGGAGTGCAGATCGTACAGGGGCTAGCGGCAGCGCACGAGAAGGGGATCGTGCACCGCGATCTGAAACCCGAGAATGTTTTCGTCGGCAAGGATGGGCGAATCAAGATTCTGGATTTCGGATTGGCGAAGCTGGCGCAGAAGGCGGGCGCAGGGCCGGACGAAGTCACTCTCACCAGTGCGCGCACGGCTGCGGGCACCGTTATGGGCACCGCCAGCTATATGGCGCCGGAGCAGGTGCGCGGCGAAGCCGCCGATCCGCGCACTGATATCTTTGCGTTCGGCGCCGTAATCTACGAAATGTTAGCGGGAAAACGCGCCTTCCGCCGCGACACCCCGGCGGAAACCATGACCGCGGTCCTGAAGGAGGATCCCCCGGAACTGTCCGATCCCGGGCATCAGGTGTCGCCCGCGCTCGACCGGATTGTGCGGCGCTGCTTGGAGAAGAATCCGGAACAGCGCTTCCAGTCCGCCCAAGACCTCTCGTTTGCCCTGAGCGCCCTTTCCGGAACCGACGCCAGCGCCAGTGTCCGCGCCGCGCTGAAGCCGCGGAAAATGCCGCTGTTGCTCTGGGTCGCGATGCCGTTGGCGTTGGCCGCGGTCGCCGTGGGCGCCTGGCTTGCCAGACGCCCTGCGCCGGTCGAGGGCCGTTTGCAGTTCCCCATCCTGGTTGCGGGAGAAGGGGAGGTGAGTCACATGGCGCTCTCGGCGGATGGCAAAATGCTGGCCTTTGTCTCCCCGGACGAGAAATCCGCAATACCGATGTTGTACGTGCAGCGCGTCGGCTCACCATTGGCCACCTTATTGCCCGGGACCGAGGGTGCAAGCTTTCCCTTCTGGTCGCCGGATGACGCCTACGTAGCATTCTTCGCCCACGGCAAGCTCCTGAAGCTTGCTGTCTCGGGAGGCCCACCTCAGACGCTGGCCAGCGTTACAACAGCCCGAGGCGGTAGCTGGGGAAGCAAAGGCGTGATCATCTATGCCCCGGTAGCTTCGGACGTGTTGTGGAGGGTCAACGCGGACGGCAGTGGCGCGGCGCCGCTCACAGCAAACATCGCGGGCAAGCAAGAGAACTCTCATCGCTGGCCGGTGTTTCTCCCTGACGGCGACCATTTCTTGTTCTGGGCAGGAAACTTCCAGCGCGCCAAAGATGACCGCGTCAGCGGTATTTACATCAGCTCACTTGCCGCAAGGGAGAAAAAGCTGGTGACTCTGACCTACTTCAGCCTGGGATACGCTGCCGGGAACCTGCTGTACGTGGATGACAAAGGCCAGTTGGTCGCAGCGCCGTTCGATGTTTCCAGCGCAACGGCCGGCGAGCCGCGCGTCATCGCCACCTCGGTGGGAGTTGATCCAACCGTAAGTTGGGGCGCCTTTACGGCTGCGGACAATGGGACAGTAGTTTACAACGAGAATAGCCAGATCGTTTCATCTGCTTTGACTTGGCTTGACCGCACAGGCAAGGTCCTGGGACGTGTGGGTGATTCCGAGGTCATGGCCAATCCATCCATCTCCCCCAGCGGC
>Ga0209117_1000290_pt1 | contig 25096 bp, 21 predicted proteins | sample BlaSpr_A8_OM2_M2_FD_187978 | JGI IMG/M metagenome (GOLD analysis project Ga0209117, IMG submission 187978) | Forest soil microbial communities from Thunder Bay, Ontario, Canada - Black Spruce, Ontario site 2_A8_OM2_M2 (SPAdes) (version 2) | ecosystem: Environmental > Terrestrial > Soil > Boreal... | reverse complement strand
TCCCGCGGGGTGTACTCCGCAAGGGTCGCCGCGCAGGCCGCACTCGGCTCGCGCGGCGTCTTTCCCAACCCTTCCTTTATCCGATTACGGAAGAGTTGCTCGTCATCCGCCCAGAATCGGCGGCAACCCGCCAAAGGAGCTTCCAACGTCCCGCAACGAGATTTCGGCGTCGCGGCGATTTGGGCTGTCCTACTTCTGACAAACGCCTTTGGGCTGCCAGTCGACGAAGGTGGTGCCCGGTTTAGAAGAGTCGTGAACAATGATGAAAAGTGCGTCCCGCTTTCCAGGACCAACCATGTTCAATTTCATGGGGGTTTCGGCCGGGGCGAACATAGTTTCGCCTGCGCGAGCACGCACCGCTCGACCGGGCAGCTCCAGGCACTGCTCACCGGTGAGCAGGTACCACGTCTCCGGTCCGGAGTGTGTGTGCACTGGGACATTAGCTTCCGGGCCAAGGTCTGCTTCATAGACGACGATCTCGTAGCTGGGCCCGGAGGGAATCGAAGGGAGTTGGTCTGTTTCCGTGACGAACGTTCCACCTTTCGACCGACCACCCTTGGACGAGAGGGTGAGGAGCCAGATCTTGCCTGTTGCTTCCACCACCGCACTCGCGGGAGTGGCGGCACTTTGCGCGGCCTCTTTCGTCGGGAAATTCTCGAACCGCCAAACAAGAGGACCGGGCGGTAGCACAGAGAATTTGCCGTGTACAAGCATGGCGCAATCCATATTGGGGGGCCGCTTGCCTGGAATGGGCGACTCGTTGCAGGCTACAGCGCCATGTTCATGGCCATCGGGCGGATTCGCTTGAGCAAACGCCCAGCTGGGCGCTATCAGCGTAAAACAAATACAGGCAGGAACTAGCAAACGTGGCATCGCACAACCTCCGAAAGCCTTCAGATGGTACTCTGGCCGATGGTTTCCAATCATCATTTTTCTTGTTGATCGGACAACCGGGCATTTGGATGTGTTGGCGGCATTTCGGGCATCTGCCCATCGCGGTCCAGACGAGTTTGCGGGATGTAAGATGGGGTTCCGGACGTGTCGTCGGCAAACCGGAACTAATCGTCAGACCGAAACGTGTGCACGCAATTTGGCGATGGGTGGCGTTGCCTTCTTCGCGCGGCCTCTAAGGCCGCGCTCCCCGACTAGAGTCGGGGGCCTTCCACATGACCGCGCGGAGCTGCGCGGCCGGAAGGAGCCCGCTTCAGAAAGCGGGCGCTACAAACGCGCGGAGCTGCACGCCGGCTTGGCGAAGGGCCTTCGCAACTTGGGCGGCGATTTGTGGGGAGCCGGGGGTGTCGCTGTGGATGCATAGGGTGTCGGCGTGCAGTGGCACTTCGGAGCCGTCGCGGGCAATGACTTTGCCTTGCACGATGGTCAGAGCTTGTTGGGCGGCTTCGGTAGGATCGTGAATGAGCGCGTCGGGGTGTTTGCGCGAGCGCAGGGTGCCGTCGGGTTCGTAGCGGCGGTCGGCGAAGGCTTCGGCGGCGATGGGGAACCCGGCGTCGCGGAAAACATCAATCATCGGCGAACCTGCGAGTCCTACCAGCACAACGTGCTGCGACCAGCGCGCCACTCCGGAGGCAATTGCGCGTGCCAGTTGGGCGTTATGGACGGCTTGGTTGTACAGCGCGCCGTGGGGTTTCACGTGCGTGATGTTTGCGTGGTACCGCGCTGCGACCTCGGCCAATGCGCGAACCTGCGCGTAAACCGAATCAGCGACTTCTTCGGGCGACAGATTCAGCTCGATGCGACCAAAGTTGGCGCGATCGGGGTAGCCCGGGTGCGCGCCGATGGCGAGTCTGTGGCGACGAGCCTGCTGGATGGTGGTGGCCATGGTTTGCGCATCGCCGGCGTGGCCGCCACAGGCGATGTTCACAGAGGTAATCGAGCGCATGAGGGCTTCCTGTGTGCCGTCGGAGATGTGCTCGGGCACTTCGCCCAGGTCGCAATTCAAGTCGATGCTCTTCATTTGTCCGCAGCAGTGCGCTCGCGCGTCGAAGAATATCATTATGCAGCGAGGATCGGCGGCTGGTTACAGGTACGACAGGGGCTAAAGCCCCACCTAATTTTTGGGCTAGGGGCGGCACGAGTGAACTCGTGCCCTGATACGAACCTTCCGGCAGGTGACGGCGGAATGAACTCGTGCCCTGATACAACCCTTGTTGCGGGGGCGGTGGTTCGTGTCAGGGCACGACTTTCCAGTCGTGCCCACCTAACGCAAAGATCAGCAGGCTTTAGCCCCTGCGCTTTTCTTCTGCTTGCGAAGATAAAACGAGCTATACGGATAATCCTCGGGCGTCTCCGCCAAACCGCGCCTAATGCGATTCTCGCCAATGTACTTCCGATGGGCCAGAAAGCTTTCGCGGTCACGGACGCGTTCCTCCGAAAATCCGCGTTGCCAAATTTCATGACCAACACCCAACTCCCTTTTGGCGCGGAAAGAAAAATTACCTTTCACAAGCTGCACAGCTTTTTCGACGCTCAGATTGTGATCGACTGTGATCAACAGATGGAAGTGGTCGGGCATCACCACGAAATCGTGAATGGTAAAGACACTCTTCCGATGATAGGAGCGCAGTACGTGAATGAAGAGAGTTGCCATGCGTTCCGATTGGAGCAGGCCCCGCCCTCCGTGCGTTCTTGAGGTGACAAAGAATGTCCGCCTGTCGCGGAAATTTCGCCGGGATTCGCGTTTCGCGAGGGAATGGCCATTTGCGGCGGATTGTAGCGCATAGCTGACGGTACGCAAGGACAGGGGCTAAAGCCCCACGTAATTTTGGCTCGGGGCGGCACGACTGAAGTCGTGCCCTGACACAAGGACGGAAAGCGGGCGCTACAGGTGCCTAATGCTATCGCGCCTGAGCCATTGCTGATGGAGGCGAGGGCGGAGTTTGCCGGCGGCGAGGGCATCCAGGGCGCGAAAGCGGGCGGCAAGCTCGACGTCGGTCAGGCGGCGCTGGCGGTGGATCCACCGGAGAAAATCCGCCGCAGGGAGATCGCGTTTCTGGACGTTGCATTTCTGACAGCAGGAAACGAGATTGCGGCAGGAATTGTCCCCCATCTCGGCACGTGGGACGACATGATCGAGGCAGCGAGTTGCGGGAGTAAGGCGGCTTAGGCAATAAAAACAGCGGCCGCGTTCTCGGGCATGAATGGCCCGGCGCAGAGTTGGGTGTTTCAGGAAGTCCAAATCCTCGAAATCGAAGGCACGAGTGCGGCTTAGGGGGCGGCGGGCAATCCGGGCTGGGCGAGCGGCACGAACCTCACTGGGGAGACGTACCTCGACCAAGTGACCCGCTTTGCTGCGTTCGACGAGGCGCAAGACACCGTGCGCGACGAGGCGGCGCACAGCCCAGCGGGCGGCGTTGTGGGAGAGACGCGTACCACGAGCGAGCCAGAGGATGGAGAATTGGAGCCGAAGCTCTCCTTCGAGGCGGCTGTGGCGGAGGAGATGAGAGTAGACCACGCGGTCGGTGGTGGACAGGCGCAGACGAGGGACCAGAAGGTCCTCGAATTGTTTCCACACGTGTTCGGCGTTGGGTTTTTTGGTTGGCATGGTTCAGTCCAAAAGAGAGTTGGTTCTTGGCGCAGTTGGCTGCTAAATCCGAGCCGAGCGTAGGGGCACGGGACACCCGTGCCCGTCCTCGTAGCGGCGAGCTTGCCTCGCCATCTGTGCTTGCGCTTGTGGTCTTTGTAGCGGCCGTCGACTGCTTGCCCTGAGCCTCGAAGGGTGGCAGGCGCCATCAAGAAATGACACAAAGACAGAACAGAGGGCGCGAACTCCGGGACAAGGCGAAGATCGGGAAAGAAGGCGAATTGAACGTCAGGCTGCGCCTGCGACTATCACGACGGGCAGAAGAAAGGCAAAACGGATCGTGGCTACATAAAAAAAGCCCCGACTCGCGTCGGGGCGTAATTTTCTACGGAAATGATTGTCTCAGGATAGGAATAGATTGTCAAGCATGAAATATAACGCGCTAGAGCACAAACAAGTCTGGAGATGTGAGCAGTTGCTCTTGCTCCAGCAGCAGGGCGCGGGCCGTGTCCCAGTCAACGCGTTCAAAGCGAATCTCGTCGCGCGGGCGAAGTTGTCCCAGGCTGTGCAAGTCAGCGGAAATCACGTTGGCAATCTTCGCATAGCCGCCGGTGGTTTGTTGTTCCACAAACAAGATGATCGGCAACCCTCCAGCGGTAATCTGAACCGCGCCAATCGAAACGCCTTCGGTAATCATCTCTCCGCCGGATGCTTGCGCAATGGGTGGGCCTTCAAGACGAAGGCCCATGCGATTGGATTCCTCCGCGACACGATAGCTGCTTTCGTAGAACAGTTGCTGCGATGGGCCTGGAAACCAATCACTCTGAGGGCCGGGCGTAACGCGCAACGCCTTGCGAGGCAGCAAATAATCCAATACTCGAGGAGCTACCACTCTCCCTCTAAACGAGGCGGGGGCGGGGCCGATGTGCAGCATGTCTCCTTTGCGCAGAGCTCTGCCATCGTGGCCGCCGAGCCCGCTCAGGAGGTGCGTTGACGCGCTGCCTAGGAAGGGCCTCACAATGATTCCGCCCTGAACGCACAAATAACAGCGCGCTCCCGAACGAGTAGACCCGACGCGGAGTGTCTGACCCGGCTTCGTTTCAACCGAGGTCCACAGGTCAACGGCTGCGCCATCCAACGTTGTCCCGAAGTCTGAGCCCGTTAGAGCGAAGGTGGCGCCTCCCCTAAACAGGAATGTACCGCCGAGCAGAGTCATTTCCAGCGCCGCTTCGCCTTCTGCGTTGCCCAGCAACCGATTCCCCAGGCGAATCGAAACCGGATCGGCTGCCCCGGAAGGTGACACACCCATGGGGCTGAATCCTTCTCGCCCGAGATCCTGAACGGTGGTTAGGAGGCCCGGCGCTTGCACCTGAATGACGCTCATGCATGCTCCAGCGCCGCGAATTGCTCGGCTGAAATCGGGGTAAATCGCACGCGATCTCCAATCGACAAGAGGCTCAAGGCGCCGCGGTCGGAGCGGAACATCGCGATGGGAGTGCGTCCCAGCAATCTCCAACCGCCCGGCGTCGCGACGGGGTACACCCCAGTTTGACTCCCAGCGATGCCGACGCTGCCGGGCGGCACCCTGCGCCGCGGCGTGGCCAAGCGCGGAGTCACCAACGCTTCCGGCAATTCCCCGAGATACGCGAACCCAGGGACGAACCCTAGAAAATACACAAGGTACGTAGTCGAGGAATGCAGCTCGATCACTTGAGCGGGTGTCACTCCGTGCATTGCGCTTACATCATTCAGGTCGGGACCGTGTTCTCCGCCGTAGCACACGGGGATTTCCACCTGGCGCGGCTCCGGGAGAGTCACCTCCTCCAGCCTCCCGAGATACCGCTTCAGAATCTCTTCGAGTTTTTCGTGCCGCCACTTAAGTGCGTCGAACTTGACCAAAATGGAGCAATATGCGGGATTAAGGTTGCGGACGCCTGCAATCGGCTCCAACTCAAGCAGCCGTAGCAGTCTTCTGACGTGTTCGTGAGCTTCCAGCGTGATTTGTTGGCCGAAGTAGATTAGTAGCGATTGATCGCTCGCGCGTTGGAATCGCGCACGGTCGGCTGCGGACATGAGCATGCGGGGAGAGTATACCGCCACCCAGGCTGGGCGAACGTCGCCCCATTTATGCTAAATCTTGTCCCAGGAAGTTGACACAGAACCCCCGCCTTCTTGGGGGAAGAGAGGCGGGGCGTCGGTCGCGTCAGTGTTCGTTTATTCTTGCTGTTTGAAGGAAAGCGGAAACTCGAGAGTCTGATTTTCGATAGGGATGCGGAGCATCAATTGTTGGGGGCTCTTGCCGCGGTCGAACCAGACGGCACCGGCGACTTTGTCGTTGGGCTCGATGGTACCGGGTTTGAGTGCCAAGGCCAGGATTTGCTGAGCTGTGTTGTTAAGAGTCTGTTTGCCTTCTTTGCGCACGGCATTTTCTTCCGCGTATTGATGCTGAATGATGTAGTTAGGAGCGGAAACGGACGGCGCGAAAGAGGATTTGTAGCCAACGTTGGTGGCGCTGACCGATTGGGCTGGCGAGATCGTGCGCGCCGACGCGCTCGCAGGCTCCGCGATAGCCTCCGTCCACAGAACCTGATGGGTCACGTTCTTAGCTAACTGCGCGGGATCTTGATAGAAGAGCGGCTTTCCATGGACACTCACGTCGTCAAGGATGAACTGTGACGGCTCGATGTGGAGCGGTTGCGAGCTACTGTTGGCGATGGCCACGTTGGCGCGCAGCTTCCATCCGGTGTCGTGCAGAGAGACTTGCACCGTGACGCCGCTGACCGTGAGCGATTCGACGAGGATTCCGTTGCTCATAAAATGGTCGCAGCCGGCGGCGCCCTGCTGCCAGCGAGCTACGCCATTTTCAATGTTTGCACGTTCCACGCTGGGAGGGCGTTTGGGCGCGGGAATTTTTTTGAGGTAGATTGCAGCGACGTACCCTACTTTGCCGTCGGCGGTCTTTATTTTGACCGTATAGCCTTCGTCATTGGCGAGCACGGTGACTTCCTCGCCGCACTTGAGCGTGGCGATGATCTGCAAGGGCAGCGACTGCTCGGCGTCGGAGGTCATGGGCACGCCGCGTATGCCGGGGCAGTTGATCTTCCAGTTGGGAGCAGCCGGAACAGTCGCCGCGGGCGACGTGTCGGTCTGCGCCCGCGATGCGGGAACCAAGGATGAAGCGATGATGCTCAGCAAAGCAAAATTTGTTGTGATTGATTTGCGCACTGAAGCCCCCCTCCGGGTTCAGCTGGAAAACCCTGCTGCGGCTTTACCGGCATCGTCCGCCCCGTGCGTTTATGTGTCCATAGAGCGCGCGTACAGGTCTTTGTGGTTTGTCGGACAGCCGTCCGCAAGTAGGCGCGCCGGGATCCTTGCTTGAGGGGTGTGATTGTTTCTTGTAGGCTCAAGCGGCGAGGCGATTCCATGAATGAGTTCAGCAGAATAGTGAAAGCCACAATTCTGGCGATGTCACTTGCGGCGGCAGCGGCCAATGCGCAGGCGCCGGGGAATGCGCCGGGCAGCGCTAGCGCGGATTGCGCCGATCTGCCGTCGCTAGCCGCGAAGCTGGAAAGAACGGACAAGATTTTGCACGATTGGCCGAACCTCGCGCGCTACGCAGAAGCCAACGCGGCTGTCCCGGCACCCACGAAGTTCGACCTGCGCGTCGTGTTTATGGGCGACTCGATTACGGATGCCTGGGTCAGCCCCGAGTACGGCGGCTTTTTCCCGGGGAAGCCGTATATCGACCGCGGAATCAGCGGCCAGACCACGCCTCAGATGCTGATTCGGTTTCGTCCGGATGTGATTGACCTGCATCCGAAGGTTGTGGTGATTTTGGCGGGCACGAATGATATCGCGGGGAATACCGGACCGATGACGCTGGGCCAAATCGAGGGAAACCTGGCATCCATGGCCCAACTCGCGAAGGCGAGCAAGATTCGTGTGGTTCTCGCGTCCGTGCTGCCGGTGAGCAACTACGGGCACGACCGCCAAGGCAGTCCCCTCGATATGCGCATCAACCGGCCGCCAGAGAAAATTCTGGAGCTGAATGCGTGGATCAAGAAATACGCCGCGGAGAACAGGCACACGTACCTTGACTATTTTTCAGCGCTGGTCGACCCGCAAGGGATGTTGCAAAAGGATTTGAGCCAGGACGGACTTCATCCTAATGGAAAGGGTTATGCGGTAATGTCGCCACTCGCGGAACAAGCGATTCGCACCGCGCTGAATAAATGGCGCTGAGCTGTGTGGGCCGGGTAAGTTGCTACGTCAACCGTATCGCCAACAGATATCGCGTTAGCGAGACACTTCCAGGCGTTTCTCCAGGCTCTCGAGCGTACTTCTAGTTTTTCCGTACTCCACGAAGTCCTTCACCAAACTGGAGAGCTGTCTCGCCGCCTCCGCGTTCGACTTTAAATACTGTTGGTACTCTGGATCCTGCAGATGCTTGGGATTGCGGTTGAGGTGTTCAATCGCGGCAGTGGTGTTCGAAGCAAGCTTTTGCGCAACGGGAATAATGCGGTCAATGGCCTCCTGCTGCCAGGGAGAAGCGCTGCTGCGCATGTTTTGCAGCTTCTGGATAGTCTCGCCAATCCTGTTGATGCGTTCTTTGATGGCTTCCAATTCTGCCGCGTGACTCTCCCAAGACACGTTGGACCGAGAGAACGACTCGAGTTCGTCGGAATCACGCTGCAGGTCGGCGGCCTGCATCTTGATATCCTCTAGGAGTTTGGACACCTCGCGGTTGTCTTCGGGAGACCCCGCGGCTTTGGTTTGCAGACAAGCTGAAAACAGTGCAGCTAACAGAAAGGCTAAGGAGAACGAGCAACTAGCAAGAACTTGAACTCTGTATTTCATTCCTGACTCCCTTCGATTTTTCTGGTCACCGGTGAAACGGCGCCCGAACATATCCGGCAGGACACAGATCAAGTTGCATACAGGACGCCCTGGGCCGCTGGCTGTGCACGCGATTCTCCAAAGGCGTAAAACATGGCGCGTGGCGCCAGGCGCACGAAAGTAAGTCAGTTAACGACCGAATGCATCTGCGGAGGCTATCGACCTGCGACAGCGACGCCCATTGCTGTCGGCCGGTTGACACATCTTCGACACATTTAACGCCTTGCAGTCAGTTCGTTAACATCAAGATCGCCGTCTACCTTGACCCTGAAACACGGGTGCGTTAGGGTGTAAGAAGTTTCTCCGTGAGTTGGCTGCGCTAGCTGAGTGCAGGAAAGCGGTCAACGGACAGCAGGAGGAATCCGCCATCGGCCACCCGGTTTCTGTAGAAGCAAAGCCCGCCACTTGGATGCGACGTACCGTTCACATTTCCGGACAAATCGAACCTTTATTCGGCACTCTCGATGAGAACGTGCGCCTGCTGGAGGATGCGCTGCAGGTGCGCACGCATTTGAACGACACGCGGCTGACGATTGAAGGCAAGCAGGACAATGTCGACCAAGCCGTGAAAATCATCGAGGAATACAACCACCTGACGCGGCACGGGCGGGTGCTCTCGAGCGCGGAAGTGAAGTCGCTGATGCGCGTAGCCACCGAGGAGCCGCACGAATCGCCGCGGGGAATGTTTGAGCATCCGCGCGCGCGTTCATTCGGCAAAAAAGTGGTTACACCGAAAAACGCCAGCCAGCGGCGCTACATGGAGGAAATTGAAAAGCACGACATGATGTTCGCCGTCGGGCCGGGCGGCACCGGTAAGACGTACATCGCCGTGGCCATGGCGGTGAGCGCGCTGCTGACCAAGCAGGTCAACCGCATCATTTTGGCGCGGCCGGCGGTGGAGGCGGGAGAACGGCTGGGCTTTTTGCCGGGCACTTTGCAACAAAAGATTGATCCGTACATGCGGCCGCTGTATGACGCGCTCTACGACATGCTGGATGCGGACAAACTGGATCGTTTTCTGGAAAAGGGCATCATCGAGGTGGCCCCGCTGGCGTTCATGCGCGGCCGCACGTTGAACGATTCATTCGTGATTCTGGACGAAGCGCAAAACACTACGAGTGAACAAATGAAAATGTTTTTGACGCGGCTGGGCTTCAACTCCAAGGCGGTGGTGACCGGCGACGTCACGCAGATTGATTTGCCCGCCGGGAAGAAGTCGGGGCTGGTGGAGGCGCTGGAAGTCTGCGGGAAGATCGACGGCATCGGCGTGGCGCAGTTCACGGAAAAAGACGTGGTGCGGCACAACTTGGTGCAGCAGATTATCCGCGCGTATGAAGAGTATGATGGCTCGCAGCCGCAACGCACCGGCGGGAACGGAAAGCCGGAGCCGCGCGCCGAACCCGGAAAAGAGCAGGCCAAAGAATCTCTGCGAGGATGATCCTGAACCGCCAGCGGGCCGTGCGCGTGGCACGGCGGCCACTTGAGCTATTCCTGGCTCGTGTGCGGCGGGAACTGGGAATCGGAGAAGCGGACATCACCATTTGCCTCGTCAGCGACGAGGAGATCGCGCGGATGAATCAGGCCTTTCGCAGAAAGAAAGGGACAACTGACGTGCTGTCGTTTCCCGCGATTCATCGCCGCGTGCCCGTTTCGTTATCGCAGCGCCGCAAGCCCGCCAGCGGCCACCGCTCGAAAGCGGAAGTATTTCTCGGGGACATAGCCATCTCGCCTTCCACGGCCCGCCGCTATGCCAAGAAATTTGGCCGCACGTTGCCGAGTGAGCTGCAGGTCCTGATTCTGCACGGCGTGCTTCATCTACTCGGTTACGATCACGAAGCCGACCGCGGGGAAATGGATCGCGTCGAAGGGCGATTGCGGCGGAGGCTGGGACTCACGTGAAGCTCTTTTTCTGGGCCTACACGATTGCCACGCTGCTGTTGGCGCTGGGCCTCCCGATATTTTCATACCTGACGCTGATCTATCGCGAACTCGGGCGCATGACCACTGGGCGCATTCACGAACATCTGGAAATCTTCGAAGCGGAAATCGAGCCGAAGCTCAAGATCAACCGGCGCAGCGGGGGGCGCACGTTTCGCATCCTCGGGCACTTCTGGCTGGCGTTTCTCGTATTGGAGACGACGCGCGGGGTGGTGTATTTCGTTCCTGGCACTTGGGAATCGTTTCTGGAGTTCATTGTTTTCCTGACGCTGGAAGTCGTGATCTTGATGCATTTTATCCCGGACATGCTGTTGTACCGCACGACCGGACGATGGCTGCTGCCTTTATTGCCGCTGATTCGCGCGGCGATGTGGCTGGTCTGGCCGGTGCGGGTTTTCCTGGAAGGCGCGGAGTCGCTGGCGAGAATTGCCGAGCACGAGCCGGAACGCACCGAGGAGCAACGCACGGAAGAAGGCATCGAGGCGCTGGTCGAAGCTGCGGAAGAGGAAGGAATCATCGAACGGGAGCAGGGCGATTTGATCGAGCAAGTCGTGGAATTCAGCGACAAGCGCGTGCGCGAAGTAATGACGCCACGCCCGGACATCGTGGCCATTGCGGCGGACGCCACGCTGGAAGAATTGCACGCGAAAGTAGTAGAGACGCGATTCGCGCGGTTGCCGGTTTATGAGAAGTCGCTGGACGATATTTTCGGCGTGGCCTACGCGCAGGATTTATTGCACATCGCCGACCACGACTTGCCCAAGCGAAAAGTGCGCGAGCTGGCGCGCCCGGTGATGTTTATTCCGGAGACGAAGGCTGGCTCGGAGCTCCTCCGCGAGATGCGGCAGAAGAATCATGCCATGGCCATCGTGATCGACGAGCACGGGCTGGTGGCAGGGCTCGCCACCGTGGAGGATCTCGTCGAGGAAATTGTCGGCGAGAGCGGACGCGACGACAGACAGCCCGCGCCGGACGTGGTGCGCGAGCCCGACGGCGGGTTGGTCATGCGCGGAAGCATGTCCATCGACGACGTGGAAGATCTGCTTGGCGTGCATTTTGGAGACAAGACGGATGAAGCGGTGACCACCGTTGCGGGTTTGCTGAGTCATGTGTCGGGAAAAGTTCCCGCGCCAGGCGACAAGGTGGACATTGCGGGCTATCGGTTTGAAATACTGGAAGCGAACCAACGAAAGGTTCTGCGGCTGCGCATCCGAAAACGCCCCGCCGCTACGGTCTCAGCGAAGTAGATTCGCGATTCACTCCACGCTTTCCCCCGTTTTTTCTTCGTCTTGATCGCCTTGCGCTGTGCTCAGACCCTCGAGCTGAAAGTGCCAATCCAGTTCGCGGACGCGCTGGGGATTATCGCGCCAATCCGGCGCGACCTTGACGAACAAGCCCAGAAAGACCTTCGCGTCCAGAAGGGATTCCAGCTCATTACGAGCTTCCGTGCCGATTTTTTTTAGCATCGCGCCCTTGTGCCCAATGAGGATTTTCTTCTGCGTGTCGCGCTCGACGTTCAGTGTCGCTTCGATACGCAATAGCCTTGGAGTCTCCTCGAACTTGTCCACGAAGACGGCCAGCGCGTAGGGCAGTTCGTGGTGCAAGGCTCGGATGGCCTTCTCGCGAATGATTTCGGCAGCGAGAAATCGCTCGGGCTGATCAGTGACCTGGTCTTCCGGAAAATACGGCTGGCTCTCGGGCAGATGGCGGAAGACTTCGTCCAGCAGGTCGTCGCAGCCGGTTCCCTTGATCGCGGAGAGCGGAACGATGGCGGCAAATTCGAATTCCTTGCTGAAACGGTCGATCAGAGGCAAGAGCTGAGGTTTCGGAACGGCGTCGACTTTATTCAAAACAAGGATCGTTTTTCCGCGGAAGCGCTGGGCTTTCTCGATCAGCATCGAGTCGGTTTGCGGCGAGACGCGGCTGGCATCCACGATAAGGAGAAGGACGTCGATGCCCTCGACGGCGGCGGCGATCTCATGCATCATCTGCCTGCCGAGCGCGGAATCGGCGTCGTGCAGTCCGGGCGTATCGATAAACACAATCTGGCCGCGCTTTTGCGTGACGATGCCTTGAATGCGATTTCGCGTGGTTTGCGGCTTCGACGTAACAATCGCGATTTTTTGACCGACAAGCCGGTTGAGCAGCGTGGATTTTCCCGCGTTGGGGCGGCCGACAATAGCGACAAAGCCAGCGCGAAAGCTGCCTTTCGTCGGTTCGATTTTTTCGTTTTCCGGAGTCACGGTTGGAGGAGTCACACTAATCTGGCGCAGCGATGCCGAGGGATTTCATTTTGCGGTAGAGGTGGCTGCGTTCGAGGCCCAGAGCCGTAGCGGTCTGCGTCATGTTCCAGCGGTTTTCCTGTAGTTTGCGCAAAATAAATTCCCGCTCATAGGCGCTGCGCGCTTCGTGCAGTGTGGAATACGGGTGCTGGGGACTTTCCGCCACCCCACGAAAGATCTCAGGGGGCAGATGGTGCGGCTCGATGCGCGCTTGCGGGCAAACGATGACTAAGCGCTCGACGAGGTTGCGAAGCTCGCGGATGTTTCCCGGCCAAGGGTGCCGCAGCAAAATCTCCATGGCGGTATCGCTAAGCTCGCGCGTTCTCTTCCCATACGCCGCGCTGAACTCGTTCAGGAAATACTTCGCCAGGATGGGGATGTCCTCTTTGCGGTCGCGCAGCGGCGGTACGAAGAAGGGAATTACGTTGAGCCGGTAGAAGAGATCCTGGCGGAAGGCGCCGCGCGCAATCTCTTGTTCGAGATTCTTGTTCGTGGCCGCGAGAACGCGAACATCCACGCTCAGAGTCTGGCTGGAGCCGACGGGTTCGAAGCGCTGCTCTTCCAACACGCGCAGCACTTTCGATTGCGTGCGCAAGCTCATGTCGCCGACCTCGTCAAGGAAGAGAGTGCCGCCGTCGGCTTTCTTGAATTTGCCAATCTTGTCTTCAGCGGCACCCGTAAAGCTGCCTTTCACGTGCCCGAAAAGCTCGGATTCGATCAACTCCTCAGGGATAGCCGCGCAGTTCACTTCGACAAACAGGCCTTTGCTGCGCAGGCTGGCGGCGTGCAAGGCGCGCGCGACCAGCTCCTTGCCCGTGCCGCTCTCGCCATAGATCAGCACGCGACCGTTGGTCGGCGCCGTGACCGCAATTTGCTGCCGCAAGGCCTTCATCGGCACGCTTTCGCCGATGACCTGATAGCGATGGCCCAACTCGGTGCGCAGAAGCTGATTCTCTTCCTGCAAGCGCCGCTGCTGAATGGCGTTGCGGACGAGCACAATAATCTTTTCAAGCGAGAGTGGCTTCTCGATGAAGTCAAAAGCACCAAGTTTTGTGGCGCGCACCGCGGTTTCGATGGTGCCGTGACCGGAGATCATGATGACGGCGGGAGGGCGCTGCGAGGCTTGCAAGCGGCTGAGTGCCTCCAGGCCGTCCATGCCGGGCAGCCACACATCGAGCAGAATCACTTCAACATCGCCGGTGGAGGCGCGTTCCAGCGCTTCCTCTGCGGAGGCCACGGATTCGACGTGATAGCCCTCGTCTTGCAGAATCGACGACAGTGATTCACGGATGCCAGGTTCGTCATCGACGACCAGAAGATGGGGTCGCGTGGTCATGTGGAGGTTTCCACTCCGGCACGTTCGGCCGCAGCCGGCGCCGGTTCAGCGATGGGCAACTCGATCACAAAGCGCGAGCCGGCAGGGAAGTTATCTTCGACGTGAATGCTGCCGCCATGCTCGGCAACGATGCGCGCGGCGATGGCCAGGCCTAAGCCCGTTCCGCGACCTTTAGTCGAAAACTGAGGCAGGAAAAGCTTGTCTTTGTCCTCAGGGGAGATGCCGTGCCCTGTGTCCTGCACGCAGATCTCGACGGTTTCGGAGTCGTCATGCGCGCGAGTGATGACGGTTATCTCGCGCAGCGAACAGGTTTCCAGGGCCTCCGCGGCATTGTCGATCAGATTAACGACGACGCTGCGCAGCAGCCCGCCGTCGGCGCGCACCGTAGGCAGATTTTCGGCCAGCGACGTTTTTAAGGTGATGCCGTCGAGGCGGCCGGAAAAAACTTCAACCGCTTCGTTCACGATGGTGTTGGCGCCGGTGAGAGTCAGCTTCGCGGCAGGGAAACGCACAAATTGTGAGAACTCATTAACCAATGCGGCCAGCGTGGAGACTTCGCGCTCGATCAACCGGGAGCATTCCTGTACGAGGTGGGTGAGCTCGGGATCGCGCGCCGGCGAAGCCGGCTCCGAAGTGTTGCGGCGATCCAGAAAGCGCGCGAGGCGTTGGGAAGAAAGCTGAATCGGCGTGAGTGGATTCTTGATTTCGTGAGCGATGCGCCGAGCCACTTCCTGCCACGCGGCGGATTTTTGCGCGTGCAGCATTTCGGTCAGGTCATCGAGCACGAGCACGAATCCCGTATTGGCGCGGCGCGGGCCGAGCGAACTGACTGTAACGGCGGCGTGCAGGACGCGCCCGCCAACAACCGTTTCAATTTCACGCGAAACCACGCCCATGCGCAGCGACCGGCGCATGAGATATTGCACCGTCCGCGCAGCTTCCGTTCCAAGAAGTTCCTCCAGCGAATGCGTATCTCGAGCAGCGGTAGTGAACATGCGCCCTACAGCGGTATTCCCGCGCAAAATGGCGCCGTCGGCATCGAGAGAAATCACGCCAGTGGGAATATTTTCCAGCACGGTTTCCATCAACTGCCGCCGCCGCTCCAATTCCTGCACCGCCTGTTGGAGGTTGCGCGTAAACTGGTCAATCTGTGAGCGGTTGTCGCGCAACTGCGTCGTCATGGCGTTGAACGAGCGCACCAGCACGCCAAGTTCGTCTTGCGCCTGCTCGGGAACTTGATAGTCAAAATTGCCCGCGGAAACTTCGCGCGTTCCTTCGGCAAGTGCCTGAATCGGCACGGTCACCTGCTTGGCAAGGAAAAGCGCCAACCACATCACGGAAAAGAGCAAGAGGACGGTGAAGAAAGCGAGAATCAGCAACATCTGGCGTTTCAGCGCGCGCAAATTCTGCTTCTCGGTTTCGTACTCTCGTGTTTGTGTCTGGATCAGAGTGAATCGCTTCAAAAAATCGGGGCTCGTGCGATAACCAGCGGCAACGTACCCCGAGGTCTTTCCGGTCTCAACAGTAGAAATGCGGGCGACCAAATAGGTTTTGCCTTGTGCTTGCCATACCTCGACGCCGCTGGGAAGCGTGCGCAGAGGACTGCCGAGCACACCCAGGTGCTGGCAGATGGCGCCGCCGCGGTCTTCGGGTTGATCGTCGCAGACGACGCCGCCGCGCACCGGGTTGCCGTCTTTATCGAGGAGCCAAATAGCGTCGAGCCCGGAGGCAAAGGCATGTTGCAGCAGTTCGCCGGTAGGCAGTGATAAGTTTTTCTGCGCCTGCCGCGCCAGGGTGCGAAGGCGCGGCAGGGTGGTAGTGCGCCCAAAATCATTCAGCAGGCTTTGCGTCTGCTCGGAGGCGATTTCAAGAGGGCGGGGGAACCAGCGGCCCAGCGTCCGGTTGAGCAGCGAATAGCTGACCAAAAACATGAACAGCACCGGCAGCAGGGACAAGGCCATGGCGCCCACGACCATCTTGGTTTTGAAGCGTGCGCCAAGTTGCTCCTTGCTGCTCTCTGCCCAAAGGCGCAGCACCGTGCGCATGAGAATCATGAAAAACACGAGAAATGCTGCGGTGATAAAGCTGGAAACCGCGTATAGAGGCAATAGTTGGCGCCAATTTCCCGGTTCGAAGGGTACGTCCAACGAGCCAAACGTAAACACCGCCGCGAGCAGCAGCGTGAGAAGCGCGGCGCCGATGCCCAAGGTCCAGCGCTGTTTTGGCTCAAGGGAACTCATAAAGAAGCCTGAATCGCCTGCGGCAGAAAAGAATGCAGCGGACACTCATTGCAACGAGGATTGCGTGTGCGGCAATACTCCTTGCCGGTGCGAACAATCAGGGCGTGGAATTCATTATACAGCGGCACGTCGCCAGCAAGGCTGCGTTCAAAGAGCTGGCGGATTTCTTCGTACGTCTGCGTCGGCGTGGCGAGCTGATGGCGCTCCAGCAGACGCCGGGTATAGGCATCGACCACGAATACAGGGTGCTTGCCTGCATACAGCAGGATGGAGTCCGCTGTTTCCGGGCCAATGCCATGGACGGAGAGAAGCTTTTCGCGCAGCGCCGCCGTTGGAGTGCGGAACATCTTTGTCAGCGAACCGCCGTACTCAGATCGTAGAAAGCGGACGAAGCATTTCAGTTTTTTGGCTTTCTGGCGGAAGTAGCCCGACGAGCGAACAAGCCGGGCGAGCCGCGCCAAGGAAACCGTTTCAATGGCACGAGGCGTCAGGAGTTTTTCCTGGCGGAGATTCCGGATGGCAATTTCGACGTTGGTCCAGGAAGTGTTTTGCGTAAGGATGGCGCCGACGATGACCTCGAAAGCGGTGCGGCCTGGCCACCAATGTTGCCGCCCGTGAGCAGCGAAGAGAGCATCGTAATATGTGCGAATGGTGTTCGGCGATGCGAGCGGTGCCATGCGCGCCGAAGGATTTCCCGCACGCTCGATTTGCGAGGGAATAGACATCTTCTTGGCAAGATAGCGGCGGCTGCTAAGCAAGTCAACCAATCAGCGCGCGCTGCCAGATTTATGCCGAACGTGCGCCCGTACTTGGCTATTCGGAAACCTGACCCGGAGGACAGGTATTAGCCATTTCAGAACGGACTAACAATTTCTGTCAGCCTGCGACGCCTGCTTTTGCTAAGGTGGGCGATGGTTGCTGTTCAGTTGGGAGCGCGCGGATGTCCGTCCGGCTCGGCGAAATTTTGCTCAAAGAAAGCCTGATTACTCAGGAGCAGCTCCAGAAGGCGCTGGAATTCCAACGCACCAATGGAGGCAAGCTGGGAAGCTGCCTGACCAAAATGGGCTTCATTACGGACGACGACATTACGGGAGTCTTATCCCGCCAGTACGGCGTTCCTTCCATCAATCTCAAGTTTTACGAAATCGACCCCAACGTCATCAAGCTGATCCCGCAGGATACAGCCCTGCGCTACCAGGTGATACCGCTTTCGCGCGTCGGCTCGGTCCTGACCATCGCGATGACGGACCCCACCAACGTCTTCGCCATGGACGACATCAAGTTCATGACCGGCTTCAACGTGGAGCCGGTCGTCGCATCCGAATCCGCGATCGGCGAAGCAATCACACGTTTTTACGGCGGGTCCGACGCCGATTCCGAAGAGCTCAGCAAGATGATGAAGGACCTCGTCGATGACGAGGAGCTGGAGTTGGCCGCGGAAGAAGCGGAGCTGGACGCGGCGTCGCTGGAGAAAGCGGCCGAAGAAGCGCCGATCATCAAGCTCGTGAACCTGATATTGACCGATTCCGTAAAGCGAGGCGCAAGCGATATTCACCTTGAGCCCTACGAAAATGAAATGCGCGTACGCTTCCGCGTGGACGGCGTCCTGCAAACGGTGATGAGCCCGCCGCTGCGCTTGAAAGACGCGATGACCAGCCGCATAAAGATCATGGCCAAACTGGACATCGCCGAAAAGCGCTTGCCGCAGGACGGCCGCATCATGATCAAGTACCGTGCGGACGGCAAGAAGAAGGAGCTCGACTTCCGCGTTTCCTCGGTGCCGACACTGTACGGCGAAAAGATCGTGATGCGGTTGCTCGACAAAGAGAACCTCCGGCTCGACATGACCAAACTGGGTTTCGAGCCGGAATCGCTCAAGAAATTCGAACGCAATATTTTGAAGCCCTACGGCATGGTGCTCGTCACGGGTCCGACCGGTTCGGGAAAAACGAACACCTTGTATTCCTCGGTCTCGCGGCTGAACACCGTGGACACCAACATCATGACCGCTGAAGACCCCGTCGAATTCCAGTTGAGTGGAATCAACCAGGTGCAGATGAAAGAGCAGATCGGCTTGAACTTCGCGGCCGCCCTGCGCGCGTTCTTGCGGCAAGACCCCAACATTATTCTGGTTGGCGAAATCCGCGACTTTGAGACGGCGGAAATCGCGGTCAAGGCCGCGCTCACTGGGCATTTGGTGCTCTCCACACTGCACACCAACGACGCGCCTTCCACCATCAGCCGCTTGATGAACATGGGTATCGAGCCATTCCTCGTCGCCACCTCGGTAAATCTGATTTGCGCGCAGCGCCTGGTGCGCCGTATCTGCTCCAATTGCAAGGAAGAGCTGGACGTGCCGGAGCAGGCCCTGGTGGACGCCGGCTATTCACCGGAAGAAGCCAAGAAGACCAAGATCTATCACGGCAAAGGCTGTTCCACCTGCGGTAAGGGCGGATACAAGGGCCGCACCGGCTTGTACGAAGTGATGGAAATTAATGACGAACTGCGCGAATTGATCCTGGTCGGCGCGTCGGCGCTGGAATTGAAAAAGAAAGCCATCGAGCAGGGAATGATCACGTTGCGGCGCAGCGGCTTGATCAAGGTCGCCTTGGGGCAGACCACCATGGAAGAGGTACTGCGCGAAACGGTTCTGTAGAAAAGGTGCGAGATGCCTGGAATTACACTGAGTGAATTGCTGAAGAAAATGATCGAGATGGGCGGCAGCGATCTGCATATCACGACTAATAGCGCCCCACGCGTACGCGTGCACGGCAAGCTGCGCCCGCTAGACATGCCCCCGCTTACCGCCTCGGACACCAAGTCGCTGGCGTACAGCGTACTGACCGACGCGCAAAAGCACCGCTTTGAGGAGAACCTCGAGCTGGACTTTTCCTTCGGCTTGAAAAATCTAGCGCGCTTCCGCGGTAACGTTTTTAATCAGCGCGGCGCGGTCGGAGCTGTTTTCCGCACCATTCCGTGGGAAATCAAAGGCTTCGATGCTCTTGGCTTGCCCACCGTGATAAAGGGGCTCTGCGACAAGCCGCGCGGATTGGTGCTCGTTACTGGGCCCACGGGTTCCGGTAAGTCGACAACTCTCGCCGCCATGCTGGACAAGATCAACAGCGAACGCGAAGAGCACATGATCACTGTCGAAGATCCCATTGAGTTTCTTCACAATCACAAAAAGTGCCTGGTGAATCAGCGCGAAGTGCACGCGGATACCCATTCCTTCGCAAACTCGCTGCGCGCGGCGTTGCGCGAAGACCCCGACGTGGTGCTCATCGGTGAGATGCGCGACCTGGAGACCATCGAGTCGGCGCTGCGCATCGCTGAAACCGGCCACTTGACCTTCGCAACCTTGCACACGAATTCCGCCTCCTCGACCATCAACCGCATCATCGACGTCTTTCCGTCGCACCAGCAGCCCCAGATTCGCGCGCAGCTCTCCATGGTAGTCGAGGGAATTCTTTGCCAGGCGCTGCTGCCGCGTTCTGACGGGCGCGGCCGCGCCATGGTGATGGAAGTGCTCATCCCCACACCGGCGATCCGCAACCTGATCCGTGAAGACAAGATTCACCAGATCTATTCGGCAATGCAAACGGGCACCGGGCAAACCGGCATGCAGACGTTCAACCAGGGTTTAGCGAATGCCTATTTTACGAAGCTGATTACCATGGACATGGCATTGTCGCGCTCGTCAAATCCCGATGAGTTGCAAGACATGATTAACCGCGGCGTGTCATCTCCTTCGGGAGGAATGAAGACGCCGGTGGCATCGAAACGCTAAGAACCTGGGCATAGCGACATGACGGCAAGTTGTTGGGCCGAGTAGCTGAGGAGGATTGAAATGCCGGTCTATACATATCGGGGTACGAATAGAGCGGGTGGTGCCGTCAGCGGCGAAGCGACGGCGACCAGCAAGGCGGAGCTGCAGAATATTCTGCGTCGGCAGCAGATTACCGCCACCAAGATGTCGGAGAAGGGCAAGGAATTTAACCTGCCCACGTTCGGCGGCTCGGTGAAGGCGAAGGAGCTGGCGGTCTTCACGCGCCAGTTCTCAGTGATGATCGATGCCGGACTGCCGCTGGTGCAATGCCTGGAAATCCTGGCCGGCCAGCAGGAAAATAAGCTGTTTCAGAAGGTGCTGACCGGGACCAGGTCGGCGGTCGAGGGTGGTGCCACGCTTTCCGCGGCTATGCGACAGTTTCCGAAGGTCTTTGATCCGCTATATGTCAACATGGTGGAAGCCGGCGAAACGGGCGGTATTCTCGATACCATTCTGCAGCGCCTTTCGCAATACATCGAAAAAAACGTCAAGCTGCAGCGCGCCGTAAAATCCGCGCTGGTTTACCCAGTGGGTGTTTTGACCGTCGCCGCGGGCGTCATCATCTTGTTGCTCTGGAAAGTCGTGCCCGTCTTTGCAACGTTGTTCGCAGGCTTGGGCGTGACGCTGCCTCTGCCGACCAGAATAGTCATCGGCATGAGCAACTTCGTCGGGAGTTATTTCGGCCTTGCCCTCCTGGTCGCATTCGTGGCTGCGATTTTTGGGATCAAAGTTTGGTACGGAACGCCCCAGGGACGCTACGTAATCGACGCCACCCTTTTGAAGGCGCCGCTGATTGGTATGTTGCTCCGAAAAATTGCCGTGGCGCGCTTCACACGTACCCTCGGTACGCTCATCTCCAGCGGCGTACCCATCCTCGAAGGCCTGGACATCACCGCGAAAACCGCGGGGAATGCTGTCGTAGAGAAGGCTCTGATGAAAGTTCGCAGGGCGCTCGAAGAAGGCAAGTCGCTGACCGAGCCGCTGCGTGAAACTGAGGTTTTTCCCGGCATGGTCACCCAGATGATCGGCGTCGGCGAACAGACCGGCGCGATGGACGCCATGCTGCAGAAGATCGCGGACTTTTATGAAGATGAAGTCGACGCCGCGGTAAAAGACTTGTTGACGGCCCTTGAGCCGGTCATGATCGTGTTTTTGGGCGTGGTGGTCGGCGGCGTGGTTATTTCCATGTACTTGCCGCTGTTCTCGCTCATCGGCCAGTTGAGTCAGGCGCACTAATTTGCCGGGATCGGCAAACAGCATCTAATCTATTTGTGAAGGCCGGAGGGGGCTTGCCGGCCTTCATGCATTCAGCAGCAAATCCGGCCATTGGCCGGCAGACCGCAACCATATAGCGCCGTAATCACCATGGAACAGGGCTACACGACGCGGGAATGGCTGGATTGGCTGACGCGTGTGCGTCTGCTGATGATTGCCTTAATCCTCAGCATAGGCGTAGCTTGGCCCTCGTATTTGCCTTTGGCCGGGGACAGCCCCTATTTCCTGCCCTTGGTGATTTTCTGGATCACGCTGGGAACTCTGCACATCATCTTGGTGCGTTGGCTGCCGAAAGCGCGGTGGCACGGCCCAGCTCAGGTAGCCAGCGATGTAATCATGGTCTCTGCGCTCGTGTACGCGACGGGCTTGCAGGAAAGCTATTTCATTTCGCTCTACCTGCTGGTAATCATCGTCGCCAGCATCTTGTTTTCCCGGAACATCGCGTTTGTCACCGCCACAGTGTGTGTTGTTCTGCTCGGCGGACTGACGCTGCTTGCCTATGAAGGCAAAATTCCTCACTTCTACGCGGGAAGTCCCACCGCGGCAGTCCTCCGGTTATGGTTCTTGAGTAACCTGCTCGGTTTTTTAGCCGTCGCTTACCTGGCAGGCCTCCTGGCGCAATCGCTTCGCAGCAAGGGGCGCGAACTCGAAGAAAAGCGCGAGGAACTGCTCGACCTTCAAGATTTCACCGAAGACATTATTCACTCCATGCGCGGTGGCTTGATCACCACGGACACCGACGGCCGCGTGGTGCTGCTGAACCGTACCGGCGAGGAGATCTTGGGCCATCGTTTCGCGGACATTCGCGGGCGCAGGCTTGCTGAGATCAGCGAGGAGTTCTGGACCGCCGGGCTCCCGGGCATGAATGAACGCCTTTCCCTGCGCCGCGAGATTGAGTTCCGTACCCCGGACGGCCAGCAAAGGTATCTCGGGATCAGCGTTTCGCCACTCCGCTCGCGCGACACCCAGCGCAGCGGATATGTTTTCAACTTTCAAGACCTCACTGATTTCCGCAGGCTCGAACAGGAAGTCGCCACAAAGGACCGCATGGCGGCCCTTGGACGCCTTTCCGCTGCGATTGCGCACGAAATCAGGCAGCCGCTCACCGCCATGGCCGGAGCGGTGGGAGAACTCGCGCGCATGGCTCCCCTGGAAGAGGACGAAAAACAGCTTGTGAGCATCGTGAATCGGGAGTCGGAGCGCTTGAATCGCATCATCACGGAATTCCTGAACTACGCGCGAGAGAAGACTTACGAATTTGAGGACGCCGACGTGCGCGAACTTCTGGATGAAACGCTCATGCTGGTCGAGAAAAAACCGGAGGTCGGCTCCAAATATCAAATCATGCGTTCGTTTAATGGTCACGAACTGCGCGCGCGTGTGGATTCCAATAAGATCAAGCAGGTGTTCTGGAATCTGTGCGACAACGCGATGCGCGCGATGCCGGAAGGCGGCACTCTCACCGTGGGGCTGGAGGCGCGCCCGTTTTGGCTGCGTATCGCGTTTCGAGATACTGGCGTCGGCTTGAACCCAAAGCAGCGCGCCAAGATCTTTGAGCCTCTCCAATCGAATTTCGAGGGCGGGACAGGTTTGGGACTTTCCATCGTGTATCAGATTGTGCAGGCCCACAGTGGGCGCATCAGCGTGATTTCCGAGAAGGACTGCGGTGCCGAGTTTATTATCGAGCTGCCGAGAATGGCCTGAAAATTATGCAAGCGACAAAAACAGCCGCCAAAGGACCTAGCAAGCACCCGGTGCACATCCTGGTGGTGGACGACGAGCGCTCGATTTGCGAACTGCTGGAAATCACTTTTCGCAAGGAGGGTCATCGCGTGGAGGTGGCGCACGACGTCCCCGCGGCCAAGCGTAAACTGGAATCACAAATTTTCGACATTGTCGTATCCGACGTACGCATGCCCGGAGAGAGCGGGGTGGACCTTCTAAAGCTTACCAAGGAGATCGCCCCGCAATGCTTCTTCTTGTTGATTACCGGCGTTCCTACCGTGGAAACAGCCATCGCTGCTATCAATTCCGGCGCGGATCGTTATGTAATTAAGGATCACGAATTGGTCGACCAACTTCGCCGCGCCGTCCGCGAAGTGTCGGAGAGCTTAAAGTGGAAGAAGGAAGCCGGCTATCTCCGGCGCGAGCTTCGACGCCTGACCGGGCTGGACAATATCATCGGCCAAAGCCCGAAGATGCGCGAAATCTTCGACATGATCCAGACTGTCGCGCCGCAAACCAGCCGCGTACTCATCACCGGCGAAAGCGGCACGGGTAAAGAACTGGTCGCGCGAGCCATTCATGAAAACAGCCAGCGTGCGCAGGCTCCTTTCATCACCATCAATTGCGGCGCGTTTCCTGAAACGCTGCTGGAATCGGAGTTATTTGGTTATATGAAGGGCGCTTTCACCGGCGCCGCCGAGAATCGGCAGGGTCTTTTCCAGGCTGCTCACGGCGGGACGCTGTTCATGGACGAAATCGGTAACATGAGCCTGACCATGCAGGTCAAGCTGTACCGCGTGCTGCAGGAAGGCAAGGTCCGGCCCGTCGGCAGTAATGAAGAAAGCGACGTGGATGTCAGAATCATCGCCGCTACCAATAAGGATTTCGAGAAGGAGATCGCCGAAGGCCGCTTCCGCGAGGATCTCTATTACCGGCTTAGCGTGATCCCAATCCAGTTACCGTCTCTGCGCGAACGCCGCGAAGACATTCCCTTGCTCGCGAGGCATTTTCTAGAGACTTTTCGCAAGACAATGGAAAAGCCCATCAACGGAATCTCACCGGAGGCCATGCGCCAGCTCGAGTCCTACGATTGGCCCGGCAACGTCCGCGAACTGGAAAACACCATGGAACGCGCTGTAGCCCTGGAAAGCGGCTCCGAAATCTCCCTTCCGGTGTTGCCAGACCGTATTGCTGGATACTCCGGCGTGGGTGCGGCCGCGATCACGGGTGGGCGGCTGACTATACCCGCCGAGGGTGTGGATTTCGAGAAAGAAATGGCCGATGCCGAGAGGCGTTATTTACAAGCGGCCTTAGAGAAGGCGGATGGGGTCCGCACCCACGCTGCAGACGTGCTTAAAATCACCTATCGGTCGTTCCGGCACTATGCCAAAAAGCACAACATTTAGGCCAGCTTGCCTGTGACCTTAAATGCCGTGGGGGATGGACAAAAACTGTCGACTAGAACTGTCCAGTCCACCTACTTCCCGCCCGAAACGTGTGCACTGCTAATTCCAGTACCGTCTATGTCCTTTTTTATCAGCGATTTGGTAGAATATTAAGATGCCCGTTCTAAGTGGCTTCTGACTTGGTATTAGGCCTGCAAGTGTACGAGCCGTGCTCTGGCAATACATATTCTCAAGGAGAGATGCAATACAAATGCGTAACAAACAAAAGGGTTTCTCACTCATCGAGTTGCTGATCGTCGTGGCGATCATTTTGATCATCGCGGCCATCGCAATTCCCAACCTGATCCGCTCCAAAATGGCGGCTAACGAAGCTTCTGCAGTGGCTACGCTGCGTACGCTCAATACTGCGGAGGTCGTTTACTCCAGCACGTACGCCATACCAACCGTTTTCGCTGTGTCGCTGAACGCGTTGGGCGACGGCGGCAACGTTGCTAACTGCGCGCCGGCCACCACGCCAGTGGCGACTTCTGCTTGTTTGATTGACGGCGCTATAGAGAATGCCACCGCTGCCGGAGTCCCAAAATCGGGCTACCAGCTAACTTACACCAACCCGGCGGGAGGCTATACGATTAAG
>Ga0209117_1000289_pt1 | contig 25119 bp, 27 predicted proteins | sample BlaSpr_A8_OM2_M2_FD_187978 | JGI IMG/M metagenome (GOLD analysis project Ga0209117, IMG submission 187978) | Forest soil microbial communities from Thunder Bay, Ontario, Canada - Black Spruce, Ontario site 2_A8_OM2_M2 (SPAdes) (version 2) | ecosystem: Environmental > Terrestrial > Soil > Boreal... | reverse complement strand
CGAGCTCCAGGTTGGCCTGCACCTCGCCGGCCTGGATGGCGACGCGGTCGACGGTGTCGGCGATCGACGCCGAGGTGCGCGCCACCTCCTCCATGCTGGTCGAGGTGGCGGTGGCGGCGGTCGTCTGTTCCTGTGTCGCGGCGGCAAGCTGCTCGGAGGCGGCGGACAGCTTGCCGGCGGACTCGGTGACCTCGCCTCGCAGCCGGAAGAGGACAACGCTCAAGCGCTCGACCATGGCGTTGAACGTGTCGCCGAGCCGGCGGACCTCTCCGCCTCCCTTCAGGTTGACGCGGGCGGTCAGATCGCCGGTTTCGACGCTAGCCGCGGCGCGCGACAGGGCGACGATCGGACGCATCGTGAAGATCGCCAGCACTATCGCGAAAACGATCAAGAGCAGCGTCGAGAAGACCTGGAGCAAGGTAGTTCGAATCGCCTGGTCGTAAACCGGAGCCAACGCGACGGAGGTATCGATGGATGCGACCACCACCAAGCCGAGGCTCGGGAGCAATTCGAAACCCGTCAGAACATCGTGGTTTCGATAATCCTTGCCTTGCATGGCGCCGTCGTGATTCTTGACCGCGAGGTCGATGATGGTGGTGTTCTCTTTGAGGCTCAAGCCTCCTTTCTCGAGGATGCCGTTGTTGTCGGCCACGACGCCCCAGCTCGAGCTGTAGAGGATCAAGCCATTGAGGTCGGCAAGGTGGATCTCCTCGCTCTGGCCGAACGGGTGCTTCATGGAAGGGTCGGTGAGGAGAGCTCCAAGCGCGGAAATGGACAGGTCGCCCACGATGACCCCCTGCGACCTTTCGTCGATGCCGAGGATGGGCGCCGTTATGATCCACGTCACCCCTGACGGTCCGTTCTGGATGGGCTGCATGGTCTCGACCTGAAGACGTTCCATCGAGCTGGTGCCAAGCGGCGTTTGTGCGCCGGGGCGGGTCGTTGCGACGACAGAACCGGATGGATTGATCACCAGCAACGTCGCAAAATCCGGATGGGCGGATTGGGTGCCGAGGTCTGCCGCCGCCGCAGCTGGGGAGCTCACCAGGCCGGCCTCGTCCAGCGCCAGCTGTCGGAGCTCGGCCCTGCGCGCGCTCATCCAGAGCGAGGTCCGGTCGGAAGCGCTCTCGGCGGCCACCTCGGACCGGATCTGAACTTGATCGATCAGGGCCTGTGTGTTCCACCTGGACATCAGGAACCCGAGCAGGATGGAAGTTGGAATCGACACCAGCAGCAGCCCCGCCACGATGCGTACGGATGCGCTGTCGAACGACCCAAAGCGCTTCCAGCTGGGCTTGCGAGGAGTCATCTTTGGGCTCTTGACCAGCCGCAAGACCGGAATAGTGGGGTCGATCAAACCGGCCATAGGCCGCCTTCGTAGCAGCTGCACCTGGCTAGTGCTACGCCGAGCCGTCTGCCTTGTCGCCATGAGGGAGCACGGCGATGCACCCCTCTAAGGGGATGGCTTCATGCGCTCTTGCGCAGCCAAACGCGACTAGTGGTTCGGCATGTCTCCGCATGAAACGCTCGGCGCGTTGGCGGGGGCGCTGAAGTCTGGTCCGTGGTGGATGTTGACGTACCAGCCGAATGCTGGGACCGCGTAGCCGGTGGGCACCACGGTGTTCACGGTGGCTGCGCCGGACGCGTCTGCGTTGACCTGCTGAAGCGCATACGCAACACCACCGGGCGCAGAGCACTTACCCACGTGGATGTGCGCAACATGGCTCGAGTTGGCCGGCAAGCCGGTCAGCTTGACGGTGAGCGTGAATGAACCGGTGCTCTTGACGACATCGGCTGTCCCTAACACTATGCTGCCGTTCTGAGCTCCCATCGCGAAGGTGATCTTTGGCTCCGGCGGTGCAGTTGCCGTGCCTCCACCACCGCAGGCTGCGACGACCATGGCGCTCACAAGCGCGAGCAGGGTTCTCTTCATTGCACCGTATTACGGCCACCGTGCGTGGTTGTCGCCATGTGAGCCGATGGCAGGCCACCCCTGAAACGGGATGGGAATTCGAGAGCCTTCGCGGCCTAGAGGACGATCAGGCCCTTGCGCGCAGCCGAGATGACGGCTTGAAGCTTGGAGTGCACCTGCAGCTTCTCGATCACGTGGCGGACATGCCACTCGACGGTATGCGGCGCGATGCCAAGGCGCTGCGACATCGCGGTGGTGTCCAGGCCTTCGGCGAGGAGGTGCAGGACGTCGAGCTCGCGCGGTGTGAACTCTGCCAGCAGCCGCTCACGCTCACGCTTCTTGACCGCGGCGCCCCGATGACGCGCGATCGCGCGGGCGAAGAGCTCGGCTGGAATCAGCACCTCGCCTTTTGAGGCCCGGCGGACGGCGGTGATGATCTGGTCCGCGGTGGCGTCCTTGGTCAGGTAGGCGGTGGCGCCGGCGTCGATCGCATCCAGCAAGGCGGACTCCGACTCGTCCGCGCTGTGGAACACGATCGCCGCATCCGCGTGCTCGTTCTTGATCATGCGGGCGGCCGCGGGCCCGGAGACGTCGGGGAGCCGGAAGTCCATCAGGACGACGTCGGGACGGTTCTCGGTAGCGGCTTGCACAGCGGCGGCACCCGAGGCCGAGACCCCGGCAACCTTGAAGTCTGGCTCCATTTCCAGGACCCTGGCGATGGCGGACGCAAGGAGTGGATGGTCCTGCACGATCAGGACCTGGACGCGCCGGCGAGCCGACTGGTCCCTGCTGGCCTCCTGTGGCTCCTGCACGGCGCTAAGCCCCGCGGCCCTCGTCGAGATCACTGCGCATGACGCGAAGAAAGCTCAGGTGAGGCCGGCGCGGCCGGGACGCCGTCACTTAACATTGTCAACTGGAGTCTGCGGTTCATAGGCCTTGGCTGGTCCCACCCACACAAAGCACAGGGTGACGCACATACGGCGCTGGACAGTTCGGCTTACACAAAGTTGATACTTTTGCCCTTTGTTTGCATTGGTTAACGGCAACTGTAAAGCGATTGCAAGCGTTTCGGCCATTCTTAGCGTCAATAGGGGTGCCTCGGGACCTTGTTTTCGCAATTCGGATCTGCGCGCCCCTGCCTCTCTTATCCTTCCCGGCCATGAACCCGGCTGACCCGGACGTCTACTTCAACACCCCGGGGGTGGCCTCGGTGAGGTGGGACCAGGACGCCAAGCTCGTCCTGGTTGAGTGGGAGGGCTGGGCGGACTCGACCGAGTTCAAAGAGCTGCTTGACGCCGAGATCCGGGCCCTGCAACAGCATCGCGGCTCTCGGGTGCTTGCGGACTGCCGGCAGCAGAAGGTCATCAATCCGGCCGACCAGGAACGAGCGAACAGGGAGTGGCTGCCTCGCGCGCTGATGACAGGTCTGAAGCGCTTCGCCGTCGTCCTGCCGAAGAGCGGGCTGGCGGAGATGAACATCAGGGACGCGCTCGGCAAGGTGCCCGACATTGAGCTCCAGGTCGCTTACTTCGCGACAGTCGAGGAAGCCAGGGCCTGGCTGACCGGCTAGCCTGAAGATAAGGTTCACGCCTTATCATCTGCTATCAAATTGGCAACGACCTGGCCGCCCGGCCCTTACCGCCCGGGCAACGGCATCGACCCGCCATACCTCGGTGATCGCGAAGAGCAGATCGAAGCGGTGCGTGCGTTCATGCGCGATCCTCGCCACCCACGCAACGTGCTCATCACTGGGCTGCGCGGAGTTGGCAAGACGGTGCTCCTCAACCGGATGCAGGGCGAGGCCGAGGCTGCTGGGTGGATAGTCGTCGACCGGGAGTTCTCTGAGCCGGACTCGGAACCTCCCGCCTTCGCCAACGCCCTTCTCACGGACGTCAACCGCGCCCTGCGCAAGCTCAGCCTTTCCGCGCGGCTCCGGGAAAAGGCGGCCCAGCTGCTGCAAGCGGCGATCGACTCTGTCGGAGCGCTCGCGGTCAGCTACGGCGAGTTCAAGGTCAGTGTCGACACGAACCGCCGCCGGCACGATCCCGCCCGGCGGCTCGACGACGACCTGCGCGAAGCCCTGATGCGCATCTGCGAGCTGTGCCAGAAGAGCGAGCACAAGGGCCTGGTGCTTCGCTACGACGAGTTCCATGTCGTGCGCGAGCGGACCGGAGCGCCAACGCTCAGCGCCCTGCTGAGCGCGACATCTGCTGTGCAGCAGCACAGCCTTCCTTTGATGTTGATGCTCTGCGGGCTTCCACCGGTCGTCGACAACCTGTCGCGTTCGAAGAGCTACTCAGAGCGCATGTTCCTCACGCAGGAGCTGGGTAACCTCCGTCCTCCGGAAGACCGCGCCGCGTTCGTCGACCCAGCGGTGCGCCTGGGCCGACGGTACGCGGACGACGTGATCGACGCGGTCATGGAGGACACGGGCGGCTACCCGTTCTTCATCCAGGTCTACGGCGACTCGCTGTGGACGGGCTCGACCGGGGAGGTGATCACGATCGCCGATTTCAAAAGGCTCCGGCCGCGCATCCTCGTCACGCTGGACGCAGGTTTCTTCCGGGCGCGGTACGTGCGCGCATCGCCCAACGAGCGCAAGTTGATGCGAAACATCGCGGAGGTTGGCGAGAGCGCCACGAGCGAGCAGCTGCACCAGGCGTCAGGTCTGAGGAACAACGAGATCCAGCCGACCATCAGCTCGCTGATCCAGAAAGGGTTGATCTACCGCCCTGAGCGGGCTCGCGTCTCTTTCACTGCCCCGATGTTCGGAGCGTTCCTACGCCGCACCCCAGATTGATAAAACAGACGCGGTATCAATGTTTAACCGAGGTCTGAGTCACCTCCCCACCTTGTGGGGAGGTCGGCCCGACATTCACCTCCCCACGTGTGGGGAGGTCGGCCCGACGTTCACCTCCCCACGTGTGGGGATGTCGGCCCGACGTTCACCTCCCCACGTGTGGGGAGGTCGGCCCGACGTTCACCTCCCCACGTGTGGGGAGGTCGGCCCGACGTTCACCTCCCCACCTTGTGGGGAGGTCGGCGCGCGTAGCGCGCCGGGTGGGGGTCGAACGCTAAGGAGAGTCGCCTAAAGCTCGCTCCGAACGATCGCTGCCGCTTGCGCAAGCACGGTCAACTTTCCCAGGGCCTTGTCTCGGGGCAGGTACTTCATGCCGCAGTCGGGCGCAAGGATCAACCGGCCGGCATCGACAAACTTGAGGGCGCCCCGAATCCGGCCGGCGACGATCGCCACATCCTCGACGGGGCTGTTGTCGTCGAGGTCGATGACTCCGACGATCACCTTCTTGTGGCGCAGCGCCGTCAGCACCGAGAGGTCGACCTTCTGCTGAGCGGACTCGAGAGAGATCTGCTGCGCGGAGACATCCGCGAGCTGCTCCAGGAACGGATAGCCATTCGGTCGTGAATGCACGATGTGGGCGTAGCCGAAGCACGTGTGCAGCGCGGTCGTTCCTGTAATGCCGTCGAGCGCCCGATTGATCGCCTTGATCGCAAAGCGCTCCGCCTTCTCCGCGCGGGCCTGCAGGTAAGGCTCGTCGAGCTGAACCACGTCGGCGCCGGCGGCGAACAGGTCGCGCACCTCCTCATTGACTGCATCGGCGAGCGCCATCGCGAAAGCCTCCTCGTCGTGGTAATAATCGTCTTGCGCCTGCTGCGACATCGTGAAGGGCCCCGGCAGCGTCGCCTTGATGATCCGGTCGGTGTTCGCGCGCAAGAACGTCACGTCTCGCACCTCGACCGCGCGCGTGCGGCGGATCGGGCCGACGACTCGAGGCACCGGGTTGGGATGGCCTGTCCGATCCAGCGCGGTGCCGGGATGGTCGAGGTCCATACCCTCAAGGGCGGTCGCAAAGCGATTCGAGTAGCTCTCGCGCCGAACTTCGCCGTCGGTGATGATGTCGATCCCGGCGCGCTCCATGTCCCGGATCGCCACGATGGTGGCGTCGTCCTGCGCCTGCTCCAAGAAGTTGGGCGCGACGCGCCAGATCTCCAGCGCTCGCGTCCGCGGAGGAAGGCGGCTGCCCAGCATCGCGCGATCGACGAGCCAGTCTGGCTGTGGGTAGCTGCCGACGACCGTTGTCGGCAGAACGTCAACCATAGGGCCAAGGTTAAGCCCCACGAGAGCGCATCATGTCCTGCTGATGGAGGCCAGAAACAACCGGCTCAGGGGTGACAACTGCGACCGGGATTGGATCTGGGAGCGAGAGATCGAGACCGCGAGCGCCGATGACATCTTCAGACTCTCGGCCGGCGCATGGGAGCGGCAGTTCCGCCGCTTGAGGGAATCCTCTCCTTTCTATATGCGGAAGTTTCGCGAGGCCGGGCTTGGGACGTCGTTCGTGGGCCTGAACGATATCGCCAACGTTCCATTTACGACCAAGGCCGAGCTCAAGGACGCGCTGGACGAGGATCCACCGTTTGGAAGCAACCTGTGCGTCGAGCCCGGTCTGGTCAAGCGCGTGTATCAGACCAGCGGCACGACCGGCACCCCGACAGTCCTCGCGTTGACCCGAGCGGACATGGAGACCTGGACCGTCATCGGGACTCGCACGTACTACGCGACCGGGATCCACGAGCACAGCAGCGTTCTGACCACGTTCGGAGCAGGTCCCTTCGTCGCCGGGCACACACACTTCGCCCTACTGCGAATCGGAACGCGAACACTGCCAGTCGGGCCGGGCGACACGGAACGGGTGCTCTTCACGCTTCGCTCCGGGCTTGCCGACACGCTGCTGGCGACCGCTTCCTTCGCCCAGTACCTGGCGAATCACCTGGAGAAGACAGCCGCCAACCCGGGCGACAATCCGCTGACCCACATCGTCACGGGTGGCGAACCTGGCGGCGGCATCCCCGCCATACGCGACCACATCCAAAAGGTATTGGGGGTAACGGTGACCGAGGTCATGGGCATCGGTGACATCGCGCCGTCGCTGTTCGGCGAGTGCCCGCACCAGCAGGGAATGCATTTCTGCGGGATGGGTCATATCTGGCCCGAGCTCATCGATCTGACGACTCGCGAGCCCATGAAAATTGAGGCGGGGGCCGTCGGAGAGCTTGCTTACACGAGCCTGACCCGCGAGGCGATGCCGGTCGTGCGGTTCCTCAGCAATGACATAGTTCGCATCGAGGGGACCTCCTGCGCGTGCGAGCGGACGACCTTCCGAATGCGCTGCATCGGGCGCCAAGACGACATGTTCAAAGTCCGCGGCGTGAATGTGTATCCGACGGCGATCCTCTCGGTGGTGGGCGACTTCCGGCCGCGCGTCACCGGACGTGCTCGAGTCATTCGCTCCGGTCCGGACGTCAGCGTCACGCCGCCGGTTCCAATCGAGGTCGAGGTCCCTGACGGCAATGCCTCCGATGGAATCCTCGCCGGCGAGATCGCCGAAGCGATCCACGCCAAGCTCGTGTTTCGCAGCCAAGTCACGCTCATACCGGAGGCTGCTTTCGGCGAAGCCGGCTACAAGACGAAGCTCACCGTCAACCGGCCATGACCAAGAAGCTCAAGTCAGACCTTGGCTGGAGCACTGCCGATCGGATAGTGGTCCGGGGTCATGACCTGGCCGAGGAGCTGATCGGCAAGGTTTCCCTGGGAGATGTTGCCTTTCTCGAGCTGATGGGCCGCCTGCCGACCAAAAAGGAGTCGATCGTCTTCAACGCCATCACGGTGACCCTCGTCGAGCACGGCATGACGCCGAGCGCGATCGCCGCCCGGCTGACCTATTTCGGAGCCCCGGAATCGCTGCAGGGCGCGGTCGCCGCGGGTCTGTTGGGCATGGGGGATCGGTTCGGCGGACCAGTCGAGGGCGCGGCACGTTTGTTGCAAGAGGCGTTGCGAGACGTTGCGCTCGGTACGGATCTGCGCCCAATCGCGGTCCTGATCGTCGCCGAGCACCGGGAAAGCAAGAAGCAAATCGGCGGTCTCGGCCACCCGGTGCACAAAGAGGTTGACCCCCGGACGCCGAAGCTGTTCGCGATCGCGGCCGAGAACGGTTTCTCGGGCCGCTACGTGGATCTCATGCAGTTCGTCGGCGAGGAGGCGTCGCGAAGTTTTGGCCGCCATCTCCCTGTCAACGCAACCGGCGCGATCGGGGCGATCGCAAGCGAGCTCGGGCTCCCGTGGCGGGTGTGCAGGGGGCTGGCGGTGATGTCGCGCGCGATCGGGCTGGTCGCCCACATCCAGGAGGAAATCGACGAGCCGTTGGCAGCCGAAATCTGGTCCCGGGTCGACGAGGAATCTTCCGGTCACAACCGTCCGGGTACGGACTAAACTCAGGTCACAGCTGTGCCAGCGAACCTGCTCGGCATTCATCACGTAACCTCGATCACCGGCGACGTCCAGAGGTGCGTCGATTTTTACGTGAACGTTCTCGGGTTGCGCTTCATCAAAAAGAGCATCAACCAGGACATGCCCGACACCTACCACATCTACTTCGGCGACTATGTCGGTTCGCCCGGCACTGCGATGACGTTCTTCGGCTGGCCGGATTGGCCCAAGCGGCGCGCCGGAAGTGGCCAGGTCACCACCGTCTCTTTTTCCGTGCCCTCCGGATCACTCGAGTTCTGGACCAGCCGCCTTCGCAAGCTCGGTGTGAACGCCAAGCACGCGAGCACGTTCGGTACCGACGCAATAGTCGTTGCGGACCCTGACGGCATCGAGCTGGAGCTGGTCGCCCAATCATCCCAGCAGCCATGGGTGGCTTGGCCGGACGGCCCGGTGGACAGGGATCACGCCATTCGCGGCTTCCACTCGGTGACGATGACCGTGGCCGAAGCTACCGCGACCTTCGATCTGCTCGCCAAGACGATGGGATTTCGAAAGACAGCGCACGAAGGACGCCGCACCCGATTCGAAACCGCCGACGGCGGGCCGCACTCGATCGTCGACGTTGTCGAGTCGCCTGAGGGCCCGGAGGGTGAGGAGTCGATCGGCAGCGTTCACCACGTCGCCTGGAGAGCGGCCGATGCGGCCCACCAATCCGGATGGCGTGAGGCGGTCGTAAAGGCCGGATTCAACGTCACGCCCGTGATCGATCGCTACTACTTCAAGTCCATCTATTTCCGTGAGCCGGGCGGAGTGCTCTTCGAGATCGCCACCGACGGTCCAGGCTTCACAGTCGACGAGAGTGTCGAGTCACTTGGGTCGACGCTGAGCCTGCCGCCCTGGTTCCAGGTTCGCCGCGACCGATTGGATGTAACGCTTCCGCCCATCGTCGTACCGACCACGGCGACGACGGGCGCAGGACACTGACAGTACGTGGTCGCCAGTCAAGACTCTGGAGAGGGAATGAGCACATGAGTACGACCACAGAGATCGCTCCGGTCAACCCGATGTCGGCGGAGGGCAAGGCCACTGTTCTGAACGTCATGCGTCGTGACCGCGAAAACTTCACGCGCATGGTCTCTGATCCGAAAAACTGGAACGTGCAGACTCGCTGTACTGAATGGGAGACCCGTGACCTGGTCGGCCACATGATCGACGTCATGGAGGGCTATTTCAAGAACTGGGAGGCTGCACTCGCGGGGAAGGACGGCACTGCCCTCGGCCTACCCGTGATGGGGGAGACCCTGAACGACCATGCCAAGGAATTTCGCAAGCTCTCACGCGAAGAGGCGCTCGAGCGCTTCAAGAAGGACGCGCAGAAGCTGGACAAGATGCTGGCGGACCTGACGCCCGAACAATGGACTAGCTTCATGGTCTATCACCCGTTCGCAGGCCCAGTGCCGGCAGGGTTCTACGGCACGTTCCAGATCATGGACTACGGGGTCCACCCGTACGACATCGAGTACGGGTTGGGCGACAAGCTCGCGACTATCGACGAGGCGACCGCGGGACTCATCCTGCCCTTCGCCTTCGTCTTCTGGCAGTACACGGTCGACGAGAAAACTGCCAAGGGCCTCGACTTCACATATGGGCTTCAGGTCGACGGACCTTGGGGCGGGAAGTGGCGCGTCACAGTGAAAGACAACAAGTGGTCGGCCGAACCGGCGAAGGATTTCAAGGGAGTCGATGCGCTGTTCCATTACAACAACGCGGCCGACGCGGTGCTTTCGTTCTTCCAGCGGTTCCCCGGCGGTTCGGCGAGTGGTGACCCGGATGTGATCGAAGCCGTGCGCCACCTGCACTTCCGCTTCTGATCCGTAGCACTCTTTGGGCGGCCGACCCCGGCACTCTGGGGTCGCCCGCCTCCCCGCTTGGCGGGGAGGTGACGCGCAGCGCCGGAGGGGGCGTATCAGTAAGAGAGATTGATCCGACCACTTCTCCCTTGGTGGCCATCGCCATGGGAGAGGAGGGCGACCTCGTAGAAGTCCGCCTCGCGAGAGGATGTCGGTGCTTCGGCGCGTGGCTCGACGGCGACTTCGCGGGTTATAGCTGGCTCTCTACAAAACCAGAGTGGATCGGGGAGCTCGAGCTCGAGATCAGACCCAACGGTGGTGAGGGTTACATCTGGAACTGTCTCACTCTCGAACCTCAGCGTCGTCGAGGCGTCCTGCGTGCGCTGCTGGCGGGGATCAGGGCGCGCGCGCACGATGAGGGGCTGACCAGGCTGTGGATCGGCAGCGTCGCGATCCCGGCCGAAAGAGCATTCGGCCCGTCAGGATTCACACCCGCACTGGTCTTCGCGAGCGAGGTGATCACGGGCTATCGGTGGCTGCAGGTCCGGCCGGCCCCAGGAGCTGAGCCTGCGCTTGTGGACGCTGCGCATCACGTCATTGGAGCCCCTGCCGGAAGGTTCCTGCGCCAGTCGCACCCGCGCCGCCACTGATTCCGCCTTTTTGGATCCAAATTGGTCAATGAATCGCGGGGATTCGACGCTTCTGGCGCCAAATATCGGCGAACCGTCAGAGAGCCGCGAGATAAATCTTCAGCAGGTCCTCGGCCGGATATTTGCCCCCAAGTTCGCCTGCTGCTTTGCGCAGCTCCGGCTCGCCGATCCGGTACGCGGAGATGTGCTGCGGCAACTGTAATGACCCGATCAGGCCCTGCACCCGACCCGCCGGATCGGGCCCGGTCGCTTCGGCGATGAGCGCGAACCGCTCAGGCATCCGCCGCTCCAGATAGCGCATCACGTGCGGAAGCAGCAGGCACGACGTCACGCCATGCGGAATCGCATGGCGAGCTCCGATCTGCTTGCCCATCGTGTGGCTCAACCCGCTCGCCGAGGCCGTGAGCGTGTACCCGAACCATGCGGCGAGCTGATTTTCTGTCCGCACATCAATGTCGCCCGGCGCCGCCTTCGCGCGCGGCAACGAATCGAACAGGCGGCGGATCGCCTCCAGGGCCATGACATCGGAGAACGGGTGCAGGCCGTCGGCGAGAATCCCTTCCACCGCATGGTCGAGGGCGCGGATGCCGGTCGACAGCCATAACGCCATCGGCGTGACGAGGGTCAGCGCGGCGTCGTAGATCACCACATCGGGCAGCTGTCGCGCGTCGCGCATTCCCGCCTTGTTGCCGGCCTGGTCCGTGTACCCGGCACCGGCTGCCAGCTCGGCCACCGACAGCGTCGTGGGCACCGCGACGTGGGGAAGAGCTCGCGCGGCGCGGCCGTCGCGATCGGCCAGCTTGACCGCAATCATCTTTGCGGCATCGATCGAGCTCCCGCCTCCGAAGCTCACGATGCCATCCACCTGCACGCCGGCCGCACGCTCGATTGCGTCATTCACCTGCGCGATCGGGGAGTGCTGCGTCACGACCACGGTCACTGCAACCTCAGCGTCGCCAAGGGCGCGTTTCACGATCCCGGAATGTTCCTCGGCCGTCAGCGACCTGGTCGTGACGAGAGCTAATCGCCGAGCCTGCAGGCGAGCGAGCTCCTGCGCCAGCGTGGACACAGATCCCGACCCCCAATGGATGACCTGCGGGTTCGAGTAGGTGAAGGTGCCGCTCGGTGCGTGGGTCATAGACTGAGAGTAATGATCGCTCCACACCAGGGCATGCCTGTCGTCGAAGCAGGGGAGCCGCTGGCCCAAGCGCGCGCGGCGATGATCCTTCTTCACGGTCGGGGCGCGACGGCGAAGGACATCATGACCGTCGCGGCCGAGCTGATCCACCCCGGCTTCGCCTATCTCGCACCGCAGGCGGAGGGCAACGCGTGGTATCCGTACCCCTTCACCGCGCCGCTCGAGCAGAACGAGCCCTACCTGAGCGCGGCCCTTGGTGTGATCGAAACCTTGCTTGCCAAGATCGAGGCCACGATCCCGGTCCAGCGCGTCATCCTACTCGGCTTTTCTCAGGGCGCCTGCCTCACGCTCGAGTTCGCCGCCCGCCACGCACGGCGGTATGGGGGAGTGGTCGGCTTGAGCGGCGGGCTCATCGGACCGCCCGGCACACCACGGGATTACTCCGGCGACTTCGCCGGCACGCCAGTCTTTCTCGGCTGCAGCGACGTCGATCCTCACATCCCGAAGGAACGCGTCATCGAAACGGCGGAGGTCTTCATGCATATGGGTGCAAAGGTGACGATGCGCCTGTACCCGGAAATGGGCCACACGGTGAGCCAGGAAGAGATCGACTCCGTACGCGAAATCGTCGAGAGCCTCTAACCGCTCAAGTCACCTGCGTTCGGTTGCGGAAGAGGATCGACTGGTCTCGGCGCCACCACAGGTAGACCAGCGGCACCGTGCCGACGATCGAGATGACGACATAACCCACGACGTTTCCGAAGGTGTCGAAGGCCCCGTGCAATATCGATACGCCGAGATAGGCGACGACGATGCCCCAGGTCAAGCGCAGCCGGCCGTTGCGAGCGCCGTGGAAGATCACGCCACCTAGAATCGCCGACCACAAGCCGTGACTGAACGGCGCCAGCACCCCGCGGATGAGCTCAGTGAATACGACCGAGCTCAACGACAGGTACAGGTGACCACCCTGCACGACAAAAAGCGACACCAGCGCGTAGCCGCTGCTCTCGAGCGCCGCGAATCCAAAACCAACCGTCGCTCCAAGGACGATTCCATCTCGCATGCTGAACGATCGGAGCCCAAGCGCGAACAGCACGATTCCCGCAGCTTTCACGAACTCTTCGATCAGCCCGACCTTCAACATTCCGATCGGACCAGGGCCGAACACAAGCCAGAATTCGAGCAGCGATGCGCCCAACGCGCCGACGACGCCCGCGATGATGAAAGCGGCCACGACGCGGTTGGGCGTAAGGACCGGACTGGGATCGTGGTCGAGGTACCACGTGACGCCGGTCACCGGCACGAGGAAGCTGCCCAGCAGCACGATCGTCGGAAGCAAGATCAAGTTTCCCGTGAAGAACGCGGTCGCCACAGTCGCTATCCAGAGCAGAAGCCCGACAAGCAGCACCGCCCACCAACGCGGAGCCCACGAACGCTCAGAGAGGTTTTCTCGTTTGCGGCTGAAGAAGAAGCCCATCACCTGGGCTCCTTGGCGGCAGGCTCACCTTCGTACAGCGAACTGATGGCTGAAATGTCGAGGTCGGCTACCGACTTTGCCGCGCGCTCGTAAAGCGCCTCGGTCGCACTCGTCAGCGGGGTGGTCGAACCGGATCGCTTGTAGAGCTCCAGCGCCAGCCGGACGTCCTTCAGGGCATCACGCAATGAGAAGGTGACCGGTTCGTACCGGTGCTCGACGAATCCAGCCTTGCGCATATTCAAAGCAGGAGCCATGCGACTGATCACCGTGAAGACGTCCTCGGCATCCAGCCCGGCCGCCGTCCCCGCTGATTGCAGCTCGGCCGCGAGGGCGCTGACGCCGGCCACCATGCTGTTCGCGACGAGCTTCAGCGCCGCGGCGCTGCCGAGATCGCCCACGCGGCGGACTTCGCCAAGCGCCTCGAGGACCGGGCGAGCGCGCTCGATCGCGGCCTCATCGCCGGCGGTCAGGATGAAAAGCTTGCCGCTCTCGACAGCAACGATGCTGCCCATGACCGGTGCCTCGACCAGCTGCGCTCCGGCATGTTCGACCGCGGGCGCGATCTCCCTGGATATCTCAGGACCCGCGGTGCTCATCTCCACGAACACCTGGCCCGTTTTGGCCGCGCTCGAGGCGCCGTCATCGCCGAGGTAGGTCGCCCGAACCGCGTTCGCGTCGGTGAGCATCGAGATCACGATCTCGGCGGTCTCCACCGCTTCCGCCGGAGTCGCCGCCACCTTTCCGACACCGAGTGCCTCCGCGCGCTCGCGCGTCCGGTTCCACAGCGTGAGCTCGTGACCCGCGGCAGCGAGCCGCCGGGCCATTGCACCGCCCATCTTTCCAGTGCCCAGCAATGCCACCCGCATTACGCCATCTCCTTGTCCGGGACTCTAGAGCTAGACCTTCTTCTCGTCCTCTTCGGCTTCTTCGCCGTGCTCCACGATGTCGCCCTCCTGGAACAGGACGTCCTTGAGGACGACGCGCCACCTGGGCTTGCGCCGTGAAAGGAACTCCAGCGCCATCGCGAAGTGCTTGAACTCCTCCTGCTGCGCGTCGTTCATGATCGCCTTGGCCTGTGAGTCGCTTTCCAGGGCGATCCGCTGCTCGTACCAGCCGATCGCTTCCGCCTCCTCCTGCAAGGACGCGATCATCCGTGCAAAGGTCCGTCCCTGCTTGGTCAGCTCTCCCGGCGGCTCGTGATATTGCTCGGTAGTCATTTCCCTTTCATTTTGCTCTCAGCAAGGAATCCGGGAAAGTCGGCTTAAATACTCCAGATGGGCGACATAGCAAACATCCTGATCTTCATCCTCGTCGGCCTGATCGCGGGCTTTCTGGCCAGCCGGGTGGTGACCGGCAAGGGCAGGGGTCTCTTGTGGGACATCGTCATCGGAATCCTGGGCGCCTTCATCGGCGGCTGGCTCGCGGGGCTCCTGCACATCTCGATCGGGTTTGGCATCTTGGGCCAGATCCTCATCGCGTTTGCCGGCGCCGTCATGCTGCTGCTGCCCTTCCGGCTGGTTTTCGGGCGCAAGAAACACTGAAATAGCGCCGTGTGCGGCGCCCTTTCATTTGTCGTGGACTACGGACACCCGGTGCGCTTCGGCGTCTTCATCACGCCGGATGCCACCCAACCGGACAAGCCGCTCGCCTTGGCGGAGCTGGCCGACGAGCTCGGCTTCGATCTCATCGGCGTGCAGGATCATCCCTACCAGCGAAGGTTCTTCGACACGTGGACCCTGCTTACGGCGATGGCGATGCGAACGAAGAACATCCACGTCTTCCCCGACGTCGCCAACCTGCCCCTGCGGCCGCCCGCCGTCCTCGCGAAAGCCGCCGCCACCCTCGACCTGCTCAGTGGCGGCCGGGCCGAGCTCGGGTTGGGTGCCGGCGGTTTCTGGGAGGCGATCAAGGCGATGGGTGGACCGGTCCGGACGCCAGGCGAGTCAGTCGCAGCGCTCGAGGAGGCTATCCAGGTCATCCGGCTGATGTGGAGCGGCGAGCGAGGCGTCCACTTCGACGGCAAGTACTACCAGCTGCAAGGCGTCCACACCGGACCGAAGCCCGCGCACCCGATGGGCATCTGGCTGGGCGCATACAAGCCCCGGATGCTCTCGCTAGTCGGCCGCGCCGCGGATGGCTGGGTGCCGTCGCTCGGCGGAGTGCAGCCGGAAGACCTCGTCGCGGGGAACGCCCGCATCGATGAAGCCGCCAAGGCCGCGGGGCGAGACCCACATTCGATCCGGCGTGTCTTGAATGCCGGCGCCGGCGTGCCGCCCGAGCTCTTTGTCTCGCTGACCGTGGAGTACGGAATGGACTCCTATCTCATTGGCGACAGCGGTGACGACCCCGAAGCCACGATGCGGCGCTTCGCCAAAGAGGTGGCGCCCCGCGTGCGGGAATCTGTCGCCAAAGCCCGAGCGTGAATCATTCCGACCTCGTCGGGCTGCTGGAGGATGCGATCACCGAGCGTGGTGGTCATTGGGCTGAGCTGGGTGCGGGCGAGGGCAACTTCACTCTGGCGCTCGCCGACCTGTTGGGCCCGGGCGCTCACATCACAGCGGTCGACCGCGACGCTGGCGCGCTGACAAGGCTCGCCGAACAGATGGGGAGGAAGTTTCCCGGTGCGGCTGTGGAGACATTGGCCGCCGACTTCACCCGCCCGCTTCGTCTGTCACGGCTGGACGGGATCGTGATGGCCAACTCGCTACATTTCGTCCGCGACAAAGCGCCGGTTTTGGAGTCGGTGCGAAACATGCTGCATCCAGGTGGCACGTTGATCGTCGTCGAGTACGGAACCGATCACGGCAATCCCTGGGTGCCGCATCCCTTCTCCTACGAGCGCTGGGAGAGGATGGCGGCTCAGGCTGGGTTCGAAAAGACGCGTCTCTTACGCACCCTACCGAGCCGCCACCTCGGCAGCATGTATTCCGCGGTCAGCTACTCCGCTCGTCAACCCAGGGAATCTGATTGAACGCGTAGTAGATGGCGGTAGCGGCGTAGATGGCTACGACCAACCAGGCACTCACGAACGCCAGGCCGATCGACGCCGCGTAGGTGACCAGGCCAAGCCCAAAACGAGGTAGGACCGTGCTGAGGCGCCGTTCACGAACGCTTGGCTCGAGCAGGTCCGGATGCGTGAGCGCCCACGCGACCAGGGCCTGGAAACAGATGGACATCATCGTCATGACGACGCCATAAAACGCAGCCGCGATAGAGCCGTCCCAACCCGCGTTCAGATAGTGCCCGAGCAGTTGGGTTGGATACGGAACGACGACGACAGTGAGCAGCAGGATCACGTTGATGAACTGGATCGTGCGGTCAACTTTGCGGAGGCCATTAAAAATCGCGTGGTGGTTCACCCAGAGCACGCCGACGGTCAGGAAGCTCGCCGTGTACGTGACCAGCTGCGGCCACTGGTCGAGGAGCGAGCCAAGCAGCTGGCCGGAGTGCGCTTGTGGGATCGTGAATTGAAGAACGAGCAGGGTGATCGCAACGGCGAACACGCCATCAGAGAAAGCCCCAAGTCGAGAGGTGCTCATGACCGGACGTAAGTTAGCGCTTCAAGGCCCTCTCCCCAAAAGGGGAGAGGGGCTGGCTGAAGTCCGACTAGAAAACCTGGGTGCCGCTCGTCGTTGTGGGAGCTCCGGGCGTCGCCGCACCGTGGCGTCCGCGGCCGCGCCTCCACCACCGGCCGATCATCACCCGGCGATCGGCGCTCGAACGGCCGCCGCCGCCTGCGTTGAATCGCTTGGTCACGCCGCCAAGCTTTGCGCCCCACGTCACGTACTTGTGGAAACGCTCCTCCGCCTCCTGCGCGATGCCGATCCGCTCGCCGCGGGTCTCCTCGCGGAAGCGCGCGATGCGGCCGGCCGCCGCGCCTTCCTTCTCTTCGGGCGTCGACCCGACCTTGAGCTCGGGAAGAGCTCCGAGGACCACGACCTGGTCGTCTTCGATCGTGACCTCCACCCCCGTGAACCAGCCGTCCGGGAGCCTACCGGCAAACCAATCTTTGATCGTTCCGAACTCTTTTTCGTCCATAATTACAAAATTACGATGCAACAGACCTTCTGTCAAGCGCCCATTTCTGTCAACTGGTGGGGAGCCACTCGCCTCCCCACTTGTGGGGAGGCCGGAGCGCGAAGCGCGCCGGGTGGGGGAGGTGGCATTTGGCTAGCCTCACTAAGCTGCAATTGATATGGGGATGATGCCCGGCGGGCCGTCAATGATTCACTGGCTGCGCGGGCGCCAAAAGAAGCCTGACACCGGCCAGGCCAACAGCGGCCTGACCGGCGACCCCTCGCTCGAGCAGCCGCCGATGCCGGAAGGCCCAAAAGACCTTCGGGGCCGCTGGCAGAGCCTCAAACAGTCGGTCGCCGGCACTGCTTCATCCCTGCCAAGAGTGCTTCGGCTGGTGTGGGAGGCGAGTCCAGCGACAACCCTCGCCCTGTTCATCACGACCGCGATCGCCGGCATCATGCCGGCCGCCGCCGCGTGGACGGCCAAGCTGCTGATCGATGCGGTGGTGCAGGGCATCGCGGTCCACAACTTCCACCAGCCCGACCGCGTGTGGCCGTTGTGCGCCTCGCCCGCCGCCAGCTGCGCGATTGGGCCATGGGAGCTGCCGGCGTTCACGGCGATCGGCGCGATCGTCTTTCTCGCCGTCCTCCAGCTCGCGCTCTTTGCGCTCACTGCGTTGCTCGGCACGATCCGGAACATCACCCAGCAGCTGCTGCAGAACTCGGTGGCGATGCGGATCCAGCTCATGGTGATGGAGAAGGCCGCGACTCTCGACCTTGCCTTCTACGAGGACCCGGCGTCCTACGACCTCTTGCGGCGCGCCCAGACGGACTCCATCAACCGGCCGGTGATGATGATCTCGACGGCGTTCGGTCTCGTGCAAACGCTGCTGACCTTCGTCACGATGATCGCCCTGCTGGTTGCGGTGAGCCCGCTGCTGGCGCTGCTCGCGTTGGTCTCTCCGATCCCCGCCTTCATTGCCGACACGCGCTACGGATGGTGGGGCTACAACATCGCGCGCTGGGGTTCGAGGCTTTTGAGGCGCATGAACTATCTCGTCACGTTGGTGACCACTGACACATTCGCCAAGGAGGTCAAGCTCTTTGGGCTGGGCAGCTACTTCATCGCGCGATACAAGCTGATCGCCGAAGCGTTCTACGCAAGCCAGCGCCGCCAGGTGGCCAGGCGCTACATGACCGGGTTCGCCTTGGGCAACCTCAGCACGATTGCGACATCCCTCACCTATCTATATGTGGCCCTGCAGGCGATCGCCGGGCGGCTGACCCTCGGCGACCTGACGCTGTACACCGCGGCAGCGCAGTCGGTGCAGGGCTCGATCCAGGGCCTCCTCGGCGGTTTCGCCGGGATGTACGAGCACAACCTGTACCTGAACAACCTCTACGAGCTGATGGCGACGAAGACCTCTTTGCCCGTCGCACCGGCACCCGTCGCGGTCCCGGAGCGGATGCGTGGAGAGATCAGGTTCGACAACGTCACGTTCGCCTACCCGGGCGCCGAAAAGAATGCGCTTACCAATTTGAGCTTCACCGTCAAGGCGGGCGAGACGCTGGCCGTGGTTGGGCGAAACGGCGCCGGCAAGACGACCCTGTTCAAGCTTATCTGCAGGTTGTACGACCCGGCGGAAGGTCGGATCCTGATCGACGGCATCGACCTGCGCGACTTCGAGCCCGATGAGGTCCGCAAGCAGATCGGGGCGATGTTTCAGGATTACGTCGACTACCAGGCGACCGCCTCGGAGAACATCGGGCTCGGCAACGTGGGGCAGATCAGCGACCGCGAGGCAATCGTCCACGCCGGGCGCCAGGCGGGAGCGGACGAGCTCATCTCGAAGCTCCCAGACGGCTACGACACTGCGCTTGGCAAGTGGTTTGACGCCGGCGTGAATCTTTCGGGCGGCGAGTGGCAGAAGGTGGCGCTGGCGCGGGCATTCATGCGCGACGCGAAGATCCTGCTGCTCGACGAGCCGACGTCGGCGCTCGACGCTCAGGCGGAGTACGACCTTTTCGAGCGCCTGCGCTCGCTCACGATGGGCCGCACCGCGGTCTACATCTCTCACCGCTTCTCGACGGTGCGGCGTGCCGATCGCATCGTCTTCCTGGAGCACGGTCGCCTCGCGGAGGAAGGCACGCACGAGGAGCTGATGCGGTTGGATGGGCAGTACGCGCGCCTTTTCAGGATGCAGGCGGCGGCGTACACCGGCGAGGACGTTGTCCCCGAAGAGGCAGTCTCGCACTAAGTTGCGCTGACGCTCGATAGCTGAGACACTCCGAGCGAAAGGGTGTTGGCGCTCGTTTAGCGAGGAGGTGTGGTCTATGTGGCGAAGGCTGAGTCTTTTGGGCGCGGCCACCGTGGCCGCGGTGGTTTTTACGACCACGATCGCCGAGGCGGCGTTCGCGCTCGTGCGAGTTTCAGGTAATACGCCGTTCACGGCCGGCTGCACAGGAACCCTTCCGCAAAAGGGCACGCTCTATCCGAACGCCGAGGTCGAGCCCTACGTCTCAGTCAACCCCACCAACCAGGACAACGTCATCGGCGTCTGGCAGCAGGACCGCTATTCCAACGGAGGCGCTCGCGGCCTGATGACGGGGTTCTCGCGTGACGGAGGCAAGTCCTGGACACGGACCTTCGCCCACTTCTCGCGCTGTGCGGGCGGCAATGTCGCAAACCACGGCGACTACGAGCGGGCCAGCGACCCCTGGGTCAGCTTCGGGCCGTCCGGCACGGCCTATCAGTTGAGCCTGAGCTTCGATTGGAACACCGGGAACCAGGCGGTCCTGGCCAGCCGCTCGCTCAATGGTGGCGCCAATTGGAGCGAGCCGGCGGTCCTCCAGCGCGACACAGTCTTTGACATCGGGTTGGACAAAGAGTCGGTGACGGCGGACCCCAAGCTCCCTCGCTTCGCTTATGCGGTCTGGGACCGGCTGCAGGGCCTGGACGACTGCAGCCCAAAGACCGGTCTGTGCGACCGGAAGACCTACAAGGGTCCGACCTGGTTCTCGCGCACAACCAACGGCGGCGCCACATGGGAGCCGGCGCGGATCATCTTCGACCCGGGTTTTAACGAGCAGACGATCGGCAACCAGATAGTGGTTCTGCCGAACGGCGACCTGGTCGACCTGTTCAACTGGGTCCACGATGCCGCGATTTCGAGCACACCGCTGGACGTGGCGATCGTCCGCTCCACCGATCGCGGACTGACGTGGTCGGCTCCAATCGTCGTCGGCAACTTGGGCACCGCTTTCATCTCCGACCCCAAGACTGGCGAGGCGGTACGGACCGGAGACATCCTGCCCGAAATCGCGGTCGATCAGCAGAGCGGCGCGCTCTATCTCGTCTGGCAGGACGCACGCTTCAGCGCGGGCGACCACGACGGGATCGCATTCTCGCGCTCAGTCGACGGCGGCCTCACCTGGTCGGCGCCGACACAGATCAACAAGGCCACCAACACACAGGCCTTCACGGCCACCATAAGCGTCAACCAGGAAGGCACGATCGGGGTGACGTATTACGACTTCCGCAATGACAACTCAGACCCGCACGTCCTGCTGACAAATTACTGGATGGTGAGGTCGACCGACGGCGGGGCAACCTGGAGTGAGAGTGGGGTGTCTGGCCCCTTTGACATGCGTACCGCGCCCTACGCAAGCGGCTATTTCGTGGGCGACTACGAAGGCTTGACCACCGAGCTGATGCCCTTCTTCGTGCAGGCCAACTCGGGCAACACTTCCAACCGGACCGATGTCTTCGCGGCCCTGGCGGCCGGTGATAACAATGGCAACTCCGGCAATAGCAGTCAGGAGAGTGGAGGCGGATCCCAGAACACGCACCAGAGGATCCGGGCTCATCGGGAGGTGCACGCCGGACGCGGGTAGCCGTCGCCTTACGGGCTAAGCTTCGGGGCCGATGTCAGAGTCGGCCCCGAAGAAGGCCTACCACCCGCCGTCCGCGGTCGTCGGCGCGATCCTCGGTGTGGCCACTGCCGCGGCGTACCTGATCGGTTCAGGGCGAGCGTTCGGCTACGACGCGGCTGTCACCTTCGCCAATTTCGTCGCGACGCCGTCGCTGCTCGACGCATTCGCGGTGCACTCGCAGCAGCCGACGATCCCGCTGTTCGGCATCGCAGGCAACGACCACGTGCTGGTCTCGTTCTTGAGCCACCTCATCTACTCGACGACCGGATCGCGGTGGGAAGTCCTGTACCGCCTGATACCCGCTCTCGCGGCAGGAGGCACCGTCGGGGTGACGACGGCAGTCGTGGTGGAACGGTTCGGCCTCGTCGCCGGCGTCTGCGGCGGGGTGTTCATCGCCACGAATCCGCTCTTCGTCGTGAACAGCCGCGACCTCCGCGGCTACAGCCTGGGTGTGCTTTGCGCCGTGCTGGCGACCGTTCTCCTGCCGCGCGCAGCGACGGGCTGGTGGCGATGGGCATACGGGGTCGTGCTCGGGCTTGCCATCGCTGCCCACTTCTTCACTGGGCTGGTTCTAGTCGCGCATTTCGTTTGGGTCGCCTTCCGCCGCCCCCGAGCCGACCTCTGGCGCTTGGTTCCGTTATGGCTCGTCGCCGGCATCATCGGAATCGGCGCCAACGCCAACATCGTGTGGGTTGATCTGACGCAGCACGGCTTCATTCCGGGCGTTTTCGATCCCACCTTTCCGCGCGACCTTCTCTTCTATCTCGTCGGGGCGCCCGACTTACTGGCAATCGCGCTGTGGTTCAGCCCATTGGCATTGGGCCTGTGGGTGCTGCGCCGCGAGCGGTGGTTGTGGATTTCGCTCCCCACCATCTCGGCGGGAGTGGCGTTTCTCTGGATCGTGCTCCATCCCGCCTACATGTATCCGCGGTTCTTCATGTTCCTGGTGCCGGGATCCGCTTACCTCATTGCCGCGGCGGTGAAGCGCTGGAAGCTGGTGCTGGCGCCGGCAGTCATTCTTGGCGCCGGAGCGGCAGTGGTCTACCTGGTTCCGGGCTACGCCCAGGACTCGATCGCCGTGCGGGAGTCTGCGGCCGTTGTCGAGCAAGCCCGGGCGGAAGGCCGTCGAGCTTGTCTGATCCACTGGGACGAGCAGGTCATGGGCGCCTACTCGACCAGCTTCTACGCGGTGACGTCGCCGGACCAGCTCGCAAGCTGTGATCTCGTCGTGGTCGTGACCTGGGCGGTTGACGTGCCGCTCCGCGACCAGGCCGCCAAGGAGTTTCCGCGCGCGACCATATTGAAGGCCTACGACTACCCGGCCGTCGTCCTGGAGAGGTGAGCTCGGAGCCTAGGCCCGGATCGAGTTCATCTGGAGGACCCGCACGGCACGCCCCCGCATCCGGTCGCAACGCCAGCAGAACACGACTGCGTCGATGCCCCCAGGCAGGATCCCGTTCAGTAGAACCTCACGCTCTTTCTGGTGAAAGAACCAGCACATAAAGAAATGCATCAAGCCGGGAGAAGTTATCACGAGGTCCCCTACAAATCAAAGGAAAGTCAGTTAAGACTTTGTGAAATGGCCTGGTCCAGCCGCGCAGCGAGGATGAAATCGTTCTCTGTGAGGCCTCCGGCAGCATGCGTCCACAGCCAGATGGTCAGCGAGCCGTACCTTAGAAGCAGGTCAGGGTGGTGGCCTTCGGCCTCCGCGATGGGGGCGATCCGGTTGATGAGGTCGACGCCCGGCATGAATCCCTTGAACTTGACAGTCCTGGTGAGGCGCAGGTGGCCGTCCGCCTCTTCGACCTGCCATCCGGAAACCTGTTCGAGCAGGTGGTCGATCTCTGCTGCAGGGAGCGGGGGAGTGCCCGGCTTGCACTCGACACAATGACGCTGCTCGAGAGGGGTGGCCATCGATGAGGATCGTACGAGGGTAGGTAGAATTGTTGGCCCATGGGGCGGCTAGCTCAGTGGGAGAGCGCTCGCCTCACACGCGAGAGGTCGTTGGTTCGACCCCAACGCCGCCCACCAGGAACGTGGCCCCGTCGTCTAGTGGTCTAGGACGCAGCCCTCTCAAGGCTGAGATCGCGGGTTCGAACCCCGCCGGGGCTACCAATTCCAGGTTCGCGAACCCGCACGTTTGGCGCCAACCGTGGCCTTCGCCCGGGGCTCAAATGTCCCGCTGTTGCCTAACGTGCGGAATTTGACAACCGATCGGGCGCGACGCCAATTTCCGGTCGAACTACGAAGGGAGGGCGAGCGCAGCGGCGCCCGCCCCACGATAGCCCCAACAGCTACGCCGGCGCTCCGCTTGGCGCCGGGACCACGCCGAGCTGGATGAGGAATCCATACATGTCCACCACATCCCAGTGTTCCGCCATGCGGCCGTCGCGCAATTGGTGGATGTCAATGCCTTGGATGGTGTAGCTCTTGCCGGTTGGCGGGAGCCCGAGGAACTCGCCCACCTGGGTGCCCCGTGCCGTCCACAAGACGGCCACCTTGTCCCCCTCGGCGATCAGATGCTCCAGCGTGAACTGTTGCTTGAGGCCCGTGCGTATTGTGTTCACTCGCTGACGCAGACCCTCCAGACCCTGGCCGTGTCCGGGGAACGGGTTGTGCTCCACGTAATCGGCGCGAGCGATGGTCTCGAGGACGTCCAACCGGCCCTGCATCAGGACCTCCTCGTAGTAGCGTCTGAGCAGTTGCTTGTTCTCGGTTTCTGACAATTTCGTTTTCTCCTTTATTTGTGAGTGGGCCCGCCGACCTGGCGGTAGAAGGCCCACATGTCCACGACGTTCCAGTGGGCTGCCATGCATCCATCTCGCATCTGGTAAATGTCGACTCCGTCGAACTCAACTTGCTTACGCGTAGGCGTCAAACCCAGGAACTCGGCCGAATGGACGCCCGACAGGGTCCAATGCACGGCAACCCGGTCGGCATCGACGATGACGTCGTGCAGCTCATGTCGCGGCTGGAAGGCGGCACGGATCTTGGCCACCCTGAGCTTCAGACCCTCACGGCCGCGGCCCTGACCGGGCAGGGCGACGTGGTCTTCATAGTCCTCGACTGCAATCTCGTCCAGGAGATCCAGGTTTCCGGCGCCGATCACCTCGCGAAAGAATCTCAGGATGCTGGTCCGATTGCGCTCCAACGTCATCAGCGTCATCCTGGGCACAAATGCCGGGGTGGACCATGAAATCTGCCCACCGACTTGGTCACCGGCTGGCGAGTGGTGATCGTGACTGAGGTTGGTGAAAGCCTTGGCCCCACGCTCAAGCTCCTTCGGTCAACAGCAGGGCTGACCCAAGAGGAGCTCGCTGAGCGCTCGGGTATCAGCGCCAGAACCATCAGCGATGTGGAGCGTGGGCTTCGAAGCACCATGTACCCGCACACGGCGCGCCGGCTCGCGGCGGCCTTGGGGCTCGAGGAAGACGCAACGCATCGCTTTGAGGCAATCGCCGTCGGGCGTACCACCAGCAAGCCCCAGGCCTCAACAGGTGCGCTCGCGATACCTCCAACACCACTCCTCGGTCGTGCAGACGAGGTGGCGAAAGTGGCCTCCGCGTTGAAGGACCCTGGTGTTCGCCTCGTGACGCTGACAGGGCCGGGGGGCATCGGCAAGAGTCGCCTGGCGCTGGCAGTCGCGGCGGCGCAGCGGACGTCATTTCCAGACGGCGTGTTCTTCGTCTCTTTGGGTGAGGTGCACGATCCGGAGCTGGTGGCGCCCGCGATCGCCAAAGCCCTCGGCGTGGTCGAGATCGGAGAGGGAATCCCGCTTCTGATCGAGCGATGGCTGGCAGGACGTCAAGCGCTGATCGTGCTCGACACCTTTGAGCATCTGCTCCCCGCGGCCCTGC
>Ga0209117_1000288_pt1 | contig 25139 bp, 23 predicted proteins | sample BlaSpr_A8_OM2_M2_FD_187978 | JGI IMG/M metagenome (GOLD analysis project Ga0209117, IMG submission 187978) | Forest soil microbial communities from Thunder Bay, Ontario, Canada - Black Spruce, Ontario site 2_A8_OM2_M2 (SPAdes) (version 2) | ecosystem: Environmental > Terrestrial > Soil > Boreal... | reverse complement strand
GAAGGTGGAGAATTCATAAAAGAATGGAGCGACACGAGCCGCAGTTTGGCGGAGTTTGATGCCCTGCGCCTGCTGCTGGACTTCAGCCATTTTCTTCCGGCGCCGGGTGGAAACGAGCCGGATCGAAAATTTCCGCCTCTGCTGCACGCTCATTTGCTGGGCAAGAAACTTGGTGGTTTTGAAGTGTTCTGGGATGCGGCAGGCGCCGAGCCATTGTGGGCAGGACAGCCGCGGGTAAAAGACGGCATGCTGTTCTTCGATATCTGGACTTCGTTTGCGCCCAGTGGGGCGGGAGCAGCTACGGCGCCACTGGCTGGTGACGCCTCGATCGCGAGCTTCCGGATTCGGGCGTCAGTGCAGCCTCCGACGAGGTTGCAGGCATCGACGGAGGTAAATGTTCGACTTCGCAGCGGAGGAGAAAGGACGCTGCTGTTTGAGTTGTCGCGTTATCTGAAGATTGATGCCGTCGAGGCGGATGGGCGGGCGGTGGACTTCATCCAGAACCCGGCGATTGAAGGAACGCAACTGCGGCGAAAAGGGAATGATCTGGTGGCGGTGGTGTTTCCCGCTCCGCTCGCTCCCGGGCAGGAATTGAAACTGCGCTTCCGCTATGCGGGCGACGTTCTGTCGGAGGCGGGGAACGGATTGCTGTATGTGGGCGAGCGCGGCACGTGGTATCCGAATTTCGGTTTGAGTCCGGCGCAGTTCGAGATGGAGTTTCACTATCCGGCGAACTGGACGCTGGTGGCGACGGGAAAACAGATGTCGCCCGCGGGCAGCGACGAAGACGAAGTGGAAACGAACCGGGAAGCAGGGGCGGAGAAAGTTTCGCGGTGGACCTCGGAGCGGCCGATTCCGGTGGCGGGGTTCAACTTGGGCAAGTACGTTCGAGCCGAGGCGAAGGCGGGCAACGTTTTGGTGGAGGCGTACGGCACGAAGGGGGTTGAGAAATCGTTCCCGAAGGCGCCGTCGGAGGTGATTGAGCCGCCGGCTTTTCGCGGCGCTCCCCCGCCGGGACCGAGATCGATGCTACCGATGGTGGTGACTCCGCCGCCGCCCTCGCCGGCGCGCGATGTTCAGGCGGTGGCGGACAGGGCGGCGAAGGCGATTGGGAGTTTCTCGCAGTGGTTTGGGCCGTATCCGTATGGTTCGCTGGCGCTGACGCAGATGCCGGGGCAGTTGAGCCAGGGATGGCCGGGGCTAGTGTTTCTGTCGAGCTTCGCGTTTCTGAGCCCCCAGGAGCAGACGGATCTGCGTCTTGACCCGGTGACCCGCGAGCTCGCCAGCCAGGTTCTGGTCCACGAAACGGCGCATCAATGGTGGGGCGATCTGGTGCTGTGGAGGAGTTATCGGGATCAGTGGATTTCGGAAGGTTTGGCGAACTATGCGTCGCTGTTGATGCTGGAGCAACAGAACCCGGCGCAATTCCGGCAGGTTCTGGAAAAGTACCGGCGAGATCTTCTGAGCAAGAACAAAGATGGAGAGCGGCTCCGCGACGCTGGACCGGTGACGCTGGGGCTGCGGCTGGAGTCGTCGCATTTCCCCGGGGGATACGAGGCGATCAGCTACGAAAGAGGGACGTGGCTGTTTCACATGCTGCGTACGATGCTGCGCGATTCCGAAGCGGCATCCCGTTCCCGGAAAGGGCGGGCGCATCCGGAGGAGCCGTTCTTCCGCGCGCTGCGGAAAATCAGGGAGCGGTATGCGGGGAAGAGCATAAGCACGCAGGAACTGGTGCAGGGTTTCGAAGAGGAACTGCCGCGCCCACTTTGGTACGAGAAACGTCCCAAGCTGGACTGGTTTTTGGAAGGTTGGATCGAAGGGACGGCGATGCCGGAACTGGAAGCGCGGGAGATTCACATCACGGAGAAAACTGGGGTGACCACGGTTACGGGCATGATCGTACAAAAGGACGTACCCGACGATCTGGTGACGGCGGTTCCGGTGTATGCGACGACGGCGGGTAAGGCGCTGGTTTTTCTGGGCGAAGTGCTGGCGGATGGACGGGAGACTGCGTTTCGGCTGATCGCGCCGAGCGACGTGCGGAAGATTGTGCTCGATCCGAAGCAGACGATTCTTACCACCTTGAAGTAGATTCCGGACGATATTTCGAACGTTCTTCCGAACGAGAGAGACGTTGGTGCGGAGCGCTCCGAATTTCGAAAGCGGCAAGGCCATGCAATTGCTGAAGAGGGAGTCAGGAAAGTGAATTGGAGGATGATATGAGTCTTCAGCCATATGTATATGCGAACGATCGGCCTCGGCGGCGCACCATTCTTCTGGTGGAGGACGAGCCTTTTGTGCGGGAGGTGACTTGCAGCATTCTGGAGAACGCGGGCTTTGAAGTTCTCCAGGCCGAGGATGCGCGAGAGGCGACGAAGGTTTACGAAGAGTGCAAGCGGGGAATTGATCTGGTGATGACGGACATGGTGCTTCCGGGACGGACGGGACAGCAGTTGGGGCAAGATCTGCGGGAGCATTCACCCGAGCTTGTGGTTCTGGTGACGTCGGGTTACGGCAACCAGGAGTACGAGACGGAAGCGCCCGAGTCACGCACGTATTTTCTGGCGAAGCCGTATTCGAGGCGGACGCTGGTCGAGAAGATTGAGAAGATTCTTGGGATGAAGTTGCTGGCGCGTGCCGCAGGGCAAGCGGGCTAGGTTGCTCTGTTTCCTCTGTGCTCCTTGTGGTTAGATTCCCTGTGTTCCTCTGTGTCCTCCGTGGTTATGAATTCCTGCACCGCTTAGCCTTTGCCCACCGGCGGGATTCTGCGCCGTTTATAATCCTCCATTCCTAACTTCCGTTCCCAAGTTCGGTTCCTAAAGGAGCACGCATGAAACTCGAAGGGCGAGTCGCGCTGGTTACCGGAGCGTCGCAGGGCATCGGTCATGCCTGCGCGCTGGCGCTGGCGCGGGAGGGCGCGAGCGTCGCGGTAGCGGCGCGCAATCGGCAGAAACTCGACGAACTGGTCGCGCAGATCACGGCTTCGGGAGGCAAGGCTGCGGCTTTCGTCATGGACGTGGCGGAGGAAGAGCAGGTGAAGTCCGGGATCAAGTCGGCGCTCGCGCAATTTGGCAAGATCGACATCCTGGTGAACAACGCCGGCATCACGCGCGACCAACTGGTGATGCGCATGAAGCGCGCCGACTGGGACGCGGTATTGAACACGAATCTGACTTCCGCGTATTTGTGCATCCAGCAGGTGATTGGTTCGATGCTCAAGCAGCGCTGGGGACGGATCATCAACATCACGAGCGTCTTTGGACAGATGGGGCAAGCTGGTCAGGCGAATTACGCGGCTTCAAAAGCCGGTCTGATCGGGCTGACTATGGCTATGGCTCGGGAGGTGGCTTCGCGCAATATCACTTGTAATGCGGTCGCTCCGGGATTTATTGAGACCAGCATGACGGCTGCTTTGAGCGACGAATTCAAACAGAATGCGGTGAAGCAGATTCCGCTCGGTCGCGTGGGTTCTCCGGAGGATGTTGCCAGCGCGGTGTGCTTTCTGGCTTCCGACGATGCTTCCTACATCACGGGATATGTGCTGAACGTCAATGGCGGATTGTTGATGGGGTAGCGAGCGATGAAGAAAAATATCTGGCGAGCGGTGATCGAAGTCGGTTTTATCATCTTCCTGTTTTATTCCAATCTTTTGATGGGAGAATTTGAGCGCTCCGGCATGGGACAGAAGAGGGGCTTAGCGTGGGCAATCGGAGATATTTTTACGGCTGCCAATTTTGAAATTGCCATGATCGCCGGGCTCATCGGTTATATGCTTTTTGAATTTCTGCGGAAGAGATTCTAGGCGAACGTCGCTCTGATTTTTGGCAGCCAGCGCGGTGTGCTTTCTAGCTTCCGACGATGCTTCCTACATCACGGGATATGTGCTGAACGTCAACGGCGGTACCCTACCCCCTCCCCCCGGTCTTCTGGAATCATGGGGTTAGCGGGATTTTTTGCAGTTGGTCTTTGAAAATAAAGGACTTATATCAAAGTATTCCGGAATAAGGACTTAGCTCGATATTTGGCTTCCGCTTCCCGGTTTGGCACCGGACTGACGTCCGCTCATCGCCTCAATTCATGTTTGTCAAAGAGCTGCTAACACGGGCTTGGGCGGCTTCGAGGTCCGTCTCTGGAGGCGGGCACACTTGCTCATTGCCCTAATCAGGAAACATTGTCGCATCGGTCGGGCTGGATGTCTGTGATGGCACTCACAGCTTGGGTGTGATGAAAAAGGTCGGTCGTCAGATTGCGGAGTGAGAAACCCGCGCCGTCCCACGTCTTGAAAACCCCCCGCGAAACGTGGGTACCCGGCTGGAAAGATTGGTGAGCCTTCTAGGGATGTAGTGCCACAAAGGGAAACCGTCCGGGAAATTCACAGTTCCAGAAAATCCTGTGCGGCGCTATGATTGCTCCTCTCATCTAAATAGTCGAAGGGAAGTTTATGGCTGATCGTAAGCAGTTTCAGAATGTCACGGCACCGGACCCAGAATTGATGCGCCTGCTAGCGGCGTCTCGCAATACACCCGTAACCGAGGAGGAATTGCGCGAGCAGAGGATCAGCTTTGCTTTTGGCAATGCTCCCGATTCGGAGCTTATCACCAAGGATAGTGTGCGGCTTGCTTCGAAAAACATCAGGCTGCTGCCCTAGGCCCTCCCTTCTGTGTCCGTTCGAGAAAAAGACGATCCCGAGCTCTATGCAAAAATCCAAGAGCAAAATCTCTTGCGGCAGTACGACTTGCTGTCTAACTGCATTGAAATTGGCTTAAAAAAGGGCGTCGAGTTTTTCGACAAATACACACTGTGGGCTCTAAACTATGCGGCTGTCTCGAACATTTCCCAGTTTGGAGGGCGTTACCGCGAGGAGCCGATTTATGTAGGGAATCACTTCCCTCCACACTTTCAGGATGTTCCTAATCAGATGGATCGATTTTTTTCTGTCGTCCACGAAAACTGGGCAATTCTGGACCATCCAACCGTACTTCCCGCATATGCACTGTGGAGGCTCAATTGGATTCACCCATTCGTCGAGGGCAATGGCAGAACTGCAAGAGCCGCCTGCTACTACCTAATTTGCTTGAAGCAGGGCCGATTGCTGCCGGGAAGGAAAATTGTGCCCGAGCGGATCAGGGAAAATCGAAAGCCATACTATGCCGCATTGCAAGCCGCCGACAGGGCCTGGGATCAAGGCCACTTTGATGTTTCTGTGCTGGCGGATTATCTTGCCGGACTACTCAAGGACCAATTGGCCGAGCAAGCGGCTGCCTCCTAATTTCAAACTGGCCCACTGCCCTCTCACAGCTTGGATGTGATGAAAAAAAGTCGCGTGTGAGATTGCGGGGGTGAGGATACAGCAGCGTCCCACGTCTCGAAAACCGTGAGACGTGGGGCACCCGGCAGGCTGTCTTTTTGCCACCAGTGGAGATTCAGGTTGAGCAGAATCACGACGTCAACTGCGTCCAGGTTCAGCCGACTTTGTGCTCGAAGAAGCACGTTCGGTACGACTTGGAATCCGGCGTTGAGAGCACTCCCCCACTTCTCCACAAGCGCGCTCTTCTCAGGCGCGGAATCTTGCTCGCGTGATCGGTTCCCGCCCATAGGATTGGCATTTGCTGGCACGATTCTAATGTCGCATAATTTGCAGGGCCAGAGCTAATATAAATATTAATATGGCGACGCTCTTGTCGCATTTTTATTTTATCAAGGGAGTTCGGGGCGTGTTCCAGCAAATGCCAATCCTATGGAGGGGAACGGACGGCAGGAGAAAATATGATATGGATTGTGTGTTTGGCCGTTTCGGTGTCCGTCGCGTCAGCGGCTGGGCGATGAAGAAGATTGAGGCGATTCGGGGCGAAAAGCCCACCCCTCGGCTAGCGCTCAGGGCAGGCTCTCGAAAAGAGCGAGATGGTGGGGCGTCCGTCCTACAGAAGCTTCTTGGAGAACGCGTCGGCCAGCTTCCCCCTGCTTTCGGGCGGAACAATCTTCAGCGCCTCTTCGAGTAATTCCAAACGCTGCGTTGCCTTCTCTGATTCCCAAATGTCTGCGGTAATCTGTGTAAGTCTGTTCTCGATCTTTGCCTCGCGAGAAAAGAACACTCCGCTGAGGAACCCAGGAATAGCTGAAGCGCAAAGAGTCACCAGTGCCTGCTTCACCGAGCCACGAGCAGCCAAGACGATTGTCCCCAAGAAAATTGCTCCGGCGACTATCGCAAACACGAGAGCGATCCAATGTTCGCGTGTGGCTATTGGGGTAAGGCGATCACGCTCTTTCTCCACAACGGAGAGCGTTCTCTCAATGACCTGGCGAGTGGTACGCGATGATTCTTCTGGTGATTCATCTCCGCGGACCAGCTCAGCATGTTCCGCCAGTTCGGCCGCCAGTGACTCTTTGTCTGTTGCGGTAAGTCGAATCTGCCTCTGTGCCAGAGCCTGAGAAATCGCCTTGCGCATCGCGTCGAGGGTTGAATTTGAGACGAGGTTTTGAAGAAGCATAATTAGCGTCGCTGACTGCATGAATGGCTCCTAGGAGAGGCAAGCGGGCCCCGGTGTTCAGTCTAGAGTTCAAGAACTGCGGGACATCGCTCGTCGTCCCCAACGAAAAAGGGCCATGCGTTTCCCCATGACCCCCTCGGTCGGGATCATTATCTACCAGTCTCGACAAAAGATGCAAAGATCGCAGCAGTAAGCCGCTGCGCCGCCCAAAGGCAGGAGTGATGAGTTCGTGAGAATTTCGGTCGTCCCTACGGGACTTGGGTTGTCGTTGCACGCTACCCCGCGCTGAAGCGCGGGGCTAAGTTTGGACGCCCCTCCGGGGCTGGTCAGCGGCTGGTGCCGAGCTTTCGCTCGGCTTGGACCCTTCGACTTCGCTCAGGGCAGGCTCGCGAGGGCGCCCGTCCCCACGCGGGCTGGTCAGCGGACATCGCGGACGACCAGGATCATGCCCGGCCGCAGGGCTGCGATATTGCGGTTGTCATGCTGCAGGGCTGAGACGGTGGTGTTGTACGAGTTGGCAATCGAATACAGGGTTTCGCCTTGCTTGACCTTGTGGCGCTTGACCGCGGGATGGAGAACTGGGTTGGCCGATGCGGTCTGGGTTCCGGCGTGGAGTTTTGATTTGCCCGAACGCTGCGTTGCTACCTGCGTTTCGTCTGCGCCGCGTGTAACCGGAAGGTGGAGATACAGGACCTTTCTTCCGGCGAGGCTGCTGCCTTTCAGGTGGTTCCATCCGCGAAGCATTTTGGCGGAGACGCCGAAATTCTCGGCGACCGACTCCACCGTATCGCCTTTGCGAACTTTGTAGTGTGTGATGGCGTGCGCGTAGGTGCTGGTGTCGCTCCGTTTGCCCGGAGCGATCGGGATGATCAGACGGGTTTCGGGCGCGACCGCGTCGTTGTTCAGCCCGTCGTCCAGGTCATTGGCTTCGGCGATGGCTTTCGGAGTCGTGTGATAGGTTCGCGCGATCGCGGCCAGCGTTTCGCCATCTTGCACCTTGTGATAACGCCACCAGACGCGCTTGTCGGCTGGAATCGAGGCGACCGCCGTTTGAAATCTGTCGGCAGTCCCGGCAGGCAGGTGGAGTTCGAATTGCTGATCTTTTTCCGAAACTTTTCCGGTAACTCTCGGCGTGGTCAGCCGGAGCAGGCTGGGGTTCAGGTCCAGCAAGTCGGCGGTGGTGGCATCCACGCACTCGGCGGCTAGCCGGAGGTCGATGGGATAGGCGATCTTGACGGTGTCGTAGGGAACCGGCTTTTCCTTCACCACCGAATCTAGCCCATATTGCGCGGGATTCTTGGCCATGATGGTGACGGCCACAATGATGGGGACGTAGTTGCGGGTTTCCTTGGGCAGCACGTTGCGGCGGTAGAGTTCCCAGAAATCGGCGTAACCGGTGCGTTTGACGGCGCTCTGGACGGTGCCTGGACCGGAGTTGTAGGCGGCCATGGCCAGGTACCAGTCTCCGAACTCGGTGTAGAGGTCCTTAAGGTGGTGAGCGGCGGCACGGGTCGCCTTTTCGGGATCCTGCCGGTCATCGACCCACCAGCTGCGCTCGAGTCCGTAGCCTTTTGCGCGGCTGCCCATGAACTGCCACATGCCGCGGGCGCCGGCGCGGGAAACCGCCAGCGGATGAAAACCGGACTCCGCCTGGGCAAGATAGATCAGTTCCTGGGGAACGCCTTCTTCGCGCAGGGTGCGCCGGATCATGTCTTCGTATCGCCCGGAGCGGGCCAGGGCGCGCTCTACGGTGCCTCGTCCGCGGTTAGAGAAATAGTTGATGTAGCCGGCTACCTGGTCGGTCATCATTAGCGGGAGGTCGGAGGGCGTGGATTTGATCTGGGCTTCGGCTTTGGCTTTGACGTTTTGGTCGACGGTGGGGGTTAGTTCGTTGGCTTCGTCGATGGGCGCGGGTTCCGACTTTTGCTCGGCAAATCCGTCGCCCTGCTGCAAGGCCGCGAGTTCGAGGCCGTTGATGCCGTCGAGAACGCGGTCGAGTTCGCGCTCGAGGCGGTCGTCGGAGCGGAGATCGAATCCGCTGCCGAGCAGTTGGTTGAAAGCGGAGTCGAAATTCTGTTTCGCGGCTTCGAGGTGCCCGTCGCGATAGTTATCCTCTCCTGACTGGTATTCCTTTTCGACGCGAGCGATCAGGTCGCCTATGGGATCGACCGCGAGCGCCTGCGGAACCTGCGGCTTCGATTGGGGCTCAGCGGCGGCGGGTTTCTGCGGGTGCGGATCAGGCGGGCCGCTGGCCGCGATCAGGGCTGGGGCCTGGGCCTGGGCGGGAGGCACGAAAGTAGAAGGCTTCTGGGCACTCTGGCAAGCGAGGGTCGCCGCCAACGGGGCGGAGACAATGATCGCCAGATACGAGTGAGAAGAAAACCTCATATTTTCAAAAACTTACCGCAACCGCTCCCGGGCGCAACCGGTGCGTCCGTGGATTAGATGGTACTATCGCAAAATTCGTTGGGTCAACGCCACAGAAGACCAATGAACCCCGTTACTTTGGGAACGCGATGGGGCATGTTACCCCACCTTGAGGGGGATAGCAAACGGGGGTAGTGGACGTTTGCCAAGAATGGGTTGCCGCCAACGAGTCTTTCACCGTTGGGATTCATCAAAAGCGAACATGAAAGCCATACAGGTAAAACAAACGGGTGGGCCGGAAGTGATGGAACTGGTGGACTTGCCGGTTCCAAAACCGAAATCGAACGAAGCCGTGGTGAAGATCCAGGCGGCGGGCGTCAACTTTATAGATGTCTACAACCGCGAAGGCCGTTACAAAGCGCCGCTGCCGTTGGTGCTGGGACAGGAAGCGGCGGGCGTGGTTTCGACGGTCGGCTCCGATGTACATGACGTGGCTGTTGGCGATCGCGTGGCTTACGCAGCGGTTCTGGGAGCGTATGCCGAGTACGCCGCGGTCCCGGCCGACCGTCTGGTGAAGGTTCCGGCTGGAGTGGGAGAGCGCGAGGCTGCGGCCGCCATGTTGCAGGGGATGACGGCGCACTACCTTGCTCATGATACTTATCCGCTGAAGAAAGGCGAGACGGCGCTGATTCATGCCGCTGCCGGCGGAGTTGGGTTGCTGTTGGTCCAGATGGCGCACAACATTGGGGTGCGTGTGATTGCGACGGTTTCGACCGAGGAAAAAGCCAGGCTGGCGCGAGCGGCGGGAGCGGACGAAGTCATTCTTTATACGCAGGCGGATTTTGAGGCGGAGACGAAACGGCTGACCGGTGGCAAAGGCGTGGATGTGGTGTATGACTCGGTGGGCAAGACGACGTTCGACAAGGGCCTGAACCTGCTGCGCCCGCGCGGCATGATGGTGCTGTTCGGAGGTTCGAGCGGGGCGGTTGAGCCGATTGATCCGCTGGTGCTTACGCAGAAAGGGTCGCTCTTTTTGACGCGGCCTTCGCTCGGGCACTATATTGCTACCGCGCAGGAGTTGCAGCAGCGTGCCGGAGCGGTCTTCGGCATGATTGGCGACGGCAAACTCAAGATGCGGATTGAACACGTGTATCCGCTGGCGCAAGTGCAGCAGGCGCACCGCGACCTGGAAGGACGGAAAACTACGGGAAAGTTGCTGCTGCTGCCGACCTGAGATAGGACCCGCGCGTCCGCGGACTTCGTCCGGCTGGACTTCTCTGGACTCACGCCATTCACCGGCGGAATGAGTTGAGATCGCATGCCGTTAGTGGAATTGAAAAACTCGCCGCATGCGCCTGGGATTCGGCCCGTTCGGATTCACTACAGGGATGTGGGCAGCGGACGGCCGGTGGTGTTCTTACATGGTGGGTGGGGTTATGGGGTGTATCCCATTGATCGGCAAATAGAGGATCGGCAGATCGAGGATCGGCAGATCGAGGACCGGCAGATCGAGGCATTGGGGAGCCAAGTCCGCTTTGTAATTCCAGATCGTTCCGGCTACGGCTGCTCCACGCGATTGCCAGAGCAGATGCCGACGGACTTTCATCGCCGGGCAGCGGAGGAGACCCTGCTGGTATTGGATGCGCTGGGGATCGAGCGCGCGGTTCTTTGGGGACACAGCGATGGAGCGGTGATTGCCACGATGATGGGGCTCTTGGCGCCCGAGCGGTGCGCACATCTGATTCTGGAAGCATTTCATTTCTATCGGAACAAGCCGCACTCGCGCAGTTTCTTTCAGCGCTTTGCCGACCATCCGGAGGAGGTGAGTGAAACGCTGCAAAGTTTGCTGGTGGCTGATCATGGCGCAGAGCGATGGAAGAAGGTAGTGCAGCGGAATTGCCGCGTGTGGTTGAAACTTGCGGCCGATAACTCGCGACCGGGCGAGGCTCTCGCTGGAGATCTCTACGACGGGCGGTTGAGTGAACTGAAAGTGCCGGTGAAGTTTGTGCATGGGAGACACGATCCGCGAACCGAGCCAGGAGAAATGAAACGTGTGCAGGAAGCGTTGCCTGGTGCGGAGATGCGTTTTATCGAGGATGGACGGCACAGCCCGCATAGCGAAACGCTGGCTTGGCGGGAATGCAATGGGATTCTTCGTGAATTCATGACAAGGAAGTAGTTTTTTGCTCGCCCCCGGCTCAAGGCACGACTGAACGGCTGCGGAAAAACTCGATGTTGCACTTGATTTTGGGTGGCGCAGCGCTTCAGCGTTGCGGTAACTGCATTGTTTTGAATGCGGCTTTAGCCGCTGCGGGCGCAGGCTCTGCTCGGGAATGAGTTTTTCCGCAGCCTCTGAAGGCGTGCCCTTCAAAACAAGGTCAAAACCCGAGTTTTTCCGCAGCCTGTGAAGTCGTGCCCTTCCCCAAGAACCTGCGCGAGGCACAGTTTTTCAGCAGCGTCTGCCGGACTTCGTACGGCTGGACAGCCGGGGGCGGCTGTCCCTACGCGAGCATCTTTGCTCCAGGCTACGGTGCTCCACGCTACAGCTTTTTCTTGCGTGAATAATTCTTCAGATACGCGGGCAGTTCTTGCTCGCAGCGCTCGTCGCGGATTGGCGTGCCGGAATTCATCTCGAGCGGAATCACTCCCGCCCAGGTCGGGAACGAGTAATCCTCATCGTCGTCCACGGGCGGGCCGACGCGGACTTTGGCGGAAAATTCACTGATTGGAAGGCGCAGGACTGACGTTGCCTTCAGTTCCGTTTCGTTGGGCTGGCGCGAGTCGTCCCAGCGATGAGGAAGGATATGCTCGCTGAGCGCGCGGACGGCCGCAAGTTTTTCTGCAGGATCATCGACTATGGTTGCCGTGCCGAGAATTACCACCGAGCGGTAGTTCATCGAGTGATTGAAGACGGAGCGGGCGAGCACCAACCCATCGAGCAGCGTGATCGTGATGCAAACGGGGACGCCCTGGTCGAGGCTGCGCAGCATGCGACTGGCGGCCGAGCCGTGGATGTAAAGCACATCTCCGTCGCGGCCGTAGGAAGTAGGAATCACGAAGGGCTGTCCGTCGACCACGAAGCCAACGTGGCAGAGGAAAGCTTCGTCGAGGATCTGGTTGACGGCGTCGCGGTCATAAACCGCGCGCTGCGGTTCGCGCACAACCCGCGTGCGTGGAGTTGGAGGGGGATTGCTGGACTCTAAACTGCTGGACATGGAACTGACTTCCTAGGCAGGCGCCAAGAGTGGTGAAGGGGAATTTTAGCAGGTCGGAGCACGCGGAGTGGTGTGGCGGCCTCGGCCGACACGGTCGAAATATGTGCTCGCTACAGCAGCCCGCCCGTCCGTATCGCCAGGCTGTTGAGCGCCATCTCCAGTTTGGTAATGGCCTCGCCGAGCTCGGGGTGGTTTCCGACCTTCTGCTGCAGGTCCTTCAGAATCTGGTGAGCACTGGCAATGTGCTCTGCCGCTTGCACTGGATCTTGGTTGGGCTTCGGTTCGCTCGGTGTGGGCATGGTTGTCCGCTCCCCTGTACAACTTAATTCTACAGTCAGACCCATGCGCCGGTGGAGCGACGGGCGTCTGCACGTCTGCCGGGCGGGGACGCCCGGCTCTCCACTAACGCCGCTTTTTCGCGGGCGCTTTTGGCTGCTCTTCAAAGACGGCGAACTGAATCTTCTTCTCTACCGGATCAATCCGGTCCACCAAAACCCGCACACGATCGCCCATGCTGTAGGTCTTGCGGGAGCGCTGGCCGATGATCTGGCGCGCGTCTTCGTGGTAGGTGTAGCGGTCGTCGGCGAGCGTGTTGAGTGGTACCAGTCCCTCGACGAAGAGGTCGGTCAGTTCCACGAAGAAGCCGAACCCGGTCACGCTGATGATGAGGCCGTCGAAGTCTTCGCCGATGCGGCGCTCCATGAATTTTACTTTCTTCCATTCCATCAGACCGCGTTCGGCGTCGTCGGCGCGGCGTTCGGATTGGCTGGATTCCTCGGCGATGCTGTGGAGTTCTTCGAGCGTGATTGGACCTCCGAGAGGTTCGAGCGCGTGCTGATGCGCGGCGCGGTCGCGGCGCTTGGACCAGGGCGATGGCGGCGGGGCGTCCGGGGCTGAGGCCGCCGCCTTATTGTGTCGTTCATCGGCACGACTCAATTCCTGGCCATGCTTGGACGGGGCTTCGCCCCGTCCAAGCGGGGCAGAGCCCCGCTTCCACACGATGTCGAGGGACTGCGCTGTCCCGACTGGCACTTCTTCATCTACTTTTTCGGGCGAGTCTCTCAGCACTTCTTTCAGGATGCGGTGCACGATCAGGTCGGGATAGCGGCGGATGGGTGAAGTGAAGTGGGTGTAGGTGCTGGCGGCTAAGGCGAAGTGTCCTCGATTTTCTTCGGAATAGCGGGCCTGTTTGAGCGACCGCAGCATCAGGAAACTTAGAATTCTTTCTTCCGGCTTGCCTGCTATCTTCTCCGTGAGTTTCTGGTACATGCGCGGGGTGATGTGGACTTCTTTGGGCACTTCGATTTCGCGGACACGCTTGCCGGTGCCGCGGGCGTCGCGGCGGTCGGCTTTGAGTTGCACGCGCTGAATGGGCAGCGCGCCTACTCCTAGCGAGTATCCGAAAGTGGCGGCGATGACTTCGAAATCGTACACGCGTTTAGCGTCGGGCTTCTCGTGGATGCGGTAGAGCGAGGCGATGCGTTTATTTTCGAGATAGTGCGCAACGCACTCGTTCGCCGAGAGCATGAATTCTTCGATGAGCCGGTGGGCGACGTTGCGCTCCGAGCGCGTGATGCTCTTCATCATTCCGAGTTCATCGAACTCGATGACTGGTTCGGGGAGATCGAAATCGATCGATCCGCGGCGCTTGCGCTTGCGGTTCAGGATCATGGCCAGATCGCGCATGCGTTCGAAGTGCTCGACCTGAGTGGCATATTCGCGGCGGGCTTCGACGTTACCTTCGGCATCGCTTTCGATGACGGCATTCACGGCGGTGTAGGTCATGCGGTCGGCGGATCGGATCACGCCTTCGTTGATTTCATAGCTGGCGATGTCGCCGTGGTGGTCAATTTCCATGGTGCAGGAGAGCACCAGCCGGTCGACGTGCGGGCGCAGGCTGCAAATGTCAGTCGAGAGCTCGAGCGGCAGCATGGGAACGGCGCGGTCGGGGAAATAGACGCTGGTGCCGCGTAGACGGGCTTCCTGGTCGAGCGGCGAGTTGGGCGTTACGTATTGGGCGACGTCGGCGATGTGGACTTGCAGTTCGTAGTTGCCGTTTTCGAGTTGCCGGACGTGGACGGCGTCGTCGAAATCGCGCGCGGTTTCGCTGTCGATGGTGACAATGGGAAGCTCGCGGTAGTCGCGACGGTGACGCAATGCTTCTTTGGGAATGTCGGATGCGATGGCTTGGGCTTCTTTCACCACTTCGGGCGGGAAGCGGTGGGGCAGGTGAAACTTGCGGATCATGATCTCGACGTCGACTCCGAAGTCGTTTTCTTCGCCGAGGATCTCGATGATGCGGCCGCGCGGATTCTGCGTGGCGCTTGGCCAGTCGGTGATTTCGACATCGACTACTATGCCGTCTAGATCTTGCCGGTCGGTGTGGACTGCGGCTTCTTTGCCGATTACTCGATCTTGGGATCTCTTCTTCTGCGACCTCGGTGGTTCAGTCGAGGAAATCTTTACCACGGGGGGCACGGAGGACACAGGGGTAGAAGCCACAGGGGACTGCGGGTTCTCCATCCCCGGCGGGATGACGATTTCCTGCGTTACCTTTTCGTCGATGGGCTTGACGTAGTTGTGGCGATGTCCGTAGTGGAAGATGCCGACCACGGTCGGATGCGCGCGCGACAGGGAGCGGATGATGCGGCCTTCGGCGCGTCCATCGGGGCGGACGGCGGACACTTCGACCAGGACGCGGTCGCCGTGCATGGAGGATCCGGTGGCGCGCGGAGGGATGAAGACATCGCTGGCGAGGCGGGCCTTCAGACTGGCATCGAGCGATGTGGCTTCAGGAATCACGAAGCCGAAGCCGTCGCGATGCATGGTAAGCCGGCCGACGAGCAGGTTGCGTGGCATCAGGTCTCAGGTCCTAGGTCTCAGGTCTCGGGTCTCAGGGTTAGTCTCCGGCGCCGGGCTGGGGCGGACGGGCGGGAGCCTGCCCTGAGCTTGCCGAAGGGACGCCCGTCTCTCCACTTATTTCAAATACTTCTCCTCGATTATCCGCCGATGATGCAATTCGTGGCCGGCGATGATGTAGGCTAGGGCGCGTACCGTCACCTCGTTTTTGTTGGCTACCCCGCGGCGGGTCCAGGCGGCCTGGTCGAGATTGCGAAATAACGAGACGGTGGCTCTTCGGACAGCGATGTAGTCTTCGATGAGGTCGGCCAATGTACGGCGGGCGAACGGGCCATTGCGGACGTAGTCGTCCTGCTCGAAGCCTTCGATAGGAGTCGCGTCGCCGCGCGAAATGCGCAGGGCACGGTAGCTCAGGATGCGCTCGCTATCGTTGACGTGGCCAAGAACTTCCTTCAGGCTCCACTTCTCAGGCGCGTAGCGGAGATCGCCGTCGGCCTCGGTGCGTCCGGAGAGCAGCAGGACCATCTGGCGGCGCTGGTCCTCGAGTGCGGTGAGCGCGGCAAGAATGTCGTTGCCCGGGACCAGGGAGATGTAGCGTTCGTAGTAGGGATCGTATTCACCAGCGCGTGGCCGGCCGAAGGCGGTTTCGAGCATGCTCATGAAGAACCTCAGGCGATCGCCGCCAAGTTGGAGCGCCGAATGCGGCACGGACTATATTATCGCGACAGAACCAATCGCGCGCGATGGAAGAAATGGCTTTGGACAGGAAGCGATTACATGATCGAGCCCCAGGTTGAGGGTGGGGTTTTGGCAGGGGAACCACGAGGGGAACTATGAAAATCCGTTGGAAAAGCTGGATTTCCACAGCGCACGGCGTTTAGTCAGGAGTACAATTCACAATGGCCCCCGAAATGCGGCGGTGATGCAGAATCCCTTTAAGAAGGAAAGGATTTCGACGACAATGTGGAAACCGACGAATCAACCTGCGACACCTGCCCGGCCAACTGAGCCGGAGCGTCCGAGCACGTCCACGGCGACGACTTCACCCAGCATGAGCACGAGCGAGCCCGGTGCTGTGTCGCGCCCGGTTACGACTACCACTTCGGACCAAGCCACGATTGGCAAGTCGCTGGTGATTAAAGGTGAAGTGACCGGTTCCGAGTCTTTATATATTGATGGCCGGGTGGAGGGATCGATCAACCTCTCCGGCAATCGCGTCACCATCGGCCGCAATGGAGTGGTCGCGGCAAACATCAGCGCGCGGGAAATCGTGGTGCTCGGCAAGGTGCGGGGCAACCTGACCGCGAGCGACCGGGTGGATATCCGCAGTGACGGTTCGCTGACCGGCGACGTCGTGGCGGCGCGCATCTCGATCGAAGACGGCGCCTTCTTCAAGGGCGGCATCGACATTCGCAAAGCGGGCAAGGCAGACTCCAAGCCGGAAGAAGTGACGAAGAGTGTTTCGACTGCGTCGCCGGAACCGGCGATTGCGGCAAGAGCGTAAGTCGGCGATTGTCGGTCGCTGCTCGATAGCGCGACAGTTAGGAAACGGGCCTCTTTTGGGGCCCGTTTTGTTTTGTCCTCTCCTTAGCACCTGCGAAGCCGGGTAGCGAGGATCGACCGACGAACAGCGACTATAACGAATCCACAGTTGTGCAGCTACAGGCAGCTGCCGAGCTGCGCTCGGCTTGGACGGGCGAGGCGCCCGTCCCCACACGCCCGTCCCCACACGAGCGCTCTTAGGGTTCTTTGCCCGTAGCCATCGTTTCGGCGGCTTGGCCCTCGGCCACGCCCGGGAAAGCAGCGGATCTTTTCCTGCGCAGATCTGCCGGTAATTCCGAACGCAACAACCAGAGTCCTGCGGCGACGGCTGCAGCCCAGGTTAAGGAGCCGAGCGCGAGGGCGAGGAGATCGGCGCGGCGGCTGCCGTCGAGAGCTATGGTACGCATGACTTCATAACTCAATCCGCCGGAAACGGCGCCCACCAGCGCAGCCTTGCCTAATTCTTTCCAGTTCATGCCGGGCAGGGGCACCATGCCGCGAATATGCAGGAGCAGGGCGATGGCGAGGGCGTTGGCGGCGATGCCGAGGTCGGAGGCGATGGCCAGTCCGGTGACCGACAGCGTCCGAAAGAACAACGCGTACATGGGTAGAGAAGCGAGAGTGATGAGGCTGGTGGCGATCATCGGAGTCAGGGTATTGCCGGAGGCGTAAAACGCGCGCGCGTACAGCGCCTGACTGGACCACAAAGCCAGCGAGAGCGAAAACCAAAAGAAGTAGAGGGCCGTGGATTCGGAATCCGCCAAGGTGAAGTGCCCGCGGCGATAGACGAGATCGATGAGGGGGACGGCAATGGCCATCATCCAGCCAGTCAGCAGCAGAGAAGCAGCCGTGATGCGATAGACCGAAGCATTCACGGTGGCGGCGAATTCCTCGAACTTTTTTTCTCCGAACAGGCGCGAGAAAAAGGGGAGTGATGCCTGGCCAGTGGCCTGTCCGAGAATGGCGATGGGAACGGCGAAGAGACGCTTGGCATAGTTCAGCCGTGCGATGTCGCCGATTCCACTCGAGGCAAAGTAACGGAGGATCCAGTCGTCGGCGGTGACCAGCGAGACGCCCAGCATCAGCGGGATGGAGAGCCGGACCCATTCGCGAAATGCCGGATTTTTCACGTCGAACGAGGGCCGGTATCCGGTGCCAATTTTGGCGGCTCCGAGCGCGTTGATCAGAAATGGTCCGGCAATGCTGCCGGCGAGGGCGCCGAAAGCAAGGGAGGCGATTCCCATCTGGCGGCCGGCGGCAACTCCGCCGGCGATGATGAACATGTTGTAGATCAGCGGACCGAATGCCGGCAGCAGGAACAGACGGTGCGAGAGCAACACCGCCGAAACGACTCCCCCAACATAGAAGAAGATCTGCGCGGGCAGAAGGATGCGGGTGAGATGAACGCAGAGCTGCATCTGCTCCGGCGTGAAGCCATGGAACATCCAACCGGCGAACTGAGGGGTGAAGATCTCGGCCAGGATGGTGCCGGCGATCAGCACGGAGGTCATCACGGTAATGATGATCGAGAATGTTTTCTGCGCGTCCTGCTCGCGCTTTTCCGCCAGAAACCGGGTGTAGATGGAGATGAACGTGATCGAGGCGGTGCCGCCGGCAACGATGTAGTTGAGCCAGTCGGGCAAGGTGAACGCGGCGACGTAGGCGTCGGTCTGCTGTCCGGCGCCGAAGGCATAGGCGATGTAGGCCTCGCGGATGTAGCCGATCACGCGCGAGAGCGTGATGGTCGTCATCAGCAGCAGCGTCGCCGAAAACGCGGTGTGCTGGTGTGATGGGCGGAAGAAACGCAACAGACGCATCCTTCGCAGATTAACGCATCTGACGACTGGCGGGAGAGTTATCGACGGGCTGGAATCGGGAATGGCAATTGGCTCTTCCCCGTGTACCTCTGGGTCCCCTGTGGTTCAAGCTTCTCATTCGCAAGCACAGGGGACACAGAGGTACACAGCGCAGCCCATTGATTCAATTTCCCCACCTCGATGAACACAATGGCACATCACAAATAACGTCGAAGCTCTGAAATGAAATATGTCGTACAACGATTTCTAGAAGCCCGGCAGAGCGGTAATTCCTTTTGCTTCCACGCACTCATATGCCCGGCCGGCCGCGAGGCTCTTGTATTCTTCCGTTCTTCCGCTGGGCCATTGGATCACCAGACGATCGATCTTGTCGCGCTTGCCCAGCCCGAAGGTTACGGGCAGTTCCGATTGCGACAGATAACTGGAGCCGCCCTTGACCAGGCGCGATTGGCTCGAGGTCGCGCTCGACGATCCATTCGACGATCCGTGAAAGATCTTCAGCGAAGCCCCGATGGCATCGCGATTGGACTTCGTACCGACCAAGCGAATCCGGATGCTCCGGTTCCCGGCAGTCTGGTCGGTACGGTAGAGATAGGCGGGGCCGTTGTTGGTGGTGATCAGCAGATCCAGATCGCCGTCCCGATCGAAATCGCCGTAGGCAAGCCCTCGTCCGACCTTGGGTTGACTGAAGCCGCCGCCGACTTGGGCGGCCACGTCGACAAACGTTCCCTTGCCGCTGTTCAGGAAAAGTTGCGGAGGCTGCGCATAACCAACGCCGCTGACATTGCGCACCGTGTCGTCGATATGCCCGTTTACAACTGCCAGATCGAGCGTGCCATCCAGATCGGCATCGAGAAACACGCATCCGAATCCCAACTTATCCTTCGACGCCAGCCCCACTCCGCTCTGCATGGCCACGTCAACATAACTCCCGCCGTCGGAAAGCCGGTAGAGCCCCGTCATCTCGTTATCGAAATTCGTGATGGCCACGCCCGAGCCTCCGGAATTGTCGAAGTCGGCGACGTCCACGCCCATTCCGGCGCGCGCCCTGCCCTCCGCGGAAAAGGCGATGCCGGCCTCCACGGCTATGTCTTTAAACGTACCGTTGCGCTGATTCCGGTAAAGCTTGTTGGGCTGCGTGTCATTGGTCACAAGCAAATCGGGCCAGCCGTCGTGATCGTAGTCGAGCATGGCTACGCCCAGGGACTTCGAGCTGCTGTCGAAAATTCCGCTCGTGGGCGTAACATCTTCGAACGTCCCATTGCCGCGATTGTGAAACAGCCAGCAGGTCTCTCCGCGATAGGCCTCGGGCGTGCAATAAGATTTGTGCTTGCCGTCGAGGCTGCAAAACACATCGTGCTCGGGAGACCACTTCACATAGTTGCAGACGAACAGATCGAGCAGCCCGTCGCGGTCGAAGTCGAACCATAATGCGGACGTGCTCAAAGCCTGCCGGCCGCCCAGCCCGCTCGATTTGGTGACATCGACGAACGTCCCCCTGCCGGTATTCCGGAAGAGCCGGTTCTGCCCGACGCAAGTAATAAGAATGTCAGGATAGCCGTCGTTGTCGTAATCTCCGATGGCAACTCCCATGCCGTACATCTCGACGTCGAGCCCGGCACTGTGGGTCACGTCGGAAAAGGTGCCGTTACGATTGTTGCGATAGAGCTTCAGCGTGCTCGGTTCCGATTTATGCTCGCGTTTGTGTCCGGGCCAGTCTTTATGTCCGGGCCAATCGAGGCCGTTCACCAGAAGAATGTCCTGCCAGCCGTCGCGGTCGTAGTCGAGGAATGCGCAACCGGAGCCGAGTGTTTCCGGCAGCAGCTTCCCGCCATAGGCGCCGCTATTGTGACGGAAGCGAATTCCAGACTGGGCCGTCACGTCCACCAGCCGGAAACCGGGATCGGGCGAGGGAGAAGCTGCGAACGCATCCAAGCGCAAGCCTGACATCGACGCCAAGCCTGCCATGCCCAATAGAAACGACCGGCGGTCCACGACGGGGCGATTCACGGCAGCAGAACGTTTCACGGCATGGCTTTCACGGAAGATCAACCAGCCCGTTGCGGATCGCATAGACAACCAACTCGGCGGTCTTGTGGGTTCCCAAAGCGTCCATCATGTTGGCGCGATGGACGGCGACGGTGTTGGCGCTGAGGTCGAGCGCGGTCGCAATCTGCTTGTTGGATTTACCATCCACGATCATTTGCAGGACTTCGAGTTCGCGAGGGGTGAGCGCCGCGTGGCGCTTGCCTTTGAGCACAGCCCGGCGCTTGAGTTGGGAATCGAGCACCGTTTCGCCGTTCACGACTCGCCGGATGGCGGCGCCCAACTCCAGGTCGACGGCGTTCTTAAGAACGTAGCCGCGCGCGCCGGCATCGAGCGCTTGCCGCACCAGCGTCTCCTCCGGATGCATGCTGAGCATGAGCACCAAAGCCAGCGGATGCTTTCCAAGAATCTGCCGCGTGGCTTCCAACCCGTTCATGCCGGGCATGGCGCAATCCATGACGATGACTTTCGGACGAAGCTCATCCGCGAGTTTGATGGCTTGAAGGCCGTCGCCAGCCTCGCCGGCAACTCTAATGTCCGGCTCATCCTCCAGAATGCGCCGGAATCCCCGCCGCACCAGGGTATGGTCGTCAACCAGCAGAACTGAAATCTTATCCGGCATGGGAATCAAGCTTCCAGCTTCTCTCTGGGGACTCGTAATCGAACCAGCGTTCCTCTTCCGTTTCCGCCATGCGCGGGCCACACAAATTCAACCGTGCCGCCCAGCAACTCGGCGCGTTCCCGCATGGCCACCAGTCCAATTCCCTGCTTCGCGGCCTGCGCTTCGAAGCCGCTGCCGTGATCTTCCACCTCGACTTCCAAAGCTTGCGGCAGAAATCGCAGACGCACCCAGGATTCCCTGGCTCCCGAATGCCGGGTCACGTTATTCAAAGCTTCCTGCACCACGCGATACACATGAATGGCGGCGTTGCCGTCAACCGGAAAGGGTTCGCCCGACTTTTCATAGAATACGTGAATCCCAGCCTGCCTTTCCACCACCGGCAGATACCAGTCGAGCGTACTCTCCAGTCCGGCTTCTTCGAGCATCACCGGATGCAGGGCCTGGGAAAGGCTGCGCACTTTGTCCAGCGCGCTTTGCGTGATTTCACAGACTTCACGCAGTTCGGCGCGCAGCTCGGAGTTCTCGGGAGCATGATTCCCAGCGCGCGTCAGCATCGCCCCTACCGCGGTAAGAATCTGTCCGAACTCATCGTGCAATTCGCGTGAGATGTGACGCAAGGTGGATTCCTGGGTTGAAATCAGCTTCTGGGCAAGCTCGCTGCGCTGTTCGGAAAGCGCGGCCAGTTGTCGGAACAATCGCCGATTCGAGCGGATTAAGTAAAGGCTGGTAAAGAGAATGGCAATCAAAGTTGCCGTCAGGAACAGATACACTTGCCGCTGAACGCGGTCATAAATCTGCCCAATTCGCAACGCGGCTTGCTCTTCACTTTCATTGTTCTGCACCAGCAGCCGGGATACGGCCGTGCTCAGTGCTTCCTGCCGGGCGCGGAGCGAGATTCGAATCTGCGTTCTTGCTTCCGCCTGGTTGGGGTCACGCGCCAGGGCAAAGGTCCGATCCACGGCGTCCCAGAACTGCGTGACCGAATTCTTCAGGTATTGCTCTTGTTCGGGAGTCCGATTCACCGGGGCAACCTGCTGCTCGCGGCGCAGTGCGTCGTCCAGATCCGTGCGAACGCGCTGGAACTGCGCTGACCACGCCGTCAGCGGGTAGGGCTCATCATTATCCAGCATGTCGCGCATGGCCAGGGCCAGCGAGTTCAAATCGTTCTGGATGCGAAGCAACTGCAGAGAGTCTTTCCGGTTGCGGTCCACCAGATTGTTCTGCAGTTCGCGCAAGCCGGAGATCTGCCGCGTGATGTATCCCGAGTAGGCAACCACGGCCGCCAGGGTGATGATCAGCCCCAAGAATAATCCGGGAGTTGGAGATCGATGTGGAGCAGGCGAACGCAGCACGCCCCGAGAATACAACGGGGGCGGCTCAATTTACCAACCTCCCCAGCGCCGCGCGCAAGTCCTCGGACTTAAAGCCGAACGGACCCGGTTTGGCCTTGTAGGCGACATGCCCCTTTGCGTCGATCAGGTAAAGACGATCGGGCCAGCCCGTGTAGCCTTGCTCGGTGGAGTTGCCGAATTCATCGATCACCGCGGGAATCTGGATGCCTAGTTTTCGCACACACGCTCCCGCCACCAGCGCGCGCTCCTCTTCGTCTTTCGGGCTGGCAAAAACCACTTTGTCTTTGATGTTGCTCTGCATTTGCCAGACGTCGCTCGGATGTGCTTCGGTGACGTACACAACCAGGAAAGCGACCTTGCTCCCGTATTGCTCGTAAAGCTTGTTGAGGGCAGGAACCTCCCGCCGGAACGGCGGTCAAGTGTAGCTGCCAAAGATGAGCACTACAGGGCGCCCTTGCGCCGTCAAGGTGGATAGCTGCACCGAGGCGCTCTTGTCGAGCTTCACTAGCGAAAAGTCCGGCGCAGGGTCGCCAACTTGCAAGTCGCCGGCACGAGCGTGCGTCCACAATGTTTCAAATGGAAGGACGAGAAATGCGACCGGACCCGGCAATTTCGCCATGAACCGCGCAAATGTTTCCGGCGGTTGCCGCATGACCTCGTACAGCGCGCCGCAGGCAAGCACCCACACCAGAGCGATCACAGCGAATGCTCTGACCAATGCTCTTTTCACCAATGTACGTTTTGTGAACAAGGTCCTTCTTCACAGACCTCTCCCGCACGCATGCACTAACAGGCTGCGGAAAAAGTCGACTGTCGATGCTCAGCCCCTAAAGGGGCTTCTGATTTCGCATTCTACGGCATCGCTAAAGCGATGCCCTAATACGAAACCCGAGTTTTTCCGCAGCCTGCTAAAACAGAAACTGCAGCGCCACTTGGATCACCCCGTGGGCCTAGATCCGACTGGATGAGCGTGTAAGGCTGTGCGAAGAAATTTATCACCGGGTCGAAGTGCCGTGATTACAGCTTGGCTTAATACCGACTCGCGAGGAAAATCAGGCTTTTGTATCCGATTCCGTGCCGCCCGGTTGTCCCGCTCTAAGGTCTTTTAGAATCAAGATGGCGGAGAGAGTGGGATTCTCCGCACATCCGATAAACACAGGGCGCTTCTCTAATTTTTCAACGAGTTCCAGTTGGGCTGTGTCGTTTTCCCATCAAAACTGGCACATTCAACCATACGGATTTTGCCAGAAATGGTAGCCAAATGGTAGCCACTGAGGTGCCTTTTTTGGAAAAGCAGGTTCACCCGTTCACCACGGCACGTCCCCTGCTCAAGACACACGTCGATCTTCTGCCGCCCGGCTTGAATCGCTGCCTTGATGGCGGACTCCGGCGTCGGGAAGGTGTCGGGCAAGTAGAATTCAGTTTCCATGAATCCATCCGCCTCATGCTCCTCGACGGAGAACTCCGCCGAGAACTCGCCTTCTCGCGTGACCCTTCGATTGGGGCACCCGATCAGCGCGTCTCTTTTGAAGCATCGTACATCCCTTTCGCCAAAACGCCAGAAGAGCGCAAGAAAACCGGCGATCCACGTCGAAGCAAGGCAGAGCGATACCCCAGCCGCGAGGGATATCTCAACCGTTACCGCGACGCGGTGAATGAAGTAATTCAACAAAGGTATGTTCTGCCAGAAGATCGCGACGTGCTGCTGAAGCGCGGAGAGGAAGAGTGGGATCAAGCGATGCAGTAGAACGATGCCAAAGCTTCGGAATGGCGCGTCTTAAAGGCTCTTAGCCTGGATCACCGTGTCCTATTGAGGTTCCGCGTAGACGCTTTTGACGAATCCGGCGGCGTTGGTGTTCGGCCAGTCGGGATGCTGCGTTTTGAGGTCGGCGCTGACTTGTTTCCCGGCGTCATCGGGCGATATGCCCTGGCGCTTGAGCGCGAGCGCTCGCGTGCGGATTTCGGAGATCAGGTTCAGTTCCGCCACCACGAGCGAACCATCGCCGGGAGCGCTATGGTCGGGCCAGACATGTGCGGGGTTGAGAGCGGCTACCTTGTCCAGCACGGCAAGCCAGCTCGCAGGTGTGCCGTCGTCGCCGAAGATGTTCGGCATGGTCTTGTTCTGCACTACGTCGCCCGAGATCAACGTGCGGTCTGGTTCGACAAAGGTCAGCTCATCGCCTTTGGTGTGGGCTCCGCCGAACCAGAGCAGGCGGGCCGTAACACCGCCAAGGTCGATCGTCGCTTCCTGGTTGAAAATCACGTCGGGCGAGCGCAATACAACGCCAGCGAGCAGGTCTTTATTCTGCGGCGAGCGCTGGCTGAACATATAGATCATCTCCTGACCGTGCTTCTCCATTTCCTGCTGCTGCACCGCGTTGCGGATCAGGATGGTGCCGGGAGGAAAGCCGGGCTCACCGGCAGCGTGCTCCGGATGGAAGTGCGTGGTGGTGAGGAAGAGCTTCGGGTTGTTGGGCGCGAGTTTTGCGGCCACGCGCGCGGCGGTGGCCCCATTCTTCGGGCCCAAGCCCGTATCGACGACGAGCGTCGCGTCGCTACCGACGACGATGGCGATGTTGGGAAAGCCCATGATCGCCCAGACGTGGTCGGAGATCCTTGTTGTGTTCTCACTGACCATCGGCTGGCTCATCTGCGCTAATGCACTGGTGGCCGCCAGTGCGGCCAGCGTCAGAAGTGTCGAAAGTGACTTCATGGCGTCCTTAAGCGTCCTTATTCTAAGATCATTTGCTATCTGTTCAGATCCACCACAGCGACCTTGTTCACTCCACTGCATGCCAGATACAGCCGCCGATCGGGAGTTGCCACCA
>Ga0209117_1000287_pt1 | contig 25206 bp, 15 predicted proteins | sample BlaSpr_A8_OM2_M2_FD_187978 | JGI IMG/M metagenome (GOLD analysis project Ga0209117, IMG submission 187978) | Forest soil microbial communities from Thunder Bay, Ontario, Canada - Black Spruce, Ontario site 2_A8_OM2_M2 (SPAdes) (version 2) | ecosystem: Environmental > Terrestrial > Soil > Boreal... | reverse complement strand
GGGGGGGGACAAAGAGTATATCGTATGCAGACGTGGAGCGGATCCAGGGTGTGGGTTTGTCAAAACGTGCGAAAATAGCGATAGTCGTTGGAGTGGGCGTCGTAGCGGTCGTTGCGGTTGGAATCGCGCTGAGGATCCATTTTTCCCACCAGTGAAGAAAGGTGAATAGCGTAAGGGGAAAACAGTATGCCGTGTCTTTGGCGGAACTAATTCAGGTACGAGCGGTTGCCTGTTTTTCATTCAATCGCATGGATAATTCCACGATTCATCCCTCGACAGAAACTTATTCCTAGAAGTTTTGATGGGTAAATGAAAATCTTTGCGAAGACAGTAAGAAGGATTGATCATTCTCGATCCAGATTCGAGTGTTTTGTAGTTTTGTTGGGTATGCTGGCTCCCTATGTCTTCGCGCAGGAACTGCAGATGCTTGCTGTAAATAAGGCGAGTTCGGCTAAAGCTTCCCGTGCGCTCTCAAATAGGGCAAAGTTTACGGATGTAACGTCCATCGCGAACATCAATTTCGAGTACGTCGCCTCGCACACTTCCAAGAAATATTTGATTGAAACGATGGGTTCCGGCGTGGCGTTGTTTGATTTTGACAACGATGGACGTCTGGACGTTTTCGTTGTCAATGGAGCTCCGCTGAGTGACCCCACGCCAACAGGAACAATTCCGGAGAAGGCGGGGCCAAGATATTGGAATCGGCTGTACCATCAAAAAATCGACGGGACATTTGAAGATGTAACCGAAAAAAGTGGGCTCCAGGGTGTGGGATATGGCATGGGAGTGGCCGTCGGAGACTACGACAATGACGGGTTGGAAGATCTATACGTCACTGCATACGGCGGAAACAAGTTGTATCACAATAACGGGAACGGAATGTTTACCGATGTAACGGTACAAGCCGGAGTCGCAGGGAGCGGATGGTCTACCAGCGCAGCGTGGGTTGACCTTGATGGCGACGGGTTGCTTGATTTGGTTGTGCTTCGTTACCTCGACTGGGATTTTAACGACATCTACTGTGGCGAGCATAGAGAAGGTTACCGTGCATACTGCCATCCAGATTCTTTTCATGCGATTGCGCCACTGGTGTATCACAACGATGGGAAAGGGCATTTCACAGAAATCGCGAAAAAATCTGGTCTTGCGCTTCCAGGCAAGGGATTAGGCATCGCGTTAGCCGATTATGATCGCGACGGTTTCGTCGATCTGTTTTTCGCCAACGACTCCATGCCCGAATTCCTTTACCACAACAAGCACGATGGCACGTTCGAAGAAGTTGCGCTGCAAGCGGGCGTCGCTGTGGACAGCGAAGGTCACACGTACGCGGGAATGGGCGTAGATTTTGCGGACTATAATAACGATGGATTGCCCGACCTTGTCGTCACTGACCTAGCCAGCCAAATTTATGCACTCTATCGAAACAATGGGGATGGCACTTTCAAATACGACAGCTACCCTTCGGGAATCGGTCTCATGAGCATGAAGCATTCCGGTTGGGGCGTGCGTTTTCTGGACTACGATAACGATGGTTGGAAGGATCTGCTCATCACCCAGGGACACGATCTGGATACGATCCAACTCACCTTTCCAGACCTTCGATACCGAGAGCCCATGGTCCTTGCCAGAAACACCGGCAAAGGTTTCATGGATGTTTCTGAGCAAGCGGGCGAGGTTTTTCAAAAGGCGTGGGTGGGGCGGGGACTGGCTATCGGCGACATCGATAATGACGGACGATTGGACGCCGTAGTGACCACGAATGACGGCACGCTGCACATTCTGCATAATGACACTCAAAACCAGAACCATTGGTTACTTCTGGAACTGGTCGGGCACAAGAGCAACAGGGATGCGATCGGCGCGGAAGTAAAGGTAGTCACTGGAAAGGGCTCCCAATGGGCAACGGTTTCGACTGCGGGCAGTTATTTATCCGCGAGTGACAAACGCGTGCATTTCGGCTTGGGTGCCGAGACCGCTGCTCAAACCATTGAAATCCGTTGGCCAAGCGGGATTCGTCAGACACTGAGAAATGTTCATGGAGACCAGATTTTGCGAGTGCAGGAACCATCCATAGAGGCCCGTGAGAAAAGCCATCCTAAGTAGGCTGCAACCCGTGCACTTGTTGCAGGCTCAAAGTTTTTTCGGAGCCGCTACGATTGCTCTGCCGGATCCCTCTTTCAAAGTGTGAATCGTATCCACGGAGAAATTGTCAAAACGCTCCATAAGGCCGCTAGGCCAGCGCACTTGCATGGCATCGATTTTGCCGGCCGTCCCCAAACCAAAGTGCACGCGCAAATCGTTTTGGGAAATGTAACTTGAGCCGCTGCGAACCTCGTCCACCAAAACTCGTTTTCCAATTTTGACGGTGATTTTCGCGCCGATCCCATCTCGATTCGAACTAGTGCCCACCATCTTGAAGGCAATCCAGTGATTTGCCGAACGGAGCGTATTCACTAAGAGGCTAGGTTTTGCGTAAACATTGCTGATAACGACGGAAATTTGCCCATCATTCCACAGATCCCCTACTGCCAGCCCGCGGGCCGAGGAGGCTGTTGTGATTCCCGGTCCTGCCGTCGCCGAAACGTCGTTAAAGATGGCATTGCCAGTGTTATGGTACAGAAGCCGCGGCTGAAGATAGCCGCTACCCAGGTGAAACTTGTCCACCTCCGGGTAGACGTGGCCGTTCGCGAGGATAAGATCCGGCCAGCCATCATTGTCGAAATCGAAAAACATGGTGCCCCACCCGAGGTATTGCGTGTGGTGGCCGAGACCTGCGGGGAAAGTAACATCGGAAAAAATTCCTCCTCCGTCGTTGCGGTAGAGGGTCGGAGTGTCATCGGAGAAATTGGTCTTAAAAATGTCCAGACGGCCGTCACCGTTGTAATCGCCGATGGTTGTGCCCATGCCGGCCTGCTCTCGCCCGTCTTCGTTGAAGGCAACCCCCGCCATAACTGCGACGTCGGTAAAGGTACCGTCGTGATTGTTGCGATAGAGAATACTCGGAGCGCTATCGCAGGCAATATAAATGTCTGGCCACCCATCATCATCGAAATCGAAGGTGGAAACACTGAACGCGTATTGTCCGTTGGTGCGATCTATATGCGCCTTGATGGTGACATCGGCAAAGGTGCCGTCGCCCCGATTTTCGTAAAGTATATTTTTTGAACCCGGCAGGCCGCGCGGCCCGCACATCACCGGTACGCCTTTCCAAACGCAGGAACTGCCCTGGCCTGGAACGGGCGTCGTGGAAAGATTGAAGTCCACGTAATTTGCAACGATCAGGTCCAGTCGCCCATCACGGTTGTAATCAACGAACGCGCAACCAGTTCCCCAAGCCTTTCCTGATCCGGCCACGCCGGCCTTCTCGGCCACTTCCGTGAAAACACCGTGGTCATTGTGATAAAGGCGATTCTTTCCATAATAGGTTACGTACAAATCCTCCCAGCCATCATTATCGTAATCACCGACGCAAACTCCCTGGCCCCAACCCGTAGCAATCAGGCCGGCTTTTTCGGTGGCATCGGTGAAGGTACCGTCATGATTGTTGTGATAAAGATGGTTAGTAGGAGCCTTATCGGGAGGAACTCCTTCGAGCGTGGTACCGTTCACGATGAAAATATCCGGCCAGCCGTCATTGTCATAATCAAAAATGGCTACGCCGGTCCCAGTTGTCTCGATGATGTACTTCTTGGTGTCCATGCCGCCGAATACGTTCACTGCCGTCAGGCCTGCTTTTTCAGCGATGTCGACAAAATTTGCGATGTTCTTGTTTTCGTCAACTTTCTGGGCCGCGTTCTGGGACGGCGCGGTGCCACCGAACAGTAGAATCAGCGCAGCGGGCCATAGCATTATTCTGTTGAAGAGAACTCGCGGGACTCTCAGGTTGACACCCTTCAATCGCTCACCTCACGGATCCGATCCGTGAATTCCGAGAGGGCTGACATATGATGATCCACAGGAATAACCTCCGCAAAAAGAATATCCAATCGTGGAATCGGATTTCGAATTTCCATCCTGCTTAACTCTAGATTGTGGTTTCGAACGGGTCAAGGAAGCTGCTCAACGCGAGAGCGGAACATCAGTAAAGCGTGGGCGGGAAAGATTCGAAAACGTTTGGATGACTCGCCGCTACTTTTCCGCACCGCCGGAAGGAACTTGCCACTGCGGAACGAAGAAGTCACCGATTAGATCGCCCGCAGGGGCAGCCGGCGCTTCGGCGGAGGCCTCCGCATACTTCGCTGCATTTGTTGCGTCACCTGCGCGGCGATACGCCTGACTGAGAAGCCGCTTGGCTTGGACGTTCGCGGGATCAAGGCGAAGCGCTTCCTGGAATTCGGCTATCGCGTCGCTCAAGTGGCCGAGACTGAATTGCGTCTTCCCCAAATTCAAGTGGGCCTCGGTGTTGTTCGGTTCCAATTGAACCGCCTGTTGAAAGGCGGCCATTGCTTCGGCGGGCTTGGCCGATCGAGCAAGGGCCAGTCCTCGAAAATAACTGATCAGAAAATTAGGGCCCAGTTTTTTCTGTGCATCGGCCAGTTCTGTCGCGGCTGCATCCGCGCGATCGGTTCTAAATAAGACCTGTGCTAATCCGATGTACCCCATTGGCAGTGGATCGCCAGCAGCCACCAGATCGCGAAACACACTTTCCGCTTCCATATACCGGCCCGCGGCCAAGTAGGACGCTCCTAAGCGTAGATGCAGGGCGTAAGACGTTGGGTTAGCGGCAAGTCCGGCTTGGGCTACTGTAACGCATTCGGGATATCGTTTGAGTTCCATCAACTCGCGAGTCAGGTTGAGCCAATGCTCCTCCTCGCTGCGTGCCAGTCTCGTCGCTTGACGAAGGGCATTGACAGACTTCTCGCCTTGGTTCATGTGCGCATAGGCGATGCCCACCAAAGACCAAGCCTCCGCCTCATGCGCCAGAGAATCTGCACCTTCCGGATGCAAAGCTTTTGCGTAAACGAGAGCTTGTTCGGCCGCTTGGTCGTACTTTCCCGCCAGCAGGCACGCGAGCGCCAAGTCAAACTGAACCCACGTCGCGGGAGTTGGCGAGTGGCCAGCGCTTAGCTTCTGCATGACGCTGATCGCGGAATCGTTTTCGTGGAGGGACAAGAGTAGGGAGGTCACCTGGATCGATTGCGCACCGCTCAAAGGCAAATTCATCAGCGGCTCGAGCGACTTGCGCGCATTTTCCTGGCGTCCCAGGGCTACGTATCCGGTCGCGGCCTGGATTAGGAAACCGGGCTCCGCAGGTAGTGGATGGCGAGAGATGTCCAATTCATGAAAGGCTTGCACATATTGCTGCGAATCGAGCTCCACGCGGCCAAGATAGTAGTGGGCAAAGGAGTCGTCCGGAGAAAGTTTTACGGCTTGTTCCAATGCCTCACGCGCCAATGTGAGTTGCTGTTCGGTCCATCGGAGAAATCCCAGATTGCGATAGGCGTCTTCCAGAAGGGGATCAAGGCGTATCGCTTCCTGATACTCGGCGGCAGCTTCAATATTCTTGCCCATTTGCCCGAGCAATATCCCGCGAAAATTGCGAATGCGTGCGTTTTTAGGTGATTCACGTTCCGCGGCTGTGAATTCACGGAGAGCATCCTCCATTCGATTCTCTTTCAGTGCGGCGAGACCCCTCTGAAAAGCGTCCTCCTGTGCGGAAACCTGGATCCCGGCAAAATTTGCAGCGCTGGCGCACCAAGTATTCACACCGAAGCAAAGAAAGAAAAGGAGAAACAAGTAGTGGCTCATGCTATGGGTCTTCAGTGGACTTTGTTACTTCGCCTAAACGCTGCGTTTGCCTTTCGAGCTTATCGTGCGACTCACGATTAAGGGCAGAGGAGAGCGCAAATTCACGCGCTGCTTGCTCTTTCTCGCCCAAAGCCTGGTAAACCTTTGCCAGCTTGTAGTGGACTGATCCATCGTGATCGGTGGTCACGGCGATTTTGAAGTTCTCCGCGGCCCTGCGATAGTCGTGCAGCTCGGAGTATGCGGTCCCTAAATCACGGTGGATATCGGAGTTTCCAGAATCCGCCGCGAGCGCTCTTAGAAGATATGGCAATGCCTTACTGGGTTGGTGTTCGAGCAAATAGGTGTTTCCGAGGTCGTTCAACGCGCCCGCATGACGTGGGTTCATCTTTAATTCAGCCTCGAGCTCAAGGCGAGCCTGGGGAACTGTGAGGTCTTTCCACAACAAATGGCCCAGGCTGTAATGGAGATTGGGGACTGAAGGCTTCAAGACGATGGCTTCACGGTACTCTTCGATCGCTTTTGCATCATTTCCCCTCGCAGATTCAAGATCCCCCATCAGCTGATGCACGCGATACGAACTGGGGTGTGCCTGGTAAATCTGAAGATAAGCTGCGGTCGCAAGCTTTTCATAACAGCGCGCGCGCCAGAAGGCGGCCTCGGCTGATCCGCTATCAGCGGCCGAGAGTCCTTCCAGAGCCTTAAGTGCTGCGTCAGAATGTCCCGCTTCTAGCAGCGCGCCAGATACGCGAATGCGAATCTCAGCCGAAGGTCGAGAAGCGAGGATCTTTTCCGTACACGCCACGATCTCGGAGAACTCGTCCTGTTGAATGGCAAGATTGGCGTCTGTCTCCGTGCAATTGTTCCCGGCAGAGTTGCTCGTGCCAGGAGCCGCGATGCTAGACTCTGTTGCTGCTTGCGACAGATTGCCATTCTGCTCGGCAAGAAACGCAAGTGCCAAGTGGGCCGGCCGGGAATTACGAGTTCGCAAGACTTGCGCGAGCTGCTGGACCTGTTCGCGGTTGGCCTCAGGAAGTAGCTCGATGGCCGAATCGCCGAATCCCGTTTCACGAAGACCCAGGATTCTCACTGCCTGCTCCGCGTCGAGAGTTAACGCTTTATCCCAATCCTGTAACGCTGCATCTACGTTTCCCTTTATCAAGCTTGCTTCCCCGCGCCTTACCAATGCGCGCAGGTTGCCCGGATTGCGACGTAATTCCTCATCAGACTCCTGGATAGACTGGTTCACTTTCCCCACGCGAAGCAGAACTTCAGCCAGTTCGGCATGCAATCCTGCACGATCCGGCGATGCCACGATGGCATTCTGAAAACGAATCACCGCGGAAGGCCATTCGCTACTGGCCGCATAACTTTCCGCGAGTAATTGCTCGCTGCGCGAAGACCCGGGAGCGACCTTCTCCAGATACGCGACTTCCTGTTTTCCCAGCCGCTCATAAGCGCTCCCCAGAAGGTAGAGAGCATCTTCGTCATTCGATCGCAAGTCCAGCGCTCGATGGAGGGTCACAACCTCGGCTTGCAATTGTCCCGACATTTCTTGCGCAGTCGCCAGCCACAGCCAGGTCTCCAGTCGATCAGGCTCTGTCTCGAGCGCGGCTTTGAGATAGGGAATGGCCTTGGCGCCTTCGCCCAATTTGCAATAGTCCACTCCGAGGAAAAAATCAGCCCCAGCAAGCCCCGGCTTGATTTTGAGCGCATGGTGGAATTCCGCCATCGCTTCGATGAAACGATCCTGAAGCTGATATACCAAGCCGAGATTCATGTGCACTTCTGCAAAGCCTGGCGCGAGAACAAGCACTGCTTGATACTCCCGCACCGCGGTGGAGTAGTCCTTACTGCGCTGCGCGCGCTGGGCGGCGGTAAAGTGAGTTTCAATTGCTGAATTCTTGGCGGTGGCTGGCGGCGCGGCTTGCCCGGCGGAGGCTAAGCCCGCACTCGAGAGCCGAACGAGAAGAAAGAAGAACGTCCAGAATCGCAGGGAAGTAGTATCCTCCCATATAAAGTTCAAGCTCATAGAGAGTAGTACATAAGACAATTCGATTCCTTCATTTTAGTTCTGGGGAAGGGGCTGCTGGTCTTTTTTTTCGAGGGCGGAAAGCCGCTCAAATTCGGCAAGCTCCCTGGCGCTTGCAGGTGCGTCGTGCATCTCGCGATAGATTCCAGCCAGAAGGTAGTGTGGCCGGGCCGCCGCGGGATCGGCCGTAATCGCCGCCAGGAATTCAGCTTTTGCCTTTTGGAGTTCCTTCTGCGCTGCAAAGCATTGTCCAAGGAGAACGTGAACTTGCGGCAGATTGGTTTGCGTAGGCTCCGCGAATTTCAGGAAGGGCAAGGCTTCGGAAAAGCGTTGATATCGCACGCCAATGTCTCCCAAGTACAAATTCGTAAGGGGATCATTGGGATTTTCCTGATAGGCTTCTTTGAACGCTTTTTCGGCGCGTTCAAATTGCCGCTGAGCCCAATATGCCACTCCAATCGAAAAGCGCATTCCGGTGGCATCCGGACGTTTGGCAAGTGCCGCCTGGTACTGCTCAATGGCGTCGGAATAGCGCTCCTGATCTGCGTAGACCTCTCCCATCAATGCATGAAGTTGAAACGAATCCGGGTCCAGCGCTTTAAGCATCTCAATCGAACGCAGCGAAGAATTCTTGTGGAGGCGCGCCAGTTCGTAGAGGGCGTCGGCGTCCTTAGGATTTTGAGCGAGGGACTGGTTCAAATGCAAAATCGCTTCGTCGATGCGGCCGGCAGATTGCAAGGCCAGTCCCAAGTAATATTGTGTGCGGGGATGGGGCCTGGACGTTTTCAGCTCGCCTTGAAAACTGTCGATCGACTTCGCAAAGTCATTCTGCCCGAAATAAGAGAGTCCCAGAAAGAAATTGACGCCTTTGTATTGGGAGTCAACCGCCAGAACTTGCTTAAATAACTGAATAGAATCGTCGAATCTAAGTTCTGTCTGCTCCAGGATTCCCAAGCGCTTCAGCGTCTCAAGATTTCCGGGAGCAACTGCCAATGCTTGCTTGTAGGTGCGCTCCGCCGCGTCGTAGCTTCCGGCATTTTCTTCTCCGCGGGCCTGTTCGAGCAGGACCTCGACGTTTCCTTGGATTTGTGCCGGAAAGGCAGGCCTGAAGGCGATTAGGCCGAAAGCACCAGACAGTAAGCAGCGCGCGACGCTGTGTAACCTCCGCCGCCGGGCGGAGAACATCATCGTTATTGGGCCGATTGATTGCGCTGAACGTTCACCGAACAAGGTCTCATTCCTCACATACTGCGGAATCTCAAGATATCAATGCTTACGCGAAAGTATAGCAAGCTGGCTTAGACAAGATTTTCGACCAGCTGTGGTTGGGCATCATCAATGGCTGGAGTATTAACTCTTAACGAATTCGACGGACAGCGACGAGGCTGGTGGTGTTGGGAGCCCCGGAAACAGTCCTGGATCGAATTAGCGCCTCGAACCAGATATTTTGTGAGAGGCTTTCCGCTGCAGAAATACCCAGTACGTTCATGAGCTGACGCTGGTTCTCCTGGTCTGCGAGGAATCGACCGGCCGCCTCTGTTCCTTCCTGCTGCAGTCCTTGCAGGACCAGCACACTGCCGTCATGCGTAGCGTTCGGCAGAAGAGAAATCGTGGCGTAGTCTTCTCCCATAGTGCCTGTCCACCGGAGGCCTTCGTATTGGGCCTGCTCGCCAGAAAGTGGATTCTTATTCAAAAATACTTTTGCGCTATTTCCGACGACACCTTCGGTCTCACGGAAGTTGAGCTTGTCCAGGAGAAGCGTTACCCAGGGATTGGATCCGGGACTTCCGATAAAAATAAAGTTGTTGTGATCCAGGTCGCGCATGGTTAAGTCCCTTGGGTATCGCACCAGCACCTGCGTTTGTAACGGACCTGCCATCCGGTACAGTGAGACGACATCGGCAACATCCGCAAACGAAGTGAGCGTCGAGTTTGAAAGGTACTCACTCAATCGAGAATTAGCCTGGCTCATCTTGTTGACTTCGGAACCGCGAAGAAAACCCCGGTGAAGATACTGATCGAGCGAGCCGGGCTGACTGGACAGGATGCGGGCCATCCCATAGTTGCTATCTGCCACCACGATGAACGTCTGGTGGCGCACGTCAAAGATCTGTGAGGAAGGCCAGGAGAGAGCCGGAGTTACTCGCGCTGCGTCAACCGTCCGGCGTGTACCTTTATATACCAGCACGGCGCACGCAAGAGCCAGGATGCCGCAAAGTACCCAAGGTACCCAAGTACGACCACGCCAAGTTTGTACTGCACTCGGCTTCGGTTCACCTGCTGCAGAAACAACGTCTTGGGCTGGCCGGAAGACGGGGGCATAAGAACCTTTGGGTATTTCGAGGATAATTACCTCATTGCGGCCGTCTTGATTGAAATATTCGTGAAGCTTCAGGCGCAACTGGCGGACATGAACGCGTACCGAACTATCCTCGAGGGGACTATAGTCGGAGGGTTTGTGAAAAAGCGCGCTGCCGATATGCTGCTCAGTTAATTCGTGCGCGTTGCCGTGCAAGGTCTGCTCGGCGATATACTGCAGCAAATCTCGAAGCCGAATACTCTTCTGAAAGTGTGGACTGGACACGATCCGTTGCACGAGCTGCCAGCGCTCATCCGTGCTAAGACCATCCATGGTGGATGAATGTGTGACACTCATTGCTTTTGAGACGGATGACAATCGATTTTATTGCTTAGTCCAATCGATGTTACCACAGACATTTTTCAAGCGAAATATTTAACTTACTTCTTTCCAATGGCTTCGAAATGATTGTTCCGACCCGAAGCAGGTGAATCACCGGAACTTCACAGGTGATACTCTTTTTCTCAGCCGCTGAGAAGTTCACTGTGTCTGCTACACGGTTTTGCGGGATGCTGAAGGCAGGCGGCAGCGCTAATATTCACTGCACAAACTTCATCTTTTACCTCATTAAAGGAGCCCATTGAAGACTATGGCCTATCGGTTCATTTCGAGGCGGCGCTTTGTGAAGAATACCGTTGGTGGCGGCTTAGCCTGTAGCCTTGGACTGGGAGCTAACGGCTTCCCCGAGAGCATGTCTGACGTTTCCGGCGCCACAGATGGCTTGACGCTCAAGGCGATGGGCGATGCCGAGCATGGTTACGGCGTCGAGCTTCTCTACCGCGGTCGGCCAATCGCCCGGCACAATCAGGGCGGGGAATTTTCTGGAGTCTTCCAGAATGAAGAACGCAGCGTGGAAGACCGCGTGGTTGACTGGAAAGCGACTTCATGGTCGGGCAATGCCGCACGCATGACCTTGCACGGCGAAATCCAACTGGTAAATCTGAACGCCAAGGTTTTTGTTCAGGTGGATTATGAACGAATCACTCCCCGGGTGGTACGGAAGAAAATGAGGTTTCGCCAATCCGACATGCTCATGATGTTCTATCAAATGACCAATCGCCTGGAGCCACGCGAGCGGCCCGCAAAGCTTTGGAGTTTCGATCAGTTGAACTGGCAGGGCGAGTCCTTGCACGAATATTTTCCGGCCGCTGGATTCCGCCTGATGAATGGCCTGTGCGTTGGTCTATTGACCGACTCCGGCTATCGCAATCAGTGGACGCGAATCATTCGGCGGGATGGAAAACCGGTTAAGCCCGCGCCGTCCCGCATCCCAGATGCCAACCTTTATTCCGGTGGTTTTCCCAAGGACCGCGGCAACGCTAATTTCTTTGTACAACAGACATTTGGCGAGATTACCCAGCAGACGTCCGGAGAGCACGGAACGCAAGAGATCGCGCTACCGCAGATTTCATCTTGGAAAAAAATTGGTGAAGCCGCATTGGACGACCGCAATGGCGTGGCAACCGTGTCCACGCGAAGCACCGAGGACGGAGTGGCCATCCCCTTTTTAGCCACAGGCGATGCCGTTCTTTCAGTGCGTATGGAATATCGTTCGGCCGCTCCAATGGCGCTCCAAGTCTGGAGAGTGGATGAGCAAATGCGCAAATTGGAAAACCTCACTCTTTATGACGATGGCGTACCCGAGTCTCCAGAAAAATGGTCCGAGTTCAAGACGACGGTATTTGTGCCCGGAGCGCAAGCATATGGTCGCGCTTTATTTCTTTCGCTTGGTCCTTCGGATCAAGCCGTGAAGCTGGAGATACCCGCGGGGATGGCAAAGTTCGACGTGCGCGGACTGCAAGTTCGCCGCGTTCCCACCCGTTGCGAACCGTACCATCGGCTGGAAATGGATCGCCCCGAAGAGAAAACCGTCTTTGTGTTTGCGGATGATGCGATCCCCGATACGATTCGAGGTCACCGCCTTGCCAGCCAGCTTTATCTTGCGGAGGGTCTGGACTTCAAAGGAGGGGAAACCGAAAAGGTAGTATATGCCGACCTCATCATGCTTTCCTGGATTGCGGGGCCGGAGAGTTTTCGGCCAATCCTTGCACCGAGCATCTGGTACTCGGCGGCGGGAGAGATGTATCTCCGGGACAGTTTCTTCGCGCTCAACGGCATTCACAATCGAGAATTGAACGAAAGCGTGTTCGGGTTGTGGGGTGAAAATCAAGGGTCAGATGGTGGAATCAACACATTGGTGGAACCCAACCTCGCGAACGTCGAGCGCAAATCGAACGATTCCACGCCTCTCTGGCTCATGTGGGCTTTGCTGAATCGCCGGCGCTTTGGCACCAACTTGCCAATGGGTAAGGTGCGCAAAGCGGCGGAATATTGCCTGCAAACTTATGATCCGCGCCGCGAAGGGCTTTGCCGGGCGCAGTTTGTCATGGGCCAGCTTGATGTCATCCGATATCCCGAAGGCACGTCTGCTATCTGCGAGAACCAGGGCATGCTGGCCGTCATCCTCAAGGTAATTAAGGAATTGGAAATTCCAGGCGTCAGCGAAAACATCTCCGAAGAGTACATCGGCCGCGCAGAGGCGTCCTATCGCAGCTATTACGATCCCAAACGAAAATTCATGCGTCCCGCGCGAGAAATCGGCGATGCCATCGGATTTGCCGAGATTTTCCCGGAATATCTCTCTCTTTGGTTATTCGGGAGGAAAATCCTGACCGATGAGATCGTCGTGAACCATCTCGATCGCATACCGGCAATGATGCCCAGGAAGGAGTGCCCGTATCCAGAAGTAGGCGGCACGGTGCGACCGATCTTCATTGGACTTCCTGAAGAAGGAAAGGGTTGGAGCTACTTCAGCAAGATTTGGCACCCCATGGTTAGCGATTCCTTTGCGGCGAACTACGCCAATCGCACCATGGACGGGATCTATTACAACGGCGGCAGTTGGATGCGGATTGAGATCTGTGGATATGTTACCGGAAAGCTTCACGGGTGGAGCGGCGCCCAGAAGGCCATCGCAAACCGTCTGTGGGCGGAGCTCAATATTGCGCCTGATTTTCCGACCAGCCACGAATATCTTGCCACCGATTCGCTACACCCCTTTTTTGGCTACCACCGGGTCTTCGCGTGGAACTCGTTCGTGCTTCAGGCCCTGGAGTTGGCATCCCTTCGAAATCCCGAAATGGACCCTGACTATGTGTCGCTTCGTGCCGGCACATCTAGAATTCCATAGGTTGTCTCCCTGAACCACCCAAAACTACCTCTGTTTAACATTATTGAGTTACAGGGAGTTAGCCCACAGGTGAATAACAATGATTTCACGTGTTATACTCTTTTCAATCAGTATAAGTTAGCGCGAATATCCTTTCACAGTAGTAAAAAAGTATTAGTCCGTCGGGTGGGTCTATTCCGGTTTTTTCGGAAGATCAATTTCTAAAATTGAATCTCTATTTGAACGTTAACTCGTTTTTCTAGAACAATGTAGTAGGGGGACTCCGTGAAAAGTTTTATTTGTGCTCTAGTACTTTCGGCGTGTTCACTGTCGCTGGCCGCAGTTTCTACACATTCCCAGACCACCAATGGCAGCATCCAAGGCACCGTGATGGACCAGAACGCTGGAGCCGTACCAGGAGCCGCCGTGACGGCTCGGAACTTAGATACTGGACTCACTCAAACGACCACAACTACGGAAGCAGGCATTTATTCTCTGCCAAACCTGCCGCCGGGCCGCTACTCCGTGACGGTCGAAGCCCCCAGTCTTAAGAAATACACCCAGGAAGGCGTTACCGTTTCGACGGGCACAACGGTATCGCTCGACGTTCCTATGCAACTTGGCGCGGTTTCCGAGAGCATAACGGTTGCAGCCGATGCATCTCAGTTGCAGACGACGACCTCTGAGATAGGAGCAACGGTGGAGCCGACGCTGGTGGCGAATCTGCCGCTGCAAGTTTCGGGCACAATTCGAAATCCCGTGCAGTTCATTGAACTGGTCCCTGGATTTGTGGGTGGCGTTGACAACAATCCCGGAAGCAATTCGAGTGACGATTTTAAAGTGAACGGCGGCCAGGAAGGCGGAACCGACATACTTGTCGACGGTGTGTCTATCTCACTGGTGTCTCCAAACACGCAATGGAATAAGGGAGTTTCCACGGACGCTGTGGAAGAATTCAGAGTGCTGCAGAGCAACTTTTCTCCGGAATACGGGCAGTCCGGAGACGGCATTGTCAGCCTGACTGTTAAATCCGGAACCAACGAGCTGCACGGTTCTGTTTACGAGTTCCTTCGTAACAAGTCAGTCGATGCGAACAGCTGGGTCAACAACCTTCAGGGATTAAAAAGGCCTTTGGATACGCAAAACGACTTCGGAGCCACTCTTGGCGGCCCCGTTTGGATCCCTAAGGTCTACAACGGAAAAAACAAGACCTTCTTCTTCTTTGCTTACGAGGGATTCCGGTTCAGGAATGGTGGCACCAATCAGGTTAGCTTCCCGAATGAAAATTTTCGCAAGGGCGACTTCTCCCAGATTTGCAAGACCGGGTTCACCAACGGTATTTGCAACGACCGGGACGCAAACAACAACGTTTTACACCAGATCTACGATCCTACGACGCATGTGGCCGTTCCCGGCGACAATCTGGCGAACGATCCTAATTTCAAAGCTAGCAAAGTAATGACCAATGTTTTTGGATTGCTGCCTGGCACAAACGGTGGTTTGGATAACAACGTAATTGACCGAAGCCTTTCGAGGACCACTGCGAACCTCTACGACATTAAAATTGACCACAGCTTTTCCGAGAAACACCGCATCTCCGGCGGGTTCGATTACGATGACACCAATACCGGCGGGAGTTCTAGCTTGGGTTCCATATTCGGCTCCCACACTCCTCAGAGCACGCGCTATGCCCGGTTCAGCGACAACTATGTATTTTCCCCTACAGTCGTTAACCAATTCCTTTTCGGCTTCAGCCGTCGATTCCGCGGTGAGGTAGCGAATAGTTTGGGCCAGGGATATCCGGCAAAGATCGGGCTTGCGGGAGTACAACAGACTACTTTTCCGTGCATAAAATGGGGTGATACCAACTACGAGGTAAACAACTGCGGCGACTCGCAATTTGCCGACAATGTCTACCAAATCAACGATGCGGTAAGCTGGGTCAAGGGCAAACACTCATTCAAATTCGGCGGCGAGGCGCGCTTTCTGCAATTCAACGTCCGGCGCCTGACGACAGCCTCCGGTGAGCTCGACTTTTCTGCAGCGCAGACGAGCAGCACCGGCAATGCGTCTGGACTTGGGGGCAATTCCGTGGCCAGCGCGCTCTTCGGCTTGTCGGATAGCACCTCGCTGAACTATGGAAATTTCAGCGGTGTCCGCTACAAGGATTTCGCGATATTTGCGCAGGACACCTACAGATTCAGCTCCAAGCTGACGCTGAACTACGGCCTTCGCTACGATCTTGATTTGCCGGCCACCGAAGCCTTCAATCGATTCTCTATGGTTGACCCGAAACTCCCCAACCCGGACGCCGGAAATATCCTCGGCGCTTACACCTACTTCGGCTCCGGTCCCGGGCGGAACGGAAAGAAGCGCCCGCAAGACGTCTTCCACAAGGCATTCGGTCCGCGCCTCGGATTTGCTTACAGCATCAACGATAAGACCGTGCTGCGCGGTGGCTATGGCATTTATTACGAAGCGCTAAAGGAAGGCTCATTTGCCGACCAGGATGGATTGGGATTTTTCAATCGCCAGACTGTGAACGTTACAAACGGCGGACCGACGCAGATCGATAACGGCATTACGCGTATTTTTCCGGCTACAGGCCCATTTACGCCGGGAGGCCAAAACAACCAAAATGGCGTCATTCTGGTTCCGGCGAACAGTGGACGTCCCGCGGACTTCCAAACCTGGAATCTGGACATCCAGCGCCAAGTTATGAAGAACCTTATGGTGAGTGTGGCGTATGTCGGGTCCAAAGGAACGCACTTGCCAGCCTTGAACATTATTCCGAATCAGGTGAATCCGTCATTCCTTACCCTTGGTGGCGAATTGACAATGGATTCCTCGTGCCTTGCTGCTGGAACCTGTCCGAAATCTGTAGCGGCAGGTCTCAAATTGCCTTACGCCGGCTTTACCGGCGGCATCAACCAACTCCTGCGGCCCTTTCCTCAGTACGGCACCTTTAATCAGGAGGACAACTCATTTACCCCGGACCGCACGGGCAATTCCACCTATAACGCCATGCAGCTGCAGGTGAACAAGCGCTTCGCCGAGGGGCTGAGCTTCCTGGTTTCCTATACTGTCTCGAAGAACATCACCGATGCGGATTCAGCGGGGCCAGGCGTTTCCGGCTTCATCGGTACCAACAGCTTCATCGGCGAGAATTCCTACAATCGAAAAGCGGAGAAGGCACTCAGCCAGCTCGACACTCCACAATCACTGGTGGCGAGTTTCTTCTATGAGCTGCCGGTCGGACATGGGAAGCGTTTTATGAATGAGGGTGGCGTAAAGGATCGCGTGGTGGGAGGCTGGTACGTTTCAGGCATCCTCAGCTACCATTCCGGAACACCGACGGAGGTTTACGGCGACTGCCAGGGCACTGCCGGCGCTGTCTTGTTTGGCGGATGCAACGTAACAGGAGCAGGGGCTCGAGTCAACATCGTTCCTGGCGTCCGACAGACGAACAAATCGAATTTCAATCCAGCCACGCAGCCGTTCTGGAATCCCGCCGCTTTCACACCGGCGACGAATTGTGCCGCTTCGGCAACGACTTGCACGTTTGGCAATGAGCCTCGCTCCCTGGGGACTGCGCGAACGTTCGGGGGAAAGAATGAGGATTTCGCCATAGGGAAGAAAACACACCTCCTTGGTGAGAAAGCCCTGATCGATTTCCAGGCCTCCTTTTTCAACATGTTCAACCGGCACATTTACTCAACACCCAGCAACGTCTTTGGTCCCAGTCTGCAGACTCCATTCATTCCAGCGGGCACTCCTGTCACATGCCCGGGCAAGCTGGCTTGTGGATTTGGCGCAGTCACCGGTTCGAGTGGACCGCGAACCATCCAATTCGGGCTGAAGATCAGCTATTAAAATCGGGGAGCTCTGCTAACTAAGCAGGACTGATCTCTACCAAATTTTCCAGGATTTTCCAGGGCCGGGATAGCAGCCATTATGGGTCAGTTCAATCGGCGTGGCTTCTTGAGAACGCTGCTCGTCACCGCTGCCGGCGCTGGTTCGGTTCACGCGAGAGTTCCTCTAGAAGTCTGTTGGCCGTTCTCGGAAGCTGCGCTCCCATCGTTCCAAACGAACCTGGAGCATGGGTCCCAACAGCTGCGCATTTCGCCGGCCGGCTCACCTCTTGCCTTTCAAAACTTCCTTCGAATCGGCGACGAGTGGAAGGCCGCCACGCTGCCCAACAACCCCTTCATCGTTGGCAACTCCTTTTCATTAGTTACCTCGCGGATAAAGAGCGAGGACTGCCGTATTCGTTGCGAAGGAGAGGGCCAGGCAGAAGGCTTGGACGGCAAGGGCTTAACTTACGCCTGGGACTCAGAAATCAACGCTTCGAGTCTCGTGGCGGATGCACCGTGGTTCCGCTTTCGAACCACTCTTCACCTGCCTGCGCCAGTTAGACTTCAACAGAAAACCGGGCTCGAGCCACAGATCGTCACTTGGCTGAGTTCAACTTCGACTCTGATGGAAGGGCAATCGGGAAGTTGGCGTCGCGTTCTGCTAGAGCAGCCAACACGGAACTCCTTGGGCACCTACGGCAACGATCTCCCGGCACTGTATTTGTTGGACCAGACCACTGGCGTTGAAACTCTGATGTACTTCGATTTCAGCGATATGGGTTGGATATCAATTGAAAACCTTCCACGCTTTCTGGTTTATCGCTGTTCCAGTCTTTCCCGAATCGGGCGTGCCGGCACTCAGCGACTCGGCGTTGGCCTGTTGGCAGATCAGGCCACCGGAAATGTGCTGCCCGCGGGAGATATCAACTTTACCTACTGGCTGCTCCAGCGGCCCATGACCCGACTGTTAACCCCGCAGGAAGCTGTCGCGCGCTGGATGCAGGCGTTACTTCCCTTGTTTGAGGAAAAGCTAGCCTGGCCACCATGCGCCACTTCCTGGAAGGAATTTGCTACTGGCACGGTGGAAGACTTGCAAGACAAGGCTTCGGCGCAGGTCGAGGCCAAAGGGCACACGGGACTGCGTGCCTATGTTAAATCTACATCTCAACTGTGGACGGACGCTCCCGACAATTTCGAGCTGATGACCATTACGGATGTCCTTTGGCCGTCGCTGCTTTTTCTCCAGTTACATCCTTCCGCTAATTTCGAACGCGAGTGCAACGAACTCTTCGCGGATCTACCGGCTTTTTATCATTCAGAAACCCACAGCATTAGCAACGACTTCACATCGAAGAAAGACGAGCGAGCTGATTCCTGGTATCCCTTCGAGAATTCGCTGATCAAGTACCCAATGATTGGCAGTTTGGCTGGTTCCAAGGAAATTACGGATCTATTCCTCGACGCTTTCAGGACTGCCCAAAAACTTGCCCGGCAATACAACTACCTTTTCCCGATTTATTACCAGGTGGCTACGCTCCAAGCAGAGGGTGCGGGCACGAATTATGCAGTGGGAGGCCTGTACGCCTGGGCCGCAATATTGGCCAATCGATTGACAGGTGATCAGCAGTACCTGGAAGAGGCGCGGCGCGCGATTCACGTCCTCTATACAGTTCCGCCGGATCGTCTCTTCCATGAACCTCAAGAACTTGCGTACGGTGCGCTCGCGGCGGCGGAACTCGGCATGACAGCTGAGGCGAAGTACCTCCTCTACGAACAGCTTCGGATGTTTTATTGGTATTCCGACCCCAGTCAGAAAACCCACGACATTCGCGGAATGGTGCAGGCTGCCGCCTCTATTCTCTATCCCGCCTTTAAGGAAAACGTGGAGGCCATTCTCCCTTGGACCGGAGTCATGAAACGCGGAATCGTGTTCGAGGGTTTGCTACGTTTTATGGACCAGCAAAGACGGAACAATTTTTATTTCTTTGAGAACTGCACTGCCAACCGCAAACGGGGTCCCTCCGCGTTCATACCTTTCGAGAATTTGGGCACTCTCGAACTTGCGGGCATGACGGGAAATGTTGGCAAGGAAATCTACGGCGCAGGAGAATCAATTTGGATGTACTTGATGTTTGAGGCGTTGGGTCAGAGTAGTGACCGAGAGTTAATGCTGGTGAACCTTGACCTTCTCGACGTGGTGCACGCAAAAGAGTTTCCGCCGCAGAAGCTGAATTTCATCCTGTACAATCCCACGCTCGATATCCGGTCCACGACCATTACCATCCCGGCGGCGAAGCAACGCCCCCTTCGCTTGACTTCAAATGGCAAGGCCATAACCGAGAAACTTCAGGTTCCGAAACGCTCTTACATTGAACTGCTGGCCGAATTTTGACCGGGTGGAAGTTAATTCCTGTCCGCCCGAAATCTATTTTCAATTTTCAGAATCCAACCCGTTCAGGAAGGAAGTCTCTCAATGATCAAAGCTCCTCTTTCTACAATTCGCGCGGCAAAGATCTTTACTCTTTCCACGTTCGTCTTCATCACGTTTGCAGCGGCTGCCGCCACCTCTTTTGTTCCACCTTTTGGGCAATGGACCCGTCTTTCCGGCGATCCGATTATTTCTCCACAAGGCGATACGTTCGAGTCCGCGGGCACGTTTAATCCCTCTGTGGTCAAGAAGGACGGGAAGTTCGTGATGCTTTACCGTGCTCAGGACCGCAAGGGGACCTCGTCACTTGGCTACGCAACCAGCAACGATGGCATTCATTTTACTCGGCGTCCCGAACCCGTTCTGATTCCAGAGACTCCCTATGAAAAAGGAGGCGGCGTCGAAGATCCCCGGTTGCAAAAAGTGGGGGAAACTTACTACCTGACCTACACCGGATATAACAATGTTGAGGCGCAATCGGTGGAAAAGGGCGATGCCCAATTGTGTCTGGCAACCTCAACAGATCTGGTTCATTGGCAACGGAAAGGCGTGATCATTCCGAGTTACAAGGGGAAATGGAATGTGAAATGGACCAAGTCTGGCGCGATTGTGCCCACAAAAATCAACGGCAAATATTGGATGTACTATCTGGGCGACGCGAAGGGCAGGGACAGCCAAATGGGCGTGGCATACTCAGACGATCTGCTTCACTGGACTGACGCCCTCGATCACCCGGTCATGACGAGCCGTCCGGGTTTTTTTGACTCGCAAGTTGTCGAGCCGGGGCCGCCACCCATCATAACTCCACAAGGAATATTCCTGATTTACAACGGCGCCGACGACAAACTGGTCTATTCCACCGGTTGGGTCCTGTTCGACAAGAAAGATCCCACCAAGGTAGTGGCGCGCTCCGAAAAATCAGTATTTGCGGCCGAAAAGGAATGGGAAAAAGTAGGACAAGTTCCCAACGTCGTTTTTGTCGAAGGGATGGTTCGTGATGGCAACCGCTGGCTGTTTTATTATGGCGGAGCAGACAAGCACGTAGGCGTTGCTACGGCGCCAATGCTATAGGATCGGAGATGATTCCAAGGCGCGTCTTTTTCATTTACAGAGCGCGGCGGCGCCGGCAATGCCCGCGTCCTCGCCATAGTGTGCGAGCAACAGTGGCACTTCCAACGGAGTGGGGTTGATACATGCGCCGCGCCAGCGTTCACGAATCTCATCGAGAAAGGGAGCGAGAAGGGAAGAAACCCCACCGCCTATCACAATGACGTCAGGTTCCAGGAGATCGATGATGCTTCCGAGCCAGTATGCCAACAGATCCAAAGTCTCACTCATCACTTCTTTGGCGGCAGGATCACCCGCAGCATGAGCCATTCCTACCATCTCGCTGCTGAGCTTCTGAATGTCTTCACCAACCATATCCCAAAGAACAGAATTCGGATTATGCTCAAGTATCTTGCGTGCTCGCCTGGCGATTCCTGGACCCGAAGCCAACGTTTCGATGCAGCCGCGTTTTCCGCAATTGCAAACGGGGCCGTTGTAGTTAATTCCCATATGTCCGCCTTCTCCGGCGGCACCTGTCCTCCCGTGATAAATGCGCCCATCAAAAACAATTCCCGTGCCTATGCCAGTCCCAACGCTTGCATAAAACAACTTTGTATAGCCGCGACCAGCGCCCCACTTCGCTTCCGCCACCGCGGCGGCATTGGCGTCGTTATCGATTTCCACAGGCACGTTATACATTCGACGCATTTCGTCGGCCAGCGGGTAGTTATGCCAGATCGCCAGATTGGGGGGATTGATGATGACGCCAGTTTTCGGATTTAGGGGTCCAGGCGCGCAGATGCCGATGGCCGCAATTTGGTTCTGTGAAGAGGCCTCTGCGAAGAGTCCGCGAATCGCCGTCGAAACGGCCGCAAGTCCTGCTGATGCCGGACCTGAGTTTGCCATTGGGGTCTTGTTTCTCGCCACTATTTCGCCGTGGAGATTCACCAAGCCCGCTGCGACTTTGGTTCCCCCAATATCTACACCGACGACGACGCGCGATTCGTTATTCATATGCTGTCGGACTCGAATTTGAATGAGGTGTGGAAATGAGTAGCATCAAGCGATTGCATGTACATATAGACGATTTGCTCTTGAGTCACATCTTTTGTCAACCCCTTAGAGCCGATTTTTCGTGTACTAGGAGTTTGAATGTCGTCGGGATCAGGTGATACTCACGGGACGAAGCTTATCGCAGGGAATCGTCCTGAACTTTAGAAAGGCACCATGAAACTCAACTCCAATCTCTTGAAGAGCACTGTAGTAGCGTCACTCGGCGGACTTCTATTCGGATTCGATACGGCCGTGATCGCTGGCGCCACCCATGCGCTGACAGAAACATTTCGTCTGTCGCCAGCGGCCTTGGGGATGACCGTCGCCTCGGCGCTCTGGGGAACAATCTTGGGTTCCATGCTTGCCGGCATTCCCGGCGACAAATATGGCCGCCGTGACAGCCTCCGCGCTATGGCTGTGCTGTATGTCGTCTCCGCTCTCGGCTGCGCATTCGCATGGAACTGGGCTGCTCTCATTCTATTTCGCTTTATCGGGGGCCTCGGCATCGGCGGTTCTTCGGTGTTGGGTCCTATGTACATCGCGGAGGTTGCGCCAGCTAAATGGCGAGGCCGGTTGGTAGGTCTGTTCCAGTTCAACATCGTTTTTGGCATATTACTCGCCTATTTTTCGAACTACATTCTGGGAACAATGGGCTTGGGCCCGGCCGAATGGCGCTGGAAACTGGGCATCTCTGCAGTTCCCGCCATCCTTTTCCTACTATTGCTATTTGGGATCCCGCGCAGCCCCCGCTGGCTGGTCAAGAAACAAAGAATCGCGGAAGCGAGAGACGTCCTAAGGATGACAGGACAAGAAAACTACGAAGAGGAGCTGCAGGAAATTATCGTTTCCATCGATGCTGAGCATGTCGCGAATGATGCCTTGTTCTCTTGGAAATATCGCCTTCCGATTTTTCTGGCCGTTTCGATCGGCATGTTTAACCAACTATCCGGAATCAACGCCATCCTCTACTACTTAAATGATATCTTCGCCTACGCCGGCTTCAATAAGGTGTCTTCTGACTTGCAGGCGGTGGCCATCGGCGGTACCAATCTGCTGTTTACCATGCTGGCGATGTCAGTTATCGATCGGATCGGTCGCAAGACATTGCTGTTGATTGGATCGGTGGGAACCGCTGCGTGCCTTGGAGGAGTCGCCGCGATCTTTTTTACTCAGAGCCACCAGAACCTTCTCGTGTGGCTGCTTATCGGCTATATTGCGTTCTTTGCATTTTCCCAAGGCGCAGTGATCTGGGTTTTCATTAGTGAAGTATTTCCCAATAGAGTCAGGGCGAAAGGTCAAAGCCTGGGCAGTTTTTCTCACTGGTTCATGAACGCGCTCATTTCTGGCATCTTTCCGCTGCTAGCCGCTTCATCCGGAGGATACCCATTTGTTTTCTTCTCTCTGATGATGGTTCTGCAGTTCTTCGTGGTTTTGTTTGTCTACCCTGAAACCAAAGGAGTTTCTTTGGAGCAGATGCAGAAAAAACTGGGGATAACTTGAGCGGCAGTCACCGCTATCCGTCGGAGTTGAACCTACGACCTCGAACGTAATTCCGTCTGCCGTATATCTGCCAAATTCGGCTGATTCTACGCTTTTTCCGCGATATAGACGTACTGGACGATTGTGCAATATGGCCGAAATCAGTGAAAATGGGTTTTCCGTGAGTTGGGTGGTAGAAACGACTACCACACGCCTCCGCCAGCTCCTGCCTTTGTTTCCGTTCACTGCTCCAATTGGAATCCATTTGAGAATTTCGAAAAACGACAAAATGCCGCCAATTTGTGTGTTTTTACTTTTATAAAACAAGCTTCCCAAGCTTCGGACGCGGTTCCGTATTGTCGATTTTACTGCATTTCTAAGCCACGGCGGAGGAGGAGGGGTTCAACTTTACGTTGTATGAGGGCGGAAGTCGTTGGTATGCGTTGGTCCGCTACTTCACAAATATTGATAGCAAAGGATTTAGACATTCACTGCCAAAACACTGCTCTTGCTCTATGTCTAATTTCGCCACATTTTGTAGCACAGTGTAGCCCAGAAAATCTGCAAGCTACTGTGGCAGGCCGCCATCTTCCGTCACGTTGACCCGCAATTTGATGTAAGCGATGGTTTTCCCTTTAGCTTCGGCTTTCCAGGTAATCAGTTGCCAACCCTGCCCCTTGGACGATGATACCGACACGGCGGCCTCGATTGGATAAACCTCATGGGCACCCACCGGATAGCGGGCACTGCCGTTCTTCTCCTTCCAATCCTGGGGCAGGGCTGCGCTCAGGGTCACTTCTGCTGGCCGGAGATTGGCTCCGTGCAGTCTTGGCCTGCCTTCACGTCCATCGACATATGCTTTATTCGAAGGTTAGCGATACCGGGAAATAAGTCGATACTGCGTTACCAGGATTTGTAGCATACGATTACAACAAGCCGTAAGAACGGGTGCTGCCCGAGGAGTCGGAATCGACAAAGGGCAAGCACGACGCAGCCGCTTAAGCAGCCTTTGCGTGTAGCTTCTGATGGCAACTCAAACAGTGAGGAAGCCCGCCGCGCCAGGCGACTTCTAGCGGCTTACGACAGAATGGACAAGTGCGCGACCATTGGCTGCCGCATTCGGGGCATTCATTAACGATAGTCTTCGAGCGAGGCAAGGTACGCCCGTTCTCCCTAAGGTCGAAAACCATTCGGCATTTTGAATTCTCACAGATCAAGAAGGATTCCATGCGCGGAGCCTCCGTTGAACATCAAACGATTTGATCGCCGAAACGCTACTTAACAGAAAGTAGACTATACAAACGCTTTATGCGCCTATCTGTTCTTGCGCTTTTGGCTCAATTCTTTCGAATTTATAGTAGTTATAAAAGATCGCGCCTGAATTGGGTGGGGCTTACGCCGATCACACGTCGAAAGGCGCGTGCAAAGTTGTTCGGATGCTCGAACCCGACGCTGATACTTACGTCAAGCACACTGAGCTCCGGATCGCGCAACAATCCTTTGGCACGCTCGACCCGCTGATTGAGAACATACCGATGTGGACTCACGCCCATGCTCTGTCTGAATAGCACGGCAAAATAGTACAGACTCATGTTGACAACGCTGGCTAGCTCAGAGAGGGCGATGTTCTGGCCTAGATTCGCATCGATGTATTCCAGAACCCGCTTCAATCGCGCCGCAGGCAGACCGCCCTGGTGTGCAACGATTTTCAACTTGGAAACCGCATAACGCTGTGCCAGACGAATGCATATCGCGTTGACCAGGAGCTCGCTCACCAAAGCATCTGAGCCGTCTTGGGCCACTGCCAGAAGCCCACGCAACAAGTGCTCGAGTTGACCGTCCTCCAGGTTAAAGCCAGGCACCAGTTCGATACGTCCTCCACGCATGAGCGGACCAATGTGGCGCTCGAGTTGCGAATTTCCGATTGAGAGCAGCACGCCTCCATGAGGTCCTTGAAAAGAAGACGTATGGGGCATCGACCGGGGCACGATCCACAGGTGGCCGGACCGCACCCATGCGTCGAGTCGTTTTCCGCCCACC
>Ga0209117_1000286_pt1 | contig 25218 bp, 24 predicted proteins | sample BlaSpr_A8_OM2_M2_FD_187978 | JGI IMG/M metagenome (GOLD analysis project Ga0209117, IMG submission 187978) | Forest soil microbial communities from Thunder Bay, Ontario, Canada - Black Spruce, Ontario site 2_A8_OM2_M2 (SPAdes) (version 2) | ecosystem: Environmental > Terrestrial > Soil > Boreal... | reverse complement strand
ATCTAGTCAGCGAGCGAGTGCGTTGCTGACTGCGGAGGTCGTCATGACCAGCTACCGCGCGGACCAGGTCGGGGAGCAAGTACGTGAGGAGATCATGTCCATTATTCGGCGCGAGTTGAAGGACCCGCGGATCGGGTTCGTGAGCATTACGTCGGTGCGCATGTCGCCTGACCTGAGGTCGGCGCGCGTGCGCGTCAGCGTGCTTGGCAACCCAGAGCAGCAAAAGGAATCGCTTGCCGGGCTCGTGTCGGCCAAGGGCCGCATCCGCCACGAGCTTGGACGCAGGCTGCAGAACCTCAAGTTCTCTCCGGAGATTCGCTTCGAGCTCGACTCCTCGATCGAGTACAGCGTCCACATCAATGAGTTGTTGAAAGAGGTGCTGCCGCACAGCGGGGCCGAGGGCGGGGAGGGCAAGTCATAGCTACCGCCAAGAAGACATCCGACGTCTACGGCGAGATCAAGGAGCTCATCGACGCCAACCAGGAGATCCTGATCTTCGGTCACAAGGATGCCGACGGCGACACGCTCGGGTGCAGCCTCGCGTTCGCCGAGGCTTTGCGCACCGCGGGCAAAGACGTGTGGGTGCTCATCCCGCCGCCCCTTCCCCAGATGTACGAATTTCTGCCCGGCTTCAAAGACATCCAGGCCGAACCTCCACACGGCATCGACCCGCAGCTGGTGTTCTTCTTCGATTCCGGAAATCTCGAACGCTCCGGGAACAGCGTCAAGCAGATTGCGACACACGCGACGATCGTCAACGTCGACCACCATCCGTCGAACTCGAGGTTCGGGGATGTCAACGTCATCGAGGCGGAGGCATCGGCGGTGGGCCAGATGGTCATGGAGATGCTCGATCACTTCGGGTATCCGATCACCAAGCCGATGGCGACCAACCTCTATGTCGCCCTGCTCACCGACACCGGCGGCTTCCGTCACGAGAACACGACGCCTCGCGCGCTGGACGACGCCGCCAGGCTGGCCCGCCTGGGTGCCGACCCGGGTCGCATCGCGACGATGGTTTACAAGATGAGGCCCGAGACCACGCTCAAGCTGAGCGGCATAGCCCTCGCCACCATGCGAGTCGAGATGGAAGGACGGCTTGCGTGGGCAAAGGTGACGCGCCGAATGCTGAAAGAAGCCAACGCTGTGATGGCCGAATCCGAGGGCATCATCGACACGCTCAACAGCATCGCGGGGCTCGAGCTCGCCATCCTCTTCAAGGAGGTCAACGACTCGCTGACCAAAATCAGCGTGCGCAGCCGTGGAGCCGTGGACGCCGCCGCGTTGTGCGCTTCGTTCGGAGGCGGCGGTCATATCCGCGCCGCCGGTGCGGAGATCGAGCGTCCGATGGACGAAGCAGTGCGAATGGTGCTGGCGGCCGCCAAGGAGGCGATCGTTGCCACCTCTCCTCAAAGCTGAGGTAACCGCGGCCCGGAGGAAGGTACCTACCTTCCCGACGGGGATCCTCAATGTGGACAAGGCGGCGGGGGATACCTCGTTCACCGTTGTCAACCGACTTCGCCGGCTGACCGGAGCCCACCGCGTTGGACATGCCGGCACACTTGACCCGCTTGCCACCGGCGTGCTGCCGATCCTTTTCGAGTCGGCGACACGGCTCGCCGAGTTTGCACTGAAGCTGCCCAAGACCTACGTGGCCGACATCCACTTCGGCTTCACCACCGCGACCGACGACGCGGAGGGAGAGCTGCAGCCGGTCGGCGATCCGAGCGGCCTGAGCGAGGCCGACGTGCTCGAAGGTCTTTCCGCGTTTTCGGGGCGCATTCTTCAGGAGCCGCCTGCATTTTCCGCGGTCAAGGTGGACGGCACGCGGGCTTACAAGCTGGCGCGCCGCGGCGACGAGCCCAAGCCAAAGGCGCGAGAGGTCGAGGTGTATGAGTCGCGGCTTCTCGACTTCACCCCCGGCCCACATGCGGTGGCACGTGTCGAGATCCGCTGCGGCAGCGGGACCTATCTGCGTTCCATCGCGCGAGATCTCGGTAAGGGGTTGAGCGTCGGCGGGTATCTGGGGCGTCTCGTTCGGACGGCGTACGGCGGCTTGACGATCGACGCGGCCGTGATAACGGCGGCCCTCAACACCGCCGAAGACGTGCGGTCCCGGCTGCTTCCGGCCGAAGTCATACTGCCGGACATGGAGCAGGTTCAGCTCAACGTGGAGCAGGAGGCGATGGTCCGCCAGGGCCGTGCGGCGCGTGTGTTTCCTGAGCCGGGCCCAGGGCTGCTTCGCGCCCATGATCTGGCCGGCCGCCTGGTCGCGCTCGGACACGCCGATCCCTTGCGGCGCACGTTCGTGCCTGACAAGGTGCTCAGCTGAGGAGAGGACGCTGAAGGTCCATCTCGGACTTCCCACGAGCCCGATCGGGGCTGTGGCGCTCACGATCGGAAGCTTCGATGGCGTCCACCTCGGGCACGTCGAAGTGATCCAGCATGTGGTCGCTGCCGCAAAGGCGGACGGCTCCCAGCCGGCGCTCATCACCTTCGAACCACATCCGCGCACCGTCCTCGACCCCGCCAACAGCCCGCAATCGATCACAACCCTGCAGGAAAAGCTCGCGCTGATCGAAGCGACGGGCATTGAGCACGCCATTGTGATGCGATTCGATCGCGAGCTGGCGTCGCTCTCTCCGCAGCAATTCATCGATCGGCTCTCGACGGTGATGGACCTTCGGCGCTGGGTGATCGGCTTCGACTTCGCCTTTGGGCGCGGTCGTACGGGAAGCGCGCATTGGCTCCGCGAGCACGGCCACCAGGTCGACGTCGTCCCTCCATTCCTGGTCGATGGGCACGAGCTCCACAGCTCAGAAGTGCGCAGGCTCGTCACCTCCGGCGACATCGAACACGCGAACCGACTTCTTGGGCGCGAGTACTCGATGGCCGGTCCGGTCGAGGCGGGGGAAAGAGTCGGAAGGCGCCTGGGCTTTCCTACGGCGAACATCGGAGTCGAGCCGAACAAGCTGATCCCGGCACTGGGCGCATACGCCGGTCGGGCGCGCTCGCCCGAGGGTGACTTTGTCGCGGCTCTCTCGGTGGGGTACCGACCCACCTTCGGCGGCACGCAGATGCGGGTTGAGGCCTTCCTGCTGGACTTCGAAGGCGACCTCTATCAGAAGCGCATCGAGCTGCGCTTCGTGCGGTACCTGCACCCGGACATCAAGTTCGCGACTCCCGAAGATCTCGTGATTCAGCTCAAGCAGGATGTCGCCGACACGCGCCGGATCGTCGGTCAATGACGAACGTCCTCGTGATCGGAGGCGGGATCGCGGGCTACTGCGCCGCGTTGGCTGCTCGCCGCGATGGGGCAGAGGTAACCGTCGTCGCGAAAGCCCCGGGCGCGACGGCGCTCTATGCCGGCGGAATGGAAATCATCGACGACCTGGACGCCGTGCTCGCCCACCAGCCGCACCACCCGATCACGAGGCTCGGACTCGACTCGGTCCGATTGGCGACCGAGCTCGACACCGCGATCCATACCCTCCAGCTGGCGCTGGAGAAAGAAGGCCTGAAGTTCGAAGGCTCATGGCGAACCCGAGGCCTGTACGCGGATATCCACGGGCTGGCCCGGCCGGCCAACCTGGTGCCCACCTCCGTGGCGGCTGGCGAGCTGCGCGCGCTCACCGGCCGCCGAGTGGCGGTCGTCGGTGTGAAGGAGGTCGGCGACTATGACGCCGCCTCGACGGCGCAAGCGCTGAAGGAGCTTCACGGGATCGAAGCCTTCGCCGAGGAGGTGAGCATCCCGGACCTTCCCCAGTCCGCCTCTCTCACCGACCTGTACGGGCGCCGCGCGCCGCAGCCGTCGCGAACAAGGACGGTCGCGAACGCCTACCCGCCGGGATTCACGAACCTGCCTTCGGGCAGCTTCGAGCTGCTGGCTTCGCCGCCTTCGCCACACGGCTGGCGATTGCAGCAGGCGCTCGCGCTCGGGATCGTGAGAGGTCACGTCACGTCGTTTGAAACGGCACGAGGCCGCGTCACCTCGGCTCGCGCCGGTGACCGGACGTTTCGCGCCGACGCGTTCGTGTTCGCCGCCGGCCATCACATCGGCGGCGGGCTGGACGGGGGGCGAGTGACCAGTGAGCCGCTCTTGAAGCTCGGCGTATTTCACGACGGCACGCCGGTCACCCGAATGGGCACCCGCCTCCAGCACCTGCAATATCTGGATCCGGGCGAGGAGCTGCGCAGCGGTCTTGCCACCGACAAGCGCCTTCATCCCCTGGACGAAAACGGTGAGGCTCCGTATTCGAATCTCTACGCCGCAGGTGCAGTCCTCGGCGGCTACGACTACAGCGGCCCCTGCGGCTTCGGCGTTCCGATCCTCACGGGCTGGCTCGCGGGGCGGTGGGCGGCGAAGCAATCGTGAGAACCGATCTTGAAAAGATCGTCGGCCCCGCTGGGCTTGACGAGCGGCCGGTGCGTGACATGTGGCCGCTATCGATCATGGACGAGCGAGCGGGCAAGAAGCCCCCAAGCGTGCTGGTCGTGCGACCGGCGGACCGCGAGCAGGTAGCGGCGATCCTGCGGTGGGCCGGTGCAAAGGGGGTCAGGGTGACCCCGATGGGCGGCGGCACCGGCGTTTGCGGTGCACTGTCGCCGGAAGCGGGCGAGGTCGTGCTCGACATGAGCGCCTTCGACCGCATCCTCGAGGTCCACGAGACGAACCTCATGTGTCGCTGCGAATCCGGCGTGAACGGACTGGTCCTCGAAAAGCACCTGAACGAGAGCGGGCTGACGCTCGGGCACTTTCCCAGCTCGCTGCCGGGCACGACTATTGGCGGCCTCATCGCCACCCGCTCGTCGGGCCAGGAGTCGAGCCGTTACGGAAGCATCGAGGACATGGTGCTCGGGCTCGATGTAGTTCTTCCGGATGGGACATTCGCAGAGCCAAGGCCCGGACCTCGGTCCGCGGCCGGTCCGGCGGTGCATCAGCTCTGGCTTGGGTCGGAGGGTGCGCTCGGCGTGGTGGTTGCGGCAGTGCTGCGAGTTCACCGGCTGCCAGAAGTTGTAGTGGGCCGCGGCTTTGGGTTTCCCGACCTGGCGACCGGTCTCGAGGCGATGCGGGCGATCATGCAGGCCGGCATCCGGCCGCTGGTTCTGCGGCTCTATGACGCCGACGACACCGCATTCAACGGTTACGACCTCCACTCCGGCGGGTGCCTTCTCGTCGTCGCCACGGCCGGCGTGCCCGGCGTCGCGGCAGCCGAAGCCGAGGCGGTGAAGACCCTGGTCGGAACCGCGAGCGATCTGGGCGACGCTCCCTGGCAGCGGTGGCAGGATCACCGCTTCTCGCTTTCCGCGGAGCGCATGAAATCCTTACTCGAGCCCGCTGGCGCATACCTGGACACCATCGAGCTGGCGGCGCCCTGGACGGTGTTGCCCGAGCTGCATGCGCGGGTCAAGACCGCAATAGCCGTCGGTGGACTGGCGTTATGCCATTTCAGTCATGCCTACGAGCAAGGCTGCTGCGCGTACTTCACGTTCGGCGGCTCCGGAGCGACTGAGCAGGACGCTCGTGAGGCGTATGGGCGAGCCTGGGAAGGCGCGATGAACATCGCTCTGGAGCTTGGTGCGACGATCAGCCATCACCACGGGGTGGGCCAGGTCCGGGCCCGTTGGGTGGCCGACGAGATGGGAGGTTGGATTCGAGTGTGGCGATCGATCAAGGACAGCCTTGACCCGAGAGGGGTCATGAACCCACGGGCCGTCGGAGGTGGACCATAGGCGGCCGGCCCGGCGCACCGGTCCTCTTCATAGTCAATCCCTCTTCGGGTGCCGGAAAGGCTGGACATGAGTGGGCGGCGGTCGAGAGCTGGCTCCCCGGCACCGGCCTCCCGTACGAAGTGATGCGTACCACGCGCCCGCTCGAGGCGACCGAAATGGCCTCCTTTGCGGTGAAGGAGTCGCGACCCGTCGTGGTGGCGGTTGGCGGCGACGGTACCCTCAACGAGGTCGTCAACGGTTTCTTCCGCAACGGCGCCCCGATCCCGACCACGACCAAGCTCGCGATGGTTCCGCTCGGCACGGGCGGGGATTTTCGGCGCACGCTGCGCATCCCGCTCGACACCAGGGCCGCTATCGACGTCCTCAAATCCGGGCTGGTCCGGCGGCTCGACGCGGGTTGTGTCACGTATCAAACGTCCGAAGGCAACACGGCGGTGCGGCACTTCATCAATATCGCCGACGCGGGACTCGGCGGCGAGGTGGTGTATCGGGTCAATCGAGGCAGCAAACGGCTGGGCTCGCTCACGTACAAGGTGGGCAGCGGGCTCGCTTTGTTGACCTACAAGAACAAGCCGATGACAGTGGTCATTGACGGCTCTACGCATGAGCTCCCGCATGCGCAGCAGGTCGTGGTCGCGAACTGTCAGTTCTTCGGTGGCGGCATGCAGATGGCCCCGTCGGCATCGCCGACCGACGGCGTGTTCGACGTGATCGTGATCAAGGATGCCGGCAAGATCGAGACCATGCGCGGCATCAACGACTTCCTGAGCGGCAAGCACCTGGACAACGGCAACCCAAAGATTGAGCTCATGTACGGGAAACGGATCACTGTGACCTCACCGGAGAAGGTCCGCATCGACCTCGATGGCGAGGATGTGGGATTCCTGCCGGCACTCTTCGAGATCCAGCCCAGCGCGATCGAGTTCATCACGCCGCGATAAGAAGGGTCTGAGGACGCACGTTGGCGCCAAACCAACCGAATCGGGCCCTGTAGATAATTCCGTCTGTGACTAAGGGCGTCATCGCCACACCGCACAAGATCGCGTCCGAGGTCGGTGCGCAGGTCCTTCGCGACGGCGGCAACGCCATTGACGCTGTGATTGCCGCGAATGCGGTGCTGTGCGTGGTCTACCCGCACATGACATCTATCGGGGGCGACCTGATGGCGATCGTTTGGGAGGCGGGAGCCAAGGCGCCGGTCGGGCTGATCGGCGCGGGTCGCTCAGGCGAGCTCGCGACGATCGATGCCGTTCGGTCGCGCGGCCACGAGGAGATGCCAGAGCGAGGCGTCCTGACCGTCACCGTTCCCGGCACCGTCGAGGCATGGGGCCGCTTGCTCGAGCGTTTCGGGACTCTCGGCCTTGGCGCGGTCCTCGAGCCCGCCGCCTCGCTCGCCGCAGACGGCTACGTCATCACGCCACAGCTGTCCGATTTCCTCAAGTCGGGGGCCGAACTGCTGAGCAAAGAGCGTGCGGCGCAGGAGCTGTACCCGCCGATGGAGGCCGGCATGCTGCTGCGCAACCCGGACCTGGCTTCCGTGCTGCGCGACATCGGCCGCGGCGGGATCAGCAGCTTCTATCGGGGAGAGATCGCCGCGGCGATCGTGTCGGCGATCTCCAAGCGCGATGGACTCGTGACAACTCGTGACATGGCGACGCACCGGTCGCAATGGGTCGAGCCGCTCACGATGCGGTATCGAGGCGTCGAGGTCCACGAGCTCCCGCCGCCGACGCAAGGCCTGGCTGCGCTCGCCATCCTCGCGAGGCTCAACGCACTGTCGCGCGAAGAGCTTCAGCCCGGACCTGGATTCGTCGCCCATTTCAAACGCATTCGCGACGAGAGTTATCCACTCCGCGACAGATACATCACAGATCCGGACTTCGCGGTTGCTCCTGTTGAGCCTTTCCTCGACCCGACCCACATGACGGCAAGCGGCGCTGGAATCCGAGAGGGCGGCGACACGACCTACCTGTGCGCAGCGGACGAGCACGGCAACCTCGTGTCACTGATCCAGAGCGTGGCTTTCGACTTTGGATCCGGAATCGTCGCGGAGGGCACCGGAATGCTGCTGCAAAATCGCGGCTCGTATTTCAGCCTCGCGCCCGACCACGTCAACCGGCTGGAACCCCGCAAGCGAACGATGCACACCCTGATCCCAGCCATGGCGACGCGCGACGGGCGTCCGTGGGCGATCTTCGGCACCATGGGCGGAGATGGGCAGGCGCAGCTGCAAACGCAGGTGCTCGTCAACCTGGTAGATCACAGTCTCGAGCCGGCTGAAGCTGTGGCGCGTCCGCGAATCCGAGTGCAGGCCGGCGGCGAGCGCACTTCGATCGAGGCCGACTATCCGCACGCGGCCGCGCTCGCGCGTTCGGATCGGCGCTTCGAGCTGATGCCCAAAGGGCACTGGTCGTTCGGCCACGCCCACGCGATCTTGATCGACGGTCCCACCGCTTGGCGTGCGGGTGCTGATCCCAGGTCTGACGGCTCAGTTGAATTCGGTGCTTAACGGTCAGTTCTGCTTCGCACGTATACTTTCCAATCGGTTTGGCAGAACAGACTGAAGTCAAAGGCAAGCTGATCGCGGAGTACAAGCGCGGTGAGAAGGACACGGGTTCCCCCGAGGTTCAGATCGCGCTTTCGACCACCCGCATCCGGGAGCTCACCGAGCACCTGAAGACGCACGCCAAGGACCATCACTCGCGCCGCGGCCTTCTCCTCCTGGTTGGCAAGCAACGGCGTCTGCTGAACTACCTGAAGGACACCGACATCGAGCGCTATCGCGCCCTCGTCGGCAAGCTCGGGATCAGGAGATAGCCGGGCGCGCGCATGGCGCACGCCAAATTAGTCCTGCCGGATCAGTCCGGTGTCGTAAGTCAATCGGGAGGACCCACCGCTGTTTGGTTAGCGCGGGTCAGCTCTTAGAAGCTCTCACTGAGGCTCCGGCCCATTCCGGCAAGGCCTGAGCGACAGCTGCTAGGAACCTGACCCCGATCGCAACCTCCGCGGCGCCGTCCTCCCAGAACATTGGAGGAATTTGCACGTGGCAATCGTGACAAAGAACGTGGAAGTCGCTGACAAGCGGCTTTCGATCGAGACCGGCCGGGTGGCCGAACAAGCAAACGGCGCGGTGATTCTGCGCCAAGGCGACACCGTCGTCCTGAGCACAGCGGTCATGGCGAAAGAGCCAAGGGTGGGGATCGACTGGTTCCCGCTCACCTGCGACTACGAAGAGAAGCTGTACGCAGCGGGCAAGATCCCCGGCGCGTTCATGCGCCGCGAGGGACGCCCAAGCGAGACGGCGATCCTGGCGTCACGGCTGACAGACCGCCCGCTGCGGCCGCTGTTTCCGGAGGGCTTCAGGCTCGACGTCCAGGTCGTCTCCACAGTGCTCTCGGTCGACCAGGAGAACGACCCGACGATCCTGAGCATCAACGGCGCCTCGACGGCGCTCGTGATCTCAGACATTCCGTTTGGTGGACCGGTCGGCGCTGTGCGGATGGGTCTCCTCGACGGAAAGATCACCGTCAACCCGCCGCTCTCGCGAATGAGCGAATCAGAGCTCGACCTCGTGGTCGCCGGCACCGCAGACGCCATCCTGATGGTCGAGGCTGGGGCCAAGGGCGTGACCGAGGCGATAGTGCTCGAGGCCCTCGAGATGGCTCACAACGCGATCAAGGGGATCTGCGCCGCCCAGGTCGAGCTGCAGCAGCAGGTCGGCCGGGAGAAGCGCGAATGGATCCCGGCGGCGTATCCCCCGCAGATGCTCGAGATCGTTGGCGAGTACCTTGCGCTGCGCCTCGACCCAGTGCTCTACAAGGCCGACAAGGCTACGCGTGAAGCCGACATCGATGACCTGCGGACCAAGACCATCGTCGAGCTCGGCGAGCGGTTTCCCGAGCACATCGAGATCCTCGGCAAGCTCTTTGACAAGGCACTCAAAGACAGAGTCCGTGAGCGAATCGTCGAAGAGGGCGTGCGCATCGACGGCCGCGGCCTGAAGGACGTACGCAACATCACCGTCGAGGTCGGCGTCCTACCTCGCACACACGGTTCAGGTCTTTTCACTCGCGGACAGACGCAAGCGCTGACCATCGCGACGCTGGGCTCGATGTCCGACCAGCAGAAGATCGACGGGCTCACTGACGAGACCTCCAAGCGCTACATGCACCACTACAACTTTCCTCCTTTCTCCGTCGGTGAGACTCGCCCTATGCGTGGTCCGGGCCGCCGCGAGATCGGACACGGAGCGCTCGCCGAGCGCGCGCTGCTTGCGGTGGTCCCGCCGGTCGAGGAATGGCCGTACACGATGCGCCTGGTTTCCGAGATCCTCAGCTCGAACGGGTCTACGTCGATGGCGTCGGTGTGCGGTTCGACGCTCGCGCTGATGGACGCAGGGGTTCCGATCAAGTCACCGGTCGCGGGCATCGCGATGGGCCTGGTCACTCGCGAGGGTAAGTTCGCGGTCCTCACCGACATCCAGGGCGTCGAGGACAACCTCGGCGACATGGACTTCAAGGTGGCCGGCACGCGGGACGGCATCACCGCCCTGCAGATGGACATCAAGATCAAGGGCCTGACGCACGAGATCTTCGCGCAGGCTCTGGAGCAGGCTCGCGAGGCGCGCCTCTTCGTGCTCGACAAGATGCTGGCGGTGCTGCCAAGGCCTCGCACCGAGATGAGCCCTTACGCGCCGCGCATCACGACGATCATGATCAACCCCGACAAGATCCGCGACATCATCGGCCCGGGAGGCAAGATGATCCGCAAGATCACAGAAGAGACAGGCGCGCAGATCGACGTCGAGGACGATGGACGCGTCTTCATCGCCGCGGTCGACCAGGAAGGCGGCCAGCGCGCGATCGATTGGATCAAGGGCCTCACCGACGAGGTCGAGGTCGGCAAGATCTACAAAGGCAAAGTGGTTCGCATCATGCCCTTCGGCGCGTTCGTCGAAGTGCTCCCCAACCAGGACGGCCTCGTGCACATCTCCAAGCTCACCGACTACAGAGTTGAGCGGGTCGAGGAGGTCGCCAACGTGGGCGATGAGATCGTGGTCAAGGCGACCGAGGTCGACAGCCAGGGACGCCTCAACTTGAGCCGTCAGGCCGCGATCGAGGAGCTGACCGCCAAGGGCGAACCGATCGAGGAGAAGATCGACAAGGAAGCCATGGCAGTGGCGCTTGCGTCACCGCCGCCACCTCCGCGTGAGGGCGGCTTTAGTGGTGGTAGTCGCGACCGTGGCGGCCGCAACGGCGGCGGCGGACGCGGTCCTCGCCGCAACTAATCAAATAGATGGCTGAGCCGATTCGAGTCGCGGTCGCCGGTTACCGCGGCAAGGTCGGCTCAGTCCTCGCCTCAGCCTTTCAGATCGAACCCGGCATCGAGTACGTCGGCGGAGTCGAGCTGGGCGATGACCTGGCCAAGTTTCTCCGCGAGACGAGGCCGCGGGCGTTCGTCGACTTCACGCAACCGTCGGAAGCTCTTCACAACACACTGGCGGCTGTCGCGGCCGGCGCATCGCCAGTGGTGGGCACCACCGGCTTGAGTGCTGACGCGGTCGACAAGCTGGAGACCGCGTGCAAAGGCAAGGGGCTCGGCGGCATCGTCGCCCCGAACTTTGCTGTAGGCGCCGTGGTGATGATGCACCTGGCCGACATCGCGGCTCCGCATTTCGACGCGGCTGAGGTGATCGAAATGCACCACGCGACCAAGCTGGACGCGCCTTCGGGGACAGCGCTCTCGACGGCGAGACGGCTGGCCGCGATACGGCGCGACAAACCATTCAGCCACAAGAAAGCCGAAAAGGAGACGCTGCCCGGGACGCGAGGTGGGGAGGAGGGAAACGTCGCCGTACACAGCATCCGCCTGCCCGGCTTCGTCGCCGACCAGGAGGTCATCTTCGGTCTACCGGGCCAGACGCTGACGATTACTCACCGCACGACGAGCCGCGACGCCTACATCCCAGGCGTGCTGCTCGCGATTAGGAAAGTCACCGGCGGGTCACGGTTCTATCGCGGATTGGACGATCTCCTGGGCCTGGTTATTGATTAGTCGCCAGGACCGCGTGCAGGTCTGGGCGTCGCAGCTTGCTGCGAATGACTTCCCTCCGGTGTGCGCAATGACCGGTGCGCCGGCAGAAACATGGCGGAAGTTCCGATTCGCGACGGCACCGATCTGGGCCCATGCCCTAAGCGTCCTGGTGGCGGTTATCGCCGCTGAGAGGGCAAGTGGATTCCTGCCGCTCACCAAGGCCAGCAGCCGATTGGTTGGGTTTGCCCGCTGGATCCCGAGAGGTCTGATGATCGGGTCCGTCTTGCTCTGGATCGCGATTGTGATCGGCGCGGTCGCCAGTGTCGGTGGCACCGTTCCAAATGCGGGCGACATCGCCGGAATGTTGGTGTTTCTCGGTGTTCTGCTGCTCATCGGCGGGCTGGTCGGCCGGTTCGTCGCGATGCCGCTGATCTGCCCCCGAGGCAAGGTCACGGTGCCGCCCGGCTATCGCGACAAGCTGATCGAGCTGCGGAACGTCCACCCCGCATTTGTTGCCGCCGTGACGCAGATCCATCAAGCGCGAGTGCAGCGGGCGAACGTTCCGCTTCCGCCGATCTAGAACTAAACTATCGAGATGTCCAACTCCAAGCGACTAAACGTTGCCGTCGTTGGCGCGACCGGCATGGTCGGCCATGAGATGCTGCGCGTGCTCGCCCAACGGCATTTCCCGAGTGAACGCGTTATCGCCCTCGCGTCGGAACGCTCGAAGGGCATGACCGTGGCGTACAACGGCAGCACGATCAAGATCGAGTCGCTCGACGAGAAGGCATTCAAGGGAATCGACATCGCGCTCTTCGCCGCGAGCAGTGACATCGCCTTGATGTACGGACCACTCGCCGCCGAAGCAGGAGCACTCGTGATCGACAACAGCTCCGCGTGGCGCATGAAAGAGAACGTCCCGCTGGTCGTGCCCGAGGTCAACAGCGAGGACATCCGGGACAACGAAGGCATCGTCGCCAATCCAAACTGCTGCGCGATTCCGCTCACAGTGATCCTCAATCCACTGAGGAATGCCGTGGGCCTCGAACGCGTCCTCGTATCCACCTATCAATCGGCTTCTGGTGCCGGCCGCGCGCTCGTCGACGAGCTCGAAGAGCAGACCAAGGCGATCGCGGCGGGCACCGAACCGCAAGCCGTCGCCTACCCCTACCAGCTGGCCTACAACGTAGTGCCTGGCGGATGGAGACCGGAACCTGATGGTTTCAACGAGGAAGAGGTCAAGATCGTCAACGAGACGCGCAAGATCCTGCATCTGCCGGAGCTGCGGATCACCGCTACCTGTGTGCGAGTCCCAGTGCCAGTTGGGCATGGGGAGTCCGTTTTCATTGAGACCACAAAGAAGATCACCGCCGATGAGGCACGCACCCTCTTCGGCACCGCGCCAGGCGTCATCGTCGAGGATGATCCTCACGCCAAGCTCTATCCGACACCGCATGGGGTCGCCGGCAAAGACGAGGTGTATGTTGGCCGCATCCGTAACGACCCTTCGACGGCGAACGGGCTGGCTCTCTGGCTGGTATCAGACAACCTGCGCAAGGGAGCCGCGCTGAACGCGGTGCAGATCGCCGAGCACGCTATTGAAATGGGGGTGATCAAGTGACGACCGAAATCGGACGCCTGCTGACCGCGATGATCACCCCATTTAAGGCGGACCTGTCAGTCGACTATGCAGCGGCGGAGAAGCTCGCGGCCATGCTCGTCGCCGACGGGTCCGACGGAGTCGTCCTGTCCGGCACCACCGGCGAATCGCCGGCGTTGAGCGATGACGAGAAGATCGAGCTCATAAAGGCGATCAAGAAAGCAATTCCCGGCAAGAACGTGGTTGCCGGCACCGGAAGCAATGACACACACCATTCGGTGAAGCTCTCTGAGCGTGCCATGAAAGCGGGCGCGGACGCGCTGCTCGCCGTCGTGCCGTACTACAGCAAGCCCCCGCAGGAGGGCATGTACCAGCACTTCAAGGCGATCTCAGAGGTGGGGCCGACGATCATGTACAACATCCAGGGCCGCACGGCGGTCAACATGACGGCGGCCACGACGCTGCGCTGCGCCGAGCTGCCGGGGATCATCGGCGTCAAAGAGGCGAGCGGCGACCTGGACCAGATTGGTTTTGTCTGTGCCGGAAGGCCGGCAAGTTTCAAGGTGTGGAGCGGCGACGACAGCTGGACGCTGCCCGTAATGGCCGTCGGAGGCTACGGCGTGATCTGCGTCGTGTCGCACATCGCCGGTCGGTCGATGAAGAGATTGATCGAGGCCTACACCAAGGCCGACAACGACACCGCGCGCAAGATTCATCTCGGCCTTCTGCCGGTGATCAAGACGCTGATGACGACCGCCGCCAACCCGGTGCCGCTCAAGTCGGCCCTGAACGCGATGGGTTTCCCTGCGGGTCCATTCCGGCTGCCGCTGGTGCCGCTAACCGACGAGCAGCTCAAGTCAGTCATGGGGACTATCCGGGAGGCCGGAGACCTCATCACCTTCAAAGCAGGCGTAAAAGTCGCTTAGTGCTCTGGAGGAGCTGACTCAGCTCCACGCTACAGTCCGGACCTGTAAGAACTGCGGACTGCACGCAACTCGCACCCAGGCGGTGCCGGGCATTGGTCCGTGTCCCGCCGACATTCTGATCGTCGGTGAAGCTCCGGGTTTCAACGAGGACCGGCAGGGCGAACCGTTCGTCGGTGCCGCCGGCAAGCTGCTCGACACGCTGCTGTCCCGAATCGGTCTCAGCCGGTCGGAGGTGTACATCACGAACGTGCTCAAGTGCCGTCCGCCGATGAACCGCGACCCGATGCCCAATGAAGCCGAGGCATGCTCGCCGTATCTCAAGCGCCAGCTCGAGCTGGTGCGGCCGAAGGTGGTTCTCATCCTCGGCCGGCACGCTCTCGAGCGCTTGATGCCAGGCCAGGGCTCGATCTCGCGCATCCACGGAAGCCTTGTCATGCGGGGAGACGTCGCCTACGTGCCGCTGTACCATCCTGCCGCCGCGCTGCACAACGGCTCGCTGGTGGCCGATCTCGAGCATGACTTCGACCGCGTGAAGGCGTACCTGGCCAAGCTCCTGGCTCCGCCTCCGCCACCGGTGCCGGTCGAACCCCCGAAGCAGGAGGCTGAGCAGCTCCGCCTGCTGTGAGTTCTCCGCGACTTCGGTATGTCCCGCTGGGCGGCCTGGGCGAGGTCGGCATAAACATGTGGGCCCTCGAATGGGACAGCAAGATCCTGGTCGTCGACGCCGGCCTCATGTTCCCCCAGGAAGACATGCCCGGAATCGACCTCGTGCTGCCGGACATCTCGTACCTGCTGCAGCGCGATCGTGAAGTTCTTGGCATCTTCCTCACCCACGGTCACGAGGACCACATCGGAGGCTTGCCCTACGCGCTGAAGAAGATCAACGTCCCCGTCTTCGGGACACGGCTGACGCTCGGTCTGGTCAAGCCCAAGCTGAAGGAGCATCGCTTTCTTCGCGAGGCGGACCTCCGCGAGATGCGAGTCGGCGACAAGGTCCAGCTCGGGCCGTTCCGCGTGGAGACGGTGGCCGTCTGCCACTCCATCCCCGATGCGGTCGCCCTCGCGATCGACACCCCCGTCGGCAAGGTCGTTTACACGAGCGACTTCAAGCTGGACTCCAACCCGCCCGACGGCCTTCCGACCGATATGGCTCGCTTCCGAGCGATCGGTGAGGAAGGGGTGGTGCTGCTGCTCAGCGATTCGACCAACGCCGAACGTCCTGGACGTTCGGGGTCGGAACGCGACCTGCACGCGCCGCTCGAGAAGATTTTCAGTGAGGCCCCAGGTCGCATCGTGGTGGCCAACTTCGCCTCCAACATCCACCGGATCCAGCACCTGGTCCGCCTGGCGGCGCAGTTCGAGCGGAAGGTTGCTGTGGTCGGCCGCAGCCTTCAGACGAACTTCAAGACTTCGCGCGAGCTTGGCTTTCTCAAAGTTCCCGAGGGCCTGACAGTACCGCTGGAGGACATCGCCAAAGTCCCGCCCTCGAAGCTGTTGCTGCTCACCGCGGGCAGCCAGGGCGAGCCGATGTCGGCGCTCGCACGGTTTGCGGCGCAGCGCCATCCATTCGTCAATGCATTGAGAGGCGATTGGGTCGTGATCTCGGCGCGGCCGATTCCGGGTAACGAGCGAATGGTCCACCAGACTGTCAACAACTTGTACCGCCACGGCGCTCGCGTCTTCTACTCGGAGGTGGGCAACGTGCACGTGACAGGTCACGCGCAGCGGGACGAGCTGCGCGAGATGCTCGACGCGACGCGGCCGCGCAACTTCATTCCGGTCCACGGCGAGTACCGCCAGCTCCTGCTGCACTCCGAGATCGCGCGTGAGGCGGGCGTGGCCGAAGACCGGATCATCGTCGTCGAGGATGGCGAGACAGTCGAGCTCGACGCCGATCACATCAAGCGGGGCGAGAAGGTCGGCACCGGGTTGATTTACGTCGACGGACTCGGAGTGGGGGACGTCGAGCAGGTGGTGCTGCGCGACCGCCGGCATCTCGCCGAAGACGGCATCCTCGTCGTGACGCTCACGCTGGACCGCGACGCGGGCACCATCCGGGCGGGGCCCGACCTCATCTCACGCGGTGTGATCGAACCGGAGCTTTCGACGAAGCTCATGGCGGACGCGCGAGCCGCGGTGGTCCAGAGCATCGGCCGCCTTACCGAGGCACATGCGGATCTCAACCTGCTGCGCGAGGCCATCCACGACGCGGTCTCCAAGACGGTGTGGCGTCAGACGCGGCGCCGCCCAATGGTGATCCCCGTCGTCATGGAAATATGAGGGGGTGAAATTACCCCCGCTCGCCCTTGTCGCCCCGAGCCTGTGCCCGCGGTGCGACCAGCCGGCCATGATCCTGAACCACGCCGAGGAGGCGCGCTGCGCTCACTGCAGCCTGCAGCTACATCAGTGCGGCCGGTGCAGGGGAATCGCCGGACCGTTCGACCGGTTTTGCGGGTTCTGCGGGCACGAGATGGTGCAAGGCGTGACGCGTCCGATGTGGTGGCGCCTGTGGTTCCTCGCGGCGCTGATCCCACTGGTCGCCGGCCTGATCTACGGAATCGCGCAGGCACAGGGCCACCCGCGCTAGCTCTAGATGTAGCCGCGCCATTTCGGTTGGTTTGGCGCCACATCTACGTTGGCGCTGCGCCAATTCGGTCGGTTTGGCGCCCACGCCCGGACGGGGTCGCTCAGCGATTCAGTCGCTGGCCGCACTCGACGCAGAAGCTGTGGCGGCCGAGGTTGTGGTGGCCGCAGGACGGGCAGACCAGGCGGCGCGGCGGGTCCGCCTGCAGCCACCTTTCATTTTCTCGGCGGTACCAGATGCCGTCTTCGGGCCCGAGCATCCAGCGGCGCCCTTCACTGTCGAGCACGGCCAGGTCTCTGACCGCCAGCCTGAACGCTCGGGGAAGCAGGCCGCCCACCCGGCGCTCCTCGGTCAGGAACTTGTAGCGGACTTCAGCTTCAGCGAACGGATCGACTGCCACGCGGAGAGTATCGCTCGCGGGGGGTGGTGGAATCGAGTGGGTGTAGAATCCGCTTCGGCTCAAGCGCCCCCAGCATGCGTCGCACCACATCCCGAGGCTCACGTCACTCCACAAGCGGCGCTCGTCGCGCTCCGCGCACGACACGATCACGCCCAGCCGCGCGGCACAAACGCGCCACGAGGCCTCATCTCTCGCCACGTCAGGGTCGCGAGATCACCGGTGTTTTGCTGATCCTCATCGCACTCCTCGGCCTGCTCGCCCTCGCAAGCAACGCCGGCTCGATCCTGATCGGCATCCGCGGCTGGCTGCTCGTGACTTTCGACCGGGCATGGTTCGTGCCGGTCGGCGCAGCTCTCGGGCTTGGCGCCTACTTGCTGTGGCCCAAGGCGCCGCGACCTCGATCGGTCGACGTCGTCTCCGGATTCGTCGCGGTGCTAGCGCTCGTTGGGATCTTCGGCCTGGCCGGGCACGGCGGGTCCGCCGGCCTTGCCATCGACGAGGCTCTGTTCCCGGTGGTCGGCCAGTTGGGCGCGTGGGCGCTGTTGGTCGCATTGCTGGTGATCGGGCTGATCGTGACCGTCCACTTCAGCCCGGGCGCGCTCCTGGCGACGATGTTCGGAGCAGGCAAGGCCGCGTACGCCGAACGCCTCCGGCTGCAGAACCTGGTCACGCCGCCCGCTTCCACGAAGACCAAGGCAGCCAAGCCCGAGCCCGCCACGAAAGACGAGCTGGCTCGCTCCGCCGCGAGCTTTGCGACGCCTCCGCCCACCCTGGAGCTCGCGAAGCCATGGGAGGTCGAGGAACCGGTCGAAGCTGCGGCGGCGAAGGATTCGGCCAAAGCCGTCGCACGGACGGCGGACGATGACGAAGCGCCGGCGTCCGCATTGCGCGTGGTGGCCGAGCCCGAGGACGACCTCCCCGAAATCGACTGGAAGCTGCCCTCGATCGCGCTTCTCGACACGGTGACCGCGCGGCGCGAGCGCATGGCGGACGAGATCAAGCGCAACGTCAAGATCATCGAGACCACGCTGGCGACGTTCGGCGTCGCGTGCAAGGTGATCGGCGTCAATCCGGGTCCGGCGGTGACGCAGTACGAGATTCAGCCGGGCCCCGGAGTGCAGGTGAAGCGGATCACCGCATTGAGCAACGACCTGTCGCTTGCGCTGGCCGCCGCGCCGCTGCGCATCGAGGCACCCATCCCGGGCAAGTCCGCGGTCGGCATCGAGGTCCCCAACAAGTCGGCGAGCCTTGTCACCATCCGCGAGGTCCTCGAGACCGCGGCCTTCCGCGAAGGCACTCACTCGCTGGCGCTCGGGCTTGGCAACGACGTCTCGGGTGCGTCGATAGTTTCCGACCTGACACGGATGCCCCACCTGCTCATCGCCGGTGCTACAGGCCAGGGCAAGAGCGTGTGCATCAACGCCTTGATCACGAGCCTCCTGTTCCAGGCGACGCCCGAGCACATGAGGCTTCTCCTGATCGACCCGAAGCGCGTCGAGCTGACCGGATACAACGGGCTGCCGCACCTGGCGCTGCCCGTGCTCGTCGAGTCACACCAGGCCGCCGCCGCGCTGCGCTGGGCGGTCGCGGAGATGGATCGCCGCTACAAGATGTTTTCGGCTGAGGGCGTGCGCAATATCGCCGCCTACAACGAAAAGGCGACTCAGCGCCTGGCGCGGCGCCTGCCCTACATCGTCATCGTCATCGACGAGCTCGCCGACCTGATGATGGTCGCGGCCGGTGAGATCGAAGAGCTCATCTGCCGCATCGCGCAGCTGGCGAGAGCGGTCGGCATTCACCTCATCATCGCGACGCAGCGACCTTCGACCGACATCATCACCGGACTGATCAAGGCCAACATCCCGTCGCGCATCGCCTTCGCGGTGGGCTCGCAGGTGGACAGCCGCGTCATCCTCGACACCGGCGGGGCCGAGAAGCTGCTGGGCCGTGGCGACATGCTCTACCAGCCGGTCGACGCCGGCAAGCCCACCCGCATCCAGGGCGCATTCGTCAGCGACCCGGAGGTGGAGGCCGTCGTGAACTTCTGGAAGTCGCAAGGCGGACCGCGCTACATGGAGGAGATCCTCGAAGAGGGCGTGGGTTCGGAGTGGGAGAGAGGGGAGACCACGGAGCGCAAGCTCGACCCGCTGTTCGCCCGTGCCGCCAGGGCAGTGGCCGCCGAAGGGTCCGCTTCAGTCTCGTTGGTACAGCGCAAGTTCAACGTCGGCTACTCGCGTGCCGGCCGAATCGTGGACCAGCTCGCCGAGCACCACGTCGTCGGCGCTTACCAGGGATCCAAGTCGCGCGATGTGCTCATGACCCTGCCCGACGTCGACGAGCTCATGGAGCGTCTCGGAATCGAATGACGTTTGGCGAGGTGCTGGCTGCCAAACGCGGCGAGCGGGGCCTCACCATCGAGCAGGCGGCAGCGGCGACCAGGATCCGCGCGCACTACCTGAGCGCGCTCGAGTCCAACGAGCTGGAGCGCCTGGCGGCGCCTGTGTACGCGAAGGGCCACCTGCGGACGTACGCCCGATACCTGGGCCTTGATCCCGAGCCGCTCGTGGCGATGATGCGCGTGGAGGCGCAGGAACCACGCCGGTTGCTGAGCATCGGTCGCGTCGTGATGCGGCCTCGAATGGTCCTCACCGCCCCCGCGGTCGCCGCCGCGGGTCTGGTGCTGCTGGTCGGGGCTTTCAGCGGCTACGCATGGCGGCAGATCCAGTCGGACCAGCGGCCGGGCGCGCCCACGGCGGCAGCGCACTTCGCTGCGATCAGCCCAGGAGGGACACCAGGTCCCTCACCGACGCCGCAGGCCCGCCCGATGGTGCTCGGGGTTCGAGTGACGGAAGAGGTGTGGATCAACGTGTTCGTCGACGGCAGGCCCCAGTACGCCGACGCCGGCAAGACGCTGCCGGCCGGCTCGGTCGTGTACTTCGCCGGCGTGGACATCAAGATCACCAGCGGCAAGGCGTCAGCGACGTTCATCACCATCGACGGTCGTTCAATCGGCGCGATGGGCGCCGGGGTGGCAACGCGGGACTTCTCGTCGTCGCAAACTTCTCCATAACCCTTCATGAACATCCCGAACGTTTTGACGCTGAGCCGCCTGGCGGCGATACCGCCGCTGATGTTGCTGCTCATGGTCCGCTTCCCTGGTCACGACCAGCTCGCAGCCGCGCTCTTCATCGTCTTCTCCCTGACGGACATCCTGGATGGGGAAATCGCGCGCCGGCGCGGGACGGTGAGCAATTTCGGGAAATTCCTGGATCCGCTTGCGGACAAGCTCTTTGTGCTTTCCGTCCTTATCGTCCTGGTCCAGGAAGGCCTGGTCGCGGCGTGGATAGTGGTCGTGATCTTCTCTCGCGAGCTGATCATCACAATTCTGCGTTCGGTGGCCGCGGCTCAAGGGCGCGTGATCAGCGCAGCTCCGCTCGGCAAGACCAAAACGGTGATGCAGATTTGTGCCGTCGCGTTGCTGATCCTGCAGCGGCCCTACCCCGCATTCGTGCCTCTCGCGTACGTCGCGGTTGGCGTCGCCATCGCCTTCACCATCTGGAGCGGCCTCGACTATCTCTGGCGATTCCGCTATCTAATAGCCCCGCTCGACCTAACGCGAGCCGGCCCGAGCGGGGGAGCACCGGATCGAGATGAGGCCGGTGAAGCCGCGAGTCGAGAGCTTGGTCAACTCCTGCGCAAAGGCGGGCTCACCATCAGCGTCGCGGAGTCGTGCACGGGCGGGATGGTCGGCGGTCTGATCACGGACCAGCCCGGAAGCTCTGCCTATTTTCTTGGCGGCGTCATCGCGTACTCGGACCAGGTGAAGCGCGACCAGCTCGGGGTCTCCTCTGCGCTGCTCGAGCGCGTGGGTGCGGTGAGCAGCGAGGTGGCGAAGGCAATGGCCGAGGGTGCGCGCTCGCGCTTTGGGACAGACCTGGCGGTCGGAGTGACGGGTATTGCCGGGCCGGACTCAGACGGTTCAAACAAGCCAGTCGGCCTGACCTACATCGCGGTAGCGTCGGCCAACGGGACCAGAGCCCGGGAGCTCAGGTTCAGCGGCGACCGGGCGTCCAACCGGTGGCAGGCGTCGGTCCAGGCGCTGCGGATGCTGGCGGAGGAGGCTCGGTCGGGCGGAAGAGCCAAGACGGCTTGAAAAGGATCTCTTGACGATCACGAACACTTGTTCGATAATGGCGCGACGGCCAACCTACGGCAGCTGTGTAAAGAGCATTCCCCTCAGCACTACGACGTAGAACACTCGCCGCAACCACCTAGGAGGAATCAAGACATTGGAAAAGGAAAAAGAGAAGTCTCTCGATTCAGCGATGGCCCAGATCGTGAAGAGCTACGGCAAGGGCTCGATCATGAAGCTGGGTGAGCAGGCCGCCCTTCGCGGCGAGATCACTGTCATCCCGACCGGTGCGCTGCTGCTCGACCTCGCGCTCGGCGTGGGAGGAATCCCGCGCGGACGCGTGACCGAGCTTTACGGCCCCGAGTCGGCGGGCAAGACCACGCTCGCCCTTCACGTCATCGCCGAAGCCCAGAAGCAGGGGGGAGTGGCGGCATTCGTCGACGCGGAGCACGCGCTCGATCCCCTCTATGCGTCACGCATCGGGGTCAAGATCGATGACCTCCTGATCAGCCAGCCCGACACGGGCGAGCAGGCGCTCGAGATTGTCGAGGTCCTCGTCCGCTCGGGAGCGGTCGACGTGATCGTCATCGATTCCGTCGCGGCGCTGGTTCCCAAGGCTGAAATCGAAGGTGAGATGGGTGACTCCCACATGGGCCTGCAGGCTCGCCTCATGTCGCAGGCGCTCCGGAAGTTGACCGCGGCCATCTCCAAGTCGAACTGCTCTGTCATCTTCCTGAACCAGCTCCGGGAGAAGGTAGGAGTCATGTTCGGCAACCCCGAGACGCAGCCTGGAGGCCGCGCCCTGAAGTTCTACTCGTCGGTAAGGCTCGACATCCGCAAGGTGGAGGTCATCAAGTCGGGGCTCGACTCGGTTGGCGCAAGGGTGAAGGTCAAGGTCGTGAAGAACAAGGTCGCGCCGCCATTTCGCTCGGCGGAGTTCGACATCCTGTTCAACGAGGGCATCTCGCGTGAGGGCTCGCTCATCGACGCCGCCATCGAGTACGGCATTCTCGAGAAGAGCGGGACCTGGATGTCCTACGGCGAACAGCGCCTCGGCCAGGGCCGGGAGAACGTCCGCAACTACCTGCGTGAGAACCCGACGCTGGCCGGAGAGATCGAGGCAACGGTCAGGCAAAAGGCTGCCGGAGGGACGGCAAGCGCTGTCGCCAAGGCGGCCGGCGTTGTGAGGGCCTCGGCGGGTGCCACGGAGGAACTCTAGGCCCGCCAGCCCCTCGGTAAGTGCGCTTGGGGCGGGCCTGCGCTTGCTCGCCCGGCGCGACCACTCCCGGGTCGAGATGCAGCGCAAGCTCGCCCGGCGGGGGCACACGCCGGAAGAGATCGAGTCAGCCCTGGTCCGGCTCGTCGAACTGGGGTATTTGAACGACCTCTCGTTTGCAGAGGGGCTCGTCAGGCACCGGTCTTTGTCGCGGGGTCCGCGGGCTCTGTCGGCGGAGCTAGCGCAACGAGGTGTCGGTCGTGCGCAGGCCGACCGGGCACTGGCGAGCTATACGGAGGCTATGCAGATGGCTTCGGCCGTGCGCCAGATCGTACGGAGGTACGGGAAGAGGGAGATAACGGGATATCGGGAGATGCTGGACCACGTCGGTAACCGGCTCCTGCGCATGGGCTTCTCGACCACGATCGTGCGGGGTGCGTGTCGCGCGGTTCTGGCCGGAACGTCTGAGGGCACCGAGGGCTAGAATTCGAACTACGTACGGGGGGCGGAATTTTCGCTTCCCGCAGTCATAGAGCCAACCCAAGGCGGGACCTCCGAGGGTCCTGCAATGGTTCCGCACTTTGACAATCGAATAAACGAGGTGCATGTCACATGTCAGCGTCTGTCTACGTACCGATATTGGTCGTGGCGGCACTCCTCGTCGGATTCGGAGCTGCGTTTCTGCTGCTCCGGCGCCGGCAGGGCGAAGGGACGAGCGCTCTTGCGCTTAAGGCCCAGCAGGTCGTTTCCGAGGCTGAAACCCAGGCCAAGGAGAAGCTGCTCGAAGCCAAGGAGGAAGCGGTCAAGATCCGCACCGCCGCCGAACAGGAAGCCCGCGAGTATCGGGCACAGTCACAGCAGATCGAAAAGCGCCTTCTTCAGAAGGAGGAGAACTTCGACCGCAAGGGCGAGGATCTCAACCGGCGCGAGCACGAGCTCGGCACCAAGGAGAAGTCGCTGGACGAGATCCGAGCCCAGCTCGAAGACAGCAAGAACCAGCAGGAAAAGGAGCTCCAGCGGGTCGCCAACATGACCCGTCAGGAAGCTTCGGGGATCCTGATGGCACAGGTCGAGCAGGACCTTCGCAACGAGGTGGCCCGCAAGGTACGCGAAGCGGAGCTGGCTGCTCGCGACGAGAGCGAGCGCCGCGCCCGCGAGATCGTCACCGAGTCGATCCAGCGCATCGCCGCCGACCAGACCGCCGAGGTTTCGGTCTCGGTGCTGCCGCTGCCGACAGACGAGCTCAAGGGCCGCATCATCGGCAAGGAGGGGCGCAACATCCGCGCCCTGCAGCAAGCGACCGGGATCGACCTAATCGTGGACGACACCCCGGAAGCCGTCATCATCAGCGGCTTCGACCCGGTTCGCCGTGAGGTGGCGCGGGTCGCGCTGAACAAGCTCATCGTCGACGGCCGGATCCATCCGGCCAGGATCGAAGAGATCGTCGCCAAGTCCCGGCAGGAAGTCCTGCAGCGGGTTAAAGAAGAGGGAGAGGCGGCGGTCCTGGAGGTCGGCCTGCAGGGACTACATCCCGAGGTCGTCCGCCATCTAGGCATCCTGCGTTTTCGCACCAGCTACGGGCAGCAGGTGCTGAATCACTCGAAAGAGGTCGCCTATCTCGCCGCCATGATGGCGTCGGAGATCGGCGCCGACGTACGGATCGCCAAGCTGTCGGGTCTGCTGCACGACATCGGCAAGGCCATCGACCACGAGGTCGAGGGCTCGCACGCGGTGATCGGAGCGGACCTGCTGGCTCGACACGGGGTTCCTAAAGAGGTCGTGCACGCAGTGCGTGCTCATCATTACGACGAGGAACCGCACAGCCTCGAGGCGCTGTTGCTGATCGCGGCCGACGCCATCTCCGCTGCCCGCCCGGGAGCGCGCAGGGAGTCGCTTGAGGCTTACGTCAAGCGGCTCGAGAAACTGGAGGAGATCGCCAACTCCTTCCAGGGTGTCCAGCAGTCTTACGCCATACAGGCCGGACGCGAAGTTCGGATCCTGGTCAAGCCGGAGCAGATCGACGACACAGCGGCTCAGCTGATGGCGCGAGACATCGCCAAACGAATCGAAACCGAGCTCAGTTTTCCAGGCCAGATCCGCGTGACCGTGGTGCGCGAGACCAGGGCGATTGAGTACGCAAAGTAAGTCAAAGGGAGCCCCAGCTCGGGGCTCCCTTTCATTTTGTCCGAGAATCTCCGTTGATGACTGACGTCTTCCGAATCTTGTTCGTCGCCGACGTCGTCGGCCATCCCGGTCGGGACGCGGTCAAGGCCATCCTCCCCGGCTTGAAGAAAGAGCTGGGTGCCGACCTCGCCATCGTCAACGGCGAGAACGCCGCAGGGGGGTTCGGCCTTACCTCGAAGATCGCCGCCGAGCTAAAGCAGGCCGGCGCTGACGTGATCACGACTGGCAACCATGTCTTCGCCCAGAAGGACTTCGTGCCAGAGCTTCCACACCTCGAGAATGTGCTGCGGCCTGCAAACTACCCGCCGGCTGCGCCCGGACAGGGCTCGTGCGTCGTCGAGGCGGCCGGCCAGCAGGTGCTGGTCATGAACCTGATGGGCCGGATCTTCGTCGAGGCGCTGGACGATCCG
>Ga0209117_1000285_pt1 | contig 25274 bp, 15 predicted proteins | sample BlaSpr_A8_OM2_M2_FD_187978 | JGI IMG/M metagenome (GOLD analysis project Ga0209117, IMG submission 187978) | Forest soil microbial communities from Thunder Bay, Ontario, Canada - Black Spruce, Ontario site 2_A8_OM2_M2 (SPAdes) (version 2) | ecosystem: Environmental > Terrestrial > Soil > Boreal... | reverse complement strand
GCAAAACGGAAATGGCCGTGCTCGGAAATCTCGCTGGCATCATCCTCGGGGCAATCTTCGCCGCTATTCTCCTGCGACAACACTTCCAGCGGCCAACAACCGTCTCCGCAACAAAGAAATATTTGCGTCCCTCTTTAAGTCTCGGGCTTCGCGGCCAGCTCGGCAACCTTGCTGCATTCTTCAACTACCGCCTGGACGTTTTCATTGTGAACTATTTTCTTGACCCCGCTCAGGTAGGCATCTACGCCATCGGCGTTGTTGTTTCTGAAGCTCTCTGGCAACTTCCCAGCGCCGCCGCACTCGCTCTTTTTCCACGAACCGCGCGCACCCTCGATCACGGCGCCGCCGAATTCACTTGTTTGATAGTCCGCCAGGTGTTCCTTCTGGCTTTCGTCTCCGGCCTGATCATTGCCGTACTCAGTCCAATTTTCATACCTTTGATTTTTGGCGCGCGCTTCAGGCCTGCTGTGGCCGTGATCTGGTGGATTCTCCCGGGGACCGTGGCTCTGTCCGTCGGAAAAGTGGCTGCCGCGGATCTCGCTGCCCGCGGAAAGCCGCAATATAGCTCAATTTTTGCTTTCATTGCTCTTGTCGTGACGGTTGCATTGGATTTGATTGCCATTCCCCGGATGGGTATTCAAGGCGCCGCTCTTGCTTCGTCAGCTTCCTATTTACTGATCGCATTGCTGCTCGCTGGAACACTCAAACGGGAATTGCGCATAAGTTGGAAATCACTTTTCATTCCGTCATATGCGGAAATCTCTTCTTATCGTGATGTGTTCTGGCGCTGCAAGGCATGGCTCTTTCCAGAGTCGGTTGCCGCTGGCAAGTAGCTATGAAGTGTTTTAAGTCTTAGAACTATGAGTACAAGCGCAATTCAAAATCTTAGATTCGCCGTGGAAAATCCTCGCTGGGGTCTGGCGCAAAGCTTGTCACGGATTTGCGTCTTCAGTCTTGTCGGACTTTCGCTGCTCGCACCCCCGGTTACGCTTTCTGCTGCCTTGCCCTGGGTGAAAGCCGAACAACTGCTGCTCCCTTTCATTTTCGCAATGTATCTGTGGCTTTTACTCGCTGGATACGTGCGTCTCATTCGTTTTAATTCCATGTTCGTTATCGCCGCGGTGTATTCCCTGTGCGTGCTGGTATCCATAGCGTACGGTTCGACGATCCTGGGACAGACGGTGATTTCGCGTGATTTCTATGAAATTCCCAAACTATGGTTGCCGGTCCTTTTTTTCACTGTGGGTTATGAAGCGGAGTTAACGGAATTATCTCTTCGCCGGCTTTTGAAATTTTTCTCTGTGGCAATTCTGTTTGTTTGCTTTTATGCCTGGACGCAGTGGGCTGGTTTAGGCATTTCTTTTTTTCTCGATCGTTACTATTCCGGTGGACTCCACATCGACGTGGGCTTACAGCGCTATCGTCGCGTCTTTGCCACCATGGGGAATCCCAACGTCCTTGGTCAATTGATGACCTGGTCCATAGTCGCTTTCACTTTAGCTGCGCTTTCTCGTGTTGGTAATCGCCTCAAAAATATTGCCGTGATTTTCGCCTGCGTGGTCACGTTGGCTATGACCGGTTCGCGTTACGGCCTGATTACCACCTGCTTGGGTTTCGCTTTAATCTTCCTGGTGCCTTCCCCTTCCACGAAAAAGCGCCTGGCTCACATCGGCCTGTTGCTGCTGCTGGTATCAGCGCTGGGCTGGACCGTCGCCACTATCGCCAACAGTAATCGGAGTACCGCGCAGCGTATCGAATCACTTAAGAATCCCCTGCAAGCAGACTCACTGCGTAAACGCCTCGATTTTCTTTGGCGCGATGCTGGCAATGATTTCGCGCAATCTCCCCTGTTTGGCCATGGCCCGGCCAAGACCATTTTCACCGGCGTGTTCACCGACTCGGAGTACTTGGATGTCCTCAAGGAATTCGGCCTGATCGGATTTCTATCCTATATTTGCTACTTCCTTTTTCCCTTATCCCGCACGTGGAAAGCGCTCCGCGCCGCGAAACGTAATGGGCCCCACGTGCAAGAGGACTTGCCCGCAACCCTGCTGGTGTTGCGCCTGAGCTGCGTAATGGCCATCACCGCGCTGGTGATGAATATCGGAGAATCAACATTTTATAACCAAATCCTCCAGGGCTTTTTGTGGCTCTGGCTCGGTCTGGGCGTTCATTGCGCAAAAATAATCCGGAGGAGTTAGCGGACGAACGACTTTGCTGGCCAATATCGAAGTTCTGCTTTGTTTTTGCACCCTACGCCGCGAATCGCGACCACCCGCTCTGCTGAACCAGCAGGAGAATTCCGCCAGCGGCATCCCGCAAAAAAAATTTGGAAGGGTCGGGCAAGTTCGGTGCTACTTCGCAGCACTCACGGATTTTGTTCCCGAGAGCAGAATCCGCAAAGAAAGTCTGTTTGCTTTACCGGAACCTGCGAATGACCAGATTGTGACGATCGGACCGGTAAAAGCCCAGGACATACATTATGGCTTTGCCCTTGGTGGAATGGATGAGCTGGCGGATGCGCAGGAGTGGTTCGCGGCGCGGAACGGCGAGAAGAGCCGCGATGCGCGCGTCGGCAGCGGTTGCGTCGACCTCTTCGTCGGCGTAACCGAGTTCGACGTTGTAATTGCGCTCCAAGATCGCGAACAGCGAGTCGCGTCCGAGCGGAGTATCGAGGAGTTCTGGAAATTCGGCGGCGCTGAGGTAGCACGTTTCGAGCGCGAAGGGCTCGCCCGCAGCATGGCGCAATCGTTCGAGCTTGATCACGCTGCTCGCGGGGGGCAGCGAAAGACGCGCGGCGGCTTCGGACTCATTATCAATGATCCTGGCAAAAAGGACGCTGGAGTTGGCGACGAGACTGCGGCCAGCCATTTGCTCGGTGTAGCTCATGAGTCGATTGAAATGAATTTTCGCGGGAGCAACAAATGTTCCGATACCGCGGCGGCGCTCGACTACTCCGTCCCGCTCGAGGGAGGCGAGGGCGTGGCGTGCGGTCATTAAACTTACCTGATGAAGTTTGGCGAGGTCGCGTTCCGAGGTAACCGGGTCACCGGAACGCAATAGGCCAGCTTCGATGCGCTTGCGGATGCCGCTTTGGATTCTCTGGTACGCGGGCACGTCATTGTTGTTCTTGGCGTTCTTGGCTGGCATTCTCTGTCCTTAGACCGGCGTGCCGCTTCTTCGTGAGCATTAGAAAATTTAATTTCATTACAAGCACAATTCTATTTGACTCCTATTGCACTTCTTCCGCGAGGTCCGAAACGGAGCTGCGCTCGCAGCAGACCGTAAGAGTGCTATAGAGCAGAATGATATCTGCTGTAGCGCGCGGTGTGAATTCGTATAAATCATAATATAAATCACAAATTTTACGCTTGACAACTAAAAAGTGGTGCTATATAGCTATCGCACATTCGGCGTGGTGTGTTGGCCAGGGGTGCAGTTTGCCAGCAAGAGGTTCAGTCGAGAGAATCGACGGGAATCGGAGGATTCAACATGAGAACAAAACAGTCCTTGGGGTTGGGCCTTGTGGTAATGGCGCTGGTAGTAGTGTTGTGCAGCGCGAATGCAGCGTGGGGGCAGGAAGTAACGGCGACAATCACGGGTATGGTGACGGATCAGAGCGGGGCGCCGATCATGGGCGCGGATGTGGTCGCGAAGGATACTGAACGAGGAACGGTTTTTACCGCGCAGACCAACGAGTCGGGTATATACAACGTCTTGCGGGTCCCGATCGGAATCTACGACGTGAAGGTTGAGGCCAAGGGTTTTCAAACGGCGCTGGTTCCTTCCGTAACGCTGGTCTTGAATCAAACCGCGCGTATCAGCGTGCAGATGACCGTGGGACAGGTAACCCAGACTATCGAAGTAAGCAGTGAGGCGCCGCTCCTCAAGACGGACTCGGCCGAAGTCAGCACCATTATTGACGCGGCGACCAACGAGGCCTTGCCGCTGGCCTCGCGCAACTACGTGCAGTTGACGCTGCTCTCGCCCGGCGCGGTCACACCGAATCCGTCCAGCTTTAACAACGGGGACAACGTCAATAGCGGTGGCCGGCCGTACATCAACGGCAATCGCGAACAGTCCAACAACTTCCTTCTTGATGGCATGGACAATAACCAGGTTTCGGATAACCTTTTGGGGTACACGCCCGCGCCGGATGCCATCCAGGAATTCAACTTGATTACCCAGAACGCCTCCGCCGAATTCGGTAATTTCCAGGGAGGGGTCGTTAGCGCTTCCATCAAGTCCGGAACCAACCAATTCCACGGTGCTGTGTGGGAGTTCTTCCGCAATGACAAACTGAATGCCAACAGCTGGGCACACAAGATCAATCCTCAACCCATTAACATCACTCCAGACAATCCTCAAGGGTTCACTCCGAGGGACAAACTTCGTTGGAACATGTTTGGTGGCACCGTTGGCGGTCCAGTGCTCAAGAACAAGTTGTTCTTCTTTTTTGATTACCAGGGTCAGCGCTTCAACCATCCGGCCAGCCAGGGCCCCGTTACTCTCTTCACCGCTAAAGAACGTAACGGTGATTTTTCGGAGTTTTGCCAAACTGGTTTCACAGGCCCAGGCGGGACCTGTTTACCGGCCCCAGCGGGATCCGGCCTACGCGCAGTCCAACTCTATGACCCGTGTAATCCGGGGACGGGAGTACCCGGCGTGCCTTGCACAGCGGCCGCGAATCGTCAACCGTTCGCCAACAACATGATTCCTTTGAACAGGATTGATCCCGTGGCGCAGGCCTTGTTTAACTCCCCGCTTTATCCGGCGCCCGCCAGTAGTTCGTTCTTGAACAATGCGATAAACACGACATCCAACAATGTCAATAACAACCAATACGACATCAAGGTGGACTACAACATTTCCACAAAGGACCGTGTAAACGTTCGTTATTCGCATGCTCACCAGCTAAACCCATCGATTAGTAGCTTCAAGCTCTTTGGCAATGGCTACGTGGAAGCAGCTGTTTTCAGCGATGTAGTCAACTGGACTCATAGCATAAACTCGAATATCTTGAACGAATTCCGGATTGGAACGAACTATATCCGTCTAAGGACGGGCACGACGTTCGACAGTTCTGTCGGCAACTTTGGCACGGCGCTTGGCATAGCAGGCGCCAATCCCGCCGGACTCTCAGGGCTTCTGAATCTGACTTTTAATACTGTCACCGGCATCGGCAATAGCGAAGTCACACAGAGGTTCCCTAGCACCGTCATCCAAGTATCGGATGGCGTGCTCATCACGCACGGGCGGCACGCGTTTAAGACCGGCTTTGAGATCTGGCGCGACCGCATTGACATCTTCTATTCCGGCAATAGCGGAAGCCTCGGAGCGATAAACTTTGCCAATGCCTTTACGTCCACGGCCGGTACGGCGGGGACGGGTGGGGCGGCAGAGGCGGACTTTTTCCTTGGGTTACCGCAAAAGGTGGCGCGGGGCGTCGCAGGCGGCGGCTGGGGGCAGCGTTCCACGATCTTTGCCGGGTATGTCCAGGATGACTGGCGTATTAAGAACAACCTGACGTTTAACCTTGGTCTGCGTTATGAAGCCCACACTCCGTGGGTGGAACAAAGCGACCGGCAGGCGAACTTCGGGCTCTTCACTGGCGCCCTCGAGCTTGCCGGCAAGAATGGCAACAGCCGGGCGCTCTATAATGGCACGTACGGTCTGGTTGACTTCCAGCCCCGTCTCGGCTTTGCCTGGACGCCCGGAGCCGTGGGCGGCAAGACTGTTGTTCGAGGAGCTTTCACGATCTCATCGTACCTGGAGGGCACGGGCACCAACCTGCGGTTGACGCTGAACCCGCCGTTCACCACGCCCGAAATCATAACGGCCTATAACAATGTCTCCCTGCCTGGTTCAACAACGGATCAGGGTATCGTTGGGGGGCTTCCGGGAGATCCATTCGCGGGCGCCAATCTTCGCGTGTGGGATCCGAACTTCCAACCTTCCGTTGCGAAACAGTGGAACCTCTCGATTCAGCGCCAATTGACTCGCGACACGACAGTTCAGGTCGGCTACGTGGGGCAGTACGCGGATCACCTAGCCAACCCGATGTGGTTAAAGCAATCCCAGAATCCAGTTGTGGTAGCTACGCCAGATCCAGCGAATCCGGGCCAGTTCCTATATTCAGTTCAGACAACACCCGGCCCGTATCTGCAGGGCAATCCCACACTGAAGGCCGATATTGGGCCCATCAGCGGGACGTTCTCCAACGCGTGGATGGATTACAACTCGCTGCAGGCGGTACTGCAAAAGCGCATGGGCGGCGGATTACAAGGTCAGGTGGCATACACCTATTCCAAGTGCATGACCAATTCAGCGGGATACTACGGCACCTGGGGTAGTTCTCAGGCTTCTCCCGGCATGCCTTACTGGCAGAACGTTTATGACGGCAAGAGCGAGAAGGGGCCGTGCTTCTACGATGAAACGCACAACCTGACCAGCTATGTTCTTTACCAACTTCCGTTTGGACATGGAAAGAAGTTTGGTAACAACATGAACAAGGTAGCCAATGCAGCGATCGGCGGTTGGGAGGTGGATGGCATACTCACCTTGCACACCGGCTTTGCCTTGACCGTCAACAATTGGGGCGATCCCTCGGATACAGGTGGTTGGGTCAGCCGGCCGAATTGCACCGGACCGGTTACCTACCCCAAGACGGTAGTTTCGCAGGCCAACGGCGGGGGCATCCAATGGTTTGATCCAAGCACCTTCGTAAACCCGAATCCCACTTTCACGAATGCTCCGCAAGGTCGTACTCCTCGTTTCGGGAACTGCGGCAACGGCATTGTCCGCGGCCCCGGCCTAAAAAACTTCGACATGGGCCTCAAGAAGGATTTCTCTTTCGGAGAAACTCGTAAGCTTCAGTTCCGATCGGAGTTCCTCAACCTAACCAATACCAAAATTCTAACCGTGCCAAGCGAGTTCGCCGACTATTCTAGTACGACGAATCTTGGCCGGATTACCGGGTCGCAGAGCGAGCGCAACATTCAATTTGCCCTGAAACTCATCTTCTAACCTGAACCGGAGTGTAGACTAAGAAGGCAGGCACGAGGAGTGCCTGCCTTCTTTTTATTTATGCGCGACTTCACAAAAACAATCTTGACTGGTTTTCTTCTTGCGCTGATTGCCGCGGTAACACAGGCACAAGTCACTAAGAAGCCTGTGGCGGCGGCCGGGGCTTCATCGGTCGCTGAGCGCGGCGCAAAGCTTGCGGAAACCGGGCACTGCGTGGAGGCGTTGCCGCTTTTGAAAAAATCTTTGCCGCAGATTGCGGACAAGGACCACAAGCTCAGAATCGGCTTCGACGCGGTGCGATGCGCCATGACTCTGAATCAGGCGGACGTGGCCACGGACTTTCTACGGTTGCTGAACCGCGATTTCCCGCGCTCGCCTGAAGTTCTCTATCTAACCGTTCATATCTACTCGGATCTTTCCTTGCGAGCCTCTCAAGAGCTGGCAGAATTTGCACCCACTTCCAATGAAGCCCGTCAGCTCAACGCTGAGTCGCTTGAAGTTCAAGGAAAATGGGACGAGGCCGCCGCGGAATATCGCCAGATAGTGGAGCACAACCCCCATGCCCCCGGCATCCACTTCCGCCTGGGACGCCTTTTGCTTTCGAAGCCCGATCCTGACGGCTCAATGGCGGGCCAGGCCAAGCAGGAGTTCCAGCAGGAGCTGGAGATTGATCCCACCAACGCCGGGGCGGAATATGTGCTCGGGGAACTTGCACGCCAGGCGCAACAGATCCCCGAGGCGATCGAACATTTTACCCGGGCCACCAGGCTCGATGCAGGTTTCGTGGATGCGTTCCTCGGACTGGGCATGGCGCTAGTTGCCAACCAGCAGTACGCCGAAGCTATTCCGCCGCTTGAGACCGTGGTCAAGCGTCGGCCGTCAAATCCCACGGGCCATTATTACCTGTCGATTGCTTATGGCCGTGTGGGGCGCAAGAGCGATGCGGAGAAGGAAGCCATGCTGCACCGGGAAACTTCCGACAAGGAGCGCGAGAAAAGCCAGCCTGGGAGCCCGGAAATGCCGGAGCCAACGGCTCCCCACTGAGGCCCCCACTGCGGAAGTCCGGCATCGAGCGGGCCCATTGAATCAACCAGCTGGAACAAGACTAGTCTGGGGCTTTATCCTTGTTGGGAAGGGATTCCAGGGCTCTCCGCGCGTCGGCATCATCTGGCTTGATTCTTAGCGCTGTTTCGAGTTCTTGTCTTCCCCGTTCGACCTCGCCCTCGAGCACGTAAATCAATCCTAAATTGCGGTGTAGATCTGCGCCGGAAGCGCATAGACTGCACAACTCGATTGCTTCCTTGAAGTTCTTGACGGCTTGCGGCCAGTCCCGGGCCTGCGCTGCTTCCAGACCGTAACTGCCCAATTTTTGGATTCGGTCGTTGACCTCACGCTGCTGCTTAAGCGTCTGAAAACGTTCCAGGAACACCTTTGCTTCAGGCTTCCCCATTCTACTAAGCGCCTGCGCGAGGTTGTAGAAAGCATCTTCATCATTAGGCTTAGCTGCCACTGCGATTTGCAAATGGTGGACAGCTTCCTCCATTTTCCCAAGAAGGACCAAGTTCCGCCCTAATAAGAGCTGTGCATCCGCGTTGTCGGGTTCCAGCGTTACCAGGTGAGTGAGGACGTCGGCGGAGCGTTGAACATTGCCGAGTTTTTTTTCAACTTGCGCCAGCAAATAGAGAGCTTCAACGTAGTCCGGTTGCAGCCGGCAAGCGGTATCGAGCTCCACGCGAGATTCCTCAAAGCGATTCAGCTCGTACAAAACTCGTCCTTTGCTGTAATAGGCATTGGCGGACTTCGGGTCCAGCCGAATCGCTTCGGAGAATTGTTCCAAAGCTCCTGGCAAATCAAATCCATCACCCGACAGAGCCGCGCCGAGATTCAGATGCGCGAAAGAGGAACCGGGTTGAATCTGTACCACCGTCCGCAAGATCTCGATCGCTTCATCACCCCTGCCGCGCTTGAACGCTATCATTCCCAGGGCGCTGTAAGCGCTGGGATTGTTCGGAGAACCGCGAAGCGCGTTGCGGATCTCCTTCTCGGCCTCAGCGTAGTTCCCTTCTGCGGCCAACACCAGGCCAAAGTTCACATGAGCGGGAGGATAGTTCGGCCGGCTCTGAATCGCCAGGCGAAATACTTCAAGGGCTTCAAAATTTTTATTTGTCCATGCGTATAGCACTCCCAGGTTATTCTTGGCCTCCACAGACTGCGAATCGGCTGAAATTGCGGCTTTGAACTCCTCCTCTGCTTTCGCCTTTTCATTATTCAACATGTGCAGGATTCCCAGGCGATTGCGCGCCTTCGCCAGATTGCGGTCCAGGCGAATTGCAGTCTCGAGTTCTTCCCGAGCGCTGCGAGAATCACGAAGCTTAGCCAGGGCAAGGGACAGATCGAAATGCAGTTCGGCATTGCCGGGATCTGTTTTAAGCATCTCCCGATATGCCGCGACAGCGGCACTGACTTGACTCTGCTGCGTTTGGCTGCTGGGTTCCCCGGTTGCGATGCTGAAATCCTTGAGATTTCCGCCCAGGGTGACTTGAAGCTCCACGGTTGCGGCTTCCTGCCGCATCTTTTTCGCCATTTCCATCGCGAAAGCTGCATCTTGCTCAGGGCCGCGCACCCGGGAAAGACATGGGGTTCCTGAAAACACCAGCAGGAGTGCCAGTTGGTTCCTGAACCATCGCGCGCCGAGGGACGTTGATTTCATTTTTGCTGTTGACCGAACTCTTCTTTCCGCGCGTACCGCAGCGAAAAAACCGCGCGGAGACCGGATATGATTATCAAAAGTTCTGATTGATTCTGCAACTTTCAAGGGGATATGTACCGCTGTCGGAATTTGCAGTATCCTCGGGTGCGCAACATGAGACCAAAGGCCATGTGTTTTTCGATTGCAGCATTCGCGCTGGAGAGTTTGCTGCTGGCCGGCTTAACTTTTGCTCAACAACCTGGTGAAGGCGACGCTGCCCGGGTTTCGCTCCCGACTCCTCCAAAAGTCAATTACCTCGACATCGGCGCGCGTGCCGGCCTGGCCGCCAAGACCGTGGCGGGCGCGGAAAAGACGAAAAAATTCATCATCGAGACAACCGGTAGCGGCGCCGCTTTTATTGATTATGACAACGACGGCTGGCCAGACGTCTTCTTAGTGAACGGGAGCACTCTGACAGGTTTTCCGAAAGGTCACGAACCTACCAGCCACCTTTACCACAACAATGGAAATGGCACCTTCACGGATGTAACCAAGAAGGCTGGCGTCGGGCTGACGGGCTGGGGTCAAGGGGTGTGCGCCGGCGATTACGACAACGATGGTTGGGTAGATTTGTTTGTTACTTTCTGGGGCCACAACGTGCTTCTGCATAACAACGGCGACGGCACTTTCACTGATGTCACAAAAAAAGTCGGGCTGTGGCAAGATAAAGTGCGCTGGGGCACGGGATGTGCATTCGTTGACTACGACCGCGACGGTCGCTTGGACCTGTTCGTCTCAGAGTACGTGGATTTTGACCCCAACCACACGCCGGAACCCGGGAGCAGCACGCTATGTCAGTGGAAAGGCATCCCGGTGATGTGCGGCCCTCGGGGTCTGAAAGGCACGCGGAACAAACTCTATCACAACAACGGAGACGGAACGTTCAGCGACGTCAGTGATAAATCGGCGGTGTCCAAGACCGACTCCTACTACTGCTTTACGGCTCTCACAGGGGATTTCGACAACGATGGGTGGCCAGATATCTTCGTGGCTTGCGACTCCACGCCCAGCCTCCTGTTCCACAACAACCACGATGGCACCTTCAGCGAAATTGCCGTCAAAGCCGGTGTCGCTTATAACGAAGATGGGCGCGTACAAGCCGGTATGGGCGCCCACGCCGTAGACTATGACGGTGACGGCTGGCTGGACATAATCAGGACAAACTTTTCTGACGAGACCTCCACGCTTTACCGCAACAACGGGGACGGCACTTTCACCGACGTTACCTATCTCTCGGGACTGGGCGTTAACACACAATTTCTCGGTTGGGGCACACTTTTTGTCGACGTTGACAACGACGGCTGGCCGGACTTGTTCATGGCTAATGGCCACGTCTATCCCGAGGTGGATTCCAACCGCCTGAACACCACCTTCCGGGAGCGCAAGGTGCTGTACTGGAACCAACGCAACGGGAAGTTCAAAGATATCTCCCTGGATGCTGGCCCGGGCATCACTGCGCCCTTCAATAGCCACGGCGTGGCCGCCGCGGACTTCGACAATGATGGCGCGGTAGAAATTCTGGTGAACAATAGCCACGACGCGCCCAGCCTGTTGAAGAACTACGGCGAGCACGGAAGCTGGATCTCGCTAAAGCTGGTTGGCACAAAGTCCAATCGCGACGCGATTGGCGCGCGCGTTACCGTTAGTTCGGGCGGTCACCAGCAATTACAAGAAGTGCGCAGCGGTGGCGGCTACATATCACAGAACGATTTCCGTTTGCATTTCGGTTTGGGCGGATCCAGGCAGGCAGAGAGCGTGGAGATCCGATGGCCGAGCGGGCCGCGCCAAGTCTTTCATGATGTGGATGCGGATAAGTTCTATTTGATCCAAGAAGGTCGGGAGCAGTTGAATTTGCAGCAATTCGCGCACAAGGCACCCGGCGCTCGTGCCGAGCAGCCGCTTGCCGATAAAATCAAGGGCCAAATACTTCCTTGACACCTTCGATGATGCCCTCACGACCTGGACTTTTGCCGCGCAGAGATTTCCTGCGAGTGCTGATGGGCATTGCGACGTTCGGCGGATTTTCGCGCACTGCCTTCGGTTCTGACGTTCCCATTTACCCATTCTCTCAGGTCGCACCTTCCGCCAGCGGTATCTCCTGGGTTCACATCAACGGGCGTTCGCCGGAAATGTACTTGCCTGAAACAACCGGCGCGGGTTGCGCTTTTTTTGATTACGACAACGATGGATGGATGGACATCTACCTGGTGAATAGCGGCGCGTGCGATTTCTACAATCCCAATCCACCGTTGCGAAGCGCACTGTATCGCAACAATCGTGACGGCACATTCACCGATGTCACAGAAAAAGCCGGCGTTGCGGGAAATGCCTATGGAATGGGAGTTGCGGTGGGAGATTACGACGGGGACGGGCTGCCGGATTTGTACGTAACACAATATCCCCACAGCATCCTGTATCACAACAACGGCGATGGAACATTCACCGATGTCACCGCAAAAGCGGGGGTGAGCGCACCGGGTTGGGCAACCAGCGCGGTTTGGTTCGACTACAACAACGATGGACGTCTAGATCTCTTCGTATGTCGCTTCGTGGATTTCGACAAGTCGAAGAATAAGTTTTGCGGCAACCTCAAGACCAATGAACGTTGGTACTGCATTCCTCGCGTATACGATCCAATGCCCTGCTGGCTCTTCCGCAACAACGGTGACGGGACATTTACTGATGTCAGTAACGAATCTGGAATAGCAGGATCTCTGGCGAAAGCGTGGGGTGTCGTAGCTTGCGATATCAATAATGACGGCCTTATGGATCTTTTCGTAGCGAACGACACAATCGCGAATTTTCTATTAATAAACCGTGGGAAAGGCCATTTTGAGGAGGCCGGATTGCTCGCGGGGGTCGGCTACAGCGCTTATGGCCGGCCACGGTCTGGCATGGGCGTGGATGCGGCCGATTACGATCAAGATGGCTGGACCGATCTCTTCGTCGCTAACGTGGACCAGGAGATGTTCTCCCTTTACCACAATAATAAGGATGAGAGCTTCAAGGATGTCGCGATTCCCACGGGTATTGGCGGGGCCACGAAACTTCTCAGTGGCTGGGGATTGAAGTTTTTCGATTTTGATAATGATGGCGAGATAGATTTGCTGCTCTGCAACGGCCATCCCGATGATCATGTCGAAGGGCGCATCACAGGAGTGAAGTACCGCGAACCCATGCTGCTCTTCCGCAATACGGGCCATGAATTCAAGAATATCAGCGATCAAGCCGGCCCGATTTTTTCTCAAACCTTGGCGGCGCGCGGCATGGCACTCGGTGATTTCGATAACGACGGCGCGGTAGACGTCCTCGTCTCCGTCAACAACGGCGCGCCCGTGCTGCTTCGCAACAACGCCGGCAAACAGAATCACTGGCTGGGAGTCCGTCTGATCGGGAAAAAATGCAATACCGACGCCATCGGTGCGCAGATCACCTATCAGTCCGGCGACCTGAAACGCTCGCGCACCAAGGTCGGTGGAGGAAGCTACTTGTCGTCACACGACCCGCGCATCGTCCTCGGCCTCGGCAAGCGTGCAAAGATCGATTCGCTCGAAGTGAAATGGCCGATGCCCAGTGGCATAACTCAGCGCTTTACGGATCTACCGGTCGACCGTTACATCACCATCGTGGAAGGCGAACCAAAGTGGAAGTGAGAGAGTTTTCGTACCTGCAATATATTTCCGGAGGGTATGTGGAGAAAGCGTCATTCCTGAAAGCAATTGTATTCTCGTGTTTGCTATTGCTTGCGCCTGCCGTGCGCGGCAATGAAATTCCCAAGGCCGCTTGGAAACGCCCCCTCGGACTTCCCCTGGCAAATCCCGGCGTCAAGCGCAACGCGACGGACATCGATGACGGTTACTGGCAAGGCGCTCCCGTGGGAGGTTTCGGTTCAGGAACATTTTCCAGAACCTACCGGGGCGATTTTGCGCGCTGGCATATCAAAGCCGGCGTTCACAAATACGAAACACCGTACGCCAATCAATTCGCTATGTTTCAGCAATCGGAAGGCGACTCGCAAGGTATCGCGCAAGTCTTGATGACCGATCATCCTCAAGGAGACCAACTCTCCAGTTGGCAATGGAACTATCCTGTCGGTGCCGGAGAATATTCCGCTCTCTATCCCAAGTCTTGGTTTGACTACAAGTGGGACAAGTTTCCCGCCCACGTAGTTCTGGAGCAGTTTTCTCCCGTTCTTCCCGACAACTATCGCGAATCAAGCTACCCAGTGGCGGTCTATCGCTGGCACGCGGAAAATCCCACAAAACGTGCGGTCACGGTTTCTGTCCTTCTTTCCTGGACCAACATGGATGGATGGTTTCGCACCTTCACTCGTGATTTCAAAGGCGCTCCCAATCAAGGAAACCACAACCGCTTTGCGAGCGAAGCCGTGGGCCAGGCGGGCCAGGCGGGAACGATGATGAAGGGCATCGTGTTCGAACGCAACCACGCGGCAGGCGCGGAAAATGAATGGGACGGCCAGTTTGCAATCGCCGCACTCGATTCCCCCGGCGTGGAAGTCACCTATCAAACGACCTTTCTCGCAGACGGCGACGGAAAGGCGGTTTGGGCGCCGTTTTCAAAAGACGGAAGGCTCGCGAATAGCGACCTGTCATGGATAAGTGCCAGTGAAAAGCTCGGAGGTGCAATAAGCCTGCGCTTCACGCTGCAGCCAGGAGAAAAGAAAACAATTCCCATGGTGATCGCCTGGGACTTCCCGGTGGTGGAATTCGGGCAGGGAGCAAAGTGGAATCGGCGCTACACGGATTTTTACGGCACGACAGGCAACAACGCTTGGAAGATTGCACGCGACGGCCTTCTCAATGCCACCGCGTGGAGCGACGCGTTGGATGCCTGGCAGTCTCCCTACGTCAACGACGAGAGCAAACCGCTCTGGTACCGGGGCATGCTCTTCAATGAACTTTACGCTTTAACGGATGTGGGTTCGTTCTGGGCCCGGCCAGTTGGAGCGGACCATAAAGTTCCCGCAACCTTCGCGCTTCTCGAGTGTTTTGACTACGCGTATTACGCAACTCTCGACGTGCGTTTCTATGCTTCGATGCCTCTGCTGAAGTTCTGGCCGGAGATCGACAAGCGCGTACTGCAGGAGTTTGCCGAAACCGTTCCGCGCGAGTGGCCAGAAAAAGGACTGTGGGTGGCGAAGAGCCAGGAGACCGGCAGCCCCGTGGTGCACAAACGAAAAAAGAAAGGTGCGGTTCCCCATGATTTAGGAGTGCCTGAAGGAAATCCGTTTGTTGACGTCAACGAACCCGGATGGCAGGACACCAACGACTGGAAGGATCTGAATTCGAAATTTGTATTGATGGTCTATCGCGACTTTGTGCTGACCGGACGCAAGGACACCGCCTTTCTCCGTGCCATGTGGCCGGCCATGCAGGAAGCCATCACGTATCTGCGACAGTTCGATCATGGCAGCGGGATAGCGGAAAATAGCGGCTATCCGGACCAAACTTACGATTCCTGGTCCGTCCGTGGCGTAAGCGCCTATTGCGGTAGCCTCTGGCTGGCCACACTGCGCGCAGCCGAGGAAACAGCGCGCGCACTCGGAGACCCCGCTTCGGCCGCGGCATACCATGAACTATTTCTGAAGGGCCAGAAGTCGTTTGTCAGCAAACTTTGGAACGGCGAATATTTCAACTATGACATGGAAAGCCCCGGTCGCGACGATGTGCAGGCAGACCAGCTCGCCGGTCAGTGGTACGCCAACATGACTGGCTTGGGCGATTTGGTTCCCCGCGAAATGCAGCGATCGGCTCTCAAGAAAATCTTTGCGTTTAATGTCATGAAGTTTGGCAACGGAGAAATGGGTGCTGCGAACGGTATGTCCGCAAAAGGCGCCATCCTGGTGGACAACGAACAAGGCCTGGAGGTTTGGGCTGGCACGAGCTTCGGCTTGGCCGCACTTTTGCTCAGCGAAGGAATGAACGACGAAGCTTACAAGACAGCTTGGGGAGTCTATCACGTGATTTATGAAACCAAGGGCTATTGGTTCCGCACGCCGGAAGCGTGGGACGTAAACGGGAATTTCCGCGCGTCCATGTACATGCGTCCGGCCGCGGTATGGGCCATGGAAATGACGCAACCTGGCGCGAACCAGGCGGCAAAATGACGAGAGCTAAACGCACCAGCCGCGCCGGTTTCTCACCGTGAAACCCGAAATTATTCTTTGACTAGACCAGACTGCGGGATGCTTTTATCCGCCGGGTGACCGCCGCTAGCTCCCTGTCGTCCGCTAATCACCGTCAATGTGTTTTCGATACTGGACACGTATGCCTTATTGCCTTCCGTATCCACCGCAATCGCATAGGGACCCTTTCCGGTCGTCACGGTTGCGAGTACCGAGTCGTTTGTACCGTCAATCATCGTTACGTTGTTGCTGTGTGTGTTCACCACGTAGATCGTGTGCGTCACGGAGTTGATCCCAATTGCTAGGGGACGCGCTCCCACGCCGATGGTCGCGATCACCGAATTATTTGCTCCGTCGATCACCGTCACACTGTCACCCGCATAGTTCACTGCGTACACGCGGTTCGCTACTGAATCGACTGCGACCGCGCAAGGAATTTTCCCCGTTTTCACCGTGGTGACGGCGTTGCTCGCGCCGTTGATCGCGGCTAGATTGGAGGAGCCGGCGCTCGCAACGTAGATCTTGTTCGTGACTGGATTCACAGCGATGGCCCAGAGATGCACGCCCGCGACTACGGATACGCTGTCGTTGGTCGCGCCATCCAGCACTGTCACGTTTTGGCTTTCGTAGTTAATCAAATAGAGCTTGTTGGTTACCGGGTTTACGGCAATTGCGCCCGCCTGAATTCCCGGCTTGAGGTCGCCGGTGGCGTTGGTGGCACCGTCTATTACCGTCATGGTGTTGCTGAAGGTTCTCGAGACGTAGATCTTGTTGGTCGTCGGATTTACCGCGATCACGTAGGGAAGCGCTCCTACCTTCACCGTCGCGGTCACCGCGTCGGTTGTCCCATCGATGACCGATATCGTGCCGCTCCCGGAGTTTCCCACGTAAATTTTATTGGTCACTGAATTAACGGCAATTGCCATTGGTTCCGATCCGACTTTTGCTGTTGTGGTGGAGTTGGCGGCGCTATCCGTCACCGTGACGCTGCCGTCACTCGAATTCACTGAGTAGACTTTCCTGGTTTTCTGGTTCACCACGACTGCGTGAGGACTGATTTCCGTGCCGCTGGCCACAGGCATCTCTGCATCAAGACTGATTTTTGTGCCGGTGGCCACAGGCAACTCTGCCGGAGCCGAAATCGTGCCGAGCCACAGGATCCCGTCTAAGATCAGCTTGTTCTGAATGGGACTCGTGAATATCTTGTCGCCATGCCCCATGTTCATATAGAGCATTCTATATTTCGTGTTCGTCCAAACGACGGGCAGGTCACCGCTGGTGAGGACATCCTTAAACCCAATTGGATAATTGGAAGGATCCAAAGTGACCAAGACCCGCACGTCTTTATTTAGCCGAGGGCTTGGTTTCCAGATATACCACTCGTTGTCAGGCGCCATGAAACTGCCGGGAAGGTCCATGGTCACAGGATGGTTTCGATCGTCGACGGCCAGCTTCGCAGGCAACGGAGGCCAGTTGTTGCTGTGGAATACGCCGCCACCCAGAAAATCCACGAACCACGGCCAGTTTGAATCTTTATCGTTGTACGCAGCCACATGAAAGCCCAGCCACGCGCCGCCGTTTTCCATATATTTTTGAAAGGCACGCTTTTGCTCGGCTGTTGCGGGCTCATCGTTTAACCAGACAACCATTTGGTATTTTCCAAGATTGGAATCGTTCATGTCGTCCCAGTGCGTCGTGGAATCAAACGTGAAGTTGTTCTTGTTCGCTGCCTCTGAAAAGAACTTCAGGGCGCCTTCCGCAAACAGAACATGGTCTGGCTCTACGTTCGTTGAATAAAAAGCGAGCACCTTAAAACGAGGCTGGTTAGCAACAGCCGCATTCGGAGAGAACGATACGATCAGAGACAAAAGGAGTATTGGGAAATATTTTTTCATTGGTGTGCCGCCCATAAAATCGAATTATGAAAAAGCGTTGTGAAAACCGGATTTTGAAAATGCTCCGGACGGTGTCCCATAAAAATATAGATATTTCGAGCCTTGTAGTGTTCGTTTGTCCACACTACGGGATGGTCACCCATCTTGATGGAGGTATCGGGCGAATAGGTGCCCTCGTCCACGCGTGCAAGCACGTGCACATTGGGACGTGGCGACTTATTGTAGGTGTACCACTCTTCATCTTTCACCGTGAAGGAGCCTCCAAGGTTGAGCATCGCAGGGTGAGAGGTGTCTTCGACGATGACTGTCGCGGTGGCAAATTTCGGAATATAGTCCGTGAATCGGATGTCCCCCATGAATTGCGAGAACCAAGGCCACATTTTGTAATTGTCAAATTCGCCCAGCAAAGTAGCGTGATGGAATCCAATCCATCCGCCGCGACCCTCTTCAATATATTTCACGAAAGCAGTCATAGCCGTTGGCGTCCAGCCATATGGCGGGTAGTCGAGCTGGATGAACAACTGGTAGCGGGACAGGAATGCGTCGTCGATTTTGTCGGTGTTCTGCAGATAATCGATGGAAAAGTTGCTGTCCGTAGCCTGTTTTTGCAACCAAACCTTCGCCGCGTCGACAAATGGCTGATGTATCCCGCCCTTTTCCGCTAATGCAACAACCCGGAATTTTGGTTTGGAATCCTGCGCCATGCTTGCCTGTATCGGGACGAGCGTCAGCACAGCGAGCAACCACAAACAGTTGTGAGACGGAAACCACGAGCGAACGAATAGCATCATTGATCCTTACTCTTCATCTTTAATTTTTTGTTGGAGGTGCAAAAAACACGGTGGAAGAACTCACGTCGCGGTCGCGGAGTTTTGAAAGCCATGCGCATGCTAATCGGGAGCACTTAGATTTGTAGGGTTGCGCCGGCGTGAAAAGATGGAGATTCTCCTTCTTTCGACAAACGATTGCCTGAACTCTATATCATGTTTTTAAATCGAATAAAACATAGAAAAAACTCCATTTTGTTATAGTCTCTGCGTATAATTCTCAAACCCGGTAATCGGGCGCCCCGGGCTGGTATCCTGGCTTTACTCCTCGCTGGAGTTGCACGGGCACACTTTGTGGGAGGACGTTATTCATGCGCCGTTTCTGTTTCGCGCTGTTGGTTTCGATTTTCTTCTCGGTAAGCTTGTTCGCGCAGACACCCCAAGGTTCCGCCCCGACTTACACAAAAGATGTCGCGCCGATTTTGCAGAAGCATTGCCAGACCTGTCATCGGCCGGGCGAAGCTGGTCCGTTCTCCATGCTTACTTACGAGGACACCAAGCCGTGGGCCGCAACCATGAAGCGTGTCGTCCAACAGAAAATAATGCCCCCGTGGTTTGCCGATCCCAACTACGGTCACTTTGCGAACGAGAGGTCGCTCTCCCCGGAAGAAATACGAACTCTGGTTGCCTGGGTGAACGCCGGCGCGCAAAAGGGCGATCCCAAGGACCTGCCGCCACCTGTGCATTTCGAGGAAAGCTGGGGAATTCCGAAGCCCGATGTGATTTTCCAATTGCCAAAAACATTTTCCGTGCCGGATTCAGGAATGATGGAATATCAATACGCGATTGTGCCGACCGGGTTTACAGAAGACAAATGGGTGCAGATGATTGAAGTGCGGCCGACGGACCGGTCCGTGGTGCACCACATCATTGCGTACTTGCGCGAGCCAGGCTCAAATTACTTCAAGGATCAAAAGCCCGGTGGATTCTTTGAGGCGCCGCCGCCAAAGGTTGAGGAAAAAGCAGACACGAGCGCGCTGCCAAGCGATTTTTTAGTGGGATACGCTCCGGGACAGCCTGCCGAGATTTTGTCACCGGGCCAGGCCAAGCTTATCAAAGCTGGCACAGACATTGTTTTTGAAGTGCATTACACGCCGAACGGCCGAGCGACGACCGATCGCACCAAGCTTGGTCTGATTTTTGCGAAAGAGCCACCGAAGGAGCGCGTGCTGACCCTTTCCGCGGTGAACGGGACGTTCAAGATTCCACCCGGCGATCCGAATTACAAAGTGGATGCGTCATTCGAAGTGGTCCGGGATATGAAATTGGCGGGACTTCATCCGCACATGCACGGACGCGGCAAAGATTTCGAATATCGCCTGGTTTATCCCGATGGCAAGACCGAAACGATACTGAAAGTCCCCGTTTACAACTGGCATTGGCAGCTTTGGTACAACTTTGTAGAGCCGATGATCCTGCCCAAGGGCACGAAAATTGAGTGCACCGCTCATTTCGACAATTCGGCAAACAATCCGGAAAACCCGGACCCGACAAAAACAGTAATCTGGGGTCAACAAAGCTGGGACGAGATGATGGTCGGATTCTTCAATTTGGTTTTTGATGCGAAAATCCCGGCGAAGGACGTAATGCCGCCACCCATGACAGCCGCTGCCAAAAACTAGCTGGCACAACTACGGAAAATGCCCACGCGAGGATAAAACAAGATGAAGAAATGGTGTTTTGCTTTGTTTCTGTTCTGCGGGGCGGCATGCAGTTTATGTTTCGCGCAAACCGAACATCCGAAGAAAACGCATGTGCTGGTGATCGGCGAGGAAAAAGGCTATCGGCACGAATCGGTATCGCATGCAATGGCGACGATTGATCATCTGGGGCGCGCGACAGGATTGTGGGACACCACCATTCGAACGGATACGGAAGCGATTACCAAGAAAAAACTCGAGTATAACGCTAAGAATTTGAATGATTTCGATGCTGTGATCTTTTTTACCGGCGGTACATTGGAAATGGATCCGCAGCAGAAGGCCGATTTCCTTTCCTTTGTGCATGACGATGGAAAAGGCTTCGTCGGAATTCACAGTGCGGCGATTACATTCACGGATTGGCCGGAGTATGGCGAGATGATTGGTGGTTACTTCGACGAGCATCCATGGGGAACGTTTGACGCGCCTATTATTGTCGAAGACCCGCAATTTCCCGGGATGCAGCAGTTTCCACCATCATTCGTGTTGAGGGATGAGATTTATCAGATCAAAAACTACTCGCGAGACAATTTGCGCGTGTTGATGCGTCTGGACGCAAGCAAGCTAGATTTAAGAAATCCGAGAGTGCACCGCGCGGATCATGACTTCGCCGTGAGTTGGGCCAAGATGTATGGAAAAGGGCGCGTATTCTACTCCACGCTCGGACATCCAGCGGAAAATTGGGATAACCCGCAAATTCAAAAAATGTATACGGAAGCAATCAAGTGGGCCACGCGCCAGGTGGATGCCGAAGTGAAGCCGCGGCCGGCGCCCGCGAAGTGAATGTATGCTTTAAAATTCCGGAAGTTAGATGCTCTGAGTTTCATTTTTTGAACGGCGATTGAGACGGGAAACCATGTGGAGAATTCTTGTATTTTTTTTGATTTCCTTCAATGTCTGCGGGCAAAGCGCCCATCCCATTTTGCCAATTGGCTCGCGTGCTCCTGACTTTTCGTTGCCTGGCGTGGACGGAAAGACGCATGGTCTGGCGGATTACGCCTCGAGTCCAGTTCTCGTCGTTGTTTTCACGTGTAATCACTGCCCGATTGCGCAGATGTACGAGCGCCGCATACAGCAGCTCGCTTGGGACTATCGCGACAAAGGAGTAGCGGTAGTCGCAATCCAACCCAATGATCCGAAAGCGATACGAATCGACGAATTGGACTCCTCTGACATCAGCGACAGCCTGGAAGAGATGAAGATTCGCGTAGAGTACAAGCACCTGGCGTATCCATATTTGTACGACGGTGATACACAATCGGTGACTCGTGCCTATGGGCCGCAGGCAACGCCACACGTGTTTGTGTTCGATCAAACGCGCCATCTTCAATATGAGGGGCGCGTCGACGATAGCTATCGCACAGAACTCGTGAAGACCCAGGATGCGCGCAATGCCATCGATGCTCTCTTGGCGCACAAGGAAGTTTCGAAAAAACATACTGGCGTGTTCGGATGCTCGACGAAATGGCAGGAAAAACAATCTTCACGGATTGAAGCGCTGCAGAAACTCGACGCGCAGCCCGTGCAGCTGGAGCCTGCGACAGCAGACGATCTCAAGAAATTGCGCGCCAACACCACGGGAAAGATGCTGCTCGTGAGTTTTTGGGCCACGTGGTGCGGCTCTTGCGTGCATGAATTTTCCGATTTGGAAGATACCTACCGTATGTACAGCGTGCGCGATTTGGCTTACGTGACCGTTGCTACAAACATGCCTGATGAGAAAGAAGGCGTGTTGCGTATGTTGAAAAACATGCACTCCACAAGCCGCAACTTGCTGTTTGCGTCGCAAGATACCGCGGCGCTACAGACAGCTTTTGACCCAAAGTGGGAGTCGGCGGTACCTTACACCGTTTTGCTGGCGCCCAACGGCAACGTGCTCTATCGGAAGCTGGGTCCCGTCGATATTTTGGAATTGCGCCGGAAGATTCTCGCAAACTTGCCATCCGACTACACCGGCTTCAATAAATATTGGATGAGCGAATAAGCTTCAACCCAAGTGCAACCGGCTCCCTCTCGGAAAAAGTAATCATCTCACCATCAGACAGCTCGTGGCCTGATGGCGACTCGCTAGGATCTCCTCACACTGTTTCGTTAAGCGGCATCGACTGCGAGCCGCCAGAACTTTCGACGGAACCGCCTATCCCCTAGAATGGGTGGACGGGTGATTGCATGGGCGAAACAAGTTCGCAGTTGAAGAGGTTCCTGCTGGTTGCGGGGTTTGGACTTGCGGTGGCGCTAGCACTACTGTGGGTTCTCAGCGAATTTCAAGAAGAGATTACGGAACGATTTTTGCACGGTTTGGACGCGAGTCTAATGAGCTTTCTACATGCTCATGCTCATGCTTCTTCATCTTTGACTACCGCGATGTTAATGCTCAGCCTGATCGGGTCCTGGAAGGTCATGCAGCCTCTTGTTTTGGCTGGACTGGCTTGGCTTCTGTGGAGTGGAAACCGTCGAGAAGCAGTGGTTTTTGCCGTGTGCGTTTACGGAGCCTTAGCACTGAGTGTGGGATTTAAGCTGTGGTTCCACCGGCCGCGTCCATCGGTTAGCTGGGCTCTGGCACATGCATCAACTTATTCTTTTCCGAGTGGACACTCCGTGGACGCAGTTGCGTTCTACGGGGTTGTTGCGCTGATCGTCCTGCGGCACACCGGGCGAAAAGCACTTTCATCAATCATAGTGATTTTGGCGATTTTACTAATCCTCGGTATTGGAGTGAGTCGAATCTATCTCGGCGTGCATTATCCGACTGATGTGGCCGCAGGATATCTAACGGGGTCGGTTTGGCTGGCTGCTGTATACCTGGGAAATTGGTACATGCGATCAAGTTCGGAGTCGACGTCCGTCGAAACCGAAGCCAACCGCGCGGAAGCTCCTCACACTGTCGCTCACAGTGATGAAATCCACGGTGATGAAAATGGGCGCATCGTAAAAGTAATTTTAAACCATGCTGCCGGCAAGAAGCCGGAGGAGTCCGAAACGCTTTGCAGAATATTCCTGCAACATGGAATCACCCCATCGATTTCGTTAGTCCGCAATGGCGAGGATATTCGCGGTCTCGCCCGCGATGCGGTAAGTAGAGGATACAAAGTGATTGTGGCGGGAGGCGGGGACGGCACCGTCAGTGCAGTCGCGTCAGCGCTGGTCGGGACGCGGTGTTCGCTCGGTATACTGCCGCTGGGGACTTTAAATCATTTTGCGAAAGATATGAAGCTGCCGTTTGAGATCTCTGAGGCCGTACGCGTGATTGCGGAACAACGTGTTATTGACGTGGATGTTGGCGAAGTGAATGGACAAACGTTTTTAAACAATTCAGGCATCGGGATTTATCCCGCAATAGTCGCAGAACGCGAGCGTCTGCAAAAACACGGGCTGAGAAAGATGTTTGCTCTGGTCATTGCTTTCTTTAAGGTTCTGCGTCGTTTTCCTCACGTTACCGTGCGGTTGGAAGTAGATGGAAAGGCTCTTGTGCGCAAGACTTCCTTTATTTTTGTCGGCAACAATGAATACGATTTTGAAGGAACCAAAATCGGCACCCGGCAACGTCTCGATGCCGGGCATTTGCAGCTATGCATGACTGGTAAGATGACCAGGATGGAGTTGCTTCGTGTGGGATTCGGAGCCGTGCTGGGCTCCGGGATTTTGTTGAAGGGGTTTGAAAGCTTTCGTACCGATGAACTGCGCGTTGAAAGTAGGCGGAGAAATCTGCGGGTCGCGTTTGACGGTGAAGTGATGAGAACGTCTCCTCCACTAAATTATAAAGTTCTGCCTCGGGCGTTGCGGGTGATTGCTCCTGGGGGGAGTGATGAGAATTCAAGATAGGAAGAGTCCAGCGGTGCGAACAATCGCACATATTTCGGATCTGCATTTTGGCCGCGTGGATACGGAGGTTATTGCGGCGCTGGCTGCCAAAATAACCGCCAGCAACCCGGATCTGATCGCCGTCTCGGGTGATTTGACGCAGCGCGCGCGTGTAGCGGAATTTAAGGCGGCGCGGGCATTCCTTGATTCTTTCCCTCAACCCAAATTGATCGTCCCAGGAAATCACGATGTGCCCTTGGAAAACTTAATTGAGCGTTTTCTCAGACCTTTGGCGAAATATAAAAAATACATTACCGATGACCTAGAACCTTTTTACAAGGACGACGAGATAGCTGTCCTGGGGATCAACACCGCGAGGTCGTTGGTACACAAAGGTGGGCGCGTTAATCAAAAGCAAGTGGAAGCAAGTTGTGCGCGATTGGATTCCATAAAAGAAGATGTGGCGCGAATCATCGTTACCCACCATCCGTTTGATTTGCCGGCTGATTCTCCCAGCCAACTGGTGGGGCGGGCGCGAATGGCAATGAATGGTTTCTCGGGCTGCCAGGTAGATTTGTTTCTTTCTGGCCATTTGCATGTTGCTCAGAGTCTTGAAACGAGAACGCGCTACGCCATTCCGGGTTACGGCGCCGTGGTGGTACAAGCGGGAACGGCGACTTCGACGCGAACCCGTGGCGAACCTAACTCCTGGAACCTCATTAGAATTCAGAAGGGATCTATCAGCGTGGAGAGGTTTAATTGTGCGTCCGTCGCTGAGGGATTCTCGTGCCCGCTTGTTGAGCGGTTTGATAAGACCAACGAGGGTTGGGTGAAGGTCGGTTGATGATTCGCGATGTGGGTCTGGCTGTAGCGTCATACGGAAAGAGAGGCTAAGTCTAATAAATACCCTCCCCCCCTCCCCCTTTTTCATAAGTGTTCATTCTAAAGGCAGATCAAACCGTTTGTTTTGATACAGTTTTGCAATTGTTAACCAGGTGGTTACCTAGGTGCCGCTGTTCAGGCGCACAAAGTTCTCCGACGAACGTTCATCGGATGATACCAGGGAAGATTAACCAAGTCAATAAATAACTGCAAAGTACCTATTCGAACGGAGCCGGGAGGTTTGTCAGG
>Ga0209117_1000284_pt1 | contig 25303 bp, 17 predicted proteins | sample BlaSpr_A8_OM2_M2_FD_187978 | JGI IMG/M metagenome (GOLD analysis project Ga0209117, IMG submission 187978) | Forest soil microbial communities from Thunder Bay, Ontario, Canada - Black Spruce, Ontario site 2_A8_OM2_M2 (SPAdes) (version 2) | ecosystem: Environmental > Terrestrial > Soil > Boreal... | reverse complement strand
GGAAGCCCGGCAAACTTCACCGCGCGAAGCGGAGAAATCCTGGGATCGGCGAGGTCTGCCCCTTCAGGCAGATAGTCGGCAAGGTCCGCTTCCAGCGTGGTCCTGTCGAGGAGATGATTTTCGGCGAACGCGTGGCGCGACGGTGATGTTTCCTCGAAATCGAGAACCGGACATATCAGGCATTGTGCTGATATCGCAGGTCCGGCGTTTCGCAACGCGTCCTGGCAAACCACGGCGGCGAGCGTTGCCCCGGCGGAATCGCCTCCAACTGCGAGCCTTGCCGCATCGATCCCAAGCGATGAGGCATGCCCGGACACCCACCTGGTCGCCGCGATCGCATCCTCGACGGCGGCGGGAAATTTGTGCTCGGGAGCGAGACGGTAGCCAACGGAAACGAGGCGACATCCCGTCACTTGTGCGAGCGCCGCGCAGACACGGTCATGGGTATCGATACTGCCGGCGACCATGCCGCCGCCGTGGAAGAACACGAAGCCCGGCAAATGTTCGGTGGCCTCATTCGCGGGGGCATAAAGCCGGTAGGGAATATCGCCCCCGGCGCCCGGCAATACGCCGTCGATCCCGGTTACTGCCGTCACGTCGGTGCGCGCGAACTGCATCAGTTTTGTGAGCGCCTGGCGACGCTCGTTCGGTGTAGGTCGCAATCGATCGCCCGGCGAGGCGGCCGCCATCATGGCGAGAAAGCGCGTTGCCAGGGGATCGAGGGGCATATCGGCTCCAGTACGAGAACATACCCTGCCATTGTGGTCTATCAATCGTAAATCCATCGCTATCGCGGGAACATCTGCAAGGAAATCCTTAGGGAATTCGGACAATAGTAGCGTCATTATGTGCGGTACCGCCGGTCCGCGGCGTGGAGGGCAATAATGGCCCAGACGATAAAACCAGTCAGTTTCTCGGAGACCTGGACCTTTTTCGAGGGCGCCTGGCACGAAGGCAATGTGCCGATCATGGGCCCCCGCACGCACGCGGCGTGGCTCGGTTCGACTGTTTTCGACGGTGCGCGCGCGTTCGAAGGTGTGGCGCCCGATCTCGACCGGCACTGCGCCCGGGTCAATCAATCCGCCATCAATTTCAAACTAAAATCCGTCGTCGATACCGAAACCTGGCTGGGACTGGCGCGCGAGGGAATAGCCCGCTTCGACGCCAACGCAGAGCTTTATGTCAGGCCGATGTACTGGGCTCAAACCGGCAGCGGCGGCGGCGTGCTGTTCGATCCCGAAACAACGAACTGGTGCCTGTGCATCTATGTGGCGCCGATGCCGGCCCCGACCGGCAGCGCCATTACATTGTCGCCGTTCCGTCGGCCAACCATGGAGACCGCGCCCGTCGATGCCAAGGCCGCGTGCCTCTACCCGAACAATTCGCGCGCGCTGATTGAAGCGCAAGCGCGCGGCTTCAACAACTGCCTGATGCTCGACATGCTCGGCAATGTCGCGGAATTTGGTAATTCGAACGTGTTCATGGCAAAGGACGGCGTCGTTTATACGCCTGCGCCGAACGGGACTTTTCTTAACGGCATTACGCGGCAGCGGGTGATTGATCTCTTGCGCGGCGACGGCGTGGCTGTGGTCGAGGCAACCCTGGGCTACGCCGATTTCCAGGGTGCCGATGAAATTTTCTCAAGCGGCAATTTCGCGAAGGTTGCGCCGATCATCCGCATCGACGACCGCTCGCTGCAGCCAGGACCGTTCTACAACCGGGCGCGAAAACTGTACTGGGACTTTGCCCACGCCTGATCGGCAAGCCTGACAGGTCACGCTTCCTGCAGCGCGCGCTCGCGGATGCCGGACAGTGTGGCCGCCGGCAGGATCGCATCCGGGTCGATCTTGAGATGAATGATCGAGGGCAGGCCACTTTCCCTCGCCGCCTGGAAGGCGGACGGAAAATCCGACGTCTTTTTTACCACCGCGCCGAAGCCGCCGAAGGCGCGCGCATAGGCGTCGAAATCCGGATTGTGCAGCTCGGTGGCGCTGACACGGCCGGGGAATTCGCGCTCCTGATGCATCCGGATGGTTCCGTACATCCCGTTGTCGCAGACCACGACAATAATCGGCAGGCGATATTGCACCGCGATCGCGAATTCCTGACCGCTCATCAGGAAATCGCCGTCGCCATTGACTGACAGAACCAGCCGTTCGGGATGAAGGCGCTGCATCGCGATGGCGGCGGGCATGCCATACCCCATCGAAGCGGAAGTCGGTGCAACGTGGGTCATGAATTCGCGGAAACGATAGAAGCGATGGATCCAGGATGCGTAGTTGCCGGCGCCGTTACACAAGATCGTGTCTGTCGGTACGTGATCGCGAAGCCAGATCATGATTTCGCCGAGGTTGACATCGCCGGGCTGCGGTGTGGCTTTGTCGGTCCAGGTGAGAAAATCGGCATGGGCTGAGTTGGCGTCCTCACGCCACGCCGGGTTCGGCGCGATCGCCAATCGCTTGAGCGCGGCGACAAAGCGGTTCGGCGAGGCATGGATGGCAAGATGCGGCCGATATACCCGGCCAATTTCCTCGGCGCCGGGATGAATGTGGACGAGCCTGGTCTGAGGTGACGGGCTGGAAAGCAGCGAATAGCCCTGCGAGGGGATCTCGCCGAGACGGCCGCCCACCAGCACGAGCAGGTCGGCCGCCTTGGCGCGTGCGACCAGCTTTGGGTTTGGACCAAGGCCCAAATCGCCGGCGTAGAGCGGATGGAGCGGATCGAACAGCGTCGAGCGGCGATAGCTGGTTGCGATCGGCAATCCGGTTCGCTCGGCGAATTCGTGAATTTGACGGCGCGCCGCGTCGCTCCAGCGGCTGCCGCCGAGCACGAAGAGGGGGCGCTTCGATTCTGCCAGAAGCTCGCCAAGCTTGCCCAATTCCTCTTCGCCCGGCGAGGTCTCGACCGGCTCAAACGCCGGCGCATTGGCGATACTTACGCGCTCGCTCAGCACGTCCTTCGGAAGCGCCACGACCACCGGCCCGGGGCGGCCGCTGCTCGCGGTGTAAAACGCGCGCGAGACGAATTCGGTGATGCGGTTGGGATCGTCGACCTCGACGGTCCACTTGGTCATGCTGCCAAACACCGCGCGATAATCGAGTTCCTGAAACGCTTCGCGCTCTTTCACCGAAGTTTCCACCTGGCCGACGAACATGATCATCGGCGTCGAATCCTGCTGGGCAATATGGATGCCCGCTGAAGCGTTGGTCGCGCCGGGGCCGCGCGTGACAAAGCAGATACCCGGCCGTCCCGTGGCCTTGCCGATGGCCTCCGCCATCATCGCAGCACCGCCTTCATGACGACAGACGGTAACGGTGATGCCGCTGTCGCGAAGCGCATCCAGAACCGGAAGAAAGCTTTCGCCGGGCACGCAGAACACATGTCTGACGCCGTTGATCAGGAGCTGTTCGACAAGCGCGGCGGCGGCGGTTCGGTTCGGTGTGAGCTTGTGCATCGATGGTCTTTCGGGGTTGTTGCGACCGGATTCGTCGGCGACATGGCAAAAATTCAGGGACCGTACAGCACCAGTTCCGTGTCGGTCAGGTCGGCGAGGCGCGGCCGATGAGGGCCTTTGAAGTATTTGTGGCCCCGGGCGCTGGAATAGACGCCGACAAGACCCGGCACCGGTCCGTTCGAGTCGAGGATGACTGAGATTTTGCCGTGCCGAATGAGAGTCCGGCCGATGGTGCCCGCGCAGTCGACAAACTCCGCGATATCGCGGCAATAGACCAGTTGCATCGCCGGCGGCGCGATCCATCCGCGGCGGATGCGCATCGGCAGCAGGATGAATGGAAAAGACGCGCCGGTGGCCGTGCGGCATACCAGGCTGAGGCAGCCATATCGCGCATGCCGGGTCAGCAGTTCGACCTCAATGTCGGGCAGACCTTCGATCGCTTTAGCATCGGGCGAGATGGTCTCAAGGGTCGTGCCTGACCTTACGTGCGACAGCGCCGGTATCGAGAAGAACAATCCGCTGCAATAGGAGTTGAACCCCTGCGTCTCAATAATGGGCCATGTCCACGTCGCGGGGCTGATATTGAGATAGGTGACTTCCTTGTTCTTCTGCGCGATCTTGGTCAGCAGCGGCGCGTAATTTCGAAACGCCGGATCGACATACCAGCTCGACAGATTGCAATGGATCGTGGTCTCGCTGCCGTCGATCCTGGATGAGTACAGCAGCAACAGAACGCCGACCGCACGGCCATCATGGTCGAGCATATAGCCGAAACGGGGATAGCCGTTCGGAACCGCGCGCGCGGCCTGGCGGCGCAATCCCTGCAGCCAGTATTCGCGCGATCGGCCGACGAATCCGCGCGTCAGAAGCTCCGCGACCGCATCGATGTCGGTGTCGGCAATTTCACGGCATCGAAGTTTTTGAGCGGACACTGCCGTTTACCAATCCGTCTGAACGATCCGCGACGATACCCCATCGCCTGCTGTCAAAGGCCGAGCATTTCCCGCACTGCGACCGGCCAGTTGGTGAGGTCCGTGCCGTGGGTATGGAACATGGCTACCGCAAGGCGATCCATTCCGAACGCCACGCAGCCGGTATGAGCGGGTTGACCCGTTGCATCCTTGATGTCCCAGGTCGTGCCGAAATGGTCGCGGTGATAATTAAAGCTCATGCAAGCCGTCGGCTGCTCTTCGGAGCGCAGCGGGATCAAAAGCTCGAATTTCAGCGATTGCTGTTTCTGGCTGACCGCCTTCATTTGACCGACGCGGCCGAAGAACGGATCGCTGGCATAGTCGACTTTGAAGGTCAGGCCGAGGTCGCGCGCGATGGCCTGGGCGCGCACCATCCAGCGCTCACGAAAATCGGACACATCGTCCGGGCTGCCGATGCAGACATATTCGCGCATCCGGAATGACTGCAGCCGGTCAAGATGGCGGGACGGTTCGCGGCGGAAGCAGTCGGCCGCGACGTCGAAGCGCAAGCCGCCGGATGGCAGCGGGCCCCGGGCGGCCGCGATCGGATAGACCGGATAGCAGGCCGCGGGCGAGAGCACGAGATCGGCAGGCGAGAGCGACGTTGTCCAGTCGCCGCCGGTATCGAAGCGGCTGACCGCGGAGTGGATTTCGCGTTCCGTCCCGTGCAGGCCGCAGACGCAACCAAGCAAATTGGGGAAGCTCTTCAGATAGCCCGATTTCTCCAGCTGCCCGCGGTTCATGACCGGCGGAAAGCGCATCACCTCGGTATCCGGTTCGCGATGCCGCGTAATCAGGGCGGCGAGCCGCTCGACCATATCCTCGTAGAGCGCGGTTCTGGCGTAAACGCCGTCGGTCCCCATCGTGTGAAATAGCGCGCCGGCAAGGTGATCCAGCGCATCGGCGGGTTGCGACGCGGTCTCCGATGGGGCCGTTCGGATGGCTATGTTCATGTTCGCTCTTCCACTGTTTTTGTCGAAAGACTGCTTCGCTCAATCGCGCAAGGAGACTGGTACGGAGCTCATCAGGCTTGCGGTTGCGATGTTGGCAAGGATCCGGTCGTTGTTGATCATGATCGGTGCGGAAAGCACGTCGCGCAGATGCCGGCCGACGCTGAAGTCGCCGTCGTTGCGATATCCGGACAGCCCGCAAGTGCGGATCGCGCTCATGACGGTGGCGACCGCAAGCTCGGAAGCCTCTACCTTGAGCAGGTTGATCGACGACTGGAAGTCGAGCGAAGCGAGCGCGCGCTCGTCATGTTCGTGGGCCGCATAGGTATCGAGGTTAGCTGTAATCACGGCGCGCAGTTTTGTGAGCGACATCCTGGCCGCGGTGAAGTGTGCGGCGGCGGGAGGCATCTGGCCGCCTGACCCGCGAGCCGCCTTGCGGATGAACAGTTGCGCGCGATCGACTGCGGCGGCGGCAATCCCGGCCCAGACCGAAGACCAGCAGAGATGCGCGACCGGTGTCATGGTCTGCGCGTGAATTTTGTCATACGCTTCCGGAAAGACCTGCTCGGCTGCGGCTGTCGCCTTCAGTTCGAATCCCGCGCTGCAGGTGCCGCGCATGCCGAGCGTTTCCCATTCGAGACTGCGCTCCAGCGTGTAGTTATCCTTGGTCAAGGCCAGCAGCACCTGATCGGAGGCGGCGGCATCGCTGGCGCGGCGGGCGATCGTGACGATGCCGTCGGCCTGCGCGCCATACGAAATCACCGTCGCGTTGCGAACCAGCGAGATCTCCGTCCCGGCGTGCTCGACAGCGGCTGCGCTGGAGCGGATGTTTCCGCCGTTCTGCCCTTCCGTTGTCGATGATGCGAGAAGCATCTGTTCGGCCGCCACGCGGCGCATCAGCTTTTCGTGCCAGCCGCTGCCGGTCCCATGGCGGACAAGGCAGGCAACCTTGGTTTGATGCATCGCAAATATCATCGCCGTGGAAGAGCAGGCGCGACCGAGCGTGTAGCACATGTCGGTAACGTCAAAGATCGACGCGCCGTACCCGCCGAACTCGTGTGGAATTTGAGCTCCTAAAAGCTTTTGGTCACGCGCCGCGTCGATGGCGGCTTTTGGGAAACGCGCTTGCCTGTCAACGTCCTCGGCCTCCGCCGCGGCTGCGGTTGCGACGCTTGCCGTCCGCTGGACCAGGGAATTCCGATCGAGAAGAAATTGTTCGCTGGTCTCATCCGCGGCAGCGTTGCGGAACCTTGCTTCCTGCACGTTCATGGCCGATATGCCTCGAGGGGGTTTGTCGGTGCGAAACACCTGCGCGAGCATCGCGCAATGCCACATCGAACGCTTGAACAGCTTCTGATCGAGTTCCGAGGCTAAGGATTTAATTCAAATGCGTCGACGCAATTCAGGGTAAACAGCTTTCATTTCAATCATGAACGTTAATCCGAGATTTTTTTAATCTATTCATTTTTAGCGATGGCCGTTAGCGTTAAGGAGAAAATGAGGATTTGCGTCAAACCGGAGTCATTGTCTTTCAAGACGTACCGGAGCTATAAACAGGCGGCTATAAACAGGCATTGAAATGGTCGATTGCGGCATCGTCTCTCTGCGATGGTGTATCGACGCGACGACGACAGGTGGGAAGTTGAAGATGCAAACCTTTAACGCCGACGTTCAGAAGCGGGTCCTTGCTCTCGTCAAGGCCATCCTCGAACAGAACTCGATCGCATCAGAAATTCACCCGGAGTCGCGGCTGGTGGATGCCGGGCTGACATCGATGGACATGGTCAATCTGATGCTCGGCGTCGAAGCCGAATTTGATTTCACGATTCCGCAATCCGAGATTACGCCGGAGAATTTCCAGTCGGTCAAAGCGCTGGAGCGGATGATCGTGGGTCAGCTGCAGCCAGAGCAGGCGGCCTGAGCGTATTTCGGGCTCTGCTGGCGTCATCAGCTGCCGACGCGGCAATATCTCGGCGTCGTCCCGGCTCGCGCGGAGCCTGTCATCGGGCGCGCATTCGCGCGACCCGTTGGCTTAGCCGGGATGATGCAGATTTATGGGCTCGCCAGCGTTCTTGTTCCACATCTTCTCCCCCACTAGGATGGCCTCGAAATATAGTTGTCGCGCTTCGTCGGCATGCTGATTCGCGCTACCAACGGGAACGAGGAGAGGGCATGACGAAGGCGGTGCTTGGCATTATCGGCGGTTCCGGCATCTACGACCTGCCGGGTCTGGAGAACGCGCGTGAAGAGGCGATTCGAAGCCCGTGGGGCGAGCCCTCGGCGCCGGTACGCCACGGCGCCATCGCCGGCCTGCCGATCGTGTTTCTGCCGCGCCACGACAAGGGCCACCGGCTGTCGCCCTCCGACATCAATTACCGCGCCAATATCGACGTGCTGAAACGTGCAGGGGTCACCGACCTGATCTCGTTGTCGGCCTGCGGTTCGTTCAGGGAGGAACTGCCGCCCGGCACTTTCGTGCTGGTCGACCAGTTCATCGACCGTACCTACAAGCGCGAAAGCTCGTTCTTCGGCAAGGGCTGCGTTGCCCACGTATCGATGGCGCATCCGGTGTCGCCGCGGCTGCGCATCCACCTTGCCGCGGCCGCCGAGGCCGAGGGCATCGCGATCGCGCGCGGCGGCACTTATGTCTGCATGGAAGGTCCGCAATTCTCGAGCTACGCCGAAAGCATGACCTACAAGGGGTCAGGCTATTCGGTGATCGGCATGACCAATATGCCGGAGGCCAAGCTCGCCCGCGAGGCAGAGATCTGTTACGCCACCGTCGCCATGGTGACCGATTTCGATTGCTGGCATCCCGATCATGATGCCGTGACCGTCCAGGACATCATACGGGTGTTGACCACGAACGCCGACAAGGCAAAAGGTCTGGTCGCGCGGCTGGCCAGGGATTTCCCCAGGGAACACGAGCCGTGTCCTGTTGGATCGGATCGTGCGCTCGACACCGCGCTGATTACCGCTCCGGAGGCGCGCGATCCGGAGCTCTTGAAGAAGCTCGATGCGGTGGCGGGACGGATCCTGCGCGCGTGAGGCTGATAGTGTCGATGGGTGCGTCATGAAGGTCGACGGCAGGCATATCCGCAGTATCTGGCTTGAACCCGACGGCTGGTCGGTCAGTGCGATCGACCAGAGGAGGCTGCCGCACGATTTTGTCGTGGCGCGGCTGACGACCTGCGACGCCGCGGCCGACGCTGTTCGCTCGATGCTGGTGCGTGGCGCGCCACTGATCGGTGCGACCGCCGCCTATGGGATGGCGCTGGCGATGCGAGCCGGCGGGTCCGATGCCGCGCTCGATCAGGCCTACAAGACGCTGATCGCGACCCGGCCAACCGCGATCAACCTGAAATGGGCGCTCGACGAGATGCGGTCGGCATTGCGGCGGGTGCCGTCGTCGGGGCGAACTGCTGTGGCCTATACCCGCGCCGCCGAGATTGCCGAGCAAGACATTGCGATCAACAAGGGTATCGGCCAGCACGGCCTTGCACTGATCGAGGCGATCGCGTCCGCGAAGAAACCCGGCGAGCGCATCAATGTACTGACCCATTGCAACGCCGGCTGGCTGGCAACGGTCGATTGGGGCACGGCAACTGCCCCGATCTATCTGGCGCATGACCGCGGTCACCCCATTCATGTATGGGTCGATGAGACCCGCCCGCGCAATCAGGGCGCCTCGCTGACGGCCTGGGAGCTCGGCCATCACGGCGTGCCCCATACCGTGATCCCCGATAACACCGGCGGCCATCTAATGCAGCACGGGATGGTCGATCTCGTGATTGTCGGCACCGACCGGGTGACCGCCAATGGCGACGTCTGCAACAAGATCGGCACCTATCTGAAGGCGCTCGCCGCGCACGATAATGGGGTGCCGTTCTATGTGGCGCTGCCTTCGCCGACCATCGACTTCAGCGTCGATGACGGGATCAGAGAGATTCCGATCGAGCAACGGGCTGCCGACGAGGTTACGACCATGACCGGGCGGACCGCCGACGGACGGATCGAGACCGTGCGGATTGTGCCCGACGGCTCGCCGGTTGCGAATTATGGTTTTGACGTTACGCCGGCGCGGCTGGTGACGGGGTTGATCACAGAGCGCGGCGTGCTCAGGGCTGATCGCGCCGCGCTATCGGCCGCGTTTCCCGAACGAACGCCGGCGGCGGCCGAATAACCAAGGAAGAAAATTAATGCAGAGTGCGTGGATCGATCGCGACGCCGAGGCGGCCATTGTCCGCTACGAAAACCTCGGCCGCGACCTGGCGCTCAGGGTTTATACCACGCGTCTTTTGGGTCAGGATCCGCGTCTGGTGCTGCATGGTGGCGGCAATACCTCGGTGAAGACGGGCGTCAGCGATCTCAACGGCGAAGATGTCGACGTTCTCTGCGTCAAGGGCTCCGGCTGGGACATGGGTTCGATCGAGCCCGCGGGCCTGCCGGCGGTGCGGCTCGCGCCGCTCCTGAAACTTCGCGCGCGGGAAACCCTTTCCGACGAGGAAATGGTGCGTTTGCAGCGCGCCAATTTGATCGACCCGGCGGCGCCGAACCCATCGGTCGAGGCGTTGCTGCATGCGTTCATCCCGCACAAATTCATCGACCACACCCATTCGACGGCGGTGCTGGCGCTCACCGACCAGCCCGACGGCGAAGCGTTATGCCGCGAGGTGTACGGCGCGCGCGTCGGCTATGTGCCCTATCTCATGCCGGGCTTCGGCCTCGCCAAGGCCGCGGCGCAGGTCTTCGATGCCGATCCGTCGGTCGAAGGCCTGATCCTGGTCAAGCACGGCATTTTCAGCTTCGGCGCCGATGCGCGGGAAGCCTATGAGCGCATGATCGCGCTTGTCACTCTGGCCGAGGCGCGGCTGGCCAAAAATCGCAAGCCGGCATTCACCGGCGCAAAGCTGCCGTCCGGTCCGGCACCGGTAGCGGAGGTCGCGCCGATCGTTCGTGGCGCCTGCAGTCTGCCGGACAGCAAAATCGACGGCGCCTGGAAGCGTTTCGTGCTCGATTTCCGCTGCAACGATGCGGTGATGAACTTTGTCAACGGCACTGAAGTGGCACGCTACGGCCAGGCCGGTGTGGTGACGCCCGACCATAACATCCGCATCAAGAACTGGCCGCTCGCTGTTGCCGCGCCCGGGGATGGAGAGCTCGCCGGTTTCAAGCAACAGGTTCGTGGCGCCGTTGCGGCGTTCGGCGAGCGCTACCAAGACTATTTTACACGCAACAACGCGCGCGTCGGCGGGATCAAGACCATGCTCGATCCGATGCCGCGCGTGGTGCTGGTGCCCGGCGTCGGCCTGTTCGGGCTCGGCCGCAGCAAGAAGGACGCTGGGGTCGCCGCCGATCTCGCCGAGGCTGCGATTGCCACCATCACCGATGCCGAGGCGGTCGGCCGCTTTGAGCCGCTGCCGGAGTCCGATTTGTTCGATGTTGAATACTGGTCGCTCGAGCAGGCGAAACTGGGCAACGCCAAGGAGCTGCCGCTGGCGGGACAGGTCGCGGTCATCACCGGCGCTGCCGGCGCTATCGGCTTTGCTACCGCCAAGGCGTTCGCGGCGGCCGGCGCCGAAGTGGCGTTGCTGGATCTCGACGAAGCCGCCGCGCTGGCCAAAGCCAAGGCAATCGGCGCTGCTGCGCTTGGACTTCGATGCGACGTCACCGACGCCGCATCGGTGCGGAATGCGTTCGCGCAAGTCGCATCGGCCTTCGGCGGGGTCGACATCGCAGTGTCGAATGCCGGCGCGGCCTGGCAGGGCCGGATCGGCGAGGTCGACGAGGCGGTATTACGAGAGAGTTTTGAGCTGAATTTCTACGGTCACCAGCGCGTGGCGCAGGCCGCGGTCAAGATCATGCGGGCGCAGGGCACTGGCGGCTGCCTGCTGTTCAACGTTTCCAAACAGGCGGTCAACCCCGGACCCGACTTCGGTCCTTACGGCCTGCCGAAGGCCGCGACCCTGTTTCTGGTGCGGCAATACGCGCTCGAATACGGCAGCCAAGGCATTCGCGCCAACGCCGTCAACGCCGACCGGATCCGCTCCGGCCTCCTGACCGAGGAAATGATCGCATCACGCTCAAAAGTTCGCGGCGTCAGCGAACAAGACTATATGCGGGGCAACCTGCTCGGTCGGGAAGTAGCGGCCGAGGATGTAGCGCAGGCCTTTCTGGCCCAGGCGCTGGCGCTCAAGACCACCGCCGACGTCACCACCGTCGACGGCGGCAACATCGCCGCCGCGTTGCGGTGACGAATCGCATGGATTTAACGCCGACCTCGTCGCCTGCACCGATCTCCGGCGTCGCGACGGCGCGCAGCGACATTATCGCCGGCCTGGTTTCGTCCACCGTCGCCATTCCGCTCGCGATGGCTTTTGGCATGTTTGCCTTCGTGACACTGGGCGACGAATACTTCGCCTATGGCGCGATGGCGGGCCTCGTCTCGGCGGTCATCGCGGGTTTTGTTTGCGTGCTGCTCGGCGACCGCTCGACGCGCGTCTATGCCCCGCGCATCACCACGACATTCTTTCTTGGTCTGCTGCTCTATTCCTTGCTGCATCGCGCGCCCGTGATGGACGCTGAACCGGATGTCGCCGCCACGCTGCTGGTATTCTTCGCCATTATCCTGCTCGGCGGCCTGTTTCAGGCGCTGTTCGGGCTGCTGCGCCTGGGCTCCTTGATAAAATTCGCGCCGCATCCGGTGATGGCCGGTTTCCAGAACATGGCCGCGGTGCTGCTGTTCCTGGTACAGCTCGGCAACGTGCTCGGTTACGAACACAACATTCGTTTCACCCGCGTCTTCGGCACGATAGGGGAGGCGCGGCCGTTGAGCGTGCTGGTCGCCGCATTGACCTTTGTGGCGATGTGGAACGCGCGCCGGATCACGACCAAAATACCCCCGGTCCTGATCGGCCTCGGCTGCGGCATTGTCGCTTACTATGGATTCGTTGTTTCGGGCCTCAGTGACATGCTGGGCCCGATTATCGGTCCGCCGACGGCGAGCGCCGCGATGCGCACCGTGCTGGTCGATTTTTCCGGACTCCCGATGGCCGCGCCGCTGGAGAGTTCGGCGTCGCTGATCCTGTCGAGCGCGCTGGCGCTGGCCATCATCGCTTCGATCGATGCGCTGCTGTGCGCCAAGCTGACCAGCCAGCCCGGCGAGCTTCGCGCCGGCGATGATAGCCTGCTGATCCGTCTCGGCATTGCGAACGCGGTTTCCGCTGGCTTTGGCGGCCTCACCAGCGGCATCAATATCGGGCCCAGCCTGACCAACCGCGCTTTTGGCGGGCGCTTCTGGCCTTCGGTCATCGTCAATGCCGCGGCGGTGCTGGCGGCCGCCACGCTGCTGTTTCCGCTTCTCGCCTATATGCCGCGTGCGGTGCTGTCGGCGGTGATCATGGTGATCGCCATCCAGCACATCGATCCCTGGACCAAACAATTGACCGCGCGTCTGATCAAGCCCGGCACGCCGCAGCGCGGCGCCGTCGCGCTCGATCTCGGCGTTTCCGTGTTCGTCTCAGTGCTGTCGATTGCGATCAATGTCGTAGTCGCGGTGTTCATCGGTATCGCGCTGGCGGTATTGCTGTTCGTGGTCCGCATGAGCAGGTCCAATATCCGCAGGCTTTATCGATGCGACGCCGTACGCTCGCGGCGTTCCCGCGATCCGGCCGAGCTGGAGGTGCTCCATGCCCAGGGCGCTTCGGTGCTCGTCATCGAGCTGCAGGGCGCGTTGTTTTTCGGCAGTGCCGAGCGGCTGGCGCAGATCGTCGATAGCGAGACCGCCAAGGGAACAGCAGCCCTGTTGCTTGAACTGCGGCGCATTACCGAAATCGATTCGACCGGCGCCCGCATCCTCGGCGACATCGACGCGGCACTCGGCGCGAGGGGCGTCAAACTCGCGCTGGTGTTGTCCGGCCGCACCGAGACCGCGGCGCGCCTCGCCGATATCTTCCAGCGCGATCGCTTTTTCCCGGACATCGATCGGGCGATCGAATGGGCCGAGGACGACCTGCTCCGGAAGGCCGGAACCGGGCCGTCTTTGCAATTGTCGCTCGATCAGGTCCCGCTGCTCGGCGACTTCACGGCCGATCAGGTCGAACGGCTGCGCGGCTGGCTGGAGCCGGTGGCCTGGCCGGCCGGGCATGTCATCTTCAGGCACGGCGATCCCGGCTCATCGCTCTATCTCGTCACCCGAGGCTGCGCCAGTGTTCATCTTCGGCACGATGACGGGGATATCAGGCTCGTCACCTTTGCGGCGGGAGCAGTTTTTGGCGAGCTTGCGCTGCTCGACCGCGGGCCGCGCTCGGCCACCGTCACCGTTGACGAAGAACTCACCGGGTTCGGCCTGAGCGAGGCGTCGTTTAGCGGGCTGTGCCAAGAACAGCCGGATATCGCGATCAAGCTGTTGTCGGCCTTGGGGCGCGAATTGAGCGTCCGGATCCGCTATGCCAACATGACGATCCTGCAACTGGAGAGCTGAAGTCGCTGGTGACTATCGCAGCGACAACCCTGTCGCCGCTTCAAGCTCGGCGATGGCTTGCGGTGCGCTTTCAGGCGCTTTTTGCTTGCGATGCAACAAGATCGTCGCTCACATCCAACACAGCGCCGCCATGCGTGAAATTGCGAAAACTACCGATGGCGGCCGGGCGTCCAAGCAAATAACCCTGCACCTGATCGCAAAGCTCGTTCTGCAGGAACTGAAGTTCGGCATCGGTCTCGACGCCTTCCGCCAGCACCGGTAAACCAAGCCCACGTCCAAGGCCCAGTACTGCACGGACAATGGTTGCGGCCTGATCGTTGGAATTGACCGATTTGATGAACGAGCCGTCGATCTTGATCTTGTCGAACGGAAACGCGCGCAGGTTTGACAGCGACGAATAGCCGGTGCCGAAATCGTCCATTGCGATGCCAATGCCCAGCGCTTTTATCTGCCGCAAGGTGGCCAGCGCGCGGTTGAAGTCGCGAACCAGCGCGGTCTCGGTGATCTCAATCTCCAGACGACGAGGTGGCAGGCCGGTTTTCAGCAGGGTCTGGTGCAATTCTTTCACAAAGTCAGCATTGTAAAGTTGCACGGCCGACACGTTGACAGCGACGGATAGCGGGCGCGTCCATGTTGCTGCCTCGCGGCAGGCTGTCTTCAGCACCCAATCTCCGATCTCGAGGATCGCGCCGGTCTCCTCGGCAATCGGGATGAAGACGGCAGGTGAAATCTCACCTCGTGTCGGGTGCTTCCAGCGCAGCAAGGCCTCGAAACCAGTGATGGCTTGGCTTTGAATCTTTTTTTGGGGCTGATACACCAGCCGCAGTTCGTCGCGGGCGATCGCGAGCCGTAGATCATGTTCCAGCATCCGGCGTTCGCGGACCTCAGCGCCCATCGTCGCTTCGAAGAAGCGATAGGTGTTGCGGCCTTCGGTTTTGGCACGGTAGAGGGCGGTGTCGGCGTGTGTGAGAAGCGACTGACGATCCGTCGCGTCGTCGGGATAGAGTGCGATGCCGATGCTCGTCGAGATGCTGTTGGTCTCCGGCGCATCGCTTGTTGCGCGCAGCGCTTCCAGGATGCTCTCGGCAACCCGGCTTGCCGCGGCGGGATTGGTAACTCCGGGTAACAGAACGGCGAACTCGTCGCCCCCCAGACGCGCCATCATCTGACGTTCGCCGAGCACTGCGGTGACGCGGGCAGCGACGGTCTGAAGCACTGTGTCGCCTGCGGCGTGGCCGAACAGGTCGTTAACTTCCTTGAACCGATCGAGGTCGAGGCAGAGCACGGCGAGACTTTCGCCCCTGGTCAGGGCGGCGATTTCCTGGTCGATCCGCTCGTTGAAGTGGCTGCGATTGGGCAGCGACGTCAATGCATCGTGATGTGCGAGATAGTGGATATGCTGCTCGGCCTCCTTGCGCGCCTGCAAATCGCGAACGGCGATGACGTGATGCGGACGTCCCGCAAAAACGATCGGTCGCAGAATGAGTTCGACGGGAATCAACGAGCCGTCGAGATGGCGCAAACTGGTTTCAACCGGCAGGCTGGAGCCCGACAGCAACCTGGCGCGCGCCACGCTGTTGGGAAAACGGCTTTCGAGCCTTGCACCAACCAGATTGGAAACGGAGAGACCGGTCAGGGCAGCGAAACTTGTGTTGACGGAGACGATCAGCTCGCCATCGCAAACCAGAAGCCCTTCCACCGATGCGTTGGCGAGGTCGCGCATCCGGTCGACTTCAAGTTCTGAACGGCGCCGGTCGCGGATATCAAGCACGGCGCCTGCGAGGGCCAGCCCGATAATCGCGAAGCTCGCAAGCGCCACGCCGACCGCCAGCCATCCGGCGGGCAGCGCCAATTGCGAAACCTCGATGGTTGGATCGGGGATAATCGACACGGCGCCCATCGCCGTGAAGTGATGGCTGCAGATCGCCAGCGTCAAAAGAACGGCGCCGCCGATCTTCCACTTCTCTTCCTTGCCATGAAGACCGACAGGAAGCGCGACTGCACCGATTGCCGCACCCAGCACAATCGATGCAGCCACCAGCGCGGAGTCCCACAGGACGATGCCCTGGATTTCAAAGGCCGCCATGCCGGTGTAATGCATCGCGGCGATACCACCGCCAACAATGGCGCCGCCAACCCAAGGTCCGTGGCGCCAGTTCGGAGCCAGCGATACCGCAAGTCCCGCGCCGGTCAGCAGAACCGCCGCGATCAGCGACAGGATGGTCAAGATAACGTTATAGCCACTCGGGATTCCCGGTGTGAATGCAAGCATCGCGACGAAGTGCGTTGCCCAGATACCGAAGCCGGAGGATACGGCCGATACGGCGAGCCACACGCCTCGCATGTGGCCGCTCGATTTACGCGCGTGATGAAGCAGATTAATCGCTGCGAAGGACGCCAGAACGCAGATGGCGGCGGCGAGAGCTACGAGCTTCAAGTCATGAGCGTAGGCGACGCAACTATAGATCTTCAACATATGACAAGTTCCGAGCGGCGGCGGTGCCGCGCGTGCCGCACGATTTACCGGAAAATATGTAAGAAGCGGTAAAGCCATCCGTTCGGAAGACGATGAAAGCGTAGGCAGGTCCATTGTCGGATTGCCAACGCACTTGGTGCCGTTGGGCTCACGTCGTGCATGCCGCCGTGAAGAGATGCAACTAACAATTGCGCAACGGCAACCCCGTCGCCGCTTCAAGCTCGGCGATGGCCTGCGGCGCATTGAGGACCTTAATCGTGGTCATGCCCATGTCGCGCGCCGGTTTCAGGTTGACGCCGAGATCGTCGAGATAGACGCAAGCCTTGGGATCGACGCCAAGCGCCTCAACCATCATCTGGTAGATACGCGGGTCAGGCTTCCTTAAGCCGATTTTTGCCGACTCGATGATGTGATCGAACAGTGCCATCACCTCCGCAACATAGAGCGATCGGCCGCTCACGCTTCCGATCGCGTTGGCGGGAAGGTTGTTGGTGATGCACCCGGTCTTGAGCTTGCTCTTCACGCGTCTGAGCGCCTCGACCATCTCGGGCCGCAGATCTCCCGACAGCAGCGGCAAAACATCCTTGCCTCGGACCTCCGCGCCCAGCGCCAGCGATTCCGCCGCGAACAGCCGATCAAAGGTTTCGAGGTCGACTTCGGCGCGCTCGAATTTCGCCCAGGCATTCTCCCAATGATTGCTGGCGTTGGTGCGCCGGATAATATCGGCGGGCAGCCCGCGTTCGCTCTCAAACCGCGCGAAAGCCTCGAACGGCGAAGTAGTGAGCACCCCGCCGAAATCCCAAATCACGGCCTCGACCATTATTTCCTGTCCTGCGAACGCCAATTTGCAAAACGGCTAGCACGCCGTGCTGGCCCGGACCAGCCTCGGTCGCCTCTTGGCGATGAGGGGGTTGCGGGCTATTTCTACTCCGATGAAAATCTCAGCCCTAATGGCAGCAAGCTTGGTGCTGCTCTTCTCCGCACCCGCCGACGCGATCGTCGGCGGCGGGGTGCCGTCTGCCGAAGGCATCGGCCGCTCGGTCGTGACCATCGTCGGCTCGCGCGGCAATTTCTGCACCGGCGCCCTGATTGCACCGAGACTGGTGCTGACGGCGGCGCATTGCGTGCAGCCCGGCGCAGTCTACAAAATCGTCGAATATGGCGCGGACCGGCAGCCGCAGTTGCAAGATGTGAACAGCGTGGCCATTCACCCCGCGTTCAATATGCAGGCGATGACCGCGCATCGCGCCACCGCCGACGTGGCATTGCTGCAGCTCGAAGCACCGCCGAAGGGGAAAAACGCAGCGGTGCTCGGCGTGCCGCAGCTTCCGATCGCCCCCGGCAGCCGGTTCACCATCGCCGGCATTGGCGTCACCATCCGCGGCGAGGGCAGTAGCGGCGGGATGATTCGCGTCGCCGGCCTGCTCGCGACCGGCCAGCCCGGGACGTTGCAGATCAGGCTGGTCGATCCGGTCGGGCAGGGCATGCGGGACGGGCTTGGCGCGTGTACCGGGGATTCCGGCGGTCCGGTGTTCGAGGACCGGCAGGGCGCGCCTGCCATCATCGGCGTCATCAGTTGGTCGACCGGACCGAACGGCAACGCGGGCTGCGGCGGTCTGACCGGCGTTACCCCGCTCACGCTCTACCGCGACTGGATTATACTGACCGCCCGCCAATGGGGCTCGGGGCTGTGAATCTGACCCATCTAGGTTCGGGCGTGCAGCCAAAATCCGATCCGGGGCTGAATTTGATTGCTTTAGACGGACTCGTCAGTTGACTGCCGTTTCACAGATTTTTTCTTGGTCTTGTCGCGCGCCAGAAACTCGACGCCGATCTGATCGCCGGCTATGCGCACCATCCGGCAGCGGCGAAACGCGAGCCCGGTCGACGACAGAAGCAGGAAGAACTCCTTGAGATCCAATCCTTCGAAAGATCCCTCGATGCACAAGCGCGCGCCCGTCTGCGACACGTCGATCATCATGCAGTCCCGACGCCAGGTTCCATCGATCCCCATCATGTAAACATGGACGCCGCGCTCGAAATCGACGCGCTCGCTCTTTCTGTCTCCAAAGGCCATCTAAGCAATCCTGTCTTTCTGAGAAAACTGCGGTGTCGGGCGCTCCTCGCACTTACCTTTCGGACCTGCCAAAATCGACGCACCCGCTGGGCGTTTGATTTCGACAATTTGGCGTCGCCCGCAGCCGTGCGGCGGATCCATTCTCGGAAAATCGGCTGGAGTTCGTCAGGACCGGCCCGGCGATCCCGATTTCAAAGTGTCGGGCCAAAGCGCGCTGTTCCGATGAACCGCTCTGCAGCGCGGCATCGAGGGCATCGAACAGGTAGCCTTCACCTTCTGGCATGGCTGTAACCCACAAAACTGAAAAACAGATGCGGGTGCTGGTCTTCGCGCAACGCGAGAAACCCGCCGCCGCACATTCCAATATTATCAAAATCGCGCTAGTGCGCCGGCTCGTCGACAAATACAACGAGCTGATTTACAATCTGCAATTAAGCACCATACATTCAAAACAGAACTTTTCCGTAAACGGCCTTTTGTCCGTTACCGGACAAAACCCGCTCGAGCGTGATCATTTTTACCAGCGTCGCTCGTACGCCGCTGCTTGTTCACATCCGCGCCGCATAGCCACCGCATTAAGTATTTCAGTAACCATAGAACTGAACGAAATTTTCAAAATATTCTGCAAAGACGTCTGTTGGATTTCACGTCCTAGAAAAGGGGCAAGTGATGCATCCGCGGCGGTTTACGCGCGTTCGGCCGACAGGCAGAAATTCCGACGTGGCCAAACTGATCGTTGGCCCGAAAGCTCCTGTCATTGATTGCAGAGTTTTGGACTATTCCCCCGGCGGCGCGTGCCTTGAGATATCGGGGCAGACCAAGCTGCCTGGTCGATTTGAATTGCTGTTCGGCGGTACCAAAAAGCGTTGCCGGGTTGTCTGGAGCGTCGGGCGGCGTCTGGGAGTCGCGTTTTAACAAATCAGTATTTCACGATGGATCGCGTTCGCCGGACGGACGCTCTGCAGTGAAATCCAGAAATGCGTGTATCGGAGCCGCGTCTAGATTTTTTGTCAAACGATTGAAACAATGTCATTTCTGCAGGAACTGGAAGTCGCAGTTTCGAGGGGATCGGCCGAAAGCCGCCAGCGAGCGTTGTGGTATGCGACCGATATGCTGATAGCTGGTCGCTATACTGACGACGAAATCTGGATGTTTGGAGAGGTAATAGGGCGGCTGGAGCAGGATATTGAAGTGGCGGCCCGCGCCCAACTCGCAAAGCGACTGGCCCGGGTCGACAATGCACCTATCAATATCATCAACAAATTTGCTTTTGACGATTCGATTGATGTCGCTGGCCCCGTCCTGCGGCAGTCCGAACGGCTTGATACTCAAGCCTTGGTTGCCAATGCCAAGTCCAAGAGCCAGCAACATCTTCTCGCGATCTCCGAACGAAAATCCATCAGCGAAGACGTAACAGACGTGCTTGTGACCCGCGGAAATCGGGAGGTTGTGCACTCGGTGGCAACGAACAACGGTGCGCGTTTTTCCAGTTTTGGCATTTTGCACATGATCAGACGTTCCGAGAACGATTCGATTCTCGTCGAGCATCTCGGTCGTCGTAAGGACATCCCCAGGCATCTTTTTCAGCAAATGATCGCGAAGGCGTCAGACAACGCAAAAAAAAGACTTGAAGGGGAGCGCACGGCGGCGGCAAGCCAAATGCAAACTTTAGTGACCGAGGTCACTGGCGCGCTGCAGTCGAAGTTTGGACCCGCGTCGAAGAGCTATTTCGATGCGAAAAGGGTCGTGGCAAAAGAGAATCAATACGGCAATCTGAACGAGAACAAGATCTTGGAATACGCCCGATCCCACAAGTTCGAGGAAGCCACGGTCGCACTGTCCTTGTTGTGTTCGTTGCCTGTCGACGTAGTCGAACGCGCGCTGATAGATAACAGCAGAGAAGCGGTGCTGATTTTGGCCAAGGCTCTCGGGTTTTCGTGGGAAACCACGATGTCGCTGCTGTTTCTGGGCGCGCCGGATCACCGTATCGCTTCACAAGACCTGGATGGTATGAAAAGGGAATTTGCTGGTCTCAATGTCGAGACGTCCCAAAGCGTTCTGAAACTCTACCAATCACGTAAGCAAGCAGCGGCGGCTGATTCCGGCGAACGTCGCCTGCCCCAACTCCATGTCCAATGAAATAGGCCGGAAAACATATCTCCGCGAATTTGTGTAGCGCCGTCCGGTCGGCTCTTTGTTTCTTGTCGAGCCCAAATTAGCTAGGCACAGCTGCTTTCGATATCGCTGCGCGACCTAAATCAGTGATTTCGTAGTGGACGCCATGGCCCGTTGCCTGCGTAGTCACATAATCCTCGCGCACCATGCGCTCCACCAGTCCATGATCAAACACTGGTGGACTGGTCCATGGCTCCAAAGATAATCGCTTGAGAAAATCGCCTTCGATGGTGGTTAGCCTCATGACAGATATCCTCAAACCTGCGCAGGGGTATTTCGCAATCTAAGAACGCCGCATAAGGGGCGCTTCGCCTTCGGCTGCGGCGAGCATGGCTTTCACGGGCGTAGGATGACAGAAATAATTTAACTGCTCCTGAATTGAGTACTACGCGTCCGCGGGATTTTGTTAAGGTGATGCCAGTCTACGAATTTCGCCGGCTCGCGCTGGTAGCGATGGCCGCGGCGGCGGTGCGGTTCTCGACGCCTAGTTTGGCGTAGATTTGCTCGAGATGCTTGTCCACCGTCCTGGGGCTGAGACCGAGGATCTGGGCGATGTCCCGATTGGTTTTCCCCTTGCTCAGCCACGACAGCACCTCGCCCTCACGGATGGTCAATCCGAGTTCACTCGAGAATTGAGCGGGCATATTCGCGCTCGAATCCTTTGCCAGCCGCAGCAGGAATTCATTCGGACCGAGCTTGCCCATGTATTGCAGTCGCAGCAGCTCATTGTCCGGAAATGACGCCATCGCCGGAGCTCTCGATCCGGGTTTGCCTTTTTGAGCCTGCTCAAGCCATTGCAGCATGGAATCGGGCAGCACGAGTTCGTCGCTCGTGCCAGCGGCGAGATTATCCGACAATAATTTCTGCGCCTGCGGTGTCGCCCACATGATCTTGCCCTGCCGGCTGACGGCGAGCAGAAATCGCCCGGACACATCGAGCGCCGCGCGGGCGCTCTGGGTCAGCCTTGCATTGGCAAGATGAACGCGAATCCGCGCCAGCATCTCCTCGATGACAATCGGCTTGGTGACATAATCGACGCCGCCTGCGTTCAGACCGTGCACGATGTACTCGGTCTCCGCCAATCCGGTCATGAAGATGACCGGCACATTGCTCAAGCCCGCGTCGCGCTTGAGGCGGCGGCATGTTTCAAATCCATCGATGCCCGGCATGACGGCGTCGAGCAGAATGATGTCGGGCGTGATCTGATCGACGATCCGCATCGCCGCGGCGCCGTCCATCGCGACCATGACCGTCATGCCCGCGCCATCGAGCGCATCGGTCAGAAGCCGCAGCGTTTCCGGTGAATCGTCGACGACGAGCGCGATGTCGCGCTTTTTCGGTTCAGTGATCATAGCTGTACAGCGTCTTCAGGGTTGCCATGTACTGATCAAGGTCGAAGCGATCGATCAGGGAGCGCATTTGCGAAACGAAGTCGGCATGTTCCGGGTAATCGGTTCCGATTTCATCCAGCTTGACCTGAATTGCCCTGATGTAGCCCAATTGACCAAGACCGATGAGTTCCTCGACATACTTTACGGGCGGCCGCGAGCCGCTGCCCGGCTTCCAGTGCGGGGCGACAATCTGATCGGTTTCATATTGCCATTCGATCCTGAGAAGCTGGCGGATCAATTCCAACAGCCTGGGAATATCGATCGGCTTCATCAGATAGCCGTCGTGAAATGGCTGCGCCAGCGGGGTGCCGTGCGCCTCCAGCGCGCTCGCCGAAACCATCAGGATGCGGGCCTGATGATGGCCGGTCGAACGCAGCGTCTCCGCGACCGTCCATCCGTCCATGCCCGACATCGATATATCCAAAAGGAACAGATCCGGCCGGCAATGCTGGGCGAGCGCCAGGCACGCTGGTCCGTCCGGCGCGCTCAGCAGGATAAAGCCGAGCGGCGCCAGTACCTCCCGCAACAGATCGCGCTGCACCGGATCATCATCGGTAATCAGGATGGTTTTGCGCGGACCGTGATAGCCGAAGACCGGCGCATCGACAGGTGCAATCCGCGTCGGATTGGTGACCTCCGACAGCAGAATTTTCACGCGGAAGGTGCTGCCGGTTCCCACCGCGCTGGTGACCCTGATATCGCCGCCCATCACGCCCGCGAGCAACCGGCTGATCGTCAGCCCAAGACCGGTCCCGGTTTGCGGCTGCGAGACGCCCAACGCGCCGCGCTCGAACGGTGCAAATATGCGTTCAAGGTCGGTTGCCTGAATTCCCGGACCGGTGTCGATCACCTCAAACTCGGCGACGGGACTGCGATAATGAATGACGAACTGCACGCTGCCGGCCTGGGTGAACTTGATGGCGTTCGACAACAGATTGATCAGGATCTGGCGCAGTCTCTTTTCGTCCGCGAACACCACGACCGGCAGGACCGTCGGCCGCTTGAAGATGAAATCGATGCCCTTGGCGGAAGCCTGCAGACGGAACATGCCAACAAGCTGATCGAGGAACTCGCTCAGGCGAACCTCGTCCCGCGACAGATACAGCCGGCCGGCTTCAATTTTCGATATGTCGAGAATGCCGTCGATCAGCCCCGACAGATGGTCGGCGCTGCGGCGTACCACGCGCACCTGGTCGCGCGGTTTGGCCAGCAGGCTCGAATCCTGCTCCAGCAACTGTGCGTAGCCGGAGATGGCATTTAATGGTGACCGGAGTTCATGGCTAAGGCCAACCACGTAGCGGCTCTTGGCTAGATTGGCTGCCTCGGCGACCTCCTTGGCGCGCTGCAACTCGGTGTCGGTGCGCTTGTGCGCGCCGATTTCCTGGATCAAGAGCGCGGTCTGCCGCCTGGTTTCCTCTTCCGCCGCGCGCCGGCTTTGCTGCGCGAGCACGAACAGCCACGCCACCACGCCGATGATGATGGTCAGCGCGAAAAATACCTTCCAGAGCACGTCGGATAGCTGCAGATTGTCGGCGTGAACCGTCGCCGATGTCTGCAGATAGATCAGGCCGAGCGTCAGTCCGACCAGCCCCGCCGAAACCGCGAAGACGCCGAGATAGTGTCCGAGCTGCGAATTGATCCGTGCGTAAATCGGCTGCGGCAATAGTTTGCCGAGGGTCTCCGAGACTTGCGCCTGGATCCGCGCATGCGGCTTGCAGAGATCGTGGCAGCGCGCGTCGAGCGAACAGCACAGCGAGCAAATCGGGCCGGCATAAGCGGGACACGATGCCATGTCCTCGGGCTCGAACGAATGCTCGCAAATACAGCACTGGATTGCTTCGATATTCTGCCAGCTGCGCTTCGGCTTGCGCGCAATGTAATATTTGCCGTCGGTCGCGAATGCGATCAGCGGCGCCGTGACGAAAGCAACGATCAGCGCGACGAACGGCGCCAGCGCCTTCGCCGTCGGTCCGAACAGGCCATAGAACGCGCTGATGGAGACGATGGTGGCGGTCGTCATCGCGCCGACGCCGACCGGATTGATGTCGTAGAGATGCGCGCGCTTGAACTCCATGTGTGGCGGGCGCAAGCCAAGCGGCTTGTTGATCACGAGATCGGCGACCAGCGCGCCAACCCAGGCGATCGCGACGTTGGAGTAAAGCGCCAACGTCTGCTCGAGCGCCTTGTAGACGCCAATTTCCATCAGCAGCAATGCGACGAGCACGTTGAACACCAGCCAGACCACGCGGCCGGGATGGCTGTGGGTGAGGCGGGAAAAGAAGTTCGACCACGCGATCGAGCCGGCATAGGCGTTGGTGACGTTGATCTTCAACTGCGACAGGATGACAAAAGTCCCCGTCAACGCCAGTGCGAGATCCGGTTGCGACAGCACGTAGCGAAATGCTTCTAGATACATGGGCGCGGGTTCGGCGGCATGCTCGGCAGTGACGCCATGGCTCAGGGCAAAGTAGGCCAGGAACGATCCGGCCAACAGCTTGAGCGCGCCGAGAATGATCCAGCCCGGACCGGCGCTTAACAGCGCGACCCACCACGCGGTCTTCGAGGTTCGTCGGTCGCGCGGAAGAAAGCGCAGGAAGTCGACCTGTTCGCCGATCTGCGCCACCAGCGAGAACACCACCGAGGCGGCGGTGCCGAACAGCAGGAGATCGAGTTGGCCCGAGGGGTTGCCGTGCTCGCCGGGGAATTTTGTCCACTCCGCGAAGGAGTGCGGATTGGCGTAGGCGATCGCCGCAAAGGGCAGGATGTGAAGAACGATCCAGACCGGCTGCGTCCACAACTGGAAGCGGCTGATCAGCGTGATGCCGTGCGTGACCAGCGGAATGATGACGACGGCGCTGATGAGATAGCCGATCGGGCGTGGGATGCCGAAGCACATCTCGAGCGCGGTGGCGAGAATGACCGCTTCGATGGCGAAGAAAATGAAGGTGAAAGAAGCGTAGATCAGCGAGGTGATGGTTGAGCCGATGTAACCGAAGCCGGCGCCGCGCGTCAAAAGATCGATGTCGATGCCGCATTTGGCGGCATGATAGGCGATCGGCAGACCGCAGCAGAAGATGATGACGCTGACGACAAGGATGGCCGCGGTGGCGTTGGTGACGCCGTAATTGAGGGTGATGGTGCCGCCGATCGCCTCCAGCGCCAGGAACGAGATCGCCCCCAGCGCGGTGTTGGCGACGCGGGCGGCGGACCAGCGCCGCGCGCTCTTGGCGGTAAAGCGCAGCGCGTAATCTTCCAGCGTCTGGTTGGCAACCCATTGATTATATTGGCGCCTGACGCGGTCTATCCGCTGCCGCCCTGCCACTTCTG
>Ga0209117_1000283_pt1 | contig 25414 bp, 24 predicted proteins | sample BlaSpr_A8_OM2_M2_FD_187978 | JGI IMG/M metagenome (GOLD analysis project Ga0209117, IMG submission 187978) | Forest soil microbial communities from Thunder Bay, Ontario, Canada - Black Spruce, Ontario site 2_A8_OM2_M2 (SPAdes) (version 2) | ecosystem: Environmental > Terrestrial > Soil > Boreal... | reverse complement strand
TTCCAGAAAACCCATGCTGCCCAGGATTCCGAAGACTTCGCCAGGAGCGCCTTCGGCGTAGCTCGTGCACATGCGAGTTGCCTGTACCTTGTTTCCAACCGCGATCTTGAAGGCGGGCGGCGTGGCCTCGAAAAGTTGGGGCGCATCCTGTGGAGTGATGTTGGTGATGAGATTGCCAAAGCGATCGACTTTCAGCACCACTCCTCGCAGCGTGCGCTCATCAACCGGCTTGGGACGGGGCGCGCCAAAGCGGACGTAGTCGGTGATCTCTTCGCCGAAACGATCGGGCTCGACTCCCTTGGCGAGATAAGCCGCGACCGGGGAGAAGATATCGCGCGCATGAAAAGTGTTGCTCCGAGGCTGCAGAAAATAATGCTCGGCGGTGACGTGGCGGACGGAGATCCGCTCTTCGCGATCGTAGATCAGAGAAAGCACGCCGTTGTCGGGAGCCACAAACAGGTGGCGCTCGCCGGTCAGAATCACGGGCCGCCGCGCTGTTCCCACCCCCGGATCGACGATTACCATGTGCACCGTGCCCGAAGGGAAGTAGGAGTAGGCCTGCGAAATGGTCAGCGCGCCGTCCAGAATGTCGAACGGCTGCACCGCATGGCTGATGTCGATGATCTGCGCTTCGGGGGCGATCTCCAGGATGACCCCCTTCATGGCGCCGATGAAATGATCGCCAAGTCCGAAATCAGTGGTCAGAGTGATGATTGCGGTGCGTGCCAATCCGTTACCTCGTTGAACCTGGAAGTTTCCAGGAACCCACGAAGTATCGGACGCCGCACGATGGCACGTCAAGGTACGTTGTTGGTGGAGAGCCGGGCGTCCCCGCCCGGCGGACGGGCGAGGCGCCCGTCCCTCCACTAACTAGTCCACGGCTACGTCGCCCGAGCCGGTGTGAACGGAAACCACGGGACCGCCGCCGCGCACCTTACCCACCACACTCTTCCGCGACTCCTGGATGCGGCCCTGGACGGTCGTAGTCACCGGGTGCCCCAGCGTGACGGTTCCGGAATTCGAGGAGATGTCGACGTCGAAGGCGGCGTCGGAGGGTACATGCAAGTTCACGTTTCCCGAGCCCGTACGCACGCTCCACATGTTCTTGGGTGAGCCTTTGCCGTGAATGTTTCCACTGCCTGCCTCGGCATGAAATCCACCATTGATACCATTGACGGTGATGTTGCCGGAGCCGGTGCGGATGTCCACGTCGCCCGCAGCCATTTCCTCGATTTCGATGTCACCGCTGCCCGCTTTGACTCGTGCGGGACCCGAGAGCTCGCGCCCACGAACGTTTCCCGAGCCCGTCTGGAAACGCAGTTCACCGGTGAGGCGCGCCAATTGCATGTCGCCCGACCCACTCTGGAGATCGATGTTGCCTTTGAGACCTTCGACCTTCTGATCGCCGCTGCCGGTATGGGCACGAATCGCGGTGTTCTCTGGGACGGTGATTTCGTAGTCGACCGAAATATTGCGGAGGTTGACGTAGTCGATGCGGATGCTGTTGCCGTTCTGGCGAATCGGAGGATTGTTCTGCAACTCCTGCACCTCCGGCTTATGGTCGCCGCCGAACCAGGAATTGCCCGAGTGGATCTTGGCATGAATCGAGACCGTGCCCGCAGCGCCGTTCCGGACTGTGATGTCGCCGGAGCGAGTAAGCACTTCGAGGTCAACGGGGCCATTGACCTGGAACGAACGGTCAAAGGTTCCGATGACCGAGGCGAAGCCGGCCAGCGAAGTGGCCAAAATAAAAACCAACGTTCTGACGGCTCGCTGCCGAAACAGAAAAGTGTTTGTCATGACGGTTAGGCTCCGTAAATTGGTTGTCATCCTGAGCGAAGCGAAGGACCCATGCATTTCGCCCGCGCCAGAGAATGCATAGGTCCTTCGCTTCGCTCCGGATGACACTGCACTTTATGCCGCGAAATTGCGGGACAGCCCCCACTGGGTTTTTCTGACACCTAAGACCTAAGACCTAAGACCTAAGACCTAAGACCTAAGACCTTCGTCCTCACTGCAATACCACCTGGTCGCCTTCCTTCAGCCCTTGCAGCAACTCGGTCTTGGCGCCATTCGAGATGCCGATGTTGACGGCGAGTTTCCGCTTGCCTTCCTTGGCTTTGGGATCCGGAACTTCGACCGATGCCTTCTTATCCTTGTCGTAAATGATCGAGCCTTCCGGAATCTGGAGCACGTTCTTATGCTCTTCGAGAATGATCTCGGCGTTGGCCGTCATCATGGCTTTCAGGACGCCCTCGGGGTTGTTGATCGAGACGCGCACCTCGAAAGTCGTGACGTTGTCTTTTTCGACGCCCATGGGAGATATCCTCGTCACCTTGCCAGTGAAGGTCTTGTCCTTGAACGACTCGACTTTGATCCGGGCCGGTTGTCCCAGATAAACCTTGCCGATATCGCTTTCGTCCACTTTGCCTTTGACGTAAACCTCGCTGGTGTCGCCCATCGTCATCACCAGCGTGGCCGACGAACCCAGCACCAGGATGGAGCTGACCGCATCGCCAATTTCCACGTCGCGGGAAAGAACGATGCCGTCAATCGGCGACTCAATGGTGGTGTAACCGAGCTGCTCTTCGAGTTGCTTCAGGTTCGCGCGGTCCTGCGCCACCTGCCCCTGGGCTTGGCCAATCTTGGCCTGCAACACCTGCAACTGCGCCTTGGACACGTTTTGCTTGTTCAACGACATCTCGTAATTCTTCTGCGCGTCGTCGAGCGCGGAAGCGGACACCACGCCCTCCTTCGCCATGCCCTGGGCGCGGACATACGCGCGTTTCAGCAGCGGCACATCGGGGCCCTCCGCGTCGACCTTGGCGCGCTCCAGGTCGGCACGCGTGCCGTTCAAGCTGGCACTCGAGGCTTCCAATTGCGCGCGGGCCTGCTCAACACGAGCCTGAATCTCTTCCTTGTCGAGTTCGGCAAGCACTTGCCCCTTCTTAACTTTGTCTCCGTACTCGACGTGGAGCTTCTTCACGATGCCGCTGGCCTTGGACTTGATCTCGACCTTGGTGATGGGCTCGATCTTGCCGGTCGCCACCACGCTCTTCGCCAGGTCTCCTTTTTCGACCTTAGCCAGCTTCGAGGGGTCGATCTTGGTGCCTCGGCTGGATGCGATCAGCGCACCGGTAACCACCAGAACCAAAACGGCTGCCGCTATCGAGCTCCAGATAATGATTCGCTTACGCCGCTTTTTCTTGCCATTACCGTTGCCTTCCACGACCGCCTCCTGCTTGAATTCAAATCTTACAACCGGGGCACTCACCTGTTGTTACGGGAGAAACATCCGAATAGTTCCCAAAAACTTTTCAAGTTGCGTATCAGGGCATCGCTCTAGCGATACGGCAAGTACCGAACATGAGATGCCCCTTTAGGGGCTGGCCTCGGCGTCCGCCCTCTGACATGTTCTTAGACCGCCGGGTAACGAAAAAGAAAGCGATCAGTTTGCGATAGCAATCAAGGGATCAATTCTGATTGTACCGCCAGCGAGTTCCCAAAGCCGGTGCTCGTGCTCCAAGGAATTCTGATCCGCTAAACGATTATCCCTTTGGAATGTTAGAATTAGAGTTCCATGATTGCATACGTGCTGCTGCGGGTGTTTGTCATCCTGCTCCTGGTAGCGGCCAATGCCTTCTTCGCCGCAGCCGAGTTTGCACTGGTCAGCGTGCGCGAGACGCGCATCCTGCAGTTGATCGCAGCCCGCCGCGTGGGCGCCCGCACGGTCCTCAAACTTCACCAGCAACTCGGCCGCGTCGTGAACGGCGTGCAACTGGGAATCACCGTGACCAGCCTGACCCTGGGCTGGTTGGGCGAGCCGGTGCTGGCGCGACTGTTCGAGGATTGGATCGGAAGCGTTCCGTATGCGGTGATCTACGCTCATGCCATCGCCGTGGCGGTGGCGTTTGTGATGATCACCAGCCTGCACGTGATCCTGGGCGAACTGGTTCCCAAGTCGCTCGCCTTGCAACGGGCCGAGCGGGTCGCACTGGCGGTCGCGGCGCCCATGGACGTTTTCCTGACCGTCACTGCACCTCTGACGATTGGCATGAGCCGCGCAGCTGGTTTTGTCCTGCGTGCCTTCGGGACACGCGACATCCGGCACGGTTCGGTTCACTCCCCCGACGAACTCAAGCTGATCGTAACCGCCGCGCACACCTCCGGCCAGCTCTCTTCCGCCCAGGAAGAGATGCTGCTGAATGCGCTGGAACTGGACAACATCACCGCCCGTCAAGTGATGGTGCCGCGGACCAGAATTTTTTCCTTGCCCTCCGACCTGAACCTCGACGAAGCGGTGTCGCGGGTAGTCGACGAACAACACTCGCGCGTCCCGGTGTATGATCCGCAGCGCGGTCCCGAACATATTGTTGGCGTGCTCTACGCCAAGGACTTGATGCGTTGGACAAGGCTGCGCCTCGGCCTCATTGTTGCTCCTGCTCCTCCCGCTGCTCCTTCCCCTGCTCCTCCCACTGGTCCTCCCGCTGCCTTGCGCATTTCCCAGATGAAGATCGGCCAGATCATGCACGATGTGCTGGTGGTGCCCGAAACCAAGTCATTGCTGGACCTGCTCGGCGAATTCCAGCAGCGCAAGCGGCACTTGGCGGTAGTGGTCGACGAATTCGGCTCCACCGCCGGAGTGATCAGCGTGGAAGACGTGCTGGAGCAACTGGTCGGCGAACTGGAAGACGAATTCGACGTCGCCTCCACGCAGCCGGCGGTGACCGATGCGAACGCGCCTCTCGTGCTCGACGGATCGATTAACATTCGCGACCTCGAAACCCAATACGAGCTGAAACTTCCACAGGACGAAGGCTTCGAGACTCTCGCCGGCTTTGTACTTTCGCGGTTGCAGAAGATGCCCGAAGGGGGCGAGGCGTTCGACTACGAGGGCCGGCGTTTTGTCGTCGAAAAAATGGATGGCCATCGCATAGCAACCGTTCGCATCGAGCCCGTGCCCGCGGCCCCAGCCGTGTCGGCCCCAGTGCAGGCCGTGCAGCGCGCCGGAGACTAGATCGTGTGGTGACGGGCGCCCTCGCCCGTCCAAGCCGAGCGCAGCTCGGCAGTTGCCTGTGGTCACAGCGATTGTGGATTCGCGATAACGCCCGTGGTACAAGTGAGCGAGGCAGAGACGGCGCTTGCCCCGTCTCACTGAGAACTGAGAACTGGGAACTGAGAACTGCACTTATGCCGCGCTACATCATCTCCCGCGTCCTCTACACGCTGCCCGTCATCTGGCTGGTAGTCTCCACCGTCTTCCTGCTGATCCACTTCGTCCCCGGCGATCCCATTCAGCAAATGCTGGGAGAAGGCGCGGCCGCCGGAGACATCCAGGCGGCAAGACACGCCTACGGCCTGGACGTCCCGCTGGGAGAGCAATACCTGAATTACTGGCGAGGCGTCCTCCACGGAGATCTAGGCAAGTCACTGCGCTTCAACCAGGGAGTAACAAGTCTGATCGCGCAACGCTATCCCTTCACCTTGCAGCTAACGCTGGCGTCCTTATTCGTCGCCATCGTGTTAGCCATTCCCGCAGGCGTGCGCTCAGCCCAGCGCCGCAATCTCTGGGATGACCGCGTCCTGAGCGTAGTCAGCCTCTTCGGCCTGTCGTTCCCAAACTTCGCCCTGGGCCCGGTGCTGATCCTGTTCTTCGCGGTCAAACTAGGATGGCTCCCCGTCTCCGGTTCCGGCACCATAGCCCATCTGGTGCTTCCCGCAATCACCATGGGCGGAGCCTTAGCCGCAATCCTGACCCGCATGGTGCGAACCTCGATGTTAGAGGAGTTAGGCCAAGACTACATTCGCACCGCGCGCGCCAAGGGCCTGCCCGAGCGCACCGTAGTCTATCGTCACGCCCTGCGCAACGCCATGATCCCGATCCTAACCGTCCTAGGATTACAATTCGGCGCCCTGCTAGCCGGAGCAATAGTGACCGAAACCATCTTCTCCTGGCCCGGCATAGGACGCCTAACCATCCAAGCCATCGCCAACCGCGATTACTATCTGGTGCAGGGATGCATTCTGGCGATTGGGTTAACCTATGTAGCCGTGAACTTTCTGACGGACTTGCTGTACTCGGCGGTGAACCCGAGGATCAGACAGTAAACTCCGGCTAACTCAGGGCTGACGGGTGCCCAATCCTTGCGCGTTCTGTGTGTTCAGTCTCATGACATCCGTTCTGGGCGCAAGGGTGGGATCCCAGCAACCCTATCCAGTTTGTCATCCAGAGCGGACCGGGGTCCCCAGCGCGCCCGCTTTTGGCGCGATGGGGTGGGGGAGCAGGGACTTCACGAAGTGAAGCCCCGGCGGAGTCGAAGGACCCCTACACCCTTTTCGCTCAGCAACGATGCATCAGGGAGTTCTCCCCGCAGCACCGCAGCACCGCCGAACAGACTTTGTCATCCCGAGCGAAGGGAGGGATCCGCACTTCGCTGCAAAATGCAGGTCGCTCGCCTCGCTCGAGATATACCTTCGGCCGAATGCCGGGGCACCAGGACGTCATGCTTCCGGTCACGCCTTTGCAGCCTTCATCCGTCGCCACGCTACCAAACTTTCGCCTGACATTCGCTTTTCCATGAGACCATGAAACTCCCGTAAGTATAAGAAAGAAAAGCGTAAATAAACGAGATTGTGCATTTGACGCAGGACTAGCAATCGTATAGCCTTTCCGTGTCAAAGGAATCCCCCGAATATATTTCGCCTGTTCGGGAAGTCATATTCGGAGGTTCTTTGAGGCCGGAGGGAATACGCTATGGCGTTATGGAGTAAGGCAAAGAACTGGTTGGAATGGTTACAACTCGCAAAGTTTGTTGGCGATTTGCTTGTGACCGGATTTTCGTTTCAGGCGATAAAAATCATGCTGAGTCATATTCCACAAATCTCGCCCAATTGGGCTTCTGCTCTGGCGCTACTCTCTGCGGGTATTATCCTCTGGGTAATCGTATGGTGGCAACAAAGATACGGTGGTGCGAGTTCGCAACAGCAAATCCAAAAGAGCGGGGATAGCGGTCATGCGCTTCTGATGAAAACGGACAAGTTTGATTTACCAGCTATTCACGCTGGGTTTAAAATGTTTGACCACCGAATCACTGACGAATCTCGCCATGAGATCACAAAGGCACTCATCAACTTGCAGGGTCAGGAGCGCGAGACTGTGCTCATTGAGTCGGTAGTAAGTCTTACGTGGGGGCTTACTTTCTACTACATTTGGACATCCATCTACGGTAGTCAGGTAAGGGCGCTAAACGAATTGAACAGGCATCAGTTGACGCGAGAGACGTTGCACCCTTTCTATGCGGAAGCAGCTCTTGCATACCCGCATATATACGCCAATTATGGGTTCGAGAAGTGGATAGGGTTCCTGAGGTCGTATGTGCTAATCATAGATATAGATGACCGTATCGGTATGACAATTAAGGGCCAAGCATTTTTGAAATTCTTGTTGGACTGTTCGTTGTCCGACAAGGACAGATTGTATTAGGCCGCTTTGGTGAGGTCTTTATATTCGAGGTTGTCAGAGTGAATGAGTTTGAGCATGGTGGGCACACAGCGGACACACCATATTAACAGATTGTGGATTGATTGGACGTTTTCCCCTCATGATCCATGAAGGATTTCTTGTAAACCGCACATTGGGCAGCTAACAATCAGGGTCGGCGTGCGAGATCCTATCGTGTTGCTTTCGCGGATTCGCAGGAACGTGCCATCTTTTGGGCACTCTGGATTAACTCTTCGAAAATATGTTTTTCGAATGTTGTCTTTCTCACTTTCTGAGAGGGTGTCTGGCCGGGGCTCTCGCCTGTTGATGTTCCGCACAACGGGGTTGTACTCGACAGGCTCCCCACTTACCCTAACGAGGTTGCGTCCGAGTTCTTTCCCTTGATACATCGCCTTGTCTGCCAGTGCTATCAACCCGTCAGGATGTGAACCGTGATCTGGCAGACACGCTAGCCCCACACTAACTGTCACGTGCAGCTTCATGCTACTCGCGGGTGTCATTTCCATTGCTGCTCTAATCTCTTCAGCGACGGCAAGACCTTCGCGCACACTGAAGTTCGGCAACAATACCGTGATCTCTTCTCCACCGTAGCGGTACGCTTTGCCTTTCCCTCGGACACGTTTTGCGATCACTTCGCCGCAGCTCCGGAGAACCTCATCTCCTATGAGGTGCCCGTGGGTGTCGTTCACGTTCTTAAATCGGTCTATGTCTATCATCAACAGCGACAGGGGCTCGCCTCGACTGCTTGCGTCGTTGACCGCGCTCTCCAGATCTGAACCAAAGAGTCTAGCTCTAAACAGCGTCGTTATCTTATCGTCAAAATCATCGATGCCCATTTCTTGCACTCCGAATCACGCCGTAATTCATTCACTCCGGCGAATGGTCTTCTTCAAGGCGCACCGTCCTCCAGGTTCGTGCCGGGTGCGCCCCTTCTCGCGCTTTTCGAGAAGGGTGGGTTCGCGCTTCCGCCTACTGCAAAACCGCTTGCCGTGGATCACCGCGACGATCAGCGCCTCGTCATCCTGCAATCGGTAAATAATCCGGTAGCTGTAGACGATAAGTTCGCGCATGTTCTCATCGTCAAATTCAGGCACTTTGCGGCCTGCCTGCGGAAAGCGCGCCAGAATCCTCGTCTGATTCACAATTTTCTTGAGAACAACGCCGGCGTAGGCGGGGGAATCGGCGGCAATGTAGTCGATGATGGAATCGAGATCCTGGGCGGCGCGTCTCGACCAGACTATTCGGTGAGCCATTTGCTGAAGCGACTCTCCACTTCCTCCTGCGAGAGTGTGCCGTTGACGCGGGCATCCTCCAGCCCGCGACGCACCTTGTCGAGAACGTACAGATGGTACTGAATGTCTTCAACCGAAACGCTGTCCGGCAGCTTCTTCAACAGCGACTCAACATCTTGTTTGACGTTGCTCATGACGATCCTTTCGACGAGCATACCATGCCGGGTGCCCCACTCATCGCGCACTTTGCGATGAGTGGGCTGTAGCGAGACTCGTCAAACCAATTCAATCACCACCCGCTGCCCCACTAGCGCCGCCGCCCGCTGCAAACTCGACAACGTAACATCTCGCTTCGGATCGAGAATGCGATCGACCTGGGAGCGGCTCGTCTTCAGCAAGACCGCCATGCGCGCCTTAGAAATCTTTTTCTTCTTCATGGCCTTGGCCAGTTGCCACGCTACGACTTCCTTGATAGCTTGCGCCTGCGCTTCTTCGAAGATGTTTTCCTTCTTCAAGAAGTCGTCAATGCTCGACCCCATATTCTTCTTACTCATTGCTCCAGCTCCTTCTGACGCTTGCGCGCCAGCGTTAATTCATCCTCTGACGTTGCCCGTGTCTTCTTGATGAATCCGTGCAGTGCCACCAGACGGCCCTCATAAAAGCAGATCAACACGCGCGCCGTGCGATTACCCGGCAGATTGGTCCGCACCTCCCACAGGCCGCGTCCCATCGGGCGGCAAAGCGGCATGCCGACAGGCCAGCGCCATTGTGCTCGCAACAGATCGGTCCCGATGGCCCGACGGTCTGCCTCACCCATTTCCTTCAGCCAATCGCGAACCGGTTCGCTGCCCGCGTTATTGCGGAAGAATACGAGTTCGACTTTCCGTGGCTCTCTCATCGGCTATTTCTAGACGTTCTTAGTGTACCATATATGGTACATTGACTCCGCCTGCTAGAATAGAGATACAACAAACGAGTTTTCTGCCAGCTTTCCGCCTCTCAGGAGGCGGCGCACCAAAGCGATCTTTGACATCTTTCCCCGCAAGACCCCGGCCAGGTCATGCGGTAGAAGAGAGACAGGTTGTCACACTAAACCATGTATTTTCAATACTTTGAATGTAATGTATCTGGAATGAATACTTTACAAGCGAAAGTCGCCCGTTCAAGCGTTTCTTGGCTGCTAACTCCCACTCGCTCAATACTTTGCCTCTAAGTCCTTTTCGTTGAATACTTTGGCGGGAAATTCTCGCTAACATCATCATTCCAATAGACCGAGGGGGAGGGGGAGGGGGGAGGGGTAACCCCACGAACAACAACCAGGCGGCGCCTTCCAAGACCGCAGCGGAAAAGGGACCGCACACAGAGACAAGAATCCAAGATTCGATGGCCACCAACGCACAATTGACAACCAGCAACTGGCAACTGAGCCGTACCACCCGCGTCGCCCGCCACAATCCCTTAGCGGCCATCGGAGTCGTGTTGGTGTCCATCTTCGTGTTCGCTGCAATTTTCGCGCCCTGGATTGCTCCGCAAGATCCCGCCCACATCGATCTCCCGAACCGCTTGCAAACGCCCTCGGCGCAGCATTGGTGCGGAACCGATGAACTCGGACGCGACATCCTCTCCCGCCTGATCTGGGGAGCGAGAATTTCGCTCTTCGTCGGCAGCAGCGTAGTGGCATGTTCGCTTCTGCTCGGCCTCATCATCGGCAGCCTTGCTGGATACTACGGCGGAGGCATCGACCGCTTCGTCAACGTCGTATTGATGAATGCGTTTCTTTCGTTCCCCGGCATTCTCATCGCAATCGCTTTTGTCGCCTTCCGCGGGCCCGGCATTTTCAACCTCATTCTTGCCCTGTCGCTTGGAGGATGGGTGGGCTACGCTCGCCTGGTGCGCGCGCAAGTGCTGGCCGTGCGCGAACGCGAATTTGTCGAAGCGGCGCGTGCGCTCGGCGCGGGGGATCTCCACATTATTATTAGACACATTCTGCCTAACATCATTCAACCGGTCATTGTGCAGGCCGCGATCGGAATGGCGGGCGCGGTTCTGGCCGAGGCGACGATGAGTTTCTTGGGATTGGGCGTTCCCCCTCCCACCGCAAGTTGGGGATCGATGCTGAACGACGCCCGCTCCCACCTCTTCGATGCTCCTCATCTTGTGCTCTTCCCGGCGGTGACGGTGATGCTCGCGGTCCTCGCCTTCAACTTTATCGGCGATGCACTGCGCGACCTTCTGGACCCAAGATCCCGAATCGAGGCGGGCTTGTAATTTCAAAAACTGTTTACAAATTCGTAACAATTAAAAAATTGTTATCCGTTAAAGTGGTCTTCAGTTGATGACTTTTCCGGCCTTTCCACGTCCAATTTAAGGACAGCAGATCAGGGAACTTTTTCCAAGGCTGGTTCGTATGAATAGACATATGGAACTCAAATTTCAAGTCGAATGCTTGCAGGACGTGGCGGTCGTGAGCTGCTCGGGACGCATGGTGCGCGGCTCAGCGCTCGACGAGTTCCGGCGCCGGATCGAGCAACTCGAACGGGTTCGCGTGCTGGTGCTGGATGTCTCGGAAGTCGCGCAACTGGATGCGGCTGGCCTGGGAACCCTGCTGCTGGTCCGCCGTTGGGCGACGCAGAAGTCGGCGAAGATGAAACTGGTGAACCCGCCGGTTTTCTTCCGCAGCATGCTGGAGGCGACGCATCTTACATCGGTGTTTGAGATTTCTTCCGTGAAAGAAGCGATCTGCATCTTGCAAGCGAAGGAATGCCCGCAGAGCTTCGCGGTCGCCTGAACACGTCCGACGCATGGGCGCGATGCTATATAATTCGCGCCCATGAAGCCGCCTTCCCACGTTACGCGTAGGGACAGCCGCCCTGGCTGTCCAGCCGAGTGCACCTCGGCAAGCCCCTCCTGATGACCCAACTCGCCCGCAAATTGCGCGTCACCGATTACTTCTCCCTCGGCTGGGGAACGATGGTCGGCGTCGGCTGGCTGGTCGTCATGGACGATTGGCTGCTGCGCGGCGGCCCGCTCGGCGGCATTCTTGGTTTCGCGATTGGCGGCATTCTTCTGTTGCCCATCGGCTACGTGTACGGCAAGTTGGTGATGGCCATGCCCGACGCTTCGGGCGAGGTGGCCTACACCGCGAAAGTTTTCCCGCAACCGGTCAGCTTCTTTACCGGATGGATGATGTTCCTGGCGTACTTCATTGTCTGTCCGTGGGAGGCCGTGGCCGTCGGCCGCATCGCCGGTTACATCTTTCCCGCACTCGATTCCATCGAGTTATACCGCGTGGCGGGAAAGCCGGTTTACCTGCCGCACCTGGTCATCGGGCTCGCGCTCACGGCGCTGGTCACGGTGGTGAACTTTCGGGGCATCCGGCTGAGCGCCACCTTTCAAAACTGGAGCACGTTCGGCACCCTTGCGCTTTTCGTGGTCTTCGTTGCCGTGGGCGTCACGCGCGGATCGCCCGCCAATTTTCCGCCTTTGTTCACGCACACTCCGTTTGTCTCCATTTTGCTGGTTCTGCAAATCGTTCCTTACTACATGACGGGATATGAATCGGTGACGAAGGCTGCCGAGGAAGCCAATCCCCAGTTTCGAGCCCGGGGATTTTCTCGCGCCATCTTTGCGGCGATCATCGTCGGCGCCGTGTTCTACATCATTGTGATTGCGGCGGTGGGCTTCGTGGCGCCGTGGCGTGCGCTGACCGGCGAACCATTCATGACCGCGGTCGCTTTCGAACATGCCGTCGGCGCGCGCTGGATCGTGAGCGTCATTCTGAGTGCCGCGTTGCTTTCGCTATTCAAGGTATTCAACGGAAATTTCATCGCCGCCAGCCGCTTGTTGTTTGCCATGGGGCGGCGTGGGCTGGTCGATGCACGACTGGCCAGCGTGCATCCTCGGAATCAAACGCCAGCCGCTGCTGTCGCCTGGGTTGGGATCGCCACCGCTTTGTGCCTGTTTCTTGGCAGCGCGATTCTGGTTCCGATCTCTGAAGTCGGATCGGTTGCTTCCGCTACCGGATGGTTCGCGGTGTGCGCTGCCTATCTGTGGATGAGGCCCCGAATCGCCGACCGCCTGATCGCTCTGCTGGGTGCACTGGTTGGTTTGGCGATGGTGCTGATGAAGTTTGTGCCTCTTGTGCCCGGACACTTCTCCGCCTGGGAGTGGCTCGTGCTCGGACTCTGGATTATCCTCGGTACGTTGATTGGCCGCCCGCGCGGCACATCGTTTACGATGCGAACAACTAACCAGGAAAGAAACTCATGACCGCAACTCGCCGCATCACGCTGACATTCTTGCTGATCGTCTCCACCTTCGGCTTTGGCGCCGACTCGCCCTTCGACCTCGTTATCACCAACGGACACATCGTCGACGGCACCGGCTCTCCATGGTACTCAGGAGATATTGGAATCCGCGACGGCCACATCGCTGCCATTGGCAATCTTTCCGGCGTCGAACGCAAGCGTACGGTTGACGCCAAAGGCAAGGTCGTCGCTCCCGGCTTCATCGACATGCTCGGCCAGTCGGAATTGACGATCCTCGTCGATCCGCGCCTGCCTTCGAAGATCTATCAGGGCATTACCACCGAGATTACGGGAGAGGGCGGATCCGCCGCTCCTTTAAACGATGCGATCGTCGCTGCCGACCGCGCCGGCTACCAACACTACAAGATCAATCCCGACTGGCGGACGTTCCGCCAATATTTCTCGCGCCTGGAAAAGCAGGGCATGGGGATCAATCTCGCCAGCTACGTGGGTGCGACCGAGGTGCGGCGAATGGTATTGGGCGATGTCGACGTGCAGCCCACGCCCGAGCAACTCGAAAAGATGAGAGCTTTGGTGCGAGAGGCAATGCGCGACGGCGCCGTCGGAGTCTCGACTTCGCTGCAGTACGCGCCCGCGCCTTTCGCGAAGACGGAAGAAATTATTGCGCTGGCTTCGGAGGCGTCGAAGTTCGGCGGAATCTACGCGACGCACATGCGGAGCGAGAGCGACAGCGTTCTCGAAGCGTTCGACGAGGCCGTTCGCATCGGGCGCGAGGCGCGCATTCCGGTGGAGATATGGCATTTCAAAGTGGCGGGCAAAGCCAACTGGGGACGCATGCCCGAGCTGATAGCGCGCGTCAACCGCGCACGCGCCGAAGGGGTTGACGTGGAAGCCGACACCTACGCCTATACCGCGTGGGATAACGGCATGTCGGCCTTCGTTCCCGCGTGGGCGCATGACGGCGGCGATGCTAAGTTGATCGAGCGGCTCAAAGATCCCGCAACCCGCGCCCGCATTCGCAAAGACATGGAGACGCCTTCCAAAGACTGGGACAACGAGTGGCAGGAGATCGGCGGTCCGCAGGATGTGATGATCAGCGCCGTTCAAAATCCCGCGCTGAAAAAGTTTCAAGGCAAGCGCCTGACCGAAGTCGCAAAAATTATGAACAAAGATCCGATGGACGCGCTCTTCGATCTGCTCATCGAAGACAAAGCGTTTACCGAGTGCGCCGTCTTCGGTATGTCCGAGCCCGACGTGGCGCTAGCCCTGCAGCAGCCGTGGATTTCCGTCGACAACGATTCTTCCGGCGTGTCGCCGGAAGGAATTCTCGGCGAGGAGCACCCGCACCCCAGAGCCTACGGCACATTCCCGCGCATCCTGCGTAAGTATGTTCGCGAAGAGAAAAAGCTTACGCTGGAGGAGGCAATCCGCAAGTTCTCAGCGCTGCCCGCCCAGCGCATGCGGCTCTCGGATCGTGGCGTGCTGAAGCAGGGTATGTGGGCAGACGTGGTTGTGTTCGATCCGGAGACGGTGCGGGACCTCGCAACTTTCGACGATCCGAACCGGCTGTCGGAAGGCATGGAGTATGTGCTCATCAACGGAGTTCCCGTGATCGAAAACGGAAAAATGACCGGCGCATTGCCAGGAAAAGTATTGCGAGGAACAGGGTACGTACCGTAGTGTCGGGTCCGACAAGTTCGCGCCATAAATCCAAACGTCGCTCCACAACCGGAGAACTCAAAGCCGTCCCTTACGGTTGGACACTGTTCGCATCCGCTTCCGCACGCTTGGCTTCCGTGCGATTGACCGGCAGGACGTGCGGCTTGGCCAGCGTCCCCGTGAGAGTCCACGATTGCTCGTCACCACGCGTCAATACGAAGTCGAAACCGCTGCCTGGAGAAGCGGTTCCGTTTACCTGATAGATGCCGTCGCGCGATTCCAGTCTGCCTGCCGAGAGTTCCCAATCATCTTTTTTCAGATGGAGCTCTCCGGCGAACCGGTGCACCGGCAGAGGCACGGGCGAGCCCGGAATTTCAATGCGTGGCAGGCTGCCGTTCCGCATTACGAACTGCAACTTGCCGTCGGAGCGCGCCAGTAGCTCACGAAAGCTGTCGCCGGATCCTTCCAGATCGAAATTCCCGTCGGCCGTTCCGTCGATCCAGGCATCGTTCATCAACGTGCCCACCTGCGCCAGCGAAATATTTTGCAATGTGCCGGCGCCGTGGTAGCGCACGGGCTGAGTCGACGCATCAACGATCCAGTTCCCCTGATGTGTACCCTGCAACAGTTGTCCGCGCAGAACGGTCAGTGTGATCTTGCCTCGATCCAGTTCCACTTGCGTCGCAACCTGGGTAGCGAACACCTTCTTCAATCCTAACCGGCCGACATGCAAGCTGCCGCGCGCCTGAATCGCGAGAAGCGGCGAAGGGCCCTGCGGCGCATTGGAATTCAAGATGCGGTACCAAGGGAGTCTGGCGGGATGTGGCGTGAACCATTCGGCGAGATCTCCGGTCGAAAGCTCGTCGGCCGTGAGATCGAACTGAAACACGCAAGTTGGAGTGGCGCAATGCCGGGGCGCTGTAACCCCGCCGCTCCAATGAGTGCTTCCGGTCCGTGCAGAAATCTTCCGCATCCACACAGCATCCGGAGTGAGGGTTATGGTCGCTGAGCCAATCTCAATCGGCGTGTTCAAACCGCGCATCCCGGCGCGCACGTTTCGCAACTGAGCGGTCCCAGCGGTGACGGCAGCTGCAAATCCCTGCCAGGGTCCGGAGATGCTCACATCCAGCTTGGCCGCGCCTTCCGCCGCCGGGCGCGCTACCGGCAAGCCCAGAACGTTCTCCAGACGAAACAGGTCTTTCAGTTCCACGTCGCCACGCAGAAAAAAACGATAACCGGCAGTGGACATCCACCCGCCGGCATTCACGGGTGCGGAGGCGTTCATCGCCAGCGCGACCGGCCCAATTCGCAGGTGAGTTTTAGCGGACTCCTGGTCCTTTTCTTGTTCTTGTTCCTTCGTCCTCGGGTGACCGGGCCTGCCCCCCTGCGAAGCCTCCTGCGAATCGGCGAATTCCAGGGCCAATGGAATCGTGCCGAAGGCAACCTCATCCTGGCCCGCGTTCCCCGCATTCCCCGTATTGGACGAGAGGCGCACGTTGCTCGCCGAGCCGTGACCGGTCCATTGCGGCAATGAGTGGTGCAATACGCCGTGCCGCGCGGCCTCGGGAATGTTGCGCGTTACGTGGAACTCCGCATTCAGCAATCCACTTGCAGTGAGATCGCCGGGGATCTGCTTTTTCGCCTGGCGCAGCAATCGAACCACGGAGGTCAGCGGCACCTGCTCGGCCTCAAGCGCCAGATCGTAGGTCGGTAGTTGTGCGACCAGGGCAAAAGTTCCGCGCAGGCGGAGGGTCCCGCCGCTTACGGGCGATTCGCACAGCAGGCCGGCAAGCGTCCTGGTGACCGCGTTGTACCGTCCCGAGCAACCGGTTGCCAGGCGCACCTTCTCGCTGCCAAGAATGTCGTAGCGATGGAAGTCTTCGATTGCGGTCTGGCTCTCGATCCGCAGCGCTTCCGGAGTGCCGGATACGTTCGCCGTGAAATTCACTCCGCCGCGCCATCCCCGGTCTTTTCCGCTCAGTAACTTGGTGATCTGTCCGAGTTGCCCGTACCGCCATTGCACGGTGAGTTGCACCGGGGTCAACCGCAAGCTTGCAGCGCGCTGCCAGGTTGCATTGATCTGGAGCAGCCCGGTATCGGTGAGATTAAAATCCGTGCGCACGGGCTCGGCCTTTATGCGAGCGCCCCAGGAATTTTCTGAATCCTGCCAAAGCGCCACATCGGCATCCATGAGCGCGTAGGACTTCTTCGTCTGTCCCAGCTTGAAATTAATGCGAGCATTGCTGGCTTCGAGATAGGGGAATGCCGGGCGGCGCTCGGAAGCGGGCTTTTCGGTTGGAGCCGCCGGAATTTGCGCATTGCGCTCGAGCAGGTTCGCCAGGTTCCATCGGCCTTCGCTATTGCGCACCAGGTTGATGCTGGGCTCGGTTGCGCTCAGGGTGGCGATCTCGAGTCGCCCGCGGAGCAGGGAACGAAAGCGGATCGCTGCGGAAACTTCCTGCGCGCGGATCATCGGCTCCGCGCTGAAAGCGGGATCGTCGTAGATGACGAGCCCCTCAAGATCAAAGCCCGGCCGCGGCAGTAGGTGCAAACGTACTTTGTCGAGTGCGACCCTGCGGCCCAGAGCGCTTCCGATGGATGTGGCAATCCGGTTTCGTAACTGGTACACGGCGGGCCGGAACAGAAACAGGATCAGCAAGAGAGCCGCGACGGCAGCCACCCCGTTCCGGTATAGCAGAAATTTAGAACGCAGAAATTTCACTTCACGATCCTGAGAGTGCGCGACCAGCGCGTTTCATCAAAGAAGTGAATGATGATGTGCGCCAGGAAACCCAGCCGGTCGCCCGCGCTGCGCATCTGGTACTGGTCGGCCGGAGTGGTGAACGACCAGTAGATGAACATGGGACGGCCAATCACGTTCTTCCGCGGAATGAAGCCCCAGTAACGGCTGTCTTTGCTCACGTCGCGATTGTCGCCCATGCCAAAATAACCGTTGGGAGGCACCACGACGTCGTCGCCTTGTATATGGGAGGGCAGCGTGAGTTGCCAGTCCTGGCTTGTCACCCCGTCCTTCTCCGACGGAGGCACGGCAGGAAAATTGTCCCGGTAAGGATCGTAATTCGCCGCTTTGTGCCGGACGTATGACTCAACCAGTTTCTGGCCGTTGCGGTACACCGCACCATCGCGCAGATGAATGCGGTCGCCCGGGACGCCCACAATGCGTTTCACGACGAACAGTCCGGGCTCTTCCGGCGAAAGGAACACCACGATGTCGCCGCGGCGGATGTCGCGATAAGGCAGCAGCGGCCCCATCCAACGCGTCGGCGGCGCGAATTGCTCGCGGTTCACGAATACGTGGTCCCCGATGAGCAGCGTGTCCTCCATGGAACTGGAGGGAATCTCAAAATTCTGCAGAACAAACGTCATGATGAACAGGACGATGATCAGCAGCCCGGCCAGGGAGCCCAGGAATTCCACTGTCGTCTCGCGCGGCTGTTCGTCCACGACGACTTCTTCTTTTTTCGGCACGTTCGGTATCCGTTTCAAGAAAAGTTGTTCTCAGCGCACTGGCCTGAAAGTACGCGACCAGCGCGTTTCATCAAAGAAGTGAATAATAATGTGCGCCAGGAACCCCAGTCGGTCGCCCGCGCTGCGCATCTGGTACTGGTCGGCCGGGGTGACAAATGACCAGTAGATGAACATGGGAAGGCCGATCACGTTCTTCCGTGGAACAAAACCCCAGAAGCGGCTGTCATAGCTGTTATCGCGGTTGTCGCCCATGGCAAAGTAGCTGTCTGGCGGCACGACGATGTCGTCTCCCGCGATATGCTTAGGCAGTTCCTGCGCCCATTTTTCGTTCCTTACCCCGTACGCCTCCGATGGCGGCAGAGCAGGGAAATTATCTGTGTAGGGGTTGCGCTCCTCCCGTTTGTGGCGGACGAATGGCTCAACAAGCTTCTCGCCGTTGCGATAGACGGCCCCGTCGCGCAAGTGGATGTGGTCGCCCGGAATGCCGATGATCCGTTTCACCAGGAAAAGACCCGGTTGTTCCGGCGCCAAGAACACAGCAATTTCGTCGCGGCGGACATCGCGATACGGCAGCAGCGGCCCCATCCAATGCGTCGGCGCGGCGAACTGCTCCCGGTTCACGAACACGTGGTCGCCGATGAGCAGCGTGTCCTCCATGGAACTGGAGGGAATCTCAAACGCCTGCAGCACAAACGTGATGATGAACAGGCCGGTGACCAACACGCCCGCCAGCGAGGCCAGGAATTCCACCGTCGTCTCGTGCAGCTTTTCATCCACAATGACTTCTTTTTCTTTTTTCGGCACGTTTGGCATCCGTTCAAGAGGATTTCTTCTCAGCGAACTTCATCAGCAAATCTGCATCAGCGTACTAACCTGAAAGTACGTTCCCAGCGCGTTATCTGGAACAAATGAGTTACCGCGTAGGCAAGGTGATAAAGTCTATCACCCACGGTTGGCGATCCGGGCAGATCATTGTTCAAACTGCCCGACGACCAGTAAATCAAAAGCGGGCGTCCGATGATATTTTCGCGCGGTACGAATCCCCAGTACCGGCTGTCCTGGCTGTCATCGCGATTGTCACCCAGAACAAAATAGTGCCCCTCGGGAATAATCAACTGGTGGTTTTCCACCAGTTTCGGCATTTCTTTCCACCATTTCGCATCCACTCCGTAGTCGGGAGAATCGGTGCGCGGAAAGTCGTCGCGATAAGAATTACGGGCCTTGGTGATGTACTGCACGTAGGGCTCCCGCACCGGAGCACCGTTGATGTAGACGCGCTTGTTGATGAGGCGCAGGCGATCTCCGGGCAAGGCCACCACTCGCTTCACGAAGTCCTGCGCAGGATTCACCGGATAATGGAAGACGATGATGTCACCGCGCCGGACGTTGCGGTAGGGCAACAGACGGTTCCACCCCCTGCTGCCGCCGTAGCAGAACTTATCCACCAGCAGGTAGTCGCCGATCAGCAGCGTTTGCTCCATGGATTCCGAAGGGATGGTGAACGCCTGCGCGAGGAAGGTAACCACAAAAACGGCGATCACGACCGTTCCCGCGACCGACTGAATCGTCGCGGGCCAATCACTGGCGGAAATCTTTTCGCTCCAAGACATAACCTAAGACAAAACGTATGACATAACTACCCCGTGCCGTCGTCCTTCGCAGCGCTCGGATGCCGCGCGCGGGGCAAGGCAGCCAGGTGTTCCAGAACTTGCCGCGCCGCTTCCTGTTCTGCCCGTTTTTTGGTCGCGCCCTGTGCGCGCCCCACGAATCGCCCCATCTCAGGCTCCGGCAGTCTCACCTCGACCGTAAAGGTCTTCTTGTGTTCAGGGCCTTCCTCCTTCACGAGCGCGTAAACCGGCTGCGGTCCTCCTCTGGCCTGCAGCGCTTCCTGCAACGCGGACTTGAAATCCATCACCGGGATGGCGCTGGTCTCCAGTTTCATGTGGGCCAGTTCCGGCTCCACGATCACGCGCACGATAAAGTCTCGCGCCACCGGCCACCCGCCGTCGAGATAGAGCGCCGCCAGGATCGCTTCCAGTGCGTCCACCAGCAGGCTTGCCTTGTTGCGGCCACCGCTCTTTTCTTCGCCGCGGCCCAGACGCATGTAATGACCAATCTCCAACTGCTCGGCCACCCGTAGCAGATGCCGTTGCCCCACCAGATGAGCGCGCAGCTTGGAAAGATGCCCTTCCTGGAATTCGGGGAAGCGGTGGAACAGCGCCTCGCTGGTGACTAGCCCGAGCACGGCGTCTCCCAGAAACTCGAGTATTTCGTTATCACCGCTGGACGAACCGACGCCAGACGCACCGCTTCCAGCGCCCAGCGCCTCCACCTCGCGCGCTTGCGAGCTGTGGGTAAGCGCCTGCTCGATCAGTTCCCGGCGCTGGAAGTGGTGACCCAGGCTTTCCTCCAGCGCCATGATTTCGCGTGACTTCATCACAAAGCGGGGCCACGATCGTTCGGTCCCTGGCGGTTAGTTCTTCGGGGGACTCTGCGGTTGGGCCGGGACCGCGCCTCCGGTGAGCTGTTGCAAGCGGTCGCGTTCCCGGCGCGCCGGAGTTCCAATCGCGGTGTTGTCCTGCGTCAGTTCCACGGCGCGGTTTGCCGCCTTGAGCGCCTCCGGATATTTTTGCTGCTTATCGAGCGCCAGCGCCAGACGGAGAATGACCACTGGATCCGGGCTGCTGGGGAACGCGTCGATGGACTTCTGCAGATTCTCCTGCGCCCCGGCGTAATTTTCTTTCTTGAACTCAATCGTGCCGAGAATCGAATACGCGTTCGAGCGCAGCAGCGACTTGTAGGCGTCGATCTTCTCCTGCGGCGTGCCCGCTGGCACTTGGACGTCGGTGTCCACCGTCTGCGTGGCCTTCTGCGCCATCGAGATCGCTTCGCCGAACCGCTGATCTTTGTCGATGTCCGAGTCGCGCGTTCTCTCGGCGATTACCTCGGCGACGATTACCAGAGCCTCGGGATCGTCCCCGTCAAAGCTGAGCACTTTGCGGCCCATGGCCTCGGTTTTCTCGGCGTTGTTGGCACTCTGGTAGAGGCGCATTGCGTTCTTGTAGAGCAGCACGCGAAGTTCACTGTCTGGGAACTTGGTAGCAAAATCGTCAGACGCCTTCTCCAGCCCGGCCGCGTCGGTATTTGCTGCCGCCGCCTTCCAGGCATCGAACTCGGGCTGGGTCTTGGCCTGCGGCGGGCGTTTCGCCGCCGGCGCCGCCGTGGCACCCGGAGTTGCACTCTGCGCTGGCGCCGCCTGACCCGCTGCCGGCGGATTCTGCTGCGCCGGTTGTCCGCTCGTCTGGGCCCCGGCCCAAACCGCGATGCTCAATATCCCTAGAATGACTGCTGCTCGCTTCATGCTGTCTCCCATGCTGCAAAATTTCAGACGTCAGATTTCCCCACGTCGGGACAGCCGCCCTCGGCTGTCCGCTCCTACCCGGGCCGTGAAGGACCAATTTTCAAACAGGCAATGATATCTCAGGCGTCAGCAAACCCTGAAACCTTGAAACGCGCTACTCTGGCTGCTTCGCGACCGGAGGCTCATATGGTTGGTCCAGACCCTTTTGCGCCGCCAGTTTCGCTTCCGGAGGCGTCCCCCCGGCGACGTTCAGCGCCGCCCGATACTGATCCAGCGCGGCGAACCGATCCTCCCTCAAATCAAAAATGCGGCCCAGATAAATATGCGACCAGGCGATCACCTTGGGCTCATGCGCCGTCTGCAACGCTTGTTCAAAGTATTTGCGCGCCCCATCCATGTCACGATTGGCGGTGGCGACCTCCGCCAAAATGAATAGCGCGCGTCCCGAATCCTCTTCCTGATCATCAAGCGCCTGCTGCGCCAGTTTCTGCGCGGTTTCCGGATCGCCAGCCGCCAGCCGACGCTCCGCGTTCAACAGAAGGTGCTCGTTGCGGCGACCCGCCAGGTGCAGAAGTTCGGGCGCCGCTTCGCCCGAGAACTGGATCAGCGACGCCCGCTTCCTTTCTTTGCCGGCATCAATCGAGCCAACCAGGTCCGCATAAGCATTGCGCATGCCCGCCGGATCTTTTTCGAACTTGCCCAGCGCGTCGTAGAAATAGCGCGTCAGGACGTACCCTTCCTTGTCGGCTCCGTCGATGCTCTGGGCTTTCTCCGCCTCCGTACTCTTGGTCAATCGCTGTTCAATCGCCCGCACCAGGCATTCGGTTACCAGCAGCGAAATGTTGCTCTTGAAAGCTTCATCCATGGGAGCGGTCTTCACGTCGAGGAGCAACGGCTCGAGGCGCTTCAACGAGCCGCCGTTTTTCATCGCCAGCGGATCCAGAAGATAGTGCAGATACGTATGCCGAATCTGCTGCATCTTGATCGCGGTACCCGAGGTGGGTGCGATCACGACGTAGTAATCCGACGCATAATTGCGCGCGTTGGTCTGGCCGGGCGCGCCCATCGCATCCAGATAGACGGTGAACTGGCGTCCCAGGTAGCCCGACGACGGCAGCTTCAGATAGAGCTCGGTGTCGAACGTCATCTTCGCCAAAGGATCGTGATAGATCTCGATCAATTCCGTATAGCGCGCGCGGTGCCGCTCCCAGATGGCGTGCAACCCAATCTTTTGGGAGAAGGCCTGCATCAGCGGCACTATGTCGGCCACCCCGCCGGCATCGGGCGGCAGCTCCGCTTGCTTCACTTTCGGGGTGAAAGTCGGCGCCTCCTCCAGATAGAGCGCCAGCGATACATACTGGGACAGGTCGCGTGCGGCATCCGCCGCCTGGTGTTGGCGGTAGAACCCGCACATCGGAGCGACCACGTCCTGACCCGCGGTATTCTCCACCGCCTTGGCAACTTCTGACCGGATCTGCGTGCGCAGCGGGTCGGAAGAATTCAGCTCCTGGTCATAGCCGCACGTGTTGATGGCGGTCAGCACCGTGAAAAGTGTCTCGCTGGTTTCCAGAGACACCTGCGGCCGGTTCTGCGCCAAGCTGGACGTCACTGCCAGCACGACCGCCAGGCTCAGAGCGAACGCCAGCCGAACCCGTTGTCCCAGGAAATCCCTTCTGATCTCAGGCATAGATGGAGGAGCTAGAAAATAGTGTACGAACTGGTCAATTCGCGGTCAAACCGACCTTTGGCATGAAACTAAATAAAGGCCGCGAAGGAATGGGCGGAAATGTTAAGCCAAGTCACAAGTGCCTTACATGTGCTATAATGTAAGCCGAATGAATACAATTTTTACCGTGGTCAGTTCGAAAGGCCAGATCGTGATTCCCGCCGCTCTGCGCGACAAACTGGGGATCAAGACCGGAACCCGGCTGGCCATCCGCAGCGAGGAGAACCAGTTGATCCTGCAGCCCATCACCAAGGAGTTCATCAGCAGCCTTGTCGGTTGCTGCAAAGGTGAGGACTCGCTGGTAGAAGCCCGCGAGCGCCAGCATCGGATGGAGAAGTGACCGGAACCTACGTCCTCGACGCCAACGCGGTGTTGGATCTCATCGAAGCGGGTCCCGGGTCCCGGAAGGTGGAGCGTCTGCTCCAGTCGGCTCTCCAGCAGCAGAGTTCTCTACTCATTTCCGTCCTGAATTGGGGTGAGGTCTTCTACCTGCTATGGCAGCGCCGCGGCGAAGAAACGGCGCGGCGGACGGTCGCCAGTCTCTCCCACCTTCCGCTCCGGATTATCCCCGTCGATCTTTCCCAGGCTCTCAAGGCAGGCGAGATCAAGGCGGTGCACAAAATCCCTTACGTGGATTGTGTAGCGGCCGCTCTGGCTGTGCTGCAACAAGCCACCTTGGTCACTTCGGACCGCGATTTCGAAAAACTCGGACGCCAGTTTCCGGTCTTATGGATCGCGCATCCGTGAATTGCCGACGGGCGGAACACTGGCCCAGCCCTAAAAGTGGCGTCTGATTTCGAAGGAATTAGGGTATCGCCGCCACGATCCTTTGATACGAATGATACGAATGCCCGAGGTTTTTCCGGAGCCTGCCCGTCGCTGAACTTCCGAATCGGAGTTCGCTAGCCCTTCACGCTAATCTTCCAAAAAGACAGCACCGCGGTCCCCGTCGTCGGCCGTCCCATGGAAAGCGCCGGATGGAAGGTCGTGAAAATCAGCAGATTCTTCAACTGCGGCAGCACCGCCTGGGCGTCGTCCGGTTGCGACAGGATGCGGTAATCCTCCACCCGGCCATTGGCATCCACGTAGGCTTCAATCACCAACGCATCGTCGCCCATATTGCCAAGCGACGTGCCGAACGCCGACTGTTCGAGTTGGGGCCCGGTGTACAGCATCAGCGGAACGTCTCCGCTGCTCGCGCGCAGTTGTGCTGGCAAGGCAAAGAAGCCCAGCAGCAGTCCGAAAAACAACACCGCGCTGACCAGCCCCGCCGTGGCCGGAACCATGAAAGCGTTGAGCGCATTTTCTAGCCTCACCAGCCCACCTTCAAACCGGCGACGACGCATCTGTGCGACTTCGCGCGAAATCGCAACCCGCAGTTTCAACGCCAGGTCCGCCGGGGCCTTCTTCGGACCGAGACTGGCAAGCAACTGTTGCGTGCGCTGCGTCGCGGCATATTCCCGCGCGCAACCGGCGCACTGTTCCACGTGACGCGTGACCGCGCGCATCTCGGCCCCGCTCACCTGGCCGTCGAGATATGGCGAGAACAACTTCTTGATCGCAGCGCACTTCATGGCGTCACCTCAACCTCTCTGCCACCACGCGAACCTTCACGCGAACTTTGGCTTGCGCCGTTCTGCCGCTCGTGCGCAGGAACGACCAGCCCCAACTCCTGACCCACTTCCCGAACATATCCCGTCAATTTCTCGCGCAGCGCGTCGCGCCCGCGCGTGATGCGGGACTTCACCGTTCCCAGCGAAATCGCCAAAACTTCCGCGATCTCCTCGTACGACATCTCTTCCAGATCGCGAAGGATCAACGCGGTCCGATACGGCTCGGGCACCTGTCGCAGCGCCTGATCCACGGCTGCGCGCACTTCGGTATGGGCGAACTTTTCAAACGGCGACTCGCCCGGGTCGACCAGTCGTTGCTCCCCGCGAAATTCACATTCACCCGCTTCGATGGGATCAATCGGCGTTTCCTGTGCCTTGTGCCGGAACCACCAGCGCCGCCGATTGGCCGCCTCGTGCAGTGCGATTCGGTAAATCCAGGTCTTCAGGCTCGACTCGCCATGGAAATGCTTCATTCCGCGGAAGACTTTCAGAAACACGTCTTGCGTAGTGTCCGCCGCGTCCGACGGATCATTCACGATGCGGTAGATAAGGCCGTAGATCGGCT